>Ga0255047_10002094_pt1 | contig 13549 bp, 19 predicted proteins | sample JV7_2_1_MG_FD_183640 | JGI IMG/M metagenome (GOLD analysis project Ga0255047, IMG submission 183640) | Seawater microbial communities from Jervis Inlet, British Columbia, Canada - JV7_2_1 | ecosystem: Environmental > Aquatic > Marine > Inlet | place: Canada: British Columbia | collected 2016-10-06
GTTTTGTTTTACCTGTAACTTCTGCCTTGTTTCACATCTTTCCTTATCTTTTAACACCCATTTTAATTTCTTTTGAATATTTACTATAACAAAGGAAATTGCAGACATCTCAGCAGATAATTCATTTAGTTTTTTCATATTAAACAAATAAAGATTTAAACTTTTGTATTAATGTTTTTTCTCTAATCATTCTAATTGAAGTTCTACCTTTATATTGTAAGTTTTTTGGTATATATATGATATTAAACCATTCTATGCATCATTCTCATTGTTTTTTATTAAACCTTACTCAGTATTTTTTTAAATCGTGTATTCTTGCACTAAATCTCCAACCCGCAATATTATTCAAGTCCGTATTACTTAACCATTGTCAGTTATCCATATTTTCTAGGATAGTTATTGTTTTTGATTTTTTCATAATATAATAGTTAATCTAATTCTGGTCATTTATAAACCAGTTTATTAGTTATATAAAAATGGCAAGCGAAACAAACAATCTGTATATTTGATTTCTCGAACTTTAAATCTGGACGGCTTCATTTACTCTTGATATGGTCAAAGTTGTGGGCTTTTGGTTCTTTTAGATATTTTCCACATTCAACACATTCATGAGGTCTTTCATTCCATATTTCCATAAATAGTTCTTTTTGACTTCACTTGCTTTTCTTTTTCTTTTTACCTTCTTTGAAGAAAGTTGTATGTTTCATAATTTCTTAGTTATTGAAGACAAACGGTCTTATATAATCGCACCCCCTACAGACTAGTATTAGTAGCGAACACCTAGGCAAGCTCCTTTTATAACGGAGACTCTTTATATCTATACCTCTTAAATTTTCTTTCCCACTATGTGGACTGCTTGTATATCTTTTTATAGAAATAGAAGCAAGTATATTATATAAGACAGTTTATCTTCAATATATACTTTTTGTTATCAATTGGTCTTACATAGATTATTACTAAACCCTGTTGTTTCCTTAAGTACACAAGTATTATATATATTTTAATTAGTAATGCAAATATTTATTATTAATTAAGTTTACAATCTCAATTATAATGTTTTAATATTAATGCTTTTTGCCTTACTTCTATTATTCAATTTATTATTGTTTGAGCTGTGCACTCATTTCAGAAGTCTATGTGATTTAACTTATATAAATCAATATTTCTTCTTGTTGTCATTGATAAGTGTTTATTATTCATTTTCTTTTTTATCTTTAGGAGTTAAAACGAACATAACGCTTTCAGTTGATTGATTAGCTCTATTAAAACCTCATTGGCACTCATAAACATCTAATCAAAATACTGAGTCGTCTTCATATAAGTTTCCTTTTTTAATAACTGTATGAATATCATCATTTACAGTAATTAATTTTAATGCTTCTTTTTCTGTATCTGTTTCAGGAGTAAAATTTATTTGTTTTACTCAATCTCATATTATTATTGTTGTTTTCATAATCTAACAGTTGTTAATTAAAATATCGTCGTCCAGTGTTCTGTCCTTAATTTGATTCTTAAAACAATTTATATTTACCCATTGTCCTGCTTTATAATCTCTATCTAGTTTTATTCAGATATGTATTTTATCTCATAGGTCTTCTACGTTGTAACTTGTCATAGGTTATTTAGTTAATAATAAATTATTTCTAAGTTTTTTTATTTTTTCTTTTTTAGTTAAATCTCAATATTCTTTTTTAATTATATCTTTAATCCACATATTCTTTTTTTATAAACTAAATTCTTTTGGTTTTTCTTCAAAATTAATTTCTTCTACTATTTTAAATGCAGAATAAGTTTCGTTTGGCTCACAAATAAATTTCTTTTGTGCTCTTCAATATTTATTTTTAGCTATTGTAAAAAATAATTGCCCTTCTTCTCTACTCATTGCAAATATAACATCAGAACTTGCAAATATTGCACCACTTCATTTTGGTTGAATTGCATCTCATCATTTAAACCTACTCTCATTATTAGCTTGTGATAAATTAAATAAAGTAATTCAAGTAGTAATTGCTAGTTGCTGTAATTCTTGAGCAACCTTTGTCATCTTTTCCGTTTCACTATTTCAAGAAGTTTGTATATTTTGAATAAAATCAATAAACACTATATCAGGACTTCTCGTTTTTATCATAGTTTGAATATCATCTAACTTATACAAATCATCATATATTTCCAGATTTTCAAAGTCTCACATATCATAAACAAAGTTCTCATTTAATATTTCTCAATAATCTTTATTATAATATGTAGCAAGTAAATTACTAAATAACATTGCTTTATCTACTTCAAGTGAAACATACATTACTTTTTTTCATTGTTTTAACATATCAGCAACATAAGTATAACTCATTTTTGATTTTCACACATTACTATATGCAACAAGTGTATATACTTTTCATTCTATTATTCATTTCGTATATTTATCAACAATAGGGTATAATGATTTATCTCATAACATTCAACCCCTAGAGTTTACCTTGTCTTTCATTTCTTCAAATGAATTTACATACGATATTGTATCTCAAATAGATTCTTTAGGTTTTATATCAAATACATACTCTGATATATTCTCAACTTTTTCAAGCACAGTATCCATTTCGCTTGATTCTGAATATGCAATATTTTCAACTTCTCTTGCGTATTGTATCATTGTTCTTCTGTTTGATTTCTCTTTTACTATCTTTTCATAATTACTAAAATTATAAGATGTTCATGATTCAGATAATTCCATTAGTTGAACTAAAGATATTTGTTTTTCTAGTCAATGTGATTTTATAAAGTCTGATACAACTATTATATCTATGTTTTTTCTATGTTTTTTTAACGATAGAAAGATTTTAAATAGCTTTTGGTATATTGGTTCATAAAAATCATTTTCATTTAATATAGTCGAGTTAATTAAGTTTCAATCTGTAAGTATTCCTCAAATAACTCCTTGCTCTGATTCTATACTATGTGGTAGTTCGTTCATTTTTTTATAAATAAGAAATAAGTCAATTTTTTTTGTTTGTTAGAAATCACATAGGAGATAATAAAAATTGCTTATCATCAGTATCTTTTTTCTTTACATTATAACTTTTAAATCATTCTGATATATCTTTTTTAATATAATCTTTTCTTCTGACTTTATATATATCTAATAAATCCTTAGTAACTCTTCTATTTTCTTGGTAAGTTAAATTCCAGTAATCTATAAATTTTCATAACTCTACTTTTACCTCCTCAAGAGAGCATCAATCTTTAGATTGATATTTATTTATTTTCTTTATTTCTTTATTATCTTTATTAGTAGTGGTTACTTGTTGGTTACTTGTTGGTTGATTGTTGGTTACTTGTTTAGTGGTTTGTTGGTTAACTTGTTGGTAGTCATTATAGTTTGTTAGCTTTATAATGCTATACTTATTGGTTGGCTTGATGGTTATTTCGTTGGTTGATTTTAACTTATTTAGAGATGTTCTTATTTGTTGTTGAGTTAATCAAGTTTCATCAGATAATGCTATTCTTCAAGTTAAAACTTCTCCAGTTCATATATCAATACCCCTCCAATTCTTTGGCTTATAGTTAGCTTTTAGTAATAAATGTATAAATAATACTTTAGTGTTTATATCATCGTACCACTCCCATTCTAATAGCTTTCTATGTAGTTGAATAAATCAATCCATAGTAATTTTTAAGTAAATAAAAAGCCCAAGCAAGATGGGAGTCGGCTTAGGCTGTTTTTATGTTCTTTTTACACTAATGCACTTACTCCATAAGACTCCCCAGTCATAAAGTAAAGGCATTAGAAAACATCAGTTTATTTCAAGAACACAAGTATTATATCAGATTTCTCTTTAATTGCAAAAAGAAAATAATAAAAAAACTAGAAATTAATCTAGCTTTCCTTTAGTATTCAATGAAAACGAGCCTTGAGATTCTTTCGATTGTAGACTGTCTTGACTGAACTTGTAGCTCCATTATTGAGCATTGTTCTTGTAACATAATCGTGTAAGTTATTAAATAAACATAGATAATATACTCATAAAGCTAATAATTGCAAATTTGGCACAAATTCTTCACATAGTCAAGTATAAATTTATAACTGATGCTTCCATTTAAATCCTCAAGAAGTATATCAAGTGTTCTTGATAGCTCTAGATATACTATGTACTTTTAGCGTTATCTCTGCCTCTTTTATACAATCCCATGTCTTTATAAATTCTCCTCCTAATGTATATTGATTTACTTTTTTACTATTTGTACAATCTTTTCATTTTTTACCTCTATTATATGGTATTACTCACAATTCTCTATAAGCATGTTTCATGTTGTATGATTGAGTACACCATTCTAGATTTTCAACTCTATTATCATCTCGTACTCAGTTCTTATGATTAATCCATAATTCACTATATCATAAAAAAGTAATCCCTACTAATCTATGTACTAAATATTTTTGTGTAATTCAATAAATAACTAAACATACTTCATTATATCAGCGCCTATTTATACAAAGTTTTAAATTCTTTGATTCTCATGAATTTCTATAATTATTACTTCTTACATTTCATAAATTACTAACAGAATACCTTCCTTCATATCCTAGTATATTTTTAAATATCTCCATAATTTTAAATAATAAAAAACACTTTGTTCCCCAACAAAATGCTTTTCAGTAAAGTAGATAAATACTTATTTGGGGAAATATAAATATTTATATAATATATTGTACCTATTTAATATAAAATTACAAGCACAAAAAACCCTATATACAATTTAGAAACCTACGGAGTCCAGTATATAAGGAATTACTTTTGATAAGATTTTTTTTGATACTAATTAGCGAATACATTATATCTATTTGTAATTATTTTGCAACTTTTCTAATATAATACCCTCATTTAAAGAAATCCTTGTTATTTTCAAAGTCAGGAACTGTAATAACAGTGTATTTATTAACCCCTTCATAATTGTCACAGTATTTAATTTCTATTGAGTCGTCCTTAGTTCATTTAATAAATCTAATAGAATGACCAAATCATTTAACATTATCATTATTGTCAATTATTCAGTTATCTTGTGCATCTTCTTTTAAAGCTCCTGTATACCCTGTTTGAATACTAGAATGACTCAATATAGCTAAAAGTTGTTTAGAGTTCTTTAAATCGTTAATTCTATAGTATTTTAGCATATATGGAAGCTCAGGATTTTCTTCATTGAATAATTTTACTGCTTGTTTCATTCAGTTTTGTAAATAATCCCCTTTTCATTCTACAGCTCAAGTTTCTATTTGACGTTCCCAGACTTTTTGCCTAAAGGATAAAGGTAGAGCATAGCCTGTAACATCTGAGATAACTCAACAAGCTGCTTGACCTGTACATGAGTATTTATCTACTAATTTTTGATTATATTTTATATTAGAAAATGTTTTAGCAGTATAGGTCATTTCTTTTCCTGCAATTTCTTCTGTGTAGTCTGTATCGTAATATTTTTCTATAGCTGAGTTCATAAAAAAAAAGAGTTAATATTAATTAATTCAATTATACTCTTCTTCTGTAAATGTCAATTTATGCTAAACCTCTCTTTTTGAATTTAGATTTTGTAGGTTCTGCTTTTTTTCTTTTAATTACCTTACCAGTTTTTTTATTTACTCTTTTTGATGCCATAATATTTTGTTAAAATTTATTCTGCTGACCACATTTTAAGCTCCTCATTTATATCATATAATTGTGCTGATATAACCTCTTGGTTTGCTAATATCTCTTGATTATCTAAATATATTGTGAAATATAATAATAATGCCATAAATACTAATATTCATACTATTATTAGGTGATATAATATTTTTAATCAATTCATTATTTTGTTATTAAAAAATTCCATATAAATGCCCCTCATCCTAGTATAATAGCAACTCAGAAAGTCCATATTACTTTTATTATCCAATTTATTTTTATTTGGTTTTCTTTATGCTCAGATTTAGTAGCAAAAGTAGCAGCTTGCTCTTTGATTATTTGTTTAATATCAGCAATACCGTCTTTTAGGTGTTCTTCTATTTTACTTACTTTTTCTTCCATAAATTTTTGACTTTGTTGATGTAAAGCAATGTTCTCTTTATTCTCTGATATATCAAATGCTAGAGATGTATCTCTGTTCTTTGAACTATGTCTATCTGTTTGTATTATTTCAAATATCTGTTCTTTTGCTTTATTTAATCTATCCTTTCAGTCACTTTCATGTTTTAGTAAGTCAGCTTTTGTTAAATTTTCTGACATATTTATATTTTAAAATTATTAAGTTTAATATACGGATTTAGAATTGAATGTCAAAAAAAAGAAAGGTTTTACCCTTTCCAATTAAAGTATTTAACCCCTAATGTAGATGTTCATATAAATAATAGTAAGAATATAGCTAATCTTCACATTACAGTCGTCCAATGAAGTAAACTAATAGTATCTAAAGCAAATATATAATTAGCTCTTAGAAAGGCAATTAATCAACCTCAATTTTCAAATCTATCATCATGAGGATTACAACATTTCGTTTCTATATCATAGTATAGTTTTTCTAGTTTAGAAGAATCTACAAAAGGGAGCTTACTTACTCTATCCCTTATTGTAGAAAATTTAAAACCTCATTCTCATCAACATCATGCCATAATTATATCATTAAGTAATATTGTATTTTTCAATCTTATTTTTTAAGTTCTATTCTTTTTTTTGCTAATTCATTTAATTTTATTGTTATTTCATTTAATCCTTCAATATCTCAATCAGCTTGTAATCATAAATCAATAAGGTCTTGTAAATTATTTCTATCAGAATTAAGTGTAGACATTTCTTTTTCAAGTAATTGCAATTCCAATTCTTTTTCTACTTCAGTTATATTTTTTTTATTTTCTTCTATTTGAATTAAATCATTATTTGTTAAAGGAACTTCAACTCCGTTAACTATTTTAGTATTTGACATATTTTATGTTGTTATTCAATAAATAGATACAAATCATGCATCAAAATTTCAAGCAGACGGGTATAATCTCATACTATTCCAAGCTGTTGCCTTCATAGTAAAATTATCTAACACTACCTTACTAAATCCTGCATCAACATAAGATGAACCTCACATTACTCTTAATGCATCAACTGTTGAGTTCATCTTCATTTCAAGCCATACTCAAGGTTCTGAAGAAAAAGAAGTATTTTCTTGATTAATTATTCAAATTGTATTATTTAATGAAGTAGCTTGTGTAGTACTTGTTGATTTAGCAACAAAATGCATACTTCAGATAGTTAACATAGAAGATAAGTCATTATTAGAAAAGTTTACAAATACTCTTCAATTCATATCAGCTTCTAAATATGCTCTTACAATATATCAGTCATAAGTTCAATCAAATATTGTAGATGTAAAATCTATTTGAGATACTGGAGAGCTTATATTAGTTGTAGTTAATAGTGTCATTCCCCCTCATCCTCATGCAGCATCTTGCCATGAAGCATCTGTACTTGAATTGGCTGTTAATACTTGTCATGCCGTTGGGGCTGTAGAAGCACTAACATCTACAACAGTAGTTGCTGAGTTTAACGCATCAATAGATGATTGGTCTCAAGTATTCGTTCAACTTGTATTACCAATTACTACTTGTTCAGCATCTGTTACATATCTAGCATCTGTAGTATCTGCTATATCAGAAGTATCTAATACAACTGCTCATGTCTTTCCGTTTACAGAATCAACAGGGGCTGATGTTAAAGGCTTATAACTTCAATCATCAGATAAGTAGTTAGTACCTGGTCAAGTATTATCTAATGAAACCCCATTTACTGAGGTGTTCGTTAGTGTGTCTCAATCTTTATCAGCTTTTAAGTCTAATGTAGACTGAGTAGAAGTTGAAATATAATCTTCTATTTGATTTTCTTTAATAGTCATTATCTTATAGTTAAATTACTAATATTCACAATTATATTGGCATTTGAATCTTCGTTTGCCACTCAGAATTCTACATAATCATTCTCAGACATTGTAAATCAAGCCTGACAAGTAATAGATGTAGGTTGTGTATTCTCTGTTTGTGATTTTGAATGAGCAAGTGGAGTACCATTAAGAATAATATAACCATCGAGAACATCCGCTCATCCTCATACTTTTTCAATAGTTGCTGTGATTGTACAACTAAAGAATGTGGATTTTTCTCATATATGAGTTATTCTACCTAAACTTTGGTCTACTGAGAATTTACTCGTTTCTATCTCAGTCCATATATTAGTTCCTCATGTATTTGCATCATTTACAGGGTATATAACTCCTGCAGATGCTATCGTAACTGTTTCCGTTGTAGGTATATACATTTCTCCGTACGCAATAGTGTTTGCTACATTTGCTGAATTTCCTTGAAAATCCCATCTAACATCTTTCTCTGTTATGTTTACTAAAGGTGTTATGTTTCAAGAAAAGTTACTTTTTTCTACAGTTGCAATACTTCCTGATACTATGTTTGCACTATTTGTAGTTCAAGTAATTCATGTAGCAGAAGCCCCTCCTGATACAAATATAAGATTATTAAATTCAAGATTAGAGATAATTGATGTTCATATATCTATGAAATCAACACCTGTTACTGTTGAGTTCATGAATAGCTCTGAAATTGAGAATATTAAGGCTGTTCCAGATACTATTAATCATTTAGTTCATGTTATATTCTCTATCGAAGAATTAAAGAATTGCACAGCTCTTATATTATTAAATGTCCCTAGCTCAACACAATTATTAACTCTTACTTCTCTATGATTAGATACTCATAGAGGAGTAACTCAAGATAAATTATAAACTTTACCGTTCGGTGTATCTAATACTATTTGCGTAGTTGAGAAGCTAACTGAACCTCAAGTGAATAGGTAATCAGTTCAAGTGTATGTTAATTTAACACTATTAATCCCTAATCAATGAAAAACTGTCCCATCTTGTACAGTAAATCTAGTTGTCCCTATATCTAAATCTGCTTCTAGTCTATACTGTGTATTAGCAGCTAGTGCTATAATTCACCCTGATTCAGCAGGCAGGCAATCAATACTCGTTACTCTAACAAAATTACTTCCTGTTTGGATTAAACATCCATCTATTGTAGTATTTCCTGTTACTGTAAGATTTCCATCAGCTGTTGCATCTTTTAAGTTTGTTTCTCAGGTTACGTCTAATGTTCCTTCTACTGTAGTATCTCAAATAGTCCCTCCTCAAGATGTAGTACCATCTTCTATGATAAACCATTCTCAAACTCCTAATTCTCTTGTGAAATGGAAAGTAGTTGCACTATCCCAAATTACATCAGTATCTTTTAAGGCAACTGTTTTGTTGTCTGTAATTTTTAAAGATGCATTTGCATTAAATATAGAAGCAGATGACCCTATAGAAGTAATGTCTCCAGTATCTCAAATAGTTCTTGTTGTTGTACCTGTAATGTTTCAAGTTCAATTTGTAATGTCTATAATTTCTCCAGAAGCAAAATCAGAAGTCACAACAAAAGTTACTGTATTATTTATAAATAAGTCTTTTAATGCTCACCAACCAATTCTTTTTAGTTGTCCAGATTCTGGGTCGCTAGGGTTGAATAAATCCTCGCTATCTGATATAGGAAATTTATCATCATCTACCAGTACACTTTTGTCTAGTAGGTCTTTGGTTACTCTTTTTACCATATTTTATAAATTAAGTGTAAATAGTGTTAATAAGCGGTGCTTCTTCTGCATTTGGGTCAGACGTAACAAGTTGTGAACCTGTTATATCATGTAATAAGTCAGTTATTATATCACATAATGCAGTCCCTACTACATAACGAGGGTTCTCGTATAAAATAGTAGGTTCTGTCCTCGTTGTATACGGGGTAGTTGGTATAGTTCTTGGCATAATATTATAGTAAATCAATTAATCAAGCTAACAATCATAACAAAAATAATACAGTAATAAAATATCCTAATAAATTATTAAGAATATGTTTCCATATTCATTTAAAATAGTTTAATAAAATTATTAAAGATGATATTGATATTAATGTAATAAGTATAGTCATATTTATTTATTTAGTTCTAAATTACTTTCAGTTACTTGTCCTCATACAGCTATTTCTAATTTCTTATTCAATACCTCTTTAGATATTTTATTAATTAATTTAGTAGATTCAGCTTGGTTTCCAGAAGCTAATGCATCTGCTAATTTTGTTTTTGTTTGTGCAGAAACAGTCTTCCATTTAGTTGACTTCATTGCTTCACTTAAAAACTTAGCAGCTACAGCAGTTGCTACCGCTCAAGATATATCTCAGAATATAACACTTCAAGCTCATAATCAACCTCATGCTGCTATATTTCAAGTTAATCATCCTTGTTGAGGTCATTGTCTATTTAATGTTTCTGTAAGTGTGTCATCTAGTTTTTTGTAGAATGCAAATTCTTTATTGATAACATCCAAATCAGGATTTTGTTCAGCTAATTGTTTTCTAATATTATCTGCTAATCACTTCTTTATATTATTTTTAAGACTTAAGGCTTCTTCTGAAACAATTCATTTAGTATTATAAACGGCATCATCAAACATTTGTCTTATTATTCTAGCTTTTTCAGCAGGAATCTCTTTACCAAATCAACTGATTACATCTGAAAAATTATCAGCTGCTTTTACTATTGATTCATCAATGATAACATCTCATACTTCTCATTGTTTTCTAACATCATCTAACACATTTAATAAATCATCCCTTTTTACTGTTCATTTTAATTTACCAGAATCTATAAAATCATTTATTTGGTTTCAAAAGTCAGATACTTTAGATTGTGCCATTTGTTGTATTTCTTCTTTGCTTCAAGTTATTCATCTATCAATTATTTCAGGAGCTAACTCTCTTCATTTTTGTTTAAATTTTTCTTTAGTAGTTCATAGTGCTTGTTCTACATCTTTAATTGCAGATTCATTTAATTTTTCAGGAATAGTTTTTTCTATAGACTCCAAATCTTTTAAAGTTTCTTCTCATGCAACCTTCTTTGCACTTCTTATAATTCATTTAACAAATAACATACTATCAACTGGGCTATTTGTTATAGTTTCAATTGCTTTATCAATACTTCAAAAGTTTCTTTGTAAATCTTCTGAAACCGCATCAACTATTTTACTTTTTTCACTCCCCTCTACATTTTTTCAAGTAAGACTATTTAATGCGTTAAAAATTAATTTATCTGATAATCATTGTCATAAGTCTAATATGGATTTAGTAGTTCATAATGGGTCAGAAACTAACTCTACCGCTTCTCATACAGCTTGTACAAAATCTCAAGGAATATTACCTATTGTTTTCCCAATTCCTCAAATTATACTATCTTCTCATAATTTAGCTCATCATAATTTAATATCTTCTCAAAATGAACTTAATCATTTTCATGATTTAACTCATACATCTAATCAAGATATCTCATCTTCAACCACTTCATCTTTAACTTGTTTATCAGCTCTTACTTGTTCTAATATTTCATTAAAGTCCTGTTCAGTACCTCAGTCTTCTTTAATATTTACCATTAGTTGGTATTCTTCCATATTATGCAAACCAAAACTAGCCAAGTCAATTTCTTGCTCGGCTTTTTCTGGAATATTAGAAGTAGGCTGTACTACGTTTTGTATGTCTTGTAAATAAGAAGCTGGACTAGACATATCTGTAGTTGCTCAGAATACATCTTCTTGCTCAATTCCTAAATCTACTGCAAAGTTTCAAGTTGCCATAGTTTTTTATATTAATTATTAAAGAAATTAGACCTTTCTTGGTTAGCTCATGTTGTATCATAAGAGTAACCACTAGTTGTTGTATATGTTTTCCCTCAACTAATTACATCTATTTTATTTTTATTAAATTCATCTACTAAATCAGTTGCTCTGGTAGGTAAATTACTTCCTCATATTCAATTATTGTCTAAAATTCTTGCCATATCATCATATACCCTATCATAAGATTTTCATTTATTTTTAACATACTCAAATGCCAATCTACCAAATTCTATTCTTTGATTATCTGTAAGTAATTCTCAAGTAGATATCTTATTTAATAGAATTTCAGGTTTACTTGATATACCTGCACTGTTACCAGCTACTGCAAATTCTGATTCTCTTACTACAGATGCAGGGTCAAGTGTTTTCATAAATTGGAATATTGCAGCAACATCACCAGGTCAACTTGATGCATCAAGAGATAGACTTAAATCTCATGCAGATGATAATGCTGACTCAAATGCTTTAACTTGTGGATTAGATAAAAATTTACTTTGTTGTTGATTAAAGAAAACTTTCTCCTCCTTTGATAAAACGTCTGAACTTTCTTTTTTAAGACCAATATTATTTAAGTATGATTCAGTTTCTTTACCACTTCTTACATTTCCCTCAGGGTCTGTAGTTACAATATCTAAGTGAGAACCAAATCATTGAGCTAATTCTTGTGCATTAGGTTTAGTTCAATCTAATTTAAGAACATTACCAGTGTTTCACATTGTACCAATAATAGAACCTTTACCAATTGTATCTCATTCTTTAAAGTATCCTGTATCTAAATGAGAGTATCTGATTTTATTTCAATCAGACATTTCAATTAACATTGTATTCCCATATCATGGATGTTTTGATACTTCAAGTACTTTACCTCATAATGGAACTGCTATAGGGTCTCATACATTCCCGTCAATATCTAGTCATTGGAATTTATCATGTTTACCTCCGTGAGAAGTTATTTCTCCAGTACCAGTTGATTTAATATAATCAGTAGATTCAGCTCAATTAGCTGTATATGTTTTTTGCATAATATTACCACCTTTTTTTGGTAAACCAAATGCAGTGTATCATCCATCTTCATTTTCTTTTATTTGCCAAGTGTAGTTATTATCCTCACTTGTAGAAACTGTTTTACCTAATCAACTTAATACATTAATTTCTTTACCATTTTTTACATAAACCATATTCCCTTCTCCGTCATCGAAGTATTTACCTCACGTATTTCCTTCTTGTGATAACTTTTTATTAAATTCAGCCAATTCTTTTTGTCTTTCGAATTGAGTTTCAGCAGATAACTTTTTATTATCTTCTAAGAATTTAAGTTTTTCATCTTCTCTCATTTCAGCTCTATTTGATTTATATCTTTCTAGCTCAGTTTGATATACTGCTTTATTTTGAGCATCTTCAAATTTAAGTACGTCAAGTTCCATATCAATGTTACTCTTGATGTCTTTATAAGTACCTAATTTAGCATTATATTGATTTACAAGTGTATTTTTAGACCTAATTAAGTCTTTACTTCTTTTAGCTTTCTCTGCTAATATAAAACTTCTAGGCATTCATGGAAATTCATCTACTAAGTCATCTTCTAAGGCTTCAAGAGCATCATCAATTTCAGTGATTTCATTTTGTTTTGATTCTAAGTCTGCTCTAGTCTGAGTTAATTCAGGGGCACTTAGTAACTTATTCATTTCAGCTCTAAAATCTACTGTTGTTAATGTAGGAACTTTAGCAGTAATATCTTCTGTTGATATAGTGTTTTGATTATCGTTTGAGAAAT
>Ga0255047_10002096_pt1 | contig 13532 bp, 10 predicted proteins | sample JV7_2_1_MG_FD_183640 | JGI IMG/M metagenome (GOLD analysis project Ga0255047, IMG submission 183640) | Seawater microbial communities from Jervis Inlet, British Columbia, Canada - JV7_2_1 | ecosystem: Environmental > Aquatic > Marine > Inlet | place: Canada: British Columbia | collected 2016-10-06
CATATAGACCGGGCTTATCCCATGCAGTTACCTTTCCTGAGCCAGCTGCAGTGTTCGGACCTAGAAGTGAACCACCACTAGAAGTCGTGGTAGCAAGACCAACCGGCGTACCGATTAGCTCACCAAATAGTGTTCCGTAAAAAGCCTGACCGTCATCTAGCAAGTAGAATAGGTCAGTGGACTCAGATGAAGTGTCGGCCAGTCGTAAAACTGGGCGAGAAGCACCGGGGGTGCCGACGTCAACTAGATCCGCAACATAACCGTCAAGCGCGTCTTGTGCCGCTTTTTCAGTTGCAGTAATAGTACGAGATGCCTCGTCTAGAGTACCAATTTGTCCACCAGTTAAACTGGCAAGATCCGTGTCCAAAAAGTCATATTGACCTAATGGTTGAATCCCTGATTGTAATAGAAATAAAGCCATTGTTATTTCCTCCCAAAGTATTTTTTTTATTGGGAAAATTCTCATAGACGAACAAAATTCGATATAGAGAACAACCTCTTATCTTAACTCGATAATATTAGTAGATTTTGTTATTTGTACTTTCTTATCCTTTTAAACGCTTCTTTTAAATTGCTCGATGATATAACGTAATTAGATGCCGGGTCTACTAGGGCCCCTGTCCACTGATTACTATCTGATATTTGATTAAATCTAGCTTCGATTCTGGTAAGCGTTTTTGTCGTTTGGTCATCTAATTGCCCAGTAGCCTGTATAGATGGATCCAGATTTTTTAGAAGGCCCTGTACTTGCACTATATTTCGATCCGGCTGTGCAGATGGTGCTGATCTTCCAGGCGCCCTGGTTGCTGCGCCTACTCCAGAAGTTGAGGTAAACTCGCCCATCATCTTTTCAAGCTCATTAACAAAGGCCTGTATTTGTGAGCCCATTTTATAGGCCGCATCCTGTTGATCCGAAGGAGTTCCCTCTATAACCGCATCCCATTGCTCTAGTTGCTTCTTTAGATTTTCTTTCTCTACAACTATAGTCTTTATGTACTGTTGTGCCCCTGATTCAGCGTTATCACTAGCTAGTGCTGAATTGACATTATTGGACGCATCCTCTATCTTCTTTAGCGATTGTTTTATTGAAACTAAAACGCGAGCGCCTGCACCAGATGATTGGAATCCGTCATCAACTGCACCCTTAGATACGGCGGCCACTCTTTGCGGGTCATTATTGCCAAACCAATTATATAATTTTATTGCCCCGTATCCACCAGTTAAAGTGGCGGCGCCTAGACCCAATCGTTTTGCAGTCTCAGCGGGCGTCACACCAATAAGCTTTCGCCTTAATGGAATCCTTGGGGACCCTTTTTCTATCAGCTCTCCAATATATCCTGGGTTGAGCTGCATCTTCTCAAATCTTGCTGCATTTTGTGGATGGGCCATAAATAAACTAAACGTTTTTGGATTGTTAGATTTTAACTGCAGGGCCCTTTGTATAAATTTAGTGTCACCAAGCTTAGAGGCTCCCAGCATATCTATACTCTTAACCTTAATCATGAAGTTTCTAAACCCTGACCCTAATTTTTGCTCTAGGCCGCTACCAAAGAACCCCTGTTGCATCTTTGGGTCCATATCTAATAGTTTTTGAAGCTTAAGAACACCGTTTGGCTCCCTTAGTACGCGAACAGCTCTATCAACAAAATATAATTGAGCCTTTGCTTGCTCTATGTTCCCAACGCTACCCTTTAGAGTTTGTATTAACCAATTTTTTACTGCTTCTGGGCCGGCCTCCAACATGTCTTGCGGTATAGATACATTCTCAAACTTCCTAGCTGCCATAATCTTAGTAAACTCTTTTGGGTTATTAAGTGTATTCTGCAACCTTGTGAGTTGGTCGCCAGACTTTATAGCTGCCATAGCCTGCGCCTTGGCACCAGACAAATGAGACTTTAGCGCCCCGACCGCCTGGTCTGCCTCCGCAGCAAAATCTCCAGCAAACTGCTTTCCCATGGCAAGCTCAGATAAATCATCGATAGATTTTTTACCAACGCTTTCGCCAGTCTCTCTAGCTATACTTGTTGCTCCGCCCTCAGATACCTCTTTGGCTACTGCCTTTGCTCCATCATCCCACCATTTACTAGTTGCGCGCAGTACGTTATCCCCTGCGCCAACAAATGCGCGTCCTACCCACTTCAAAGCGGGCTTCAACAAGGCACCAACAAATGCCTTTTTGTGAATGGGGCTTATCCGAGAGCTTAGTCGTCTTTCTCCGGTGCCTTGTCGAAAGGGAGGCAGTCTGAACACTCATCCTCCGACTTAATGCAAGCCAGTCTCTCTAGTAGTTGCTCTGCCGCAACGGTTAGAAATTCAGCCGCGCGAGGCTCTCCGGCACTCTCGCAAATATTCGCAACTCTAACCAACTGATGCACACTAGAGGCATAGCGCCCGACTAGTGAGCCAGTTGGAGTTTTGTTTAACATCTCAATGTATTTCTTCTGTTGTTCCACTAGGTTCTCCACCAATCCACCGTCGCCACGAGCTTCTGCAACATAAACAGGCTCTGGGTGTGCAATTTCGATAATACTTTTCTCAGGAGACTTTTGTCGTTTTTCTTCTATCGTCTTAAGATCCTCCTGATAAGGATTCGGCTCAGGTCGAGCCAACTTGACATTTTTCCCTAGTCCCAGCAAATCCTGCTTTTCGGCAATTTTTAAAAACTCTGATAAGATTTCAGATTTTTCCCAACTCATATTAAATCTCCTATTGTGGCAGAACTCCGCCGCCAAACATCTTGGTTAGTTGTGAAGGATCCATAAGACTTTTCAATTGTCCTATATCAAGATCTCCTGCACCTTGTTCTTGATCTGGTAGCGCTATCTCGCCAATGTCTGGGCTAAGCAACTGAACAAGTGGATTACCTTGCAGTAATCCTTTGGCTAGTTCATCGCCCTTTCGTATAAGCTCATCTATTGACGATACTCCTATGGCCAGCATTAGCCACTTTACTACGCCCCATATTATCTTAACGACTTTTGGCAGAGATCCGGTTAACTTAAGCAATCCCCCAATAAAGGCTCGCTTCTCTATCATCACCGGACCATCGTACGCTGCATTTTTTTCTATTAAGCCAGATAGACCTTCGTATAAGCCGTACATCGTCCCCATCACACCACTTTTATCTAAAGCTTTACCGATGTCTGCTAGTCCAAAATCAAACAAATAGTGAGCGGCTTGTTCTAGTATAAATACAGCCCACCCTAATCCAGGGATAAATGGAACAGCATAAGACAGCAAGCTAAATATTTTTTCCCAAAATCCTTTGTGCTCGGGCCACACAGTCCTAAATATCATATCTAGTGCCTTATTAGTATCTATGGCTCTTTTTGAGATGGGTGGCAAGTGGCTCATCTGAATAATGCTCCTCCTACTTGATTTACGTAATCTATAACATCTTGCGCCGATCTAGCACCTGACTCAATTGCGCTATTAAGAATCCTAATTCGTAAGCTCTCTTTCCTGTATCCGCCATGGCCCGATAGCCAATCACGCATATTAGTAGGGTTACCGGTGTTCGGTGATCTGAATCGTACGTACATAGACTGCTCTGCTGATTCTTTAAGACCAGCTCGATCTGGTTTAGGTGCAGGTCCACTATCACGTTTATAGCTTTTGCTGCGCGTTGGTTTACCCTGCATAGTCAAAACCCAATTGACTAGTGCTTTACCATTCCATGTTTTATACTCAGGCATTTCCTCTCTATTACCCCTGAATACTTTATCTGCGACTTGAGCCGGCGAAGCATCTTTGTAATTTTTTAACAACCAGTTAAACGCCGCTTCTTGCTTTCCAGTTTCCGGATCAGTAACCTTAAGTAGCCGTAAAGCCCTATTGATTTCGGTAGGAGACATGTTCTCCTTACTCTCAGGAACCCCAGCTCTCTGCGCGGGTTGTGCCGGCTGTTGTCTACCGGGAGCACGAGTTGATATCCCTCTCGGACCTGATCCAGTTGGCAAAGTTCCTTGAGTAAATCGTCCTAGCACCTGTTTGATAGTAGCATAATTTTTTGGGTTCTTAGCCATCAATCTATGGTCACCAGAGTTATATGACGTGACGCCCTGTTGCTCTAACTGACTATTTATCTCTGGGGCCTGCACTAGTAGTCGTCTAACTGCGTCTGCTGTATTTTTACCATAAAACCCATCCACTGTGACTTGACTAACTTGCGGGGTCTTGTATCTAGCATTAAGCTCGTTAACCATTGTCTGCAGCGCCTCAACATTTGGGTCTTTGCTCAATCTAGCCTTGCCTTTTTGACCAGTACCCTTCTGTTTACCCGGGGCACGAGTGGCTTTACCAGGATCTACGGTAACACTTGTTCCGTTGCCCAAAAGTAGGGCGCGCTTAGATATCGGTGCGTAAAATTTAGCTGACTTGGCGGGCTGCTTTATGGCCTTTTCAAGTACCTGGCTAAGAGCTGTGAAGCCGCTCATATTATCGCCAACAACTTGCAACGAGGTAATTTTCTTATTAGCCAACTGATCTAACAGTGCCATACCCCTCTTCTCCATGTCATTCTCTGGCTCCGGAGGCTTTCCATACATTTGAGTCAGCTTGCCCATATTTTCTTGCATTCTCTTGACGGCTGGGCCATACTTCTCATATACCTGATTAATTAGATTATTTCTTTCCTCAACTGCCTTCGCATTTATAACAGAAACAATTCTTTGCTTTTGCTGCTCCATTGCTACCAGGGTTTTATCCAATGCGGTTTTAGCTTGCGAGTCGTCCCACCCCCAATCAGTAAGCCTTGCAGCTAATTGTGGCCAAAGAGATTGCATAGTTTTAAGGTCCGATACTAATGCCGTAAGGGCATCTAGTCGACGCTTATTGTATGCAGCTTTTTTCTTGGTATCGTTGGTTATTGGAGCAGCGGCACTTAATATTGGCTTGTATTTATTCAAGGCATTTATCCAACCCTGAACAGTATTTGTGGCCTCTTGATCGCCTGTATCCAAAGCATCTAGTCGGCTGACCAGATCATCAATGTTGTCGTCGGTAAGTTTACTAAGCTCATATATTGCATATCCGGCGGCGGCTACTAAGCCTAATGCTATTCCCACAGGACCACCCAATAAAGCCAACGCCGGGGTCCCACTCACAAACGCTCCCGCTCCAGCTATTCCTACACCCGGAAGGAGAGCAGCTTTGGCCCCAACTATAGCTGCACCAATTGCTAAATCGGTAGCTAGTCCTATGCCTACGCCAGATACTATTTCCTGAGTATAATCGGCCACGTCTGCGGCCTCTTTCTCAATTGGCATCATAAGCTCGGCATATTTTATCATGACTTCACTTTTTTCAAACTGAGACATATGTTCTCCGATGCCTTATAATTATCGCCCCATTCTTGGCGCCTGGGTTGTCGCCGGCGGTGCCATTCCTCTTCGCAATTTACGCATAGTGGCTACATCAAACATCTCTGAAATAGATTCGGGTGACTCACCGTTTCGCGCCATCTCCCACGCCTGCTGTCTAACATTTCTCCACTCATCGCCGGTGCCCTTGATTTTGCCCTTTAATCTAGGGTACCTTTGTTCCAGTAGGTTGAGCCCCTTTGCATACGCATCTGTCGGTTCAACCTTCCCTGGACCCTGCTTAGCTGCGCCAGCTAACTCTTTTTTCACACTATCGATCAAATCTTTTATCCTTGCCCTAGGGGTTTTCTTCCAGTAATTCCAAGTTCTAGGCGCTTTTGTTCTAATAGTCTTTTTGAATTCCGGATTGTACGGCTTCTGCTCTACTGGCTCTAGTCCCAGTGCAGCACGCAATTCATTCTGCATAGCTAATAATCTTGAACTAGGTTTCTTTTTGGCCGGACCAGTTTTCGCAACGCCGGGAGCCTGCTCCGTTTCTACGGGGGCGGTGGGCGCTGGTGCTTGCTGTGCAGCAGGTTGCTGTTGCTGTTGCTTATATTGTACCAGGGAATCTAAAACTGGGCCATTAGTATTAGCTATGTAAGCTAATCCCTTATTCCATGCTCCACGCATATCTGGCTGAGTATTCACTAGTCTAAGACCCTCGTTATATACATCAAAATAGTCTTTTCCGCGCAAGCCCTGCAACACTGCTTTTTGTCCACCCGATGTAGCGCCGCCGGGCAGATTATTAACTACTGAGTTAATAAGAACATCTCCAAGCTTTTTACTATATTCGTCATACTTCTGCTGAGTTAAACCTTGTGCCAATGAATGTATCTGGCTACCTACTTTTTTTTTAAGAATTGCGTCAACACGATCAGCCGCATTGCGATTGCCCATCTTATCCAATCGGTCGGCTAGTTGTATTAAAGCAGCGTAAGTTCCCTTAGGGACACTAGTAGCAACTTCAACATCTTTCTTTTGTTGCTCTACAATGGTTTCGACTAGATTCTCATCAGTTTTACTGTGAGTTAGTTCTGTTTTAGTTCCACCGCCTGGATGAGCCTTTTCCACTAGCTGTTCCCCAGTCTCTCCGGAAACATCGTAGTATTGCCCACTGTCATCTTTGGCTGATTTCTCTAGGTCATAAAATAAACTAGCTGTAGTAGCACCATCTTCAGCAGCCGGTTGAGCTGGAGTAACTTCCTGGGTTCTTTGTAAAATGCCAGCAGCCTGAGTCTTAAACTGATCCAATGCAGGCTTAAAATTTGGATATTTTCCCAAAAGAGTATCATAAATTCCACTAACAGTTTGGTTAAACTGCTGTGCCATTTGCGGCGATTTGCGACTCTCCATCGGCTGTGCATTTATCCACTGTGATAATCTTTGCAATGTTCCGCCAGTACTCTGTGCCTTTAATATCTGCTTCACCTCTGCGTTAACATTGGGCATGCCACCGGCAGCCTCTTTGACCAAGCCTTTCTCTCCAGCGATTCGTGCATATTCCCTCAGGACTTCGCTATCATCAAAACCTATGTGTTTCATTATGTATCTCCATTGATCATTCTATTCTTTAAGATTCGAATCTTTTTCTCAACTTCATATGCCGCTGTATGACGCCCTTGTCGACCTAACTCGTAAGCGATCTTCTCTAAGCGATCAACAGCTTCGGTCGCCTCTTTGTCTTTTTCTTTCTTGCACTTACAATCGTCTTTGCACTTGCACTTGTCATTACCTACGCATTTACCGGCCTTACATTCGCAATCACACTTGGGCTTATCATCTGCTGCCAGAGTCTGAGCCTGTTGCTTACTCACAGCATCAGCAACTTCTTTTTGAAGCTGTGTTCCATCGGCCTCGTGCTGCTCCAACTGTTTAACTTTTTCCGACAGGGTTCCAGCCGCAATAGATAATTTTTCAAAATCCCCAGGCAACACAATGCCTTTCAGACTCTGGTGCAATGCCGCCACATCGTTCTGCGTAGCATTTTTGCCCATCATTTCGTCAATAGCAGTAGATACGAATTCACCAACATCCTCTTTGGACGCCAGTCCTTGTTCAGCAATGCGACTGCGCTCTTCATGAATAAGCTCAGCCATAGCCGTGATAAAGTATTTTTTGTTGTCCATTAAATTATCTTGTATGCTCATTGCTACTCCTTAGAACCAAATAAATTCTAACGTTTCTGTGATGCCTGTTGGTGGGCCTGTCACCATAGCTACACCTGGATGGTTTGTTGATGGTTGCGATGTCGTAAACAACCCGTCTGAATTAACAAACAGTGTTGCATTAACTACATAACGTTGCTTGGTGTCAAACTGATCTGTTTCAAAAATCCCTCTTTGAAACCAGATTGTCATGCGGCCCGACCCTGCTGTAGTATTGTCGCCAGGTATATTGGGTATTCTATAAATATAGCTAACTATAACTCTTATAGAATCTACCAAGCCGTCGCCATCTGAGTCGTAGTTAAGTGGTGTTCCTACTGGAGCTATAACCACGCCATTTACATCATTAAGCGATAGGCCATCTACATCGGCAACAAAACTTGACCTAACTACGTTGGGGAACCTCAGTGTCTGCATAGCCTCAGCTACCGATACTACTTGATACCCATCACTAATGCCTACAACTGATATTAATACCACTTCATCGGTTATAGGCGCCGTAAATGATGCCGTGTTTATGTCATCAATGATTCCAAATGGAGCTGTTCCATCTGAAACCCCGCACACTATTTCATTTCCAATAACTTTTAACTGTGCCACTTGTCCTGGTTGAAACGTTGATGTTGGATCAACCGGAAAACTTACTGGTAGCGTATTGCCAATTTGAATTAATCTTAACACTGTAACTCCTTAATAATTACTCTGGCATAGCACCAGTTTCTTCCGGGCTCATATCTGGGTATTTCTCACTAATAGCCTTGTCAATCTCATCTCGCATCTGCTTAAGCTCCTCATACGACATCCCGCTCATCTCTTCCATTTCTGAGCCCATCTCATACTCTTTCTGCAGCTCATCTGGATCGATAACGCCCCCAGGTTGCTCAAATGCAGATGTGTCAGGGCCTGGCTTATCTTCTAAAGCGTCCCGCCATGGAGCGTCTTTGAAAGCTTCGGGCTCAGCAGTCTTTTTTTTTAAGCCTTCGACAATAACTTTGAGCGCGTCATCAACTGCGGCAGAAGCTTTATCTTCTCCTAACGCATCAAGGTCGCCGGCCAGCTTAACTAGGTCATTAATAACACCCATCACTGCCTCAGCTTCTTTCTTATCCTTTTTGTCTTTCTTGTCGCACTCACAAGGATCACACTTGCACTTTTTGCATTCCTTCTTCTCTTCTTTCTTTTCCTTCTTGTCATCATCGTCTTTCTTAGCTGCCGTGGCAACTATTTTACTGTTATTCAGTAGGCCCGCAAGCTCTACCATCATTTCCTCGCCTGATCGTGACATAGTTAACTCCTTATAACCATTAAGATTATTTATTTTCCATTTTAGATTCTTCCATTCGACTCATCGCCCATGGCCCTGTCGTTCGTGGATCCATGTCTTGGTGTTTGCTTTGCATCGCATCACTAATAGAATCACGCATTTCCTTAAGCTGCTCGTATGACTTGCCCTTTGTAAGCTCACCCAATGGAAGTGGCCCACCTACCTCGCCCATATCCTCTCCCTTCGGCGGATCCCAAAGTGATCTGTCAAATGAGCTTTCATCTCGTGTGTTCTCCATCTCAATCGCCTCGCGCCACGGAGCATCTTTGAAAGCTTCAGGGCCCTGTGCGTCGTCTTCATCATCTTCTTCTACATAATCCTTTGGCTCGTTCATACCAAGCTCGTATACCGGGTATGTTTCCGACGGATCCGGCGGATATTCAGGATCTTCACCAGGTTCTAAGGTCCTATTTGCCTCTTCGCCTAATAGCTCGTCCCTAGTGATTTGAGCCTTATTGGTCATTTCCTTGGTCACTAGATATAATTTATACTTCGGGTGAGACTTTTGTACTTCTGGTTCATATTGCTGAAATCTTGATCTCAGATCTTCAGACAATTCGCCCAGTTCTTCTACTATGTCGTCCGCGTCTCTGTAGTCTGTAACACTGTCAAGCCGCTCTTTTAAATCACGTAAGCGCTGGACGGAAGATTCGCCATGCTCGGCAGCGAGTTTTATAACGCTATCGATCATATCAGCTATATCATGCTCGCCCCTTTTATCTAAGTCGCCAGCAAGTTTAGCAAGTCTTACTAGTCCACTATAATTTATGTGCGTTCTCTTTTCCATAAGTTTTAACTCCGCCTGACGCTTGGCCTTTAAAAGGGCGCCCTTTTGTATTCTAAGCTTCTTTCTAATCTGCATATTATTCGTTTCTCTAAATCTTAATTTAATCATTTGTTCCAATGTGGGGTACACTCGACTAAGAAAAAAATCAGGATCGGTGAACCAGGTCCTGCGACCCAGAGCTTGAAATGATGTAAAATCGTCTGTATCTACAAACATTTTTCCAGATTCGCTGCCTTCCTCTGCTTGTAATGCCTTCTCCCAAATGTCTTTATAGTGAGGCCAAACAAAGCTCCTCTTCATAACAACCTCTGAACCAATCAAGGCCAGCGGGTCTTCGTTTTTTAGTTTTTCCAAAGCCAACTCGGACCATGGGCGAAATGACACAACAACAGAATCTCGTTTATATGGCACTTTTAAAAATCTAAGCGGCTCTTCTTCAACCACTTTATCTAGCACCCACGAAGTAAGCTTATCGTACAGCGGATTATGCGCATATCTCTTTCTGTCGTCAACTAAGTATGTAATTAAATCCCTTAATCCGGCCGCTGCGCTTGCAATCAATTCTTTTTCCTCTGGATTATCGTATTGATTTACCAACTCTTCTAGCGACATTTTACCATACTTGCCCATAATCAAATTACTGCGGCTCGAATCATGTGGCTTTGCCTCTTCAGGAGCCTTTACATCCGGATCTGTCTTATCAGACTCGTCTACTCGAATATCTGGATCGGTCTTTTCATCAAACTCAGGAACACGAAGATCTGGAATAGTCTGATCTCGTTCCATGTCAAACCAATGCGGATCTTCCCATTGTTTGTCAACCTCAACAACATCCTTTGGGTCAGCCCAAGGCATATCTTTAAAATTTGCAGCAAACTTTAGCATTATTTCATCTACTGTGCTGTACATAATACCTCTAATTCAATACAAATGGTTTGTTGGATTGGTCTATTATCTTGTTAATTACCCATGACTCGGCATATAGCTCAAAATAACCGGATATCTCCTCGTCACTTAGGCCAAGTTTCTTCAATTCTTTGATTTCGATCTGTAGCTCGATGTCATCCATCAAGCTTTTAGCATTAAACATAACAGGTCTCGATAAGGAGTGGGGAGGAGGACTAGCCTCCTCCCTCGATATGAACTCTGCTTACTTAATTAGTGTTTTACTTCCAGTTCAACATTGACAACTTGTCATTTATGCTGGTTTCTGGAGCTGACTCTGCACTAGCTGTAACGGTCATAGCTTGCGCGACGCCATCAGTACCAACTCGTGGCAATGATCCGCCTTTACGACCATCTACCTTGGCAATAAGTCTCTTGGTGGACTCAAACTCAGCGTCCCCAAAACTAACTAGCTCATCAACATAGGTATTTAGTGCGGCTTCAGTAGCAGGGATTATTCCCTTTTCTTGTGCAGAAAGTCCAACAGCATACGCTCGACGCAGCTTAGTCTTCCATTCTTTCATATTGGACTCTTTCTTTTTGGAATCAAACGCTTTCCCAAACTCTTTGCTAAGGTCTGCGCCAAAACTTCCGGTGTCTGGGCCCTGACCCCAAAACTGTTTCCAGTATTTGGCCGCCGCTGAATCAACTTTTCCTTCAGCAACTAGACGGTCAAGGTCTTCAACCCTTATAGCACCCTTAACAATAGCTTCATTCAGCGCTGCACCAGCCTCACGAACATTACGCGGTTGAGACTCTGCAACATCACGCATTACATCGTGAATCTCAGAGATTGTTTCAACCTTCGCACCATCTGTCTTGGTGTGAGTAAGGTCAGTTGTGGTGCCCTTTCCACCAGGATGAGCATCAAAGTATGTATACTCAGTAGCATTTTGTGCCTTATCTAAGCCTAACTCATACTTATTAAGGATTTCAGCAGCTTCTGATACCAACTGGTCGCGATATTCCTTGCGAGCAATAGTAACAGACTCTACGGACTCATCTACCACGAAGTCCTCGGCTGAATCGCTGCAATCGTTACACAGCTCCGAAGCACATCCGTCACAAGCGTCATCTTCTTTGTCATCCTTTTTATCCTTCTTGTCTTTCTTCTCATCTTTCTCATCCTTGTTGTCTTTCTTGTCATCCTCATCTTCATCCTTATCCTTAGCAAAATCAATTACCTCGGGATATAGGCCTTCAGCGCGCGCCAATAGTGATGCGCGATTCTCTGCACGAAGAGAAAGAGCGTCTGCTAGAAGCTTCTCAGCCTTCGACTCTTTGTCTTTCTTATCTTTCTTGTCATCCTTATCGTCTTTCTTCTCATCTTTATCATCTTTCTTGTCATCTTTATCATCCTTGTCGTCTTTATCATCCTTCTTGTCTTTATCCAGCCAAGGCGGCATTTTACCTGCTTCTTTTTCCATATCTTTGTCGTCCTTGTCATCTTTTTTATCTTTCTTTTCGTCTTTCTCATCTTTCTTGTCTTTCTTGTCATCTTTCTTGTCATCTTTCTTCTTAGCCACAACCTCTTTAGCCTGAGCCATAATGGTTGCACTATCCTCTACAGCCTGTGTAGCCGCCTTGAGAACTCTATCACGCACCGACTCATCTAGATCTGCGTCAAGTGCTTCACTTATAAGAGCAAGCTCATCCGCAGAATCATTCATGAGGGCATAAACTTCTATTGCCTCATTGCGTAGCGCGCCCAATGCTGCTTCCATGGGTGCTGCTGGTGGTGCTTCACCGCCAGCTGCAGGCTCTGCGCCTTCGTCGCCGCTATCCTTATCAACAGAAACTTCAACATCAACTATCTTGTCACTTTCATCACTCATAGCGTCACGAATATCTTCCATGGCGCCTTCAATAGTTGATAGTGCGGCGTCAACCTTACCCTTCGGCCCACTTTCTTCCTCTTCCGGCGCTTCTTCAGGAAGAGCATCCTCACCACCAGCTAGAGGATCAGCTCCACCAGCTAGAGGGTCAGCACCACCAGCTAGAGGATCGCCACCAGCTAGAGGGTCAGCACCTGCCGCAGGAGCTGCGGGAGCAGGAGGCTGAGCGCCTTTTAGCAAGTACGCAACGCGATCAAATCCTTCTGAGCGGATATAACGCATAACATCTTTGCCATAGTCTTTTGAACTTAGATAATTCCAGTTAGAGTTTATCTCATCACCGAAAATCTCCTTACCAGTTGCGGACAAAACAAGCTTATCGCCGGCATAAAAATCCCAGCGCGAGGCATCTTTAACCAAATTACCTTGTCTATTGGCCGCCTTAATAAACTTAGCACGCAACTTAGCGCGAAGCCACTTTTTCTTAACGGGCTCATCGCCAGGAACCATGCCGTCAGTTCCACCCATCTCATAAATACCGGTCAAGTGCTTATCTTCGTTATCACGAATTTTATCCGCTTCTTCCTTCGGATACTTTTCTTTACCGGGAGCTGGCTCATTTAGACCGCCTCCGCCAAGCCAATAGGCCCGACGCTTCATAGCACGATCACTGAGATCAACATCGTCTAACAGTGCTTGACGACGCAATTTGCGCTCATCAAGTTCAGCTTTCTTACCACTACCACCCAGGTTCCGGGTTTCCCAAGTCTTACCTTCATCGCCAGGGTGCAGACCTTCGGATCCAGTTTCTAGTGGTTCTCCAACCATATGCTTATCTTCTTTATCGCGGATTGAGTCCGCATCTTCCTTTGGATATTTCTCTTTACCAGGGGTGGGCTCGTTTACTCCACCACCGCCTAGCCAGTATGCGCGACGCTCTTTAGCTCGTCTACGTAATCTCGCAGAATTCATATTGTTCTCCTCCTTAGAGACTAATCTTTTTAGTTCATTTAATGATTTGCTTACTTTGTTTAATTTGGATCGAAGGAGACGTAATTCTGAGAAAGCACCCTGTGTGTCTCCTTCTTTGCTTGCTAATCTTTGTTGGTC
>Ga0255047_10002097_pt1 | contig 13526 bp, 11 predicted proteins | sample JV7_2_1_MG_FD_183640 | JGI IMG/M metagenome (GOLD analysis project Ga0255047, IMG submission 183640) | Seawater microbial communities from Jervis Inlet, British Columbia, Canada - JV7_2_1 | ecosystem: Environmental > Aquatic > Marine > Inlet | place: Canada: British Columbia | collected 2016-10-06
GTAGGACCACTTCAGGCCCTTCACGAACTTCTGGCCCAGTCGCCCGACTGCCGTCGCCGCAACAGCAACGTCGGTAGGGTCGGGGCCTGGGGTCACAACCATCGTCGCGACGGCGGTGCGCCCAGTCTCTGCCGCAATCGCTCCGGCCATATTGGGGAGTTGCTTGCTCCACTCGAACAGACCGCCGGACAGGAAATTCCGGTCCTCGCCGTAGTAACGCAGGATGCGGTTCTCGTAGTTCAGCAACCACTCTTCGTTCGCGCCGTCTTTGAAGAACCGCGAGGGGACGGCCTGCAACGCACCGCGAAGGCCAGCCTCGGCTTGTGTGATCCCTTCCGCGATACCCACGCTCGGCATCGACATGAGGTGCGCGATGCCCTGCAACTTCGTTCGGTCATCCCATAGCCGCACGCCGGTCTGCGGGTCGGCCATCATCGTCGCGAGCGCGGGGCTGCTCTCGATGAGACTGTCCACGGTCGAGTCAGCTTCGTAGTTCGCCCACCATTGGTCGAGGTTGTTCGGCGCAACCAGTTTCTCTATGCCTCCGATGCCGCCGTCACCGACCCCGTACCGCTCCATGATCAGGCGACGCTTCTCCGCGTCCTCGGGGTTGTACTCGTGCTGCTGGAGATCGATCAGCCCGTTCTTGACCAGGGACCGGAACAGTTCCTTCTCGTCATCGGTCTTTCGCTGGGCCGCTGCTTTTTCGAGCGCGGAGATCGGAGGGTCGATGGAGTCGGGCCGTCTCCTGATGAGCGACAGAACGTCACGCGACACGTTGTCCAGCCGCCCCCGCTTCTCCTCTTCCGCGCCCCTGACTAAGGCTCTGACGCCCTGAATGGCAGGGTTGATGATGCTGCGGTCGCGGCGAGCTTCGGCCTCGGCATCCTTGGGGACGCTGAGTAGCCCGGCTTCTTCAGCCCGGACGCGATCTTCGGGGGTTGCTCTCCACCAGGGTTCTGCCATTACTCGCCACCCGTCTTCGCTGAGGTCCAATCCTCGGGGAAGAAGAACTCGTCATCGTAGGCGTCGCTCGGTAGTGCGAACGAGATGTTGTTTTGCAGCAGCGCCAATGCCCTGTCGCCGTCCATTCCCTGGTCGAGCAGGCCCTTGTAGAACGCGGCAGCGTTCCTGATCGCTTGCATCGTTTCCGGCGCACTCGCGTACTTGGCCGTGGCGGGGCTTCCCTCGGGTGCGCTCTGCGAGAGCGCGATGTTCGATGACCTGCGGATTTCGTTCAGGAGAACTTCGACGGGTTGCGTTCCGGGGGCGTACCTCGCCAGTTCCTCGGGCGTGGCCGGGTCGAAGTGCCCTTCGAGGAGGCCCATGAACGCAAGCTCTTGAAGGTCGCCACCTCTGAGGCTGATCGATTCGATGGCGGGGAAGGTCGGCTCCACCCCGATGCCATCCTGAATGTTAAAACCGAAATACTTCTGCACCGTGTACACCGCCCCGGCGGCGGCCCTGGTCGCGCCGGTCAGCCCACGCTCGTCCGCGATTGCGTCCCAGCCGGGGTCTATCGTGATGCCGCCTTTCTCTACCCACGCAATGCGGATCTGGTCAACCACTTCCCCAACCGGGTATGCGTTGACGCCCTTGGTCGGGTGGTCCCAAGGGATCTTCGTGCCGAATGCGAGCGATGGGAAACCCGCGACGCTGTTCGCGAGTTCGAGTTTGATCACTTCGGCGTCTTCGGCCGTCATGCCCATCTGCCGTGCGGCCTCGTCGTAACCTGTGAGGTCTTCCCCGTTGCCTTCGATAATATCGAACAACCTCGGGTCAACCTTGCGGTAGTCGAAAGACCCCTTCGAGAAGAACATCAGCCGCTCTGTGGGCATCCCTTCGTAGCTGGCGAGCGACCCGTCCACCCTCTTGGCTTTGTTCCCCGGCGTCCGCGCTTGTTTGATGATGGTCCCGTCCGGCCGCGAACCGTAGGCGAGGGCGTAGTCCCGGCCGCTGCCGATAACATCGACCTGTTTCGTGGTGTCAAACAAACCCCATACCCATGAGGTCGATACGCCGCGCTGGGCAATCTCCCAGCCTTCGTATGCGCCGTTGCCAGGGGTGCTGACAAGCGTGGTTGCGCCTTCGAGCAGAACCCGCCTGCCAATCGCCTCCAGAGTTGCCGGGTCGGTATTGGGGAATGTTGCGAGGTGGGAATCCATCGCTCTCTTGACCCCGGTCAGGATGTTGTCCCTCCGCAGTTGGGCCATCGCTTTCTTGTCCCTCTCTTCCGCGCTTGCCTTGGTGCCCAGCGGGGTGTCGGCAACGCGCCAGATGTTTCTCATCTCCGATTGCCACCCGGCGATCTGACCTGTCGCGTCGCCGTGGGGGGACTGCGCGTAGATGAAGTTGTTGGCGGTGCGCTCGACGGTATCGTCATCCGCCTCGTCGGGCTTCTTCGTGGCCTTCAGTCTTGCGTCGGCTTCCGCGTCGCGCTCGGCTCGCGCCCGTCTAACGGCAGCGTCGTACCGTGCCCTCGCGTGCGTCGCGTCGGCCGGGTCCAAGAACGCCATCTTCTCGATCTTGCCCATCAGGATGTCGATGCCGATGACAGGGTCACCGTTCGCGTTGAGCATTTCGTCCGTGGACATACGCTCGAACGAGTTGATGAAAGTCCACAGGTCGTTCTCCGACCTGACCGCCGTCTGGAAATTATCTACAACGACACGCTCGGCCGCCGAGAACGGGTAGCTTTCCACCACCTCCGGTGACGTTAGCTTCCCCTGGTCGGCATTGGCTTGAACCACGGCCATCCCGGCCTGGGATCGCTGGAGCCTGATGACTTCGTTGTCGGCCACAAACTGCCGCCACTCCTCGCGGAGCGTGTCGGCGTAGGCGTCGTTGTCGGCATTGGCGATGGCGTCGAACACCGCCTGCTGCGCGTCAACGCTGATGTTACTGCCGACCTTGAACGCCCCCCGCTTGCCGTTGTTCAGAACCTCGAACAGGCTGGGGTCAACCTTGTGGAGGATGGTCCGCAGTTCGGCGTTCGCGTCGTTCTTGTCGGCGGCCTCCGTAAGGGTTGGGATGAGTTCTGCTTTGTCGGTGGGGGTCAGGAGGTCACCGGCCTCCTTGAATAAGTCGAGGGCTTTGCCGGGCTGCGCGTCCACCATATTGGCGATGGCGGCCGTGAGTGCCGCGCTGATCTGTTTCTTCTTGTTCGACTCTTCGAGGGACTCGCCGGTTGCTTTGTTGGTCATGGACTCGATCTGGTCGCTGGGGATCGAAGCCCAGAACACGTCGTGCCGTTGCAACGCCGACGCCACGATCTCTTCGGGCGATTTGTTCGCTGCCTCGCTCGCGTCGGCTGTCACGCCCTGGATGAACAGTTCACCGTTTTTCTTGACCGTCTCGGCCTGCCACGCCTGCGTCTGCTCGTACTCGTGCTTCTGCACGTCTGCCTCGAACGCCTGCCCGAGGGTGCCGAGTTTCTCGTTCAGCCACGCTCGGGACATGGGGTGCGCTTTCGCCATGATGTCCTGAGTGACCGTCTCGACGGCCTTGGTGGCCGCGACGCCTTCGCCCACGGTCGCCCCGCCCAGCTTCTTCCTGAACGCCGACAGTTGCCCTTGGGCTTCTGCCGTCCACCGGAGTACCGATTCGGAGTTGTACAACTCAGCCGCACGGGCGTCGGCGTCGAGTTTGATCTCCATGAGGGTCGCGCCAGCCTGCTGCACTACGTCGGCGGCAGCGTTGTTGCCGGGCAGTCGCCGTTCGGCCTCACCGGGCGTGCCGGTGGTGCGGACGTTCATGTCATCGTTGCGCGGGATGATCGGCATCGGCTACCCCTTCCCCACGTTGTCGCCAAGGTGAGCTTCTTCGGCCGCGAGGAACCCCGCGCTGGAACTCCCTGCCGAGATGAGGCCGGACGCCGCTCTTGCCTTGGTGTTGCTGGACGCGAGCATCGCGTCGAACATCGAGTTCTGTCCCTGGCTCTTGATCTGGTACAGGGATCTCACCGCGTTGTTGTAGTGCAGGTCGAGGGCCTTGGTCTGCTGCCGCTCGGTTCCGATCTGCAAGCCCTCCACGCTGTCCGGCGTGCCGAGAGGCGACCCGCCAACCCGTGCGCCCCCGCTCGCGGCCTTCGCACGCTGGGCTGCGAGCGTGGCGTGCAGCTTCCGCCGCATCTCGCTCGCCTCCTGCTCGGCACCAGCGAACTCCAACTGCGCCCGGCGTTCGGCAAGCTCTTGGTTGCGCCTGCCCACCCGGCGAGCCGTGCGTGCGTTCTGCGCCTGCATACGAGCCGCGTGTGCTGCGGACGCCACGCCGACCCAGAAGGTAGCCGCCGCTGCTGGTGCCATTCCCATTCCCATTACAAACTCACCTTCTCGAAGACCATGATTACCCCACCTTCGACATGGGGCGACTGCACCTCGCCCAGGTACTCGAACCCGATCCATAGCAGCCATTCAGCCGACCGCGTGTACGCCCTGTCGCAGCACGCCGTGAGTCTGCTGCGGTGGTTCGCGGCGATCCCATTCACGATGAACCGGGAGTACCGGGCGAACCGATGCTTGTGTCGGTTGACCACGTCGCCGGTCACCGCCCACATCAGCGACTCACCAACCACGGGGTCTTTGTCCCATACCCCGAACACCCCAGCAGGCTCGCCGTGGATGCTCCCGTAGCCCACCAGGGACGCCTTTCGGCAATGGTCGAGGATAGACTCGACCGTGACCTCTTCGCCCAGCACGAGGGCAGCAGCAGCGTCCTCGGGCCTGACGTGGGCTACGAGGTTCTCGATGAACTCACGCGGGGGCGCACCCAGCGTCATCTTCATCGAGGGTGCCTTCGCGACGGCGACGGTCATCGCTCACCCAGCATCTCGGGGATCACCGAGAGGATCGCGCACGGCAGCGGGTCGCTCTGTCGGATAAGGACGCGGGGGGCTTTCTCCCAGCCACCCTCGGGCTTGAAGCTGATTACCTCCCCGCCCAGTTCCTGAGCGCCGTAGTCCAACGACACGTCGCGTTCCTGTACCGGGCGCAGTGTCGCGACGCTCGTCCCGATCTCCAGCCCTCTCCATTGGTTCACCTCGACCGCGATGGGTCCGACAAGTTTCTGCGCGTCGCGTGCGATCCCGCTCGACGTACCGCGAAGGGAGTTCGACTGGCCCTGCATCTGGAGCAGCAGGGGTTCGAGGTCCGCGTTGTAGGGCAGGCCCACCGTCACTCGCTCGGCGTGCGTGTCCAGCACGACGATCCCAGACGCCACCGTGATGCCCTTCTGGACGTGCCCGTCACCCAGAGCGTTGACCGTGGCCGCTTCGAGGTGGGTGGCACCGGAGAACGACGTGCGCTGGAACGCCCACGCGGTCACGGCGGAACCCTGGTCGGCCGTAGCCACCTCGCCTTCGAGCAGCACCGCGCTCACCACCGTCGCCGTGAGGCCGTTCGTAGCATGGAGCGAGGCATCGAACGTGATCTCGAATCTGTACTCACCGTTGGCGGTGGTGATGCGGACGCGGTCACCCACGTCGCCAGCTACGAACGAAGCCACCGATGCGGTGATCGTCATCTGCTCGCCAGCTTCCCAGGTGGTGCCGCCGGTCACGGCCATCGTCGTGGCCCCGGTGTTCCTGCCGTCGAACTGGATCGCGCTGTCGAGGAACACGGCGTCCTCTATATCGTCGGCTTCGTTCCACCGCTCGGTGAACCGCTCGACGTACCGCACTGTCGATCCGTTAATGGTTCTGTTGACCACGACGTACACGGCGTCGATGTTGCCCTCGGGGACCACGCAGATGCTCTCGAACGTGCCATCGGTGGAGTGCGTGTGCCAAGCGTTGATCGAATGCTCCGCACTGTAGGTGAAGCCCACGAGGTTGCCGTCGCCCAGGACGCACCACAGGATCGGCGTCGGATCTTCCGCGTATCCCCACTCCTTGACCGACGTGTTCCTCAGTAGCTGCGGGTGCAGCGCGGTGAGGTCGCGGCCAGACTGGCTGGTCGGTGCCCCCAACTCGCTCGACCTGTCCACGAACTCGCGCACCTTCCGCCCCCGGTCGGTCTGGTACAGGGCGGCAGACCCAACCGCGATAGGGTCGAGCCAGGACGTGCCGTACTGCACCGTGCGCCTGATGTCGAACGCGGACGGGGTGAGCGTCTTGCCGTCTTCGCCGGTCATGCGCCAGATGCCGCCCGGCGTTCCCATCCACAGGGCTTCGAGTTGCAGCACCCAGCGGATCTCATCGAGGCGTCCGCTCGCGATGGTCAGGTCAATCGAGTCATCGTCGCGTGACGGCAGCGATCTGTCGAAGTTCGAGAAGTCGCCCGTCCGGCTCGTGACGATGCGCTGCCGGTTGGACTCGAAGTTTCCGAAGACCTGACGCTGCTGGAAGTAGCCGCAGACTGACGGGTAGTCGTTGACCTCAGACCCGTCGCTCGCCGCGTCCTCGGTGGTGTAGACCACACTCGCCAGGATCGGCTCGATCACGGTCGTGCCATCGATGCTCAAGATCCTGAACTGCCACCCGGCGTCAACGCCGTCGAGGTTGATGTTGTACACGACAGTCTGCGTCGGGAACGGGGGATCGAGCGTGCCTGGGTTGAAAACTCTGAGTTCCTCGGCGCTCTGCGTCACCCACCCCGCACCGTTGTCGTTGGTCTGCAAGTTGAAGGCGTGGTCCCAATACTTCGCCACCCCGCCGGGCGCGAGAACCGGCCACGCGTTCAGTGCCACCAGCACCACCATCTGGTACAGGTCGTTGTGGGCCTCCTCGGCCTTGTCCTTGGTCGCGACCCCAGCCACAGGGTTCAACGTGATCACGCCGCCTTCGTTCTCGGAGCTACCGCCCAGCGTTTCGGTGCGCTGGAACGGGTTGAACGCCTTCGGGGGCGTGTCGTAGAAGTCAGGCTCGTACCCCTCGTCCACGAACGTCAATGCTTCCGAACTCCCCACGAAGCCGTAGAACCCGTCGTTGCCCCTGTACCAGTTGTAGTGGTCTGGAGCGTCGCCGCGTGTCGGCGCGGTCAGACTCATGTGGGCACGGGGCCGGTCGGGGTACTGCACGGCGTCCAGCCTGGGCAACGCGGTGGACGCCACGCTCTCGACGCCGTCAGTATTTACCGACGTGGCGACCCAGGTGATCGTCCTCACGGGGTGCGCGGTATCCACGTCGCCCCATGCGCTGTCGAGGGTGATGCCCGTGGGCGGGAACACCGGGCGAGTCGTGGACTGCACCGGGCTGAACGCCCACACGTTGTCGGAGTACCGGCTCAACTTTGACGGCGCAGCGCGATGGTCGCGGTGCGTGATCGTCATCACGTCGTTGGCCTGGGTGAACTTCAGCTTCGCGAGGTCATCGGCCGTGTACGGCGTGGAAAGCTCGTAGGGCGCGTTGATGGTGCAGATGTCAGCGTCGTTGAAGTTGCCGATGATCACGGCCGTCACCACCGTGTTGTTGGTGTTGCTCACGATCACGGCGCTGTTGACAGTGGTGGTATTCGTGATCGTGTACCCGGCCAGCGCGTTGGTGACCCAGCTACGGTTGAGGTCGGTGAACGTCGTGCCGCTCGCACCGCCCTCGTGCGTGCCGCCAGGGTCGGTGATCGATGCACCGTCGCGGTGGAACCGGCAGTACCCGGCCCCGAACTCGATGGCGTAGGCTTGGTCCTCGTTGAACACGAACGGGATCAGCCGCACGGCTGCATCGTCCTTCGTTGACGCGATGTACTCGAAGCCCTGCCGGTTCACCGCTGCACCGGACACGTTGATGACGTGGTTGTCGGCGGTGCGGCAGGCGTGCGCCATCCGGTCGATGTCGGTGCGGTTGTAGAGTTCCGAGGAGACTACACCGCCAGCGAACGAAGCCTGCTTGACAGGACGTGGCGGCATTACAACCTCGCTCGGATAGACTCCGCGTCGGGCATCTGGCCCGTGACAATGTTACTGAACGACGATGCTGCTGCCGCGTACAGCGCGAGGCGATGCTCGTTGGCGAGTTCCATCGTCAGCCGAGAGTTCGAGGTCAGCGGCATCGCCATCCTCCACGCCATGAACATTGCCACGGCATTGGCGAACTCCTCGGTCCAGACGGTCGTGTCGGTCTGGTCGAAGATGTAGCGCAGCGTGGCGTCTTCCTGATCGGTGTAGATCACGCGCTCGCCGGAAGCGTACTCGACCCGGAACGGGATCTCGTTGACGTAGGTTTCGATCTTGGCGAGGTTGGGGATGTTCAGCGGCCGTAGTGCAGCGGTCGGCCACTTGTAGGCGTACTCCCACTCGTCCGGCGGGGACGCGGTGGCCGCCGTGAGAGTCGCACGTTCAATCGCGAACTCGAACTCCGCGAACTGGAGCGCCCGGCGTCGCACCCTGTCGTAGTGCAACGCGCACGTCTTCGCTTCGCTGCTGTCCTCGGTGAGCGACTCGATCAGCTTCGTGACGCCCAGGCGGTTCAGCGCGAGGTTGCAGATGCCGACCGGGTTGAGTGGGTCGGCCATTACTCGACCTCGGACAGACCCATCAACCTACGGGCCAACGTGGGCTTCGCGCCGTTGGTGGACAGACCCTTGAGCTTGAGTGCTTCGCGCAGGGCTTTGTTGGTCATGTCCATCGCTTGGTCGAACGTCATCTCCGGCGGGGGCGTGTCGTTGGACTCGGGCTTCGGACCCTCGCTCACTTGCGTGGCCATGGCCTTCGCCATCTCGTGCATGGTTGGGGGGCCTTCCTTGTCGTACTTCTTGGCCCTCTCCTCTTCGCGCTTCAACTCTTTCGCGTGCCCCGGCGACAGAGGGGACGCGGGGCCGCCGTCGATTGGGCGGAACCACTTGGACGGGGGGCCTTCGGTCGTGTCGATGCTGTACACCGTCCCCTGCTTGTGCAGGCGATTGCTGGTGAAACAGTCACGAATGCATTTGTACTGGTAGATCGGCATCGGTTCCTCCGCTAAAAACGGAGCGGATGACAATGACCGGAACCCCTTGCCGTAGCTTGGAAGTCACCATCATCCGCTCCAGTACCGGGCACTAGTTACGCCAGGGGCCATCCCTGGTCGATGTCCTTGGTGAGGAAGGTCGTGACCGCCCCCGCCGTGGCATTGGTGTTCATGTCGTAGTACGCACCGACGTACCGTTCGTTGATCGGACCATCGAACGTACCGATGACATGCTTGGAACCGGCGGTCAGCGCGGCCAGCAAGATGTTCTTGGTGGCGTGCGTGACGTGACCGGAGTTGAGGGTGACCTCGTCGGACGAGCGCAACGACACGTCCATGCTGACCGTGGTCAAGAAAGCCACGTCCACGATCATCACCAGATACATCTTCTCCTGCCCGATGGTCTGGTCTGCGGTGGCGTGCGGCGAGGCCGCAGCCTTGAGGTCGGTGATGTTCTCGGAGACGGCATCGGCCGTAACCGCCTGCGCGTCCGAGAACTGAAGAGCTTTGTCGATGTACATCAGTTTCCCCCTTAGCTCACTACGGCTTCGGTGTTGGTGATCGCGTCGCATTCCTTGATCGGGATGCCCCAGAACCGGAGCATCGGCTCGCCGCTCTCCAGTTGGGTGACGCTCAGAGCGTTGCCCCCGGCGATGGTGCCGGTTGCGGACGCGGTGAAATCGCTCGCCAGGGCACGCTTGATCAGCGCTTCCTTGACGGTCGGGTTGCAGTAGATCACCGTCCTGCCGGTCGAACGCAGGCGCAGCGGCACCTTGTAGTACGCCTGGATCAGCAGGTCGATCAGATCGACCGTGCCAGCCGGGAGTTCCACGGCGGTGTCGATGTTCGCGATACGGACGATGCCGCCCCAGTCGCGCATGTGGATGCCGAACTTCTGGTTGAACTTGGTACGCAACACGCGCATCAAGCCGTTGGTGGTTTCGGACGTTTCGACGCCGAGGTCTTGCACGTCGAGGCCGCCCTTCGTGCCCTTCGGGTAGATCCCGTGGATCGTGGCCTTGTCCCAGGCGAACACCCAGATCGAAGTCTGCTCATCGGCGGTGTCGGTCCCAGCAGCATCGATGATCTGCCCACCATTCTCGGCGGTGGTCAGGCCAAACCGGGGTGCCAGCCCGAGGAACTTCTCGGGGTCAACCGCCGTGTTGCCATAGAAGAACGTCGTTGCGATCTCCTGCGCCATCGCTTCGATATGAGCGCGGTCTTCATCCAGCCGGAACGCCGTGGACGCACCGTTGAGGATGAAGACTTCCTCATCGATCTCGCCCCACGCTTCGAGGTTGCCGCAGGTATCGATCACGTTGGCGCGTTTCGCCTTCGACGCCGTGGTCGGGTAGTTGAGCAGCCGCCATGCAGGCGACGGCAGGCCGGTGCGGATGGTGCCCTGGTGCCCGGTCTGGAGATTCCCCTCGTACATGGGGATGTCATCCAGCATCGGGTTGACCTTGTGCATCATCTCCGCGACCATCGCGTTGGTGCCGTCCGGGTCGAGCGCACGCTGTACGTCGAGCAGGGTCGGTCGGGTGATTGAGTTGAGTGCCATTGGTTTAATCCATCACGGCGTGGGTTCCTACAGGTCGGTGTTGTACCGCTTGGGCTTCGTGGCATTGCCGTAGAAGGCGTCGCCAACCTGCTCGGGCGGATCAACTCCAAGCCGCACTTTTTTCTTTCCTTGGGTGCCTGCTCCGGTCAGGCTGTCTTCAGAGAATCCCTGGCGCACCTTGTTCAAGAACTCGAACACGTCCTTGTCCGCAGACAGCCCCGTGGCCTTCAGCTTCGCGACAAGCTCGGGCGTCCCGAACTGCTTGACGAGTTGCTGCACGCCGCGAGCGCGGACCTCGTAGTCCTCGCCGTGGAGCTTCTTGATCTCGGCCGCGTTGGCCGCCATCTGCTCTGCGAAGTGTGCTTCGGCTTTCACCGAGAGGTCGATCTGCGCGTTCACCAGCTTCTGCGCTGCATCCTGCGACAGGCCGAGTTCCTTGAACAGCGGCGTGACCTCTTCCACGATGTCCTTGTCGAGTTCCTTCCCTTCGTGCGCCTCAAATGCGTATGACTCGGGTGCTTCGGTTGCATCGCTGGCGGCCGTCCCGTCAGCGGTCCCCTCTGCGTCCGCGCCTGCATCTCCTGTGATCGGATCGCCGGATGCGTCCCCTGCGTCTGCCGGTGCGTCAGCACCAACGACAGGGTCCACTACTGCGGCGTCAGCAACTACTGCCGGATCGGCGTCCGGCTTCGGGTCCATCTCTAATGGTTTCGGGTAGCCTTCGGGCATGGTCAGTTCTCCTCGCCGTCATCGGCCAGCTTCACGAGCCGGGCGGCGTCCACGGCGGTCTGTAGTTCGGTCATCATCATTTCCTTCCAGCACTCGGGGGCGGTGGCCTCGCACGAGTACAGGATCTTCAGCCCCACGTTCCTCTCACCCTCGCGCATGGCGGTCAGCACCGCGTTGTTCGCGACCAGCGACGGCTCATGGATGTGACAGTAGGACAGGATCGTTCGGATCACGCGGCGGCCTTGTTCCTGCTGCATGATCGCGAGCCAGTCCTGGGCCTCCTGCTGCTGTCGCAGGCGGTCGCGGTTGATCATCGTCCTCTGGGCCTGCTCGTTGCCCAGGATGCCCTCGGTGATCGGTGAGTCGGGTGAGTCCATCTACACGGCCTCCAAGCTCTCGGGTTCGACCTCTTGGCCTCCGGTCTTCGCGAACTGTTCGTTCAACGCGGCGAGGTTGGTCAGGTCGGTGTCCCCTGCGGTCTTCATCGCCCCGGCGATGTTCGGCATGGCGGCCGACTGCTCGGCCATCTGCGCGGCCTGCTGCTGCGCTTGCCGCTCGGCTCTGATGCCCTCGACCTCTTCATCGCTGCGGATGATGTCGGGATCGACGCCGGTCATGTCCGCGTAGTGGTCGGCCACGCGGTCGGAGTCCACCTTGTCGATCATGTCGGGGAACAACTCAGCGTTCTGCGCGATGAACCCCACGAACCGCTCGATGCCCACGGTGGCGACCAGCTTCTGGGCCTGCGCCAGGATGCTGATGTACTCCACCTTCGTGGCCTGCCCCTGGAGCGAGTCAGGCGCGTCAGGAAGGACGCCAGCGCGGTGGGCCACGTCGAACGTGCGGTCGATCATCGGGTCGAGTAGCTCGTCGCTGATGCGCTCCAGCACCGGCCCGAGTTGCAGCATCTTCTCCTCGTGCCGCTCCTCGATCTCGCGTGCCGTCATGTTCGGGACGGCGGTGTTCGCCAGCATCAGGAACAGGTCCGCGAAGTACGCGCTGTTGATCAGGCGCTCCTTCTCCTGAATGTCGGCGCGGATCTCTTGCAGCCCTCGGGCGTCCACCGTGAACGCAGGCTCGAACTTCTGTCCGGTCTGCGAGTCGAGGTAGGTGACCATGCCGGGTCGCAGCGACGCCTGCTCGTTGCGGAGCGCAGCGGGGCCGACCATCGGCGGGTTGACCAGCTTGTCGATCAACTGCGCCTTGCGCTTCTCCATGTGCTGGAGAGCCTTGATGTCCCCGAGGGCCTCCATGCCGGGGCTGTTGGCGTAGGCGTCCTCGCCCTCGACCTCCCAGCGCACCGCGTTGAACGGCTTGGTGTTGAACCCGGACTCCAGCAGGATGTCATCGGAGCTATCGTCCATCTCGAACCAGACGCTGCGCCAGGGTTTGCCGCCCCGGTCGTACAACATCGGGTTGGCCTCTTCGTTCGGCTCGATCACGTTGATGATCTCGAACGTGTCATCGAGACGGCCGTTGCGCTGCGCGTCCTTGATGCCGGTGCTGGCCTTCTCATCACCGAAGGCCCTGACGATCTGCCGCACGCTCAGTTGTACGGTGCGGTACAGCGTGTCCGGCTTGAAGTTCTCATCGAGCGCGAGGCAGTAGGTGCCGGGGGACAGGACGTGGTGCCGGAACGTGTCGCGTTCGCTTTCGAAGATGATCTGGCACGCTACCCCGAAGTCTCCGAGGTGCCGGTACATCCGGGGTAGCGCGTTGTATGTATTGGTCTTCGCGTACAGTTCGAGCAGGATGTCCCGTACATCGTTGAGGTAGCGCCGGGCCTCGGCGTCGTTGTTCGACTCGGGGTCGAAGGGCGCGAGCCTGAACCAGGGGCGGGACGGCGGCGTGTTCCCGGCGTGCATCCCCGAGGACAGGATGCGGCTCGCCTTGGTCGCCGTGCCGTTGATGATGAACTGGTTCTGCTTGGTGCCCTGGTTGCGTCGGCTCTTGTACAGCCGGAGGGCGCGGGGGTGGATGTAGTTGCTCAGTTCCTGCCAATGCGCGTCCCAGCCGCGCCCCGACCGCTCGTTCCAGAGGGCCTGCTTGCGCTTCCTGAGTTGCTGTACCTGAAGCGGACCCATCAGCGGCCTCGGGACGGCGTGGCCGGTGCCCGTTGCTGTTGGGACTGGGTCGGCATCAGCGACGGCGACGCCAGACTCGGCAGGGGCCGCACCCCGGCAGGCCCGGTCAGCACCGTGGACTTGAGGCCACGCCGGGCGGCACTCAGGCGGCGCAGCCTGTCACGGGCCTGCTGGAACGCAGGGGACAGGGTCGGCGTGATCGGCGGGGGCAGGGGCTGCGGAGGCGGAATACTTGGACTTCCCACGGGAGTCCTCCTATGTCGCCGCCATCCTA
>Ga0255047_10002100_pt1 | contig 13524 bp, 17 predicted proteins | sample JV7_2_1_MG_FD_183640 | JGI IMG/M metagenome (GOLD analysis project Ga0255047, IMG submission 183640) | Seawater microbial communities from Jervis Inlet, British Columbia, Canada - JV7_2_1 | ecosystem: Environmental > Aquatic > Marine > Inlet | place: Canada: British Columbia | collected 2016-10-06
AACTCCCTCAACTTGGGAAATTATTCGTTCGAGACATATCACCGCACTCCAAACTCTCCATGCCTTGAAGAGTGAGATCGCGGTCCTACAAGAGGTGATCCAAGAAGAATCTAGTTAGTCATAAAATATGATTAGGTATAAGGCAGCTAGGTAAACCTGGCTGTCTTTTTTTATGGACTTTATTTAGCTGTCAATCCTGTTATATGAATTACAGTAACCTACTTTAATTAACAAGGAGACAATAGTGGATAGACAACTAAGAAACGAAAAACGCCGTCTTATCATTGATGGTGAGAGAGACGCTTTCCCACATCTTCTTAATCTGATCCGGTCAGGGGAAGTCCGGATGACCTTCTTGGAATTCACCTACTGGTTCGATGGCCAGGACAAGGTATTCACTGGACATGATGTTCGGCACGGAGATGTCACAGTTTTTATAAACAATGGCGTCTCCCATGTACGGGACTATCTAGAGCGCACAATGCATGGTGCCTGGGGGCTGTATTATATCCCCCTGATAACGAGCCCTCACAAACACAACGTATGCGTGCTAAGAGGCTTGGAGCTTAGAGTCTACTTGGTGTCACATGGCATCGACCTGTCAACCGAACCAAGTATGCCTTTTCTTCTCAAAGAGATTTGTAAAGCGCGAGGACCAGGAGGCCTTCTTCGAGCGAGATAGCTCGCCGCGCTTTATTTTAGCTATGGTTAATAACCTACTTTTTCCTGGTATAGGTATCATGCATAAAGACTTTCGCTTCTCCTCATAGTGTGGATTCAAGAAGCGCAACAATAAGGAGGTTTTTATGGTTAAGAAGTTTGAGCCCAAAAATTTTAGAGTGTCTCCTCCTAAAGAGCCTGTTAGGGGCTTTTGGGGCGGAGGACATACGTTGGAAACTGACCCTATCCAACAGGGATGGCGTTGTTACCCATCCAAGAAAGGTCCAGAGAATAAAATCTGGATTGTAGGCCAGAGGAATGTTGAAGGCTGCGCGAGCATTATGCGCTGGCCTAATGGTATACTTGACATCGCTCTCTATCTTGAAACTCCTCAGGAGATCTACAGGAGAATCAAGACGGGAGGACCTCTGGACGCCCGTTATGTCCAGACGAAGATCTACTGGGGCGTAGGGCTCCAGGTCATCAGACTTATTCTGGAGGAAAGAGTAGTCTTGGACTCTTGATCCTTTGGGTGTAGCGTAGTAGAAACTCGGCATCTTCATGTGCCGTTTTTCTCATAGCTATCACTTCATTTAGCTATCAATCTTGTTATATGCAATATAGTAATGACAGCCTTAGCGGAAGACAAAACAAGATGATTTATTCAATGTATTCAATGTACCCAGCTCTCTTTGAAGACATCCTGGAGTTACACTTACTCAAAGGCAAGAGTACCGAAGAAGCTGAAAGCCTCACTTTTGATGAGTTCACCACATATATGGAATCCCTTAAGGAGGGGGATCCCGATATGTTGTTGATCGTGCTCCGGCGCGAACTGGAGTCGTGGTTAGATACCTCGGCTCCCGATGCCAAATTGGCTGAGGAGTTTATCCTGCTCCAAGCTACGTTCTTGATGAAATTCGAGGTCATGATCTTCATAGGGAAGAATGACCAGTTTATCTTGAAGTATCTCTACGAGGATTGATACTTCAAAATAAGTTAATCGGCGGTCTCGTTGACCGTCTTTTTTCATAGCTATTAATTCTAGCCTTATTCCTGTTATATCCAATATGCATACAACCAATATCTCTAGAAAGGGATATATCATGACAACCAAACAAACGACTTTTAACTTGCCCGTCAAATTTGAATACGTGAAGGACGGGGAATCCTGGGGTGACGGTTACCGTAGATTCAAAATCACCGAGGGCGTGAGGCTCTTTCGAGCGTATCTCGAGCTGCACCTCGTCGTAGACGAGGACAGGCTCTTGGAAACCGGAAAAAGATACGTTACTTACGAAGCCATAGACAAGGAGGATGGCTATAGCAGATATGAAATCTGCAGTTTGCTCGGGGAGGATAACCTGGTTATCCTTAAGACGTGGGATTATCTTCCCGAACTCTTCCCTCCAATGTTATTAGAGCTTCTGCAGATGCCGGTTTAAATTCCCCGCAAAATTGGCGGTCTCGTTGACCGTCTTTTTTCATAGCTATTAATTACAAGGGTATTGGTGTTATATGCATTACGTTATTAAACCCATTTAACTATCTTTGAAAGGGGCCCCAGATGCTTATTTTGCTAACATTAATTTCTTTGTTCCTTATCTGGTACATAGGGCGTACTCTCCAGAATGTTTTGATAGCTTTTAGGATCCGAAATCTTCTCCGAAAGACGCCGGATGTGGCTAAGGGCGAAACTTTCTACGGTAACCGGGAAAAAGCTGTCAGGCTCTTAATTAAAGACTTGGACAAAAATTGGGATCGAATACCTGCTAAGCAGGTCACCAAGCTTACCAAGTTTCTGTCTCATCATAGTATCGAATTAAAAATAGGTCCGGGAGGCTACTCAGTAGCCGACAAGGCTGACATCTAATCGATCCCGAACGGCCTGAAGCAGAGCCGACAATCTGTTTCTTTAACTATGACCTAAAGTTGTTATAAGTACTATAGATACACATCCACAACTATTAACAGATGGGTAAGTAATATGTCTAGTATTTTGGAAAAACTTCGCGAGTTCGCGTGGGACGCATTCGATAATGATCCTATCCAGTTTCAAGCAGAGGTGGCGAAACGCTGCCCGTCCGCTGAGACAAAGATTGGGTCTTATTTTGTACATGAACAATCTCCGTCAAGTGTGCTCCGATCCATCATACTTCCCAAAGAGCACGGTGCTCTGGGACATATTGAGGATCCGGCCATTACGTCGCCTGCTATCGGTGTTCTGAGTTCTTTGAGAGGCTACCTTGGTGTGGTCGATCTGAGTGACCTCGATGATCACACGAGAGTTTGTTTAGTAAACCGACACGCTAACGTGGACGGTAGACCTGAACTGAGTCCGGAAATCAATGTGGCAGATTACCAAGTTGTCAATGGTGACTTGCCAATTGTCAACCATACCACTTTGTTATTCGGTCCAGGTCGGGACGGGAAAACCATACTCTGGACTCTCTTTCCCGGAGATGTGGGGTGCCCGGCAAACATTCCAGATATCTCTCAGCTGTCAGGTAAGTTCGTCTCGGTTCGAGCTCTCAGTGACTTGGGAGTTTCCCGAGTCAAATTGAACTTCGGAGAAGTCTTCCCTTTGGGCGAGAGAGTGAATCTGACTCCTGAGTTATGCGATTTCATCTCGAGCTACAGCATCGCACGAGCTAAAGGGGAATATGTAGAGCCAAAGAAATTTGGATTTGCATACGCCAAATAAGCTCATTCACTAACCCGCTTTCAAGGAGGCGGCTAGGTCAAACTAGCTGCTTTCTTTAGCAAGGAAATCTATGCTTGAAAAAGGAAGACCCTATACTTCAGTTAGGACAGGCTGGAGATACATTGCCATATCAGAAACCAAACTGATCTCTTGGTGTAAAGAAGATCGGCAATGGAGAAGGCAGAATGTCCAAGACTCTAGAATCTTTGAGGCACAGAGTTGGCCTCAAAACGTTCAAGCCTTGATGTATCACCTGGGTTGCGATGTTGCAGCCCTCGATAAATTATTTGATGACCATTTCCCTCTACCTAGGGGATGCCTCAAGATGGAAGCGGGATGCATTTGCGTTCCAGCTCCAGCTCCTGAAGAAGAGGCCAAAGTTTGTTGGGATTGTTCAGAGCCCGAGCAACACTGCGTTTGCTATCTGCTCGACATGGCCGACAAAATCGCTGAAGAGGAACAGACTCAGAAAATGCTAAAAGAATACACGGCTAAAGTCGTGGAAATCGCGAGAGAGCGCCGAGCTCTCAAAGAGAGGCTCCCCGATAAAGATACCTATTTTCTCTGATTACTCAGTAGGCTCAGATTCCTGAGTCTCTCTCCCAGATGGTCTGGGAAAGGGGAAGAAGTTTCACTCACATGCCGTGGCCGAAGCTTCTTCTTAGCTATTAAAAAATAAACACACGCACCATCTTCTTTTTTTAGCTATAATAAATCGAATCAAGCAAATATTAGTGAGGATTCAAAATGCCCCATACAGGATTCGCCTCCAGTTCTAGCTCAGGTATGAGCGATAAAGAATTAATCCATAAGTTTCCAGGAACTTCTGGTAAGGGACACTTCTCTTTCCCCTCCCCATTCTTTGACATAGCATCTCAGTTCATGCCTCGAAATATCAAGGACATGTTCAGATGGTGTACAACGCCTGAAACTAAAATCTTCATGAGAGATGGAAGTTTCAAGGAGATCCAAAATGTCCAAGTAGGAGACGAGGTCCTTACTGAGACTGGAGAGTGGAAGCCAGTCTTAAAGGTCCTTAAGCGTGAAGTGGACGAGGATATCTATAAGTTAAAGATACATGGGTTTAATTCCCTGCCTATAAAGGTAACTGGAAATCATGAAGTCCCTACTCTCTCAGGGCGAAAAAGGATAGATGAGCTAACATTAGACGATCATTTAATGAGTGCTCCTATAGCACCAGGAGATATTCGGGCCCCTAAATATCCTCCTTACATTCTAGGTATGTATGCCGGAGACGGCTATGCAGGTATAAACTACACTCAAGAGGAAAATGAACCACCTAAATATTTCGTCGTGTGCTGCAATATCAATGACCAGGAACAAATAAACAAACTTACTTTAGCTATAGAGTCCTGTTCTAAGAAAAAAGTAACTTTTGAAAAACATTCAGAAAGTGCTCAGTGCACCAAGCTTATCTGCAGAGATCCTAAATTAGCTCAATGGCTATCTAAAATGTGTCCAGGTAAAGCTAAAACTAAGAAGTTTAACAAGGAAGTCTTCTCTTGGAATACAAAAAGCATCTCGGAATTACTTGGAGGGCTGAGAGATTCTGATGGATGCACTAAAACTTTCGTTAGGACTACGAGTAGAAACTTAGCTTTTCAGGTCCTAAAATTAGGGGAAATACTAGGAGCTATCCCTAGTATCTGTGAGTACCAGGCATACGGATTTGGAGTAGAAACCTCAGCTTACAAAGTAGCTATCAGGGTAGTAGACTCTCCGTTAGTAAGTTCTGTTAAGCAGATAACCTCTCAAATCAAACCTAGGTACAACTCCCAGGTAGTTGACGGGAAAATATATCGGAAGATAGATAATATTTCGCTAGTCCCCTATAAAGGATTAGTCTACACCTTGACAGTAAAAGATATCCATTCGTACTCTACAGACATTATCACTTGGTATAACTGTGAGTTCATATATCTAAACAATGGCGTGGTTGCTAACTGTATCGAGAGAACAGTTAAGTATCCCATTACTAATATACAGTTCGGTACCGAAGACTCAGACATTCAACAGCGCTATGAAGAGATCATGAATAACAGGCTTGGTTTCAGAGATAAAATGGGAGATATTGGTATCGATCTGCATTTGTATGGCAATGCATTTGTATCTATACACTTTCCATTTACTAGATTTCTCAAATGTCCCAAATGCAAAATGCAGACTCTTATTCGCCAGGCTATTAAAGTCAGATTCGAAGAGTTCAAATTCAAAGCCACATGTAGATGTAAGTACAAAGGCTTAATGGGCCTTATAGACAGACCCTCTAGAACTCTAGACGGATTAACCATCAAGCGTTGGAATCCTCACTATATAGATATCTCATACAACTCTATTACAGGTAGTTCTAAGTATTACTACACTATCCCTCCGAAAGACAAGCTCAGAGTTAAGTCAGGGGATATCAATTTTGTTGCTGATTTACCTGCTGTGTTCTTTGACATAATCAAGAACGATAAAACGCTAGCTCTTAACTCAGATTCCATAATGCACCTTAAGACAAGTTCACTATCTGGTCTAAGTGCAGAGTGGGGAATTCCACAGACTCTAAGATCTTTCAAGTTGCACTATTACAATGCTATCTTGAGAAGAGCTAACGAAGCAATAGCCTTAGATTATCTTACTCCTATCAGAGTGATGTACCCTGACACAAGAGGAGATGACGTTGGTCAATTTGTTAATATGAATAAGTTCAAGAACGCTTCTTTAGACATGATCCGAAAACACAGATTGGACCCAGGCGATGCTTATTTCTTTCCTTTCCCTGTCGGATACCAACCTATTGGCGGGGAGGGTAAGACTCTTAACCTTATGCCAGAGATTAAACTCGCAAACGAAGAGATCATGAATAGCATGGGTTTCCCTCAGCAATTATTCTACGGTGACTTGACTGTCCAATCAGCTCCTGTAGCTCTAAGACTATTAGAAAACACAATGTCTACATGGATAGATGGTATGAATAAGTTTACTCAATGGACAGCTGATAAGTTAGCTAGGTATTACCATCTTCCACGAGTTACAGCTAAATGGGCAGATGTTACCTTGGTCGACGATCTTGAGAAGAAGAACTTGTTGATGCAATTGGTCGGAGCACAGAAGATCGCAGACGACTCTTTCTTAAGCAGTATAGGCACTTCAGTTAAAGATGAGCTGCGTAAGCGTTATCGCCAGATGGAGCTTGAAGCTGAACTCGAAAAAGAATTCCAAGAGAAACAAAATAAGCGAAGTGAAGGTGATCCCAATTCAGAAGGAGGCGGAGGAGCGGCATCATTGCAAGGACTTGAAGAACAAGCAAGTCAGCTGGCAGAGATGTGGTTACAAATGCCTTACGAGCAGAGACGTGTTGAGATGGGTAACCTGTCTGAACAAGATCCCCCTCTATATGCACTAGCATCTAAAATCATGGAGCGCATGAGAGACTCAGGCCAAGCTCCAGAACCACCGGCACCCGGACAGGAAGTACAGCAGCAATGAATGATCGACAACTGCTTAAAGAAGCAATAAAGTTAAAGCTCCGCAAAGAAGCAGGATTAGGAACTGCAATAAAAGGAATCGGAAAAACTTTAGGTGCAGGAGCTAAGAGAATGGCAGGTGGCATTCAACGAGGAGCACAGCAAGCAAGTAGAGGAGTTGAACGAGCAACACAAGCTACTCAACGAGGAGTACAGCGAGCAGGTGCTGGAGCTCGTAATATGTACAACACAGCCCAAGTAAAAGCAGGTCAAGGACTTAATTCTCAGTTAGGTCAGAATCTCATGGGTGATGCTGAGTTTATAACTGGTCACGGGTTACCTGCAACAGGACTAGGAGGTTTGGCTCCCATGGGAACTGCCGCCGTCTATGGTACAAAAGCAGTTAAGAAACTTCCTGGTCTTGCAAGAAAAGGCTATCAAAGCGCACGTCGATCCCTGATGAGATAAGCTTAATTCTAAGAGTATTCTTGCTATACGTAATATGTAAAGAGAGGCTAACTATACCGCCATAGGTAAAAGTTAGTCTCGAGTGAATAGTTCACCTCCCGAGGGTTGGACTATTCTATACTCACAGGTAGGTAACCAATCCTACCGCTCGGGGCTCCCCTTCCCAAGGCTTATTGGGAATACTATTAAGAAGAAACTGACGCTTCTGATAGTCGTGGGTATTATACTTACATTTGGAATGCATCCAATGCAAGGATAGGATCTCGCTATGTCTTAGCCGATCAGCGGGCCTCAGTCAGGAGGTAAGACGAAAAGGAATATAGCTGCTGCCCTTAAAAAGGACGAAACTATTTTCCATTTAGCTATCACTTAATTCTAAGACTATTCCTGTTATATATAATATGTAAGGATGTTCTAAATATCCTTACAGGCAGACAGATTGAGCCTCGAAACGTTGTAGTCATTTAGTATACCTCTCGACCTATACAGAGGGGATATATAGACAGGCGACTATCACCCAAAGGCTCAACGGAAAAACCCGGTTATCTGCCATTCCGGGAAATGCAAAAGGTGCTATTAAAATACAGGTTAAGCACCACACCCCCCGTAACCTGGACACACGGGAGAGGGCGTAGAGGTCAAACTCTACGTTCCTCATATTTCGTTGGGTTGTCGCTAAGGGCTCCTGATCTTCCTGTTGCACTCTTAATCCCAGAGTGTAACGGGGAGATCATCTTTAGCGGCATTTTTTTCTTTAACGACCCTTAATGAAGGATCAATCATGTTTAACCGAAAAAATGGAGATTTGACTTGCAACAAATGCAAGGTCAAAAAGGACAGTAAAAATTCCCAAGGAATAAGGGGAATTAATAGATTTTATCTGCTTCATTTCTGCAGGCAATGTCTGCCCGAGACTTTGGCAGAGGAGGACGTGAGACTGAGTATCGAAGCAGATAAAAAGTACCACGATGGTAAGTACGGGCAAATGTCCGACGAGGAATATTACACTGATATCGTCCAGTACGAGGTCGATTCTCAGCTTGCTGAGGATTGATCGCCCCAGGTTTCTAGTAGATCCTGGCCAAAAAATTCTACTTTCGCTATCAGGACTTAATTCTGGAACTATTTTCGATATAGGTAAAGTGTTAAACCTGTAGGTTAAGACGTAAAGAAACCTCAGGTTTTTTAGCTACCTCTTATAAGATAGGAAACCCATGACCTTATCAACTCATGATTACCATATGTTTGAATTAGATCGGAGAGAAGAGCTCCGTAGAAGAAAGATAGAAAAATACGCCAAGAAGGAATTTAAAAGGCGAAGACGAGTCGCAGATAACACATTAGAGGGCAAGCTTTTTGTCATAACGCTCATCGTATTCACCCTCGGCGTGTTGCTGTAGGGTTTGCCTTTAGCTATGGTTAACAGCAGCTTGGAACCTGTTATAAGAAATATGTTACCCGCTCGTACTACTCAGGTTGAAAAGAGAGTCTCATGAACAACCCTACTAAAACTCGTTCCCCGTATTCCATGGACTTAATCGGAGATCACATTGCTGTTGTGTTCTCTCCAAGAAAAGAGATTAGATACGAAGAGCTTTGGGAAGATGCATTCAGGTACATAGCATATCTGGATGGAACAAATGTGGGTTTGGTTAGAAGGCCAGACCAGCATATCCCGTGCTGGAATAAGTATACGGAGACTATCCTCAAGGCATCTGAAGATGATGTCTCTGAGTGGTACATCAGCCCAGAAGGCAATAGCCTTATCAGAGGCACTCGTCGAAATCCAGCATTGAAAATGTCTTCCGTCCATCCAGGCCAGCTTGCATTGGCAATGCATTTGGCGTTAACGCGCTAGTAAGCCCAGGCCTGATAAAAGCCTGTCCCCAAATTTTATCGTAGCTATCAGAAGACTTAATTAAAATCCAATAGCTGTTATATGTAATATGTAAGGAGTCATTATCTTTAAATCATTAAAGTATGACTCAGCCTTAGGAGGGTACCTTATGACATTACAACTTATCTCAAGCCATACAAAGCGCGAGCAATTGCTCGACGCATTTGTTTCTGGGGAATCTGTGGTCTATATAGGCCAGCGCGTATCCGCGACCAGAATACATGTCGACCCCAAAACTGAGGGGACATCTGGAGTGATTCACTCCATCACCCGAGAGGATGGCGGAGGACTAAACTTTCTCATCGAGGTTAACACCGGGCCGAAGATGAGAGTCATTTTCATGCGAACAAGAAAGTGATCCCCTACATTAAATCGCGCTTCTTCTCAGAGGCGCGGTTTTTTGTAGCTATCAGGGGCCTCCATGAATGCCAGAGACGGGCTGATTGCGTTAGGCGAGAGAGCGCTCCCAGCCTTGAGAGAGGCCAGAAGGGACGAAAATATGAGAATCGCAATAACGTCCCGCGAAATTTGCTATAGCATCTATGATGCTTGTAGTAAGTAGTTATAAGATTCGACTCATAATTAGAAGCTAGGCGGGAGCTTTTAATTTAGCTATAATAACTAGACTAACGAGAGGGACTAATCATGGCAGATCTTTCAAGCATGGTCACAGACGAGATAACAGATCAGATCATAAAGATACTTAAAGACAAGACTGTAAACAAGCTCTTGGCTGCAGGTAAGCTTAAGAATTTATCTGATGCTGATGTTCAGAAGAAACTTAGAGATCTTGGGTTCACTGAAATAGCTAATGACCCTAAACTGTTTAGACAATTCAAAAGAATGACCGATCTCCCAGCATCTGCTATCAAGGGACGCTTTGCTAGGTTATTGGCAGGAGTAGGCTCGGTAATGGTTAAGAGCAAAATAACCAAGTTTACCAAAGATAAGAGTCTCCCAACTAGAGCATTAGCAGGAAGTGGCTTTGCTGTCTTTAGAGGAGCAGCTAAAGATTATGCGCAGAAGTCACAAACAAAAGGCGCTATCAAAAGACTCATAGAGAAACCTGAACTCATGAAGAACATAGCTAAAAGCCTACAAGAAAGAAACCTAGGCAAGAAAGCTGCATCTAAGAAACTCCCTGGACTGTATGGCGGCAAACTAGGCAAGTTCGAATTAGCAGATGATGCTCAAGATATAAGAGACATGTATAGTAAATATATAAAGCCAAAATCGAAGTCAAAAACTACCGCTTAATTTCCAGGGCATTCCTGTTGTATGTATTACGTACAGAGGAATTATCTTTTGTACTTAACATATCGGCCCCTCTAATGACTTACTTAAAACTCTATGCCATCCCATCATAGAGTTTCTTTTCGCTATCAGCATGCTTAATTTCCCAACCTTTCCTGTTATATGTAATATACTTCATACATCTTAGATTCGGAGAAAGCTATGACCGACAAAGCTTACTACAATCTTGTCCGATATGAGAACCTTTCTTTGGAACTCGTGACGAGGTCGTATCTCATCGAGGCCCTCGATGACCAAAGAAAGAAGTTCGATGAAGTCTTCAAGCTAATGGGTAGACCCGAAGTCACCCACCACTTGTGGAACGACGCTGACCTTGAAGTTTTCAAGGATATTTTAGAAAGAATCAGAAAGGCAAAAGCATGAGCCCGCTTACCCCAGATTGCAAGGTCCTTTGAAACTTTGGTTCCTTTGTTTTTGCCTTAAGACTCTGCACCCCAAGCAGCCCTATAGGCAACGGGGAGGCAGAGTTTTTCTTAGCTATTATAAAAATAAAGTTTGGCACCCTACCAAAGTATGCTATACTTAGGGTATGAACAATAAAACAACCTTTTTATGTGGAGACTTAACATGATTTTTCTAAGAACATTACAACGGCGAGACAATCTAGTCTTAGAGGTCTTGCTGGATTCAGGAGGCGCTTCTTCGATTGATGTTGACCTCACTTCAACAGTTGCTGGTGCTAGAGTAATGACTTTAGTTGCACATGATGCAACCAATGCTGCATTTTTCACAGGAGCAAACCCTGGTGGAGCTGCTGTAACTACTCAGTTACAATACACCTTGATAGGCGGATCTAACCCTCCTAAAGGAGTTTGGTTGAGACTAGCTGAGATATCTCATGATGTTCCAGGAAGTTTTGCTCATACTCTGACTATAAACGCATTGCTTGATGAACTTGGAGCAGATGTCTCAGGTACAGCAGTCATAGTAGCTTATGCTCATATTAGTCCAACTGCGGCTCAATTAGCAGAAGCTAATCTATTAGATTCTCTCTTGCATCCTATGGGTTTATCTTCCACTGACTCTTTAGGCAAAAGACATACTACTCCCTACGAACCAAGTTCACCTATTGGATCTCAAGGAATTGCAGACGCTCCAGTAGTTAATGCGTATCTTAACTACGATGAAATCGGAGGTTTGATTAGAGTAGGTCTCTTGACTAGAGGAAGTGGTCCCATTGTAGATCAGATTATCATGCCTGAAGCGGGTAAACGGATGTCTGGATTTCCTCTTTGAATTTAATTACTCTTTTAGGAGGGCAAAATAATGGCTAGATTACAAAACACATCCAGTGAAATAAAATATGTCGGTGGATGGCAGCTAAATCAAGAACCCCCAGGTCAAGTATCCCGGATCACATTATCGCCAGGTGAATCAGTAAACATTCCTTTGGAAGTTTTAAATGATCCTAAAGTAAGAGTTCTTGCTGAAAGCGGAGACTTCAGAATTATAGATGTAGCTTTAGTTCCAGGTGGACCTATTGAAGCAGATCCTGCCTTGCGTAAGGGAGATGCTCGATTGATACGTAAAGTAATTGCTTTTGGATCTTTTGTTAATGATGGTACTGCTACTAAATCTGTCGCTTTAGATTTACTTCCTACAGGAACAATGATTTCAAGCGTTATAGTTAATACTACAGCCGCTTTTAATGATTCTCTTGCTTTGGAGCTAGGTTCTGCGACAGATCCTGACTCGGTCTTAGTTAGTTTACTTCAGACAAGTGTTGCTTATGCAGAACGAACTAATTCAGCAGCTACCTTGGACTATGTCGCTTCGGGAATTCAGTTAGTAGCTCTATTTACTTGCGCTACCACACTAGATCAACAAACAGCCGGTTCAGTAGAGATATTGGTTTCTTACTTCGTCTGCTAACCAGCTAAGGAGTAAGAATGCCTTTCCTTATTGAGAACATTACTATGCAGCCTATTAAAGTGGGCGGCTGGTATGATGGGTACAATAGACAATCTGCTCGGGAAATCAAGACTTTACTACCTGGACATAAGATTGAGATCGATGAAGGTGCCTTAAACGATAAGGTAATTCGCGATCTCCAATCTCGTAGTATTATACGTATATCTGAAGTAGATTTATTGCCTGGAAATTCTCAAAGTAACGCATGGGAAGACATGTTAGTTAACAGTAACACTAGCTTGGAAGTTAGAGTTACAACTTTAGAATCAGGAGGAGGAGGTGGCCCCCCTTTAGCCACTACCCCTCCTGTGGATGTCGATAGCACTCCAGCCGCTATAGGAACTTCTTTAGAGGCGGCTAAAGCAGATCATAAACACGACATTGCTGTTTTTACTGGCGCAGCCACAGAAGGCATAGTTCCCGACCCAGTTGCGTCCACAGGTAAATTCCTTAAAGATGACGGTGCTTGGACTATGATCCCTGGCGGTGGGGATATGCTTGCATCTACTTATGATCCTGCAGGTGCTGGTGTAGATGTCTTCGATGCAGATAATCACGTATATAACAACGCTACTTCGGGCCTCACTGCTACAGATACCCAAGCAGCTATTGACGAGGTAGAAGCTAGGGTTGATACCAACGATGCTAAAATATCTAACGCAACTCATACCGGAGATGTAACTGGAGCTACTGCGCTCACTATTGCAACAGATGTTGTTGGTAATACTAATCTAACTAATATGGCCCAAGACACTATCAAAGGTAGAGTCTCTGGTTCAGGTACAGGTGATCCTCAAGATCTTACCGCTACTCAAGCTAGAACTATTTTAGGAGTAGCAGCAGGAGCTAATAATTATAGCCATCCAAATCATACCGGGGACGTAACTTCTGTTGGAGACGGCGCACAAACTATCGTTAATAACGCGATCACTAATGCCAAAGCAGCAGATGTCCCTACTGAAACAATTAAGGGAAGAGTAACAGCTTTAACAGGAGATCCAGAAGATCTTACAGTTACTCAAGTAAGAACATTACTTAACGTAGCAGACGGAGCAACAGCAACTCCTCTTAGTTCTACAGCACCAGTAGATGTTACT
>Ga0255047_10002101_pt1 | contig 13522 bp, 11 predicted proteins | sample JV7_2_1_MG_FD_183640 | JGI IMG/M metagenome (GOLD analysis project Ga0255047, IMG submission 183640) | Seawater microbial communities from Jervis Inlet, British Columbia, Canada - JV7_2_1 | ecosystem: Environmental > Aquatic > Marine > Inlet | place: Canada: British Columbia | collected 2016-10-06
CGTGAACAGTCCTATCGGGAGTCTCGTTGTGCTCAAGCAGATGTTCGATGGCCTCAAAGATCGCGATCAAGGGTCCCTTGCAGTCCAGTGCACCCCGTCCGTAGAGCTTCCCGTCGATCACAGATCCATCAAACGGGGCGGCAACCCAGTCCTTCTCTGTACCCCCTTCGACGGGCACGACATCTTGATGCGCCATTACGACGATGGGGTCCAACTTTGGGTCGGCCCCCTGCCACGTATAGAAGAGGCCGTGTCCTTCAAACGACTCGCGTTTCAGCTCTTCGTGCACGCGCGGATACCGCCGCGCCAACATGGCTCCGAAGGCATCGAACGCCGCAGAGTCGTAGGTTCCGTCGTCCAGGACCACTGTCCGGAATGTGATCGCCTCAGACAGGGACGCTACAAAACGGTCACCATCCACTCCATCGACAACCAGCGGTTCCCCTGCAACCTGTCCAGCGGAATCGTTCGGGCCGGAGGGGGTCGTGGCCACCTTCCATCCGATCGCGACACCCACTGCTGCAAGGGCTCCAGCTGCACCAACGGCGGCTTTGTTGATCACCGCGCGACCCTCCCGACATGTTCAACCCGCGAAACTTACCGATACCAATCGTAGACCTTCGCTCAAGAACGGAATCCGACGTGCCGATAGAGCCACATGAAACTGTTCAGGAGGGGTTCCGCAGCAGCCAAGGCCGAAGAACGCGCCCATGAAGAGGCTGTCAAAGACCGCATGCTCCACGTGCTTTCGCGCGATACGAACCATGACGACGCCGAGACCGTCGAGAATCGTCTGCGCAACATGATCTACGGGACGAACAAGCAGTAGAAGCAGACTGCTGCGCTTCCAGACGGCTTCGCTTCCGGACACCAGATGCCTCGCTACTGATTACTGGTTTCTGGTATCTGGATTCCGGTTTCTGGTCTGAAGAACGTCGCCAGTTGCGCTCCTGCTGCGAGGATTCCCACGAGGACCGCAGCTCCGCCGACCCAGCCGTCGAGAACCGTGTCGAGACCCAGTGCAGCGTCAATGGAGGCCGATCCGGGGCCAGCGATCGCAAGGGCTGCGGCAACGGCCGACAGTGTGAGTACGTACTCCCAGCCCTCTTCGGGTCTTGCGGTGACCCAGAACCCGGCTGCGCGATGGACCGACACAAAGGCAACCGCCATGATCCCGATCACACCAGCTGCGGCGGCGGTCGTGATCAGGCCGAGGATCAGCAGGACACCGACACCGATCTCTGTCGCAGTCGACGCAAACCACTGAAGCCCTGGCGACTTGAATCCGATCGAGCCGAACCAGTTCGATGTCTTCGTCTTTCCGCGAGCGTGCTTCACGCCGTGGGCGAGCATGACGCCTCCCAGAACGAGGCGCAGGATGAGTGAAGCGGTGTCATACGATTCCATTGGGCTTCCTTCCGATCGTTCTGAACAACGGGCGTTCATGGTGCGCCATTCCCGATGGTGCCTCTGGAACTGTCTGGAAGGCGTATGATGCAAGTGGGGCAACGGAGGTGACAATGGGACTATCGAGTCGTCAGATCCAGGAAAAGTACTTCGCAACGGCGCTACGGGGCTACGACCGCAAGGATGTCGACAGATTCATGACCGAATGCGCCTCGCACACGAGCGCTCTCGAGGAACGAACGAAGATCGCTGAAGTGCGGGCTGAAACAAGCGAAAGAGAGCTCGCAGGGCTGAGGGCCGAAATCGACATCCTGCTCGAGGAGGCAACCGAGGCGCGGCGCAAGATCATCGATGAGGCCAAGGTAGAGGCAGGCACCATCGCGGGCCAGGTGTCGATGGCCGGCGGATCGCCGGAGCTATCGGACACGGCATCGAGAGCCGCTGCGATCATCGCCGAGGCCGAAGCCACAGCACACCGGCGTCTCGAGGGCATCGAGCAGGTTCGAGTTACTGCCGAGGAGGAGGCCATCGCGATCAGGAGGCGGGCAGAGGCGTCGGCCGCACTGACCCAAGCGGAGGCAGATCGGCGACTCGATAAAGCACGTCTCGACTCCAACGCGATGCGGGAGGAAGCAGAGGCCACTCGGGCTTCGATGGAGGCTCAGCTGGCTGAGATTCGAAGAATCCTCCAGGGGGCGCGGACCGGAGACGCTGGGATGGATGAGTTGGTCAGCGCATCGACGGACAACAACGATGACTCTGACCTCGTCATCGATCTGCGCGAAGATGCGAAGGACCCTCGGAGTCGCCACGCTGCCGGCTGACGTCTGATCCGGCGCTGCGTGAGAATCAGGTCAACGCGGCGCTGACAAACCGGTAGATGTCATCAACAATCTCGTCCCTGCCCAGACGTCCGTGCTCGTCGTACCAGCGGTCCATCGCGTTGAGGATCGAGAGAATGTAGATCGCTGCGAGTCGCGGATCACGATCCACACGAAAGACACCAGCCTCGACTCCGGATGAAATCGTCGAACGGAAGGCCTCCTCGTACCTATTCCTGATGCTGTTGACACGCCGCTGTTCGACGGGATCGAGGAAGTCGACCTCTGTGAGGTAGGTTCGAGCCTCAGGGCGATGGTCGAGCAAGACGCCGACGTGGCCTGCGATCAAGCCGTACATCATGTCCTGCGGAGGCGCGTCGGTCGCCATCGCCTCGCGAGCAGCCTCGTCGAAGAAGCCCGCGCCTCGCTCCACCACTGCAACGAGCAACTCCTGTTTGCCACCGACGTGGGAGTAGATCGATGAGCCGAGAATGCCGAGGTCCTCACCGAGGTCTCGCATCGAGGTTCCGTGGTAACCATGGGTCGCAAAGCGTCTTCCTGCGCCCGCAATGATGTCGTCCCTGTTGAGCCTGGTCATACGTCGTAGGTCAGTTCGACGGTGTCACTCACCGGATGTGATTGACACGTGAGGATCTGGCCCGCTGCCACCTCGGGTTCTTCGAGCGCCCAGTTCGTGTCCATGCGAACCTCGCCGGCAGTCACCAAGGCACGGCAGGAGGCGCATGCACCACTGCGACACGAGAACGGGGCCTCGGGTCGGACCGTGAGAACATGATCAAGGATTGGCGCTCCGAGAGGATCAACGATCAGGGTGGAGGTTCGCCCGTTGATCGTCGCCATCACGCTCGAGCCAACAACATCGTCGAGCACGCTCTCGGGAGCGGCGTCGCCACCGGCGAAGAAGAGCTCATGGTGGACGCTCGCCGGCGGAACGCCTCCACGTTCAAGCACGCTGTGTGCGGCTTCGACGACACCCACGGGACCGCAGAGGTACCAATCCGTCGCGGACGCCGCGTCGACGACCGATGTCAGCAGGTGAACGAGTTTGTCCTCATCGAGCCTGCCCTCGAACATCGGAATCGCATTGGCTTCACGGCTGAGGATGTTGATGAGCACGAACCGTCCCGGATTGTGGTTCTTCAGCCTGTCGAGGTCATCGAGGAACATGACAGAGCGCCCGTCCCTGTTTCCATACACGAGCGTGAACCGGCTCTCTGGTTCATCGGCGAGAACCGATTCGATCATCGACAACACAGGGGTGATACCGCTCCCCGCCACGATCGCAATGTAGTGACACTTGTTCCCTTGATCTGTTGTGATCGTGAACTCACCCGTCGGTGGTGTGACCTCGAGAACGTCCCCTGCTTGGAGATCCGTATTTGCGAACGACGAGAACACACCGCCCGGAAGATGCTTGATGCCTATCTGCAACACACCGGACCCCGCCCTCGAACAGATCGAGTAGCTCCTGCGTACCATCTCACCGTCAACGGTCGCCCTGACAACGACATGCTGACCGGGGATATGTGCGAATGTAGCTTCCAGACCCCCAGGCACATCGAAGGTGACCCGTACGGACTCCTCGGTGATCGACTCAACGGATGCAACCGAGAGCTTGTGGAATTCAACAGCCCTCATCAGATTGCCTTGAAGTAGTCGAAGGGTTCGCCACAGCGCGTGCACACCATGAGCGATTTGCATGCTGTCGAGCCAAACTGTGAGACAGTCCTGATCTCATCGGATGTGCACAAAGGACAGAGAACCTCGGGTACGACCGAGAGCACGGAGTCCGGTGGGGCGATACGATTCTCAGCGAGCTTCCGCTTGGCTTCGTCTGACATCCATTCGGTCGTCCACGCGGGCGTGTATGCCGTTTCGACCGCCACATCGTCAAATCCGCCGTCGGCAAGAACCGAGTGGATGTCAGACGTGATCGTTGCCATTGCCGGGCATCCTGAGTAGGTCGGAGTGATCGTCACCGTGACTGTTCCGGCATCATCGATCTCCACCGCACGCAAGATCGCGATGTCCGAGATCGTCAGGAAAGGGATGTCAGGATCGACAACACGATCGAGCAGCTCACGTGCGCGTTCGACTGGCGACATCTCTGTGATCACCATGACAGCCCTGGATTGGCCCTCTGGAGCCACTGCATCTCTGCAAGCATCGGGCCGAGGTGCTCAGTGTGCATACCCGACCTTCCTCCGGACGTCTGGAACGGATCCGATGGACGGGTGAGGGTTGCTTCTTCGAGCACGGCGTCGACCGTGGACTCCCACGCGTCCCTCAGCGTCGACGGATCGACGCCCACTCCCTCGGCCGCCATCTGCCGATCGAGGTCATCGGCTTCGACCAACTCACCGGTGAAGCGCCACATCCCGTCGACCGCGGTCTGCATCCGCTCATGGCTCTCATCGGTTCCGTCGCCAAGGCGGATCACCCATCCGGACGAGTGGCGTAGGTGGTACGTCGATTCCCTGGCTGCGCGTTGGGCTATGCCTGCGATCGTGTCGTCCGTGGAATCCGACAGAGTCCCCCAGAGGGGAAGCTGGTATGCGTCGAAGAGGAACTGGCGTACCATCACGTCTCCGAAGCCGTGGTGAGGCTGCTCGACAAGCAGCAGGTTCGTGTACTGACGTTCCGCTCGAAACATCGCCAGGTCATCGCCGGTGCAATCCCCCCCTTCGATCTTTGCGGCATATGTGAACAAGTGGTCAGCCACGCCGATGTGGTCAAGAGCGAGATTCGAAACCGCCAGATCCTCCTCGAGTTCAGGCGCCCGTGACACGTACTCGGCGAGACGCTGTCCGATCACCACGTTGTCATCCGCGTGACGGACGATGTAGGTGGCGAGGGCGGTCTGTGGGGTGACCGTGCTCACAGTTGCCCGACCTCGTCTGGTATCTCGTAGAACGTCGGATGTCGGTACGGAACGTGCTCGAAAGGTTCGAACATGGAGTCCGCGTCGTCCGATGCGACGATTTCGGTCGATGGCACCACCCACACGCTCACGCCTTCGGCGCGGCGTGTGTAGCCGTCACGGGCGTTTTGGATGGCCGTCTCGGCATCAGGGGCATGCAACGACCCGACATGGGTGTGGCTCAGTCCCCTCTTGGCTCGAATGAACACTTCCCACAGCGGGAAGCCGTGATCGGTTCCTCCGCCGAACTGGATGTCTTGCGGCTCGTCGCCAGGGGCGACATGTACTTCATAGCTCATGTGAATCCTCCTCAGGCGCTCTTGTCGAGTCTCTTCGCTTGCTTGGCTGCGTATGCGGTTGCACCTGCACGGACCCATGCGCCGTCATCCCATGCCTTTGTCTTGTGGGCGATCCGCTCTCGATTCAGGCGGCCATCTCCCTTGATCGTGGCCCAGAACTCATCCCAGTCGATCGGCCCGATGCTCCAATGCCCAGACTCTTCATTGAGAGCGAGATCTGGATCTGGGATCGTCATGCCGAGGTACTGGGCCTGGGGAACCGTCTGGTCGATGAACATCTGGCGCATCTCGTCGTTCGTCTTGCGCTTGATCTTCCATGCCATTGACTCAGCGGTGTGAGCTGATTCTGCGTCGTGTGGCCCGAACATCATGAGGGCGGGCCACCACCACCGATCGATGGCGTCCTGGCACATCGCCTTCTGCTCGTCTGAGCCGCCGGCGAGGATCATCATGATGCTGTAGCCCTGACGTGCGTGGAAGCTCTCTTCCTTGCAGATCTTCACCATTGCCCGCGAGTACGGGCCATAGGACGTGCCCTGGAGGACGATCTGGTTCACGATCGCTGCTCCATCGACGAGCCATCCGATCGCACCGATGTCTGCCCAGCTCAGTGTCGGATAGTTGAAGATCGACGAGTACTTGTGTTTGCCGGTGTGGAGAAGCTCCTGGAGTTCATCCCTCGACACACCAAGCGTCTCGGTGGCGGAGTAGAGATAGAGTCCGTGTCCTGCCTCGTCCTGCACCTTGGCGATCAGGATCTGTTTCCGCAGAAGCGTCGGCGCCCGAGTGATCCAGTTGGCCTCGGGCTGCATCCCGATCACCTCTGAATGGGCGTGTTGTGCCATCTGACGGATCACGGTGTGGCGGTAGCCGTCCGGCATCCAGTCCCTCGGTTCGACCTTCTCATCGGCCTCGATGACGGCGTCGAACGTCTCTTGTCCCTGTTCCTGCTCGGTGGGCGCGTCCACGGGACTCCTTCCATGGTCTTGTTCGTTGGGACTGCAATCTTACCAAACGAACGTTCGTTTGTAAAGAGGATGGATGCGTCTACCTGCCGACGAGGAGCTGGTGCAACCTCCGTGTCGCGATCAACGCGGAAGATACGTCTTCGACGCCGTCACGGGTCAGCCACGCGTGCCATCGATCGATCCTCGGCTCGAGCCGATCAGAGGAGAGGATGAACGCATCAATGGAACCGTTGGAATCCTCGAGCACTCTCGAGACAACGTCACGACGGAGGCCCTGAAGGTCGTCCCTCACCGCTTCGATCGCCAAGCGGTCGAATGCCGTGGCGCCGGGCAACCGTGTGACCTGACGCTCCAACCAACCGATCCTGAACACATGGCTGGCGTCTGAGTACAGCTCTGCGATGTCCAACACGTCGCGGTCGAACCTGTGGGCAATGTCGACGATGTCAGGCCCGCGTCGAAGAGCCCGCTGATAGGCATGTCGCACGGCGAGTTCGGACGGCACGCCTGCAGCCTCCAACTCGGAGGCTGTTGCCTCGTACGGTCTCCGCCACTCGGAGGACGGCATCGAGGGGAAGCCATCGGACAATGCCCGAAAGTCTTGAGCCGCCAGCTGGATCTCCTCGTCGATCGAGCGACCATTCGGGCGGATGAGATACCAGCGAGCGACATAGCTCACGAGGTCGTCGACGTCCTGCATCATGCGGTTCGCGACAGCAGGGTTGACCTTGCCGGCAAGCGCCTCGATATCGGCCCACCGATCTGTGGCAGCCGTTACGGCTCGAGCAACCCTGTAGGCACGTACGATCATCGCCGCTGACGCACCCGTAACGGTTCGCATTCTGGAATAGAAGGTGCTGCCCTGCGAGTTCAGCACCTGGTTTGCGACGATCGTAGAGATGAGTTCGCGGCGCAGCGGATGGACCATGATCTCGTCGGCGAACCGCTCCGAAACCGCAGGCGGGAAATACCCGAGCAGGTCCGATTCGAAGTGCGGGTCATCGGGAAGCATGGACTGCTCGATGAGGTCGGTGAGGCTTCGTTTCGCATACGCCAGCAGCACTGCGATTTCTGGACTCGCCATCGGTTTGCCCTCACGAGATCGCTGAGCCAACTCCTCGCTCGAAGGCAGGAACTCTATCTCGCGATCGAGAATGCCCTCCCTCTCCAGCCGGTCCATGAGGTCCATGTATGCCTCGATCCTGCGATGAGAGGTGGTCGCCTCCTGGGAGATGATCTGGGCCAGGAGGAAGTTGTCGTAGAGGATGGACTCGACAACGTCTTCGGACACCGATTCGATCATATTGTCACGTCCAGCCCGGTCGATCTTGCCCCTCGAACCCGCAATACCCATCAGGATCTTGAGGTTGACCTCCCGGTCGGACGCGTGCACACCGCCGACGTTGTCGATGAAGTCAGCGAACACGCTCCCGCCGCGACGGTTGAACTCGATCCGCCCAAGCTGAGTACAACCGAGGTTGCCGCCTTCGCCGATGACGCGGCAACGCAGGTCTCGCCCGTTCACGCGAACGGCATCGTTCGATCGGTCCTGTACAACGTCGTTCGATTCGGACCTGGCCTTGACATAGGTCCCTATTCCGCCATTCCACAGCAGGTCAACCGGCGCCTTGAGGATCAACCGAATCAACTCGTTTGGTGTCGATTCCTCTATGTCCGTGTCGAGCACCGCCCGGATCTGGGGTGTCAACGAGATCCGTTTGGCACTCCGCTCGAACACACCTCCGCCGTCAGAGATCAGTGACTTGTCGTAGTCCGTCCAACTCGACCGTCCGAGCCGCGCCACACGATCTCGCTCGGTCCACGAAGCGGAGGGGTCCGGATCTGGATCGAGGAAGATGTGTCGGTGGTCGAAGGCAGCGATCAACCTGAGATGCTTGGAGAGCAACATCCCGTTTCCGAACACGTCGCCGGACATGTCTCCGATACCGATGACACTGACCTCGTCCTCATCGATATCGACATCGAGATCGAGGAAGTGTCTTCGCACCGATTCCCACGCCCCACGGGCCGTGATGCCAAGCGCCTTGTGGTCGTACCCGGCAGAGCCGCCTGACGCAAAGGCGTCGTCGAGCCAGAAGCCGTATTCGCGGGCGATCTCGTTGGCCGTGTCAGAGAACGAAGCCGTTCCCTTGTCCGCCGCTACGACGAAGTAGGGGTCGTCGCCGTCGTGACGAACGACGTCGTCGGGCGGGGTCGTTTCTCCATCAATGAAGTTGTCCGTGACGTCGAGCAGCCCACGGATGAAGACCTCATACCCTTCCTTGACCTCATCGTAGGTTGGGCGCCCGGAATCTGACGGCCGTTTGACGACAAACCCGCCCTTCGCCCCGGTCGGGACGATGACGGCGTTCTTGGTCATCTGCGCTTTCATGAGCCCCAGTACTTCGGTGCGGTAGTCCTCCATCCGGTCGGACCACCTGATACCACCGCGTGCAACCATGCCACCGCGCAGGTGCACACCCTCGATATCGCGCGAGTAGACAAAGATCTCGTGGAGAGGCTTCGGCTCCGGCATCTCCGGAACACCAGAGGAACGGAACTTCAGAGCGAGGGACCGACGACCAGCCACACCGATATTTGCACGTTCGGTTGCGTGAATCAGACCGAGGAATCCACGCAGGATACGATCCTCGTCCAGACTTGAAACATCGTCGAGGGCGGCAACGATGCGGTCGCTGATCGATTCTTCCGTCGTGGTGTCGTGATCGGACCCGAATCTCGCCTCGAACAGGCGGACGAGGTCTTCAGCGATCTGGGGGTGGCCGGCCAGAGCGTTGTCAACATATCCGATGGAGAACGACGGAGTGACGAGCCTCCAGTAACTCCGATACGCCCTCAGGATCATCACCTCGTTGTGATCGAGGTCGGTCGAGACAAGAAGGCGGTGTAGCGAGTCGGATTCGATCTCTCCGGCAAGGGCTGCTTCTATGGCACTCCCGATCCGTTCGCCCGTCCAATCGATATCGAGTTCCTCACCGTCGGTAGTGAGAACACCGAAGTCGTGGATGAACGTGCCCGCCTCATCCTTGAGGCGGGTTGGCACCTCCTCAACAACGTCGAGTCCGAGATTCTCGATGTGGGGCATCATTTCTGAGAGGTTGAGCTTTCCTGTCGAGCGATACACGGTGATACGCGTCAGTGGATCAAGGACCCCAGGCGGATTCGCCACGGCCCTCTCGTTCTGCAGCCTGACGATCACTTCCGTGTCTGACCTGGTGAGACGATCAACGTTGATGATGTCGCCGGCAGCGATGTCGACCCCTGTCGCGTTCGTGTAGTACTCGGGGAACTTGTCCGTCCACGCGTCCGCAAGTCGGTGCGCCTGACTGTCATCGATCCGGGTGAGCAACTCCTCAGCAACACGATCGTGCCAGTTTCTCGACATGGCTACGACCCGCTGCTCGAGTTCCGGCAGGTCGACATCGATACGCGCACCATCATCCGTCCACACGGTGAAGTGGAGTCGTGCGTCACCCGACTCACCGAGCGCAAGGCGGTAGTCGATCGCATTGCCGCCGAAAGCCTCGAGGAACATGTCCTGGAGTTGTTTGCGAAGGCTGGCGGTGAAGCGGTCACGTGGAACGGTGACGAGGACGCTCACTGAACGATTGAGTGGATCGCGACGGACAATCAACCGAGCGGACTGCGTCTCCTCCGTTTCGAGCAGTTCTCCGACCGTGTCGCTTATCGCGGCGGCATCCATCGCAAAGAGCTCGTCCTTGGGCAAGGTCTCGAACAGCGCCACGATCGTCTTGTAGTCGTGGGAGCCTTCGATCACATCTTGGGACGCGAGGATGTCGTGGAGCTTCCTGCGGAGCAAGGGAGTGCCGCTCGCCGTGCCGAGATATGCCTTTGACGTAAACAGTCCGAGCAACCGCAATTCGGCGATCATGCTGCCATCGTCTCCAACCTGGCGGAGACCCACGTAGTCCATACGCGCATCCCTGTGGACCGTTGAATGCCTGTTCGTCTTCGAGATGACCATCAGATCACCACCGACATAACGCAGCCGTAACTGCGAAGGGAGCTCGCTGAGAGGTCTCACCTGAGGCTCGGGATCGGGGTCGCGCAGGATCCCGAGGCCAGACGGCACATCAGGCACGATGCACGGAACGTCGTTCCTTTCCTGGAGGTCGTACCGGCGATAGCCGAGGAAGATGAAATTGTCGTCGAGAAGCCACTTCAAGAAGTCGACGGTTTCGGAGATCTCTTCGAACGAGTAATGATGAACCCCTGACTTTGCGACGTCGATCATGGTCGAAACAACATCACGCATGGCATCGAAGTCCGAAACCACCTTGGACAGATCCTTCAGTGTCACGCGGATGGAGGCATCGAGATCCGCCGACTCCTCCGGCGTCAATTCACGATCGAGTTCGAAGTGCTGCACAGACTCACGCCTGCTGGCGCCGCGGGCTTTGGCGATCCCTGTGAGTCGGCCGTTCTGGTCGCGCTCGGTCCCAATCAGCGGGTGGAGATGCCTGAGGACGTTTGCGTCCGCACTCGCCACGGCTACCGAAACGGAGTCGACCAGGAATGGGCGATCATCCGATATGACCTGCACAACGGATCCCTGCGTGACGTACCCGCACTCGGAATCCTGCGGCTTGAAGACGCGGACGGCGCTCTCACCCTTTGGCCGTTCGCCCAGGAACCCGAGCAGGTCGCAGATCTCGGCAAGAAGCTGTTCGGGTGTGAGATCTGGTACGTCGACCTCTGGGAGACGTCGCAGGTACAGGCGGACGAACGGCTCCATCAATGCCCGCTGCTCGTCGGACTGGTCAGCCGGTATCGCGGCCACGACTCGGTCAACGACGGATGATGCAGGCAACGTTGCGCCCGTGGGACCAGTCATGCACGCGAGGCTAGACAGCTCAGAGTTCCGAGGCGACGATTGTGGGCTCGAAGTTCACAGTTCACAGTTCACAGATTCCAGCTCCATCCACACATCTGAGAACTGCGAACTGAAGACTTCCACTACCATGCGGCCCGAAGGAGACACACTTGGCCAACCCCACGCTCTCGAAGCAGTTCGGCGCTCTACCGAAGAACGACACCGCATCAAGCGCATCCGCGGACGCGATCCTCCAGACTGCGAAGATCCCGTTCGCCCCGGGTGCGGCGGACCCGATGACCATCAGCGGCACCATCGCCAAGACCGCATTCCTGCTTGCACTCGTTGTTGGGGCGGGCATGTGGGGCTGGGGCCAAGTCCAACCCGAGGTCGGCGTCGTCGACATCCCCGGCTGGTGGTTCCTGATACTCATTGTGACGATTGCCCTTGCGATCGTGACCGCATTCAAACCGCAGATCGCCAAGTTCACAGGGCCGCTGTACGCCCTCTCCATGGGCGCCGCGCTTGGTGTGATCAGCCACGTCTACAACGCTGAATTCGACGGCATCGTCCTACAGGCGATCATGGCGACGGCAACCGTGTTCGTCGGCATGCTCGTGTTGTTCGTCACCGGAGCGATCAAGGTGACGGCCAGGTTCCGTGGCATCGTCATCGGGGCGACGCTCGGCATCTTCCTCTTCTATCTGCTCACGTTCGTCATCAGCCTGTTCGGCGTTTCGATCCCGTTCTTCTCCGGTGGTCTCGGGATCCTGTTCTCAGTGTTCATTGTGAGCATCGCGGCGCTCAACCTCATGCTCGACTTCGACATGATCGTACGCGGCGAACAAGCTGGTGCGCCCAGGTACTACGAGTGGTACGGAGCATTCGGCCTGATGGTCACCATCGTGTGGCTGTACATCGAGATGCTCCGCCTCATCGCCCTCTCGCGCAACTAACCCCCTCGCCGCGAACCCAGGGTTCCAGTTGTGGTTTTTGTACACTTCTGGCCCACAGAACGCGCCGTCTTCGTCAGATGGCGGTCGGTCAGGCCGGTAGCCTCCGGGGATGCCCAACCGGCTCGCCGTCGCGACTTCTCCATATCTGCTCCAACATCAGGACAACCCGGTTGACTGGTACGAATGGAGTGACGAAGCGTTCGCCGAAGCGGAGCGTCGCGATGTTCCGGTGATCCTGTCGGTTGGATATGCGACATGTCACTGGTGCCATGTCATGGCTCACGAATCGTTCGAGGATGAACCAACCGCGGAGTTCATGAACGCAAACTTCGTCAACATCAAGGTCGATCGTGAGGAACGGCCCGACGTGGATCGGATCTACATGGATGTCGTCACGGCCACAACCGGCCGAGGCGGCTGGCCGATGACCGTGTTCCTCACCGCAAGACAGAAGCCAATCTTTGCCGGCACCTACTTTCCGAAGGAGACGTTCGGCCACCATCCATCCTTCATGGACGCCATGTCAGCCGTACTGGATGCCTGGAACACCAACCGGCAGGGTGCGCTGGAGCAGGCAGACGACATCGCCGCAACGATTGCCTCCACACGGAACGAACAATCACCTCTCCCGCGGATCGAGGACATCGAACGAGCAGTTGAACGGATGTCATCGTCGTTCGACCGTGTGAACGGCGGGTTCGGCTCCGCACCCAAGTTTCCGCAGGCACCCTCGCTCGAGCTGCTCCTGAGAACGGCTGCGCTCCTCCGGGGAACCGATGCAGCGAGACACAGCATCGACATGCTGACCCGTCAGCTCACCGCAATGGCCAAGGGCGGTATCTACGACCACCTGCTCGGTGGTTTTGCCAGATACTCGGTCGATGCACAGTGGGTCATTCCCCACTTCGAGAAGATGTTGTACGACAATGCCCAGCTTGCACGGGTGTACCTCCGAGCATGGCAGCTCACGGATATCGATTTGTTCAAGCAGGTCGCCGTCGAAGTCCTCGACTACCTCGATATCGCCATGGCTGACGACCACGGAGGGCTGCACTCGGCAGAGGACGCAGACTCCGAGGGTGTTGAAGGCAGGTTCGCCGTCTGGTCCTGGGACGAACTCGGATCCGTGCTCGGCGAGGACCGGGATCTGGCCGCGGCGATCTACGGCGCAACTCCTGAGGGCAACTTCGAAGGCATGAACAACCTCCACCGGTTCGTCGGCCTCGAGGAGATCTCAGCCGCCACCGGCCTGGACATGGATGCGATCGAGGAACG
>Ga0255047_10002102_pt1 | contig 13495 bp, 12 predicted proteins | sample JV7_2_1_MG_FD_183640 | JGI IMG/M metagenome (GOLD analysis project Ga0255047, IMG submission 183640) | Seawater microbial communities from Jervis Inlet, British Columbia, Canada - JV7_2_1 | ecosystem: Environmental > Aquatic > Marine > Inlet | place: Canada: British Columbia | collected 2016-10-06
ATCGAGACAGGCCGGATTCTCTTTTTTGGGAATCCCGGGCGCAACACTTTTCCCCATTGGTGGATTTATTGCTATTGGCTTGTTTCCGGTTTATAAACCAGCCATCCCTGATCGGCAGGCAGCGAAACCGGCCGGAAAACGTCCATTTTTCTAAAGTACTGATCCACCATGTAGATTCGTCCGTCTTCGTCAACGGCGAGGCCGGCGGGCAGCATGAAGGTCGCCGGTCCCGGAGTCGAACTACGCAAACCCACCGCCAGCAGCAAACGTCCTTGCGCATCGAATATTTGAAAATTACCGAACGCGGTATCGGCGATATAAATATTGCCATCTTTATCGGCGCCAATTCCCTTGGGCCTCGAGAACTGGCCGCCGCGGCGGCCGATTGCACCAAAGGTTCTGAGGAATTCACCCTGCTGGCTGAACACCTGAACACGGAAATTTCCGCCATCGACGACATACAGGTTGCCATCCTCGGCGATGGTTGCATCGCGCGGGAGATTCAACTCGCCCTCTGCACTACCTCGCGTTGAGATCGTATGCAATAGCTCTCCGGACTTTGTGTCGATCACGCTCACCTGGTGCCTGTTGCTTGCCACACCTCCCGTATCGACCACGAAGATGCGTTCCCCGCTGGGGTCAACGGTTAATCCGGCGGGTCGGTCGAACATTTCGGGCTCGCCGAAGCGGCGCAGGTAATTACCGTCGCGATCGTACATCAACACTTGCTTTAGCGCGGCATCGCATACATAGAGATTGCCCTGCAAATCGACATCGAGCCCCATCGGCTTGCTCAGTTCACCGGGACTTTCAGTGCCCACTTCAAAGAAACGGGCTTGCGGGACATCGAACGCGAAAACCTGGCGCTTGACCGTATCGCTGACAAAAACGCGACCCTGATGAACGGTCACTCCAAATGGTTTCCCCATGCCCGTACCGAGTCGCGCGCCCCCGGTAATCGCGCGCTGGAACACTGACTCCCCCGACTCAATCTCGACATCAAGGTTGCTGATGATACTGCGCTCGTAAATAAAGCGCGGCTCATCCGGGGGCGCTGGAAATACAGGCGGCTCGAACGGATCTCCTTTTTCCGTGGTGGCGCAGCCGGCCAGCGACAATAGCAGTAAGCCGCAAATGTACAGAGAAAATGATGAAACCGAGTTATGCATGGGAACGACCAGGATATTGAATATTCGAAATTAACCTATAGCAAGAGATGTGCCAGCTTTGGCATTAATTTTGCTCGGACAAGTGTACTTTGGGTATTATACCCGACTAACCGGATTCTGAAATTGACACAGGTGCTCACCAATGAAAACGACTTTTATCTTGATAATGTCAGCTTGCACGTTATTTGCTTTTGCAGTCCATGCCCAGGCAATCGATTCTGCGGCGCTTTACCAGGAATTCTGTTCCGTCTGCCATGGCGACGAGGGCGATGGCAAAAGCCACGCCCAGCAGGGATTGAATCCTCCGCCACGCGATTTCACCAGCCCGCAAGCGGCGCTCCTGCTCACCCCGGAAAGAATTGTACAGGCTATCGCCGAAGGTGTTCCGGGCACCGCGATGAGCGGCTGGAAATCCCGACTGTCCGAGGCGCAGATTTCTGCGTTAGCCGAGTTGATTCAAAGCAACTTCATGCTAGCCTCCGCGCTAGAATCCACTTCGGCCGGGGCTAAAATCTATGCCGATTATTGCTCGGTTTGCCATGGCGAGAACGGTCGGGGCGCGATGTGGGCAAGGAACGGCCTGTCACCGCCGCCAATTGCTTTTACCGATGAAGCGAAGCAGGCATCATTATCGCGCGACCACATGATCGATGCGGTCAGTTACGGGCGCCCCGAAACCGCGATGACCGGATGGAAAACCCGCTTGAGCGACGATCAGATTGCTACCGTAGTGGATTACGTGATTCGCTCGTTCATGCCCCTCCTGGTGGCTAGCCTCGAACCTCAAAACCCCGACCATACGGATACTGCCGACTCGCATGCGGACCATAACCACACACATTCGAACATGTACCGACCATTTCCCGGTGATTTGACCGGTGACTTAAAGCGGGGTGCATCACTATATACGTCTAATTGCGCTACATGCCATGGCGAGACAGGCGACGGCCGCGGCCCCAGGGCTTATTTCATCAACCCCAAGCCGCGGAATTTTCTGCATACCAAATCGCGTGCAAGCCTGGACCGCCCCGCCCTGTTTCAGGCGGTTAGCAAGGGCAAGTTACGAAGCGAAATGCCCGCCTGGGAAAAGGTATTGGACAAGCAGCAGATTGCCGATGTCAGTGAATACGTATATAAGACCTTTATCAATCCATGACAGGCTGTATAAGCCATTGATTTATAAATTTTTATTGCTGTTATTCTGTTTCTGCCAAAGCGCGGCTGCAAGCGCCGACGAGCCGCCGATTACGGCCGAACTGCTTGAGCAGGGGCGCGCCATCTACAATTACCGCTGTTACTTTTGCCATGGTTATTCCGGCGATGCAAAGACGCTAACGAGTACTTACCTGGCGCCGCCGCCACGAGATTTCACCCGTACCAGGCCCGAAGATCTGTCGCCTGAAACCATGATTGAAGTAGTCACCGCGGGCAAACCCGGCACCGCGATGCACGGCTTTTCACGCCTGTTAAATCGCCGCCAAATCGTCGCGGTAGTTGCCTTTGTGCGCGACGAGTTCATCGATAACCAGCGTATCAATACGCGTTATCATACGCTCAAGAACGGCTGGCCGGACCATGACCGCTATAGCCTCGCATTCCCATTCGCAACCGGGTCGATTCCGCTGGACACGGACTGGGCGCAATTGACGCCGCGACAATCCCGCGGCAAGCGCCTGTTTTTAACCAGTTGCATCAGCTGTCATGACCGCGCCATGGTCAAGGACGAAGGTCAAATCTGGAGTAAGCAGTCTATTTCTTACCCGAGAAATAATTACTCCCACACGATGTTCGACGCGGTTTCTTCGGCCAGTATTTATGCCCGGCACGATATACCGCCGATTGTGGAACACCTCTCCGCGGAGGCCACCAAAGGGGAACAACTGTGGCGGCAAAACTGTGCCTTTTGCCATGCGGGCGATGGCACCGGCGAAAACTGGATTGGCAGTTTTCTTGAACCGAAGCCGAGAGACCTGACTGAACCATCGTTCATGCGTGCAATGACGCGTGCATTACTGTTGCGCCGTATCAGGGGTGGTATAAACGGTACCTCCATGCCGGCCTGGAAAGATGTTCTCAGCGACAATCAGATTAACCAGATAATAAGTTATATCGATGAAGCGTTTCATCCAGTAAAGCAGCAATAAGTTCTCATTTGTTGGAATAATTGCTGTATATTCTCATTGTTGGGACTTTATTATTGTTCTATGCGGGTATTACACCCGTAAAAACCGGCTGATTACACTGACTATTTTTAACTCTGGTCACAACTCAACGCTTTTGTACAGGAAAATGCCTGTTTTTTATCAAAAAAAACATGATTGGCACTTGAATTGCTTATATCATGATTGGCACTTGAATTGCTTATCTATAGAGTTATGCAGGTAAATAGTAAATATCATCGGATATTTCAAGCGGATAGCTATCGGCAGATATCCCTGATGTTGCTGATCGGTGTACTGGCCCAGAACTTATCCGGCTGCACCGAGAAAAAACAAGGTTATCCAAAAGCCGGAGATGCTTTTCCACTGGTCGCCTTAAACCAGATAAAAATTCTTGGCAATAAGGCGCCTGAATTGAAAAATAAAACGCTGTTGATCAATTTCTGGGCAACCTGGTGCACGCCTTGTCGAAATGAAATGCCCCATTTGCAACGGCTGAGCGAAGCCCTGGACCAGGATAAATTCGCAGTCATAGGCATATCTGTTGACGACGACACCAATCTGGTAAAAGAGTTTTTATTGCAGTACCAGATTCGATTTGCCAACTTTCAGGATGAAAACCTTGAAATTGCCTCGCGCCTACTGGGTATCCAGGCTTTTCCCGAAACTTTTATCGTCGCACCCAGCGGGGTCATCATCAAGCGTATAAGCGGTGGACAGATCTGGGACGAAAAATTCCTCAAACTCCATTTAGAAAGCAGCCTACAGGTGGATGCCTATTCGACCTTTGCCCGGGCTTTTGGATAATTCAGTATGGATAACGCCGAAAACCAGCAAAATGAAAAAACAGCGCTGCCAGAGAATAGGGCCGACAACGACCAGCCGCGTCAACACCCGCCATTTACCAGGTCGCTACGATCGAGGGTCTATATATTTATCGTGCTGGTTCTGGTGTACATGCTATCCATATCCGTTTTCTTCTTCGGTCAGCGTGACCAGCCGCTGCAGCAACTCGAACAGTATCAAAAAATACAAAAAACCGATGCGGCATTGGCCCAGGCGGACCTGGTTTCATTTCACGTGGTTACCGTCTTGTTTGCAGAGGTCACGCCAGCAGAGCTCGGTCAGGTCGCGTCTTATTTTTCGACCTTGAAACAGCACTACCAAAACCTGCACCTACTTTTCCCCGAACAGAAAGAGGCGTTGCGGCAACTCGAGCAATCAATTCCTCAAGCGTCGCAACAGCCCGACCAGGCCTATTTACAAAAGGTTCATCTTCACCTGGCAAAATCAAAGAACGAACTGGAAAAACTGAAAATCGCCAATCAGGTTCGTATGTCACGCTTGCTGGAAACCTATCGTCAGTATGACGATAGCCTGGTTATCCAGTCTTGGGTGCTTGGCGCACTTGGATTGGCAATTATCAGCATCATCACCATCGTCTTTTTCAATCGATTGAAATCAGACTTGTTGAGGCTACAGGTACGTGCTGCTGAAATCGAAAATGGCTATCGCGGGGAGCCTCTTGCGATCACCCGACAGGATGAGGTGGGCCAGTTGATCGACGGTATTAACTATATGGCGCAGGCCCTTGCGCAAAGAGAACAGGCGCTGGAAATCGAGCGGCATAAAATTTCTTTCAGGGAAAAAATGACTGCGATGGATTCTCTGGCCGGTGGAATCGCGCACGAGGTAGGCAACCCGATAACCTGTATTGCCGGCCTTGTCGATGAGATCTGCAATGACGAGGATAATCACCTGAGCCAGGGTAGCAAAGCCAGGTTTGAGCAATTGCAGCAATATAACGATAGTATAATCATGATCACCAGGGATTTATCCCAGCTGGATCTTCGAGATCTGGAAGATAGCGAATGGATCGATATCAATCATTTACTCACGAATTCGGTCAACCTGTACCGTTATGATAACCGCTGGTCAAATATAAATATCAGGCTGGATCTCGCCCCCGGGCTGCCGGCCATATTCGGCTCGGAAAACCAGATTAATCAGATGATGATGCACTTGCTCGAAAATGCCTTGGATGCAATTTCGACCCAAAACGAACCCACCGTTTTACTGCAAACAAAATTAAATCCACACAATGGCATTAACATAACCGTCCAGGATAATGGCGTCGGTATAAAACAAGAGGACCTCAAGCATATTTTCGAACCCTTTTACACGACAAAAACCGTTGGCCAGGGCACGGGGCTGGGGCTTGCTATCTGCTGGACAATAATCAATTCGTATCATGGCAACATAACGGCCGTGGCTTCACCCGGCGGCGGTACCAAAATATTCATTGATCTGCCCTGTGACACTAGTCTGCCCTGTGACACTAGTCTGCATGCTGAGGTTAAAACACCATGATTGTCGATAGCATCGAGCACCTCAAAATGGATGTAGTAGTCACGTCCAGTTACGGTTTTATCAGCTAACAACATGCGCGCATTACAATTATTAATTATCGATGACGAACCTGCGATACGGCAAATACTGTCCAGTGCAGCGAGCAATGCAGGCCATTCCGTGTCGGTAGCAGCGAATGGCCAGGAGGCGCTTGAACGCCTGAGTAAAGGCGATATTGATGTCGCGGTTTGCGACATTCGAATGCCGGATATCACCGGAATCGAAGTCGTGGAAAAAGCACGCAGCCAGGGTATCGACACCCTGTTTCTGATGATGACCGCATATGCCTCTGTCAACACTGCAATAGAAGCGATGCGTGCCGGTGCCTACGACTATACGATTAAACCGCTTCGCAACGAGGATTTATTAAATCGACTCGAGCGGCTCTCCGATGTTATCCACCTCGAATCAGAGAATAAAGTCCTGCGCAAACTGGTTAAAAAACAGGGTGACGAAACCTGCGCAATGGTTTCGCCCGCGATGCGGGATATTGAGCGCCTGGTGTTAAAGGTTGCACCGACCGATAGTACCGTGTTGATAACCGGACCCAGCGGAACCGGCAAAGGGGTTATTGCTCAAAACATTCATCAGAACAGCGAACGAAAAGATCAGCCATTTATTCCTGTTAACTGTGGTGCGATACCCGAAAACCTGCTTGAAAGTGAATTTTTTGGCCATACCAAGGGCGCCTTCACCGGCGCCAGCAAGGCGAAGCGCGGGCTATTTGTCGAAGCGGATCTGGGTACTATATTCCTCGATGAAATTGCCGAATTACCCCTCAACCTTCAAGTCAAGCTGTTACATGTCATCGAAGATCTGCAGGTGCGGGCGCTGGGCAGCGAGCAGTTCAGAAAAATAAACACACGCATCATCGCCGCCACCAATAAAGATCTGGGCGAGATGGTGAATCAGGGAAGTTTTCGTGAAGATTTGTATTTCCGCCTGAATGTATTCCATATTCCGCTACCACCCCTGGAGCAGAGAAAGGAAGACCTTCCCGGGCTGATTAAGTTTTTTGTAAAAAAAGAAAGCCGTAAAATGGGACTCTCCGATTCGATCGAGATACATCCCAATGCCATGCAAAGCCTGCTGGCTTATAGCTGGCCCGGTAATGTACGTGAATTGCAAAATGCCCTGGCAAGGTCGTTGATCTTGTCTGAAAACGGAATCATCGATGTCTGCGACTTGCCACACAATATCGCAATACAGAACAGTGCTCCCCGGTACAAGGTGGGTAATGGATACGATACGCTTAAACAGCAACTCAGGAATTATGAGCTGGTGATTATCAATACAGCGATCGACGACGCTGGAGGAGACCGTAAGCTGGCGGCAAAACAATTGGGCATAGGCGTTTCAAGCCTTTACCGAAAACTCGAGATTTTAACCGGGGAAACAAATGAAAACTTGTAAAAATAAACGGATTTCGGTTGCACTCATGTTCACATTTTATCTGCTGATGAATCATTCTTCGTTGGTTCTGGCGGATGCCAAATCGGATGGCGACAAAGGTATTGCCGAGTTTAAAAACGGAAATCTCATTGAAAGCATGCGTTTGCTGGAAAAATCGGCTGAAAAGGGTTATGTGCCGGCACAGGTGATGCTGGCCTATATCCTCGATCAAGCTGAACGCAACAGCGAGGCCTTTAAATGGTATCAACAGGCAGCCGACGCAAACGATGCTGCTGGACTATTCGGCCTCGGTGGTATGTATGCCAAGGGGGAGGGCACAACGGCAGATCCCCAAAAGGCGGGCCAGTTAATAGAGCGATCGGCATTGCAGAATCATTTACCAGCCATGCGCGCCTATGCCAATGCGATGGAATACGGCCAACTGGGTTTTGATCTGGACGGTTCTTCTGCTGCCGAGTGGTATTTGAAGGCGGCTAATGCAGGTGATAGCATTTCCATGCGTCGCTTGAAAGATGCTTATACCTCGGGGCAATTGGGGTTGCCGGTTGATCCTGAACAAGCATCGAAGTGGGATGCAGAAATTAATAAGGGAAATTAACATGATTACCATGGTATTTAGAAAGGCTTTATTTATTGTGCCGATATTTGCGCTTTTCTATTCAGTTAACCTGCTGGCTTCAGATATTGGCAATGGGCGCCAGGTATATCAACGCCACTGCGCCATGTGTCACGGTCAAAATGGGGACAGTGTCATGGCCGGGGCGGCAAACTTTAATCGGGGCGAAGGTTTGTTTCAGTCTGACTACAGTTTACTGAAAAGAATAAAATCCGGGAAAAATGCCTGCCCGGCCTATCGCGGAATCCTGAGAGAGCAGGAAATCTTTAATGTCATCGCCTTTATAAGGACCCTGAACTAGCAATTATAAGGTTGAAAGAGCACTCGTGAAATCATATCAATTCCTGGCCCTTGGCTTGTTGCTGTCTGCCATATCAGCCTGCTCCGAGGAGCCGGCTAAGACAGAACCGGGTTCGACTTCAGCCCAGGTCGTCGGTGCCATCGAAACTGCCGAGCCGCCAATAGACGATATTCCCCGAATAATGGAGGTATTTAACGTAGGTCCAACGGTTTACGTTCGATCCCTGACTGTCGAAGCGGCCAGCAATCGTCTCTGGGTCGGCACCTCTCTCGGTGTCAATGAAATCGATTTGGAAAACAACAGCCTGGTTAATACTTTTACCCGTGATCATGGACTGGCGAATGAGTATATATTCGCTATCGGTGTCGATGCGGATGGATACAAATGGTTCGGCACTAATGCCGGCGGCATGTCGCGCTATAAAGATGGTGACTGGAAAACCTACTTTCCCATGCATGGGCTCGCTGATTACTGGATTTACTCCTTCGCAAATGACCACGACGGCGGTCTGTGGATTGGAACCTGGGCGGGCGCGAATTACCTCAACCGCGAAACCAACGAATTCAAGACCTATGTCGAGGAACTGATCAATGAGTGGGTTTATGGTATCAGCGTTGATAGCAAGGGAACGGTCTGGTTTGGAACCGAGGGCGGTGTCAGCCGCTATGACGGCAAAAGCTGGACTTCCTGGAATCACGAAGATGGTATTGGCGGCGACAATGCAGACGCGCTGCCGTTTAGCCGCAACACCGGCCTGGGGACCCGCTCCAGGCATGACCTCGGCATACTGTCAGACGGCAAGCCAACCTATAATCCGAATTATGTATTCAGCATTTTTGCCGATCACGAAGACACCATCTGGGCCGGTACCTGGGGCGGCGGTGTTACCCGCTTTAAAGATGGTAAATGGACTAATCTGATGCAAAAAGACGGACTTGCGGGAAATATTGTCTATTCAATCGCCCAGCAACCCGACGGCATCTACTGGTTTGGCACCAACAAGGGATTGTCCCGTTTTGATGGTAAAAGCTGGAATAACTGGAATATTCACAATGGCCTGGCAGGCAATGACGTTTACTCGATCGCGATCGCTCCAAACGGCGATATCTGGGTTGGCACCCGCGGCGGAGTTACCAGAATGGCCCCGGGGAAATCTTAACTTAATCGGAATCCTTGGTATGAACACGAAATTACTTGTTATTTCAATCCTTGTTGTCACGGGCCTGGTTGCAGGCGCCTACACCCTGGGTGTCAACCAGGGCAGCGGAAAAAATGCCGGGGCCGATCACCTTAGCACTGATAGCAAGACCAATACCGCCGGCAAGATACCGCCCGACGCCCAGGTTCCTGCCGATCATCCTGCACTGGATTCGACGCAGCTTACCGCACAAAACAAGCTCGTTGATCAAAATACATTCAAATTCACGCACTTCAGGGTCGGCAATCGTAATGTGAAATCGATATTTGCCGAAGCAGACAAGGTCTGGGTGGGCACCTCCGGGGGTGTGATTCGTTATCTGCCTGAAAGCGATGATTACCGGCTGTTTGACGTGCAAAATGGTTTACTGGCCAATGGTATTTTCCACGTCAGCCGCTGGACCGACAATAAAATGCTGATAGGCACCTACGGAGGCGGGTTGGCCGTGTATGACGAAATCAAAGATAAATTTCAAATTTTTAATGTGCCTCAGGGCCTGGCGGATGCCTTTGTCTACGATGTGTTGGTGATGCCGGATGGAGACATGTGGATCGCGACCTGGTCCGGGGCCAACCGGGTTAAAGGGGGCAGGCTCGAAGACCCGGACGCCTGGGAAACCTACACCGTTGAGAACACTGACAAAGGTCTGCCCAATGACTGGGTATATGGCCTCGATCTGGGCAAGAACGGCGAGGTGTGGTTTGCCACCGAGGGTGGGCTGGCCCGTTTCGAGAACAATCAGTGGACCAGTTGGGACCATACTGACGGCCAGGGCGCCGATTACGATCTTGTCAAGGCTGACAATACCTTTAATACCGACCCGGCCACGCTGTCAAGCCATCACGCCAGGCAAAAAATCGAAATGAACCTGCAAAATGTCGATACCGCCTATAATCCAAATTATATCGTTGCGCTCGAAGTCGACAAAAATGGAATCGTCTGGGTTGGCACCTGGGGCGGCGGCCTGGCCCGATTTGACGGGGAAAAATTCGTCAATTTCACGGTAAAAGACGGGCTGTCGTCAAATCACGTGTTTATGCTGCATGAAGACAAAAGTGGAATTTTATGGGTCGGCACCAGCAACGGAATATCCCAGTTCGATAACGGTGAATTCAGCAATAAGATGACCACCCGCGATGGCTTGTTTTCGAACACCGTCTTCTCCATGGATACGCAGCCGGATAAAACAATATGGGTCGGTAGTTTTGGCGGTGTCTCGCGCATGAATATGTAGTCCATGCCCGGAAATCTGCCGGATTTAGCCCTGCATCGAGGCGAAAAAATAATCTACCCTGCCCGGCGTTATTTTACTCGGCAGGTTTTGCCTCGTTAACCAGCGAGCTTTGTTCGGCCGCCTTCGCGGCCAATTGTGACTCCCATTCCCAAAGCGCCGATCTGGCCCTGCGCACGAAGCGCTGATTCTCGCTATTTCCAGCGAGATGAATATAGCTTCGCATTGCGCCCAGCGCTCCATTCAGGTCACCCATCCTTTCACTGGCGATGGCGAGTCCATAATAAGCATTGGCCTGGAACGCATTCTGCTCCATCGCGCTGATGAAAAAATTCCGCGCCGCGGTAAAACGTCCCATTTCATACAGCGTATATCCCATGTTTACCTTGACCTCGGGAATCGCGGGGTTGATCAACAGAAGGCGATGCCACAGGGATAGGGCCTGTTCATGTTCGCCGCGTTGCATATGCTGGACAGCCCTGGTGAATAGCCGATCCAGTTTCGCGTTAGCGGGGCGCTCGGTAGTTATTTCCGAAAGCGGGATGGTAGGCGGTTTTGTCATCCATGTATTCAGTAACCAGCCGGATATTACAATGGCGGCCAGCAACAGCAGGTATACCTTCAAATAGCGAGTTTTCTTACGCCGGTGTTTGCGGGGCATGGAGGCAAGCATCAGATCATGCCCTTGTGCGGCGCGGTGGAGATAAACGGCACCCCGAAGAAAGTTAAAAAGGCAAGAATGAAACAACCGACAACCAGCGCAGCATACAGGCTTTTGCCAGCGTAGTTCAAACGCCAGTGCAATACGAATATGACACTCAGCCAGGTCAGAAAGGCCCAGGTTTCCAGCGGATCCCAGGCCCAGTATCGTCCCCAGGCATCCTGCGCCCAAATTGCGCCAAACAGTAACATCAAGGATTCAAAGCAGAACGCAAAAGCTAAAAAACGATAACTCAGGGACTCGACCGCCGCGCTCGAGACAGGAATGTTGCCGGAGCGCGACTGCACAAATTCATATATCGCCGAACCCGTTGCAAGCATCAACAACCCAAGGAAAAATTTTCCCGAAAACACGTGGAAGTACAACCAGATCGTATTGTAAGTGGGCGGTAGGTAGGTGTCTTTTGGCGGGGTGAGCAGTAACCATATCATCAACAACGCTAACAAGGGGATTATATAACGACTCATCTGCCGATATTCCCTGGCCAGTAGCAGAAACAATACCAGGCAAAGCATCAGACTCCATAGGTTGCTGCTCAATATTTCGTAAAGGTTTATAAATGGCCCGTGCCCTAACCTGTACCAGCTTAGTGCGAGGCTCAGGGTATGGCTAGACAGCCCTAATATAATGGCAAGAATTATAAATCTATAAGGGAAGTGTTTTCGATTGAGATAACTGAATACAAAACTTATCGAGTAAAAAACGCAGGCGCTAAATAAAAACAATTGTTCGATTAGTGTCACCATTTGTCATATTCGAAATGCTCAAATCCACGTTCAATAGTGGATACTAATCCGGTAAATAATTCTGCCTAACCACCGTATTACAAGCTATTCCTTCAGGCATTCGGGGTATTTGATCATAAAACGATTCAGCGCGACGATCTATTTCAATAGCTTATCAGAAATGAGATTTCTGGCTGCCGGTGGTTTGCTCTAAATTGTCATCGAAAAAATTCTGGTATCAGGCGCATTACGCATCAGTCGTAAATCGAATGCCATGCATATATTCCTGACGAAGGGCCTGGCGCTTTCCGGTACTGTCAGTTTATGTTGGCTTAATTCCACCAATCCATCGGCTTCCATTTCCTCGAGTTTTAGCAAGCACTGCGCTAACTGTGGAAACTGGCTGTCCGGTTTATCCCACGCGGTTTTGAAATGGCACATGATATTAAGAATATGCTGCCTGATAACGCGGTCTTCATCGCTCAATAAATGACCTCGAAATAGCGGTAACTCGCCCCGGTTGGCGCGTGCTTCGTACTCGGGAACCGCTTTCTCATTTTGCGCAAATGCGTACCAGGAATCGCCAATAGCCGACATGCCCAGGCCGATCATCAGTCGGGTTTTACTTGCCGTATATCCCATGAAGTTTCGATGTAATTTTCCGTTTATCAACGATTGATACAATGAATCGGACTTCAACGCGAAATGGTCCATACCAATTTCTTCATAACCCAGTTGCGAAAACAGGTTCTTACCGGCTTCGTAGAGCGCTCTTTTAATTTCATTTTGCGGGAGATCCGCTTCGCTGAAACCGCGCTGCCCGGTTCCTTTTACCCACGGGACATGCGCGTAGCTGTAAAACGCCAGCCGGTCCGGAGCAAGCTGATTTGTTTTGTTGATCGTATCGACCACATTCTCCAACGTTTGATGCGGTAACCCAAACACCAGGTCATGACTTATCGAGGTAAGACCCGTTTCCCTGGCCCATTCGGTCACCTGCCTGACCCGCTCGAAAGATTGAATCCGGTTTATTGTCTTTTGCACCAGCGGGTCGTAGTCCTGAACGCCAAAGCTGCATCGTCGAAACCCCAAATCATAAAGCGTCTTCAGGTGATCCCTGGTGGTACTGTTAGGGTGCGCTTCAAAGCCAAGCTCATATTCCTGGGCAATCTCCGCATGTTGCATAATTCCATCGATCAACTTTTTCAGGTTGTCCGGGCTAAAGAATGTCGGCGTGCCACCGCCCAGGTGTAATTCTTTTATTTTGGGCGTTGCGGTGAACAATCCGAGGTAGCTTTTCCATTCATTCAAAACGGCGTCGATATACGGGGTTTCGACGCTATGCCTTTTTGTTATGCGTTTGTGGCAGCCACAGAATGTGCACAGGCTTTCACAATACGGCAGGTGGATATATAAACTAATACCTTCATCGGTATTGCTTTCTGCAAACGCCATATCAACCGTATCTTTCCATATATCTGGAGAAACCGAATCGTCATCCCAATAGGGGACAGTCGGATAGCTGGTGTAACGCGGCCCGGGTATATTATATT
>Ga0255047_10002103_pt1 | contig 13494 bp, 16 predicted proteins | sample JV7_2_1_MG_FD_183640 | JGI IMG/M metagenome (GOLD analysis project Ga0255047, IMG submission 183640) | Seawater microbial communities from Jervis Inlet, British Columbia, Canada - JV7_2_1 | ecosystem: Environmental > Aquatic > Marine > Inlet | place: Canada: British Columbia | collected 2016-10-06
CGCCGCGAGGGAATGGTCGTCGGCCGCCAACCCGTCGACGGCCGCGTCCAGACCGTGCTTGATCCGAGCGGGCAGTCCCGCTCCGGTGACGGAGTAGAGCAGATGCAGATAGCGGGCATGGTCGGCGGCCAGGTCCACGTCAGGCAGGTCGGCCGTGACGTGGGCCCCTGCCGCAGCCAGCGCGTCTGCGGTATCGGCCACGATGCCGGCGATGGTGGGATCGACGGGACACGAGGGATGATCGGTCAGGACACCGATGCGGAAGTCGGCGAGGGACCGGTGGCGGGCCTCTGGCAGCCGAACCGACCACGCCGTGGCGTCTCGGGAGTCGGGACCGGCGAGCAGCTCGAGCGCCCGTTCGAGATCGGCGGCATTGTGCGCGATGGGGCCGGCAACCGCGAGGTCGACGGGAGCTGCGGTCCCCGGCGGCCCCGGGATGTGACCGCGGAGGGGGACGAGACCCCATGTCGGCCTGTGGCCGTATACGCCACAGTGGCTCGCCGGGTTTCTGATCGAGCCTCCGAGGTCGCTGCCCAACTCCAGCGGCGTGAACCCCGCGGCGACGGCGGCGGCGGGTCCTCCGCTCGAGCCGCCGACACACCGGGTCACATCCCACGGGTTGTTCGTCGTGCCGAACACGTCGTTGTAGGTCTGCAGGTCGGCGGCGAAGAGCGGCAGGTTCGTCTTGCCGAAGACGACAGCGCCGGCGTCGACGAGGCGCTGCACAGCGACCGCGTTGTGCTCTGAGCGGTGGTCGGCAAGTTCGGGAGCACCAGACGTGGTGGTCATCCCGGCAACCTCAAACGCATCCTTCACCGTCATCGGGAGACCGTGCAATGGTCCCCAGATCTCCCCGCGCGCCGCTGCCTGATCGGCAGCACCGCAGCGCTCCTCGGCGCCGTCGACGTCCATGGTCACCACGGCGTTGATCTCGCTATTGGAGCGGTCGATCCTGGCGAGGAACGACTCGAGGAGCTCGACGGACGACAAGGACCCGTCGCGGATCTCTGCGGCGAGCTCGAAAGCCGGGGTGAAGACCCGCTCGCTCACAACGGTGCGAACAGGTCGACCACATTCCCGTCCGGGTCGAGCACCGAGGCATACCGTTGACCCCATGGGGCGTCGAACGGGTCGAGATGCGGGTCGGACCCGGCCGCAATGACCGCGGCGAACGTCCGGTCGACCTCGGCTGCGTCTGCGCACAGGAACGCCATCCCGACCCGACCGCGGCTCGCGGTCGGCTGCCACGTTGGATCGAACCCAGCAACGACGGCGTCGGTGTCGAGCATGACGCGTACCCCGGAAGACGTGGCCGCCTCGAGATGACCGTCGTCTGGCCCCGGATCGGGGAACTCCAGACCGAGGAGCCGGTAGAACGTGACACTGGCGCGCAGGTCCGTCACCGCGATGCCGATGGCGTCGAAGGCTGCTGCCATCCGCCGATTCTGTCACATGCGGCTGGCACGATGTCGAACGATGGACTGCAGCGGCGAGCCGACCATCTTGCACGCCGATCTCGATGCGTTCTACGCCTCGGTCGCCCTGCTCGCGCGACCGCATCTGGTGGGCAAGCCGGTGGCAGTCGGTGGTGGCGTGGTGTTGTCGTGCACCTACGAGGCCCGCGCCTTCGGGGTCGAGGGGGGCATGCCGCTCGGCAGGGCCCGGGAGCTGTGTCCCCACCTCATCGTCATCGACGGCGACTTTCCGGCCTTCAGCGAGTACAGCGATCGTGTGTTCGCTGTGTTTGCCGACTTCACGCCGCTCGTGGAGCCGGTGTCGGTCGATGAGGCGTTCCTCGACGTGTCGGGGGCCTGCCACCTCTTCGGGTCTCCCAGCACGATTGCGGCCGCCATCCGCGCCCGGGTGCGCGGCGATACCGGGCTGCCGCTTTCCATCGGCATCGCTCGGACGAAACACCTCGCCAAAGTGGCTTCGCAGGTGGCGAAGCCAGACGGGGTGGTGGTGGTTCCTCTCGGAGGCGAATCCGCCTTCCTGCACCCTCTGCCTGTGGAGTACCTCTGGGGCGTCGGTCCGGTGACGCTGGCCAAGCTGCACGAGCGCGGCATCCACACGGTCGGCGACCTGGCGGGAACGCCGTGGCGCACGATGGCGCGATGGCTGGGCCGCGGCGCCGGTGGGCACCTTCACGCCCTCGCGTGGGACCAGGACCCTCGCTCGGTGGAGACCACCCATCGTGCCCGGTCTGTGGGAGCGCAGAGTGCGTTCGCCCGCGATGAGCGTGATCGGCAACGGAGGAACACCGTGCTGATGAACCTGGCGCAGCGGGTCGGCTCCCGTCTGCGGGCCAAGGGTCGCGCCGGCCGCACCATCACAGTACGGGCCCGCTTCTCCGACTTCACCAGCGTCACGCGGGCGCACTCGATGCGCACCCCGACCGCGTCGACCGCCGTGCTCTATCGGGTCTCTTCCCGGATCGTCGACGATCTCCTCGAGGCCGACCCCCGGGGACTCAGCCTGTTGGGAATCTCGGTGTCGAAGCTGCAGCGGGCGTCCCCGCTCCAGCTCGAGCTGCCGATCTTCGCTGCAGATGAGTACGGCGGCAGCCCCAAGGAGCTCGAACTGCAGGAGCTCGATCGAAAGGTCGACGAGCTGCGGGAGCGCTTCGGCCGCGAGGCCGTCGGGTCGGCCGCGGTGTTGCTCGACCGCCGCCGCTCGGCGTTCTCGGAGGGGCTCTCCGGGATCATGACCCGGGATCGGTGACCATTTGCCCGTGTCCGCCGTGGGCCCGTCCCCGGCCGGGGTCCTCAGACGACGCGGACGATGCGTCCGTTGCGGAATAGGCCGGGCGCAGCGACGCCCAGGGTCGTCCACAGTGCGTCTGGCAGACCGAGATCGGCCACGTACAGCGGCCGCACCCGGCGTAATCTCTCCTTGGGGAGCGCCAGGGTCAGCGTGGCAGCGGCTTCGACTGCACCTGCGGCCCCATGGCCGGACGGGAGGTCGAGGGACACGACACTGCGGCCCCCGGCTGCGGCCGCCAGCGACGCCGCCCGGCCGCGCAGAGCCCCCGCGAGGCCGTATCCGACCAGGGCATCCACCACAACTGGGCTGGGCGGCAGCTCTGGCAGGGGCCTGATCCCCATGGCGGCGAGGGTGCGCAGGTGATGGGTGACCGCTGGGCCTGGATCGGCCGTTGCGAGGGCCACGGCGACCCGCCTCCCCCGATTCGCCAGGTGACGGGCTGCGCTGAGCCCACCCCCTCCGTTGTTGCCCCCTCCTGCGAGCACCACGATGTCCCCTTCGGGGAAGAGCTCGATGGTGAGGTCGGCCAGGGACCGTCCGGCGTGTTCCATCATCTGCAGGAGGCCGATGCCGAAGTCTTCGACTGCCAGCCGATCGGCGTCGACCATCTGCTGCACGGTCAGCCACGGCACGGCCGCGGCGTCGACGGTGGGATACGCCATCACGTGATCCCCAGGTCGGCGGGAACCAGCGAGAACACGGCAGCCGCGAAGAGGTCGGGTACGTCGTCACCGGTGTGGGGCCGAAGAGCGATCGCGCCGGAGCGCCACACGTCGCGCATGATCAGGTCCCGATGTCCCGTCTGCCGAACAGGGCGCCGGCGGCGACGGCGAGCACGATCCCGACGCCGGCGAGAGCGGCCATCCCGACGGTGAATCCGATCGTCAAAGGTGTGAGATCCCCTTGATACCAGTAGAACGGCGAGAACGGTCGCAGCGGCTCGAGCCAGTCGACCGCAGCACCCAGGCCGTTGATGAAGAACGCGGCGATGGCGACCCCCGCCGCCGCACCGGTGGCGGCACCGGCCCTGCCGGTCCAGGCCCCAACCGCCATTGCCAGCGAGCCAAAGAGAATGGCCAGCAACGCCAGCCCGATGTTCCCGGCGACGGCGCCCTCCCACGTGAGGTCGAGGTCGACTGCTGCGTCCCCGACGACAACGATCACAAACAACACCACGGCCACGACAGTGACCAGGACGACCATCGCCCAGTACTTGTGGGCGACGAAGGTCATGCGGCGCAGCGGTGCCGCCAGGACGAGGTCTGCAGTTCCGCTGTCCTCTTCCTTGGCCGTCGCTCCTGATCCGAGTCCGATCGCCAGTGCGAGCACGATGACCATGCCGATCGACGAGTACACGCGGCTCGACACGAAGCCCGCTCCGGTGAACAGCGCAGAGGGATCGGTGATCCCGAAGATGGCCAGCATCTCGCGGGGCACGGCTTCGATCAGCTGATCGAGGCCCTGTCCCTGTCCCGCCCGGATGGTCGGGTAGAACGCGATCGTGACGACCGACAGCGCTCCGACGCCAAAGGCCCACCACCAGATCGTCACTCGGCGATCCCACAGGGTCTTCGTGAACGCATTGCGCAACAACCGGGCGCTGCGGGCGCCTGCCACCTTGTTCGCGGACGATGGTCGCCGCCGGCGCGGGACCAACCTCCGTTCCGTGCCGATCTGCCTTCCCCGAAATGCAACTGCGGCACCTGCGATGAGCATCAGTGCCCCGGCGATGAGGAGCAGGTGCCAGACCGTCGGCCCATTGAGGAGCGGGTCGTCTCGCAGATACCAATGGAACGGGGAGAGCACCTCGGTGCCCGCGAATCCCTCGATCAGCGGGGCGAAGCCGTTCCAGAAGAAGGCTGCGGCTGCAATGGCACCGGCCAGGCCCACGGCCGTTGCCCGCTTCCCGAGCCACGCCGCGACCAACATGGTCAAGCCGCCGAAGAAGAGGCCGAGGAGCCAGAGGCCGAGGCTGATGCCGACGACTCCAGCCGTCTCGAGTCGCAGATCAACGATCGGGTCGGACACCACGAGCACCACGGCGATCGCCAGGACGACGATGCCAACGAGGACGGCCAGGGCGACCGCATTGTCGACGACGATCCGCTCGCGGCGCACCGGGACCGACAACACGAGATCGGCGGTGCCGTCCTCCTCTTCCTTGGCCGTTGCCGCGCCGCCGATGCCCATGGCGAGGGCCACGACGATGATCGGAGCGACCAGGGAGTACAGCTGGGCCTGGAGGTAGCCAAAGCCCGTCTGGTACAGGACCGGGTCGATGCCGAAGAGCGTCAACAACTCAGGGGGGAAATCGGCGATGAAGTCCTGCATTTCCGGGCTGTCGCGGATGGTGGGGAAGAACGCCACGAGGAAGGCCGTCATGACCATCGTGCCGAGGACCCACCAGACCATGCTCGCTCTGCGGTCCCACAGGGTCTTGGTGAAGACGCTACGCAGCATCGTCGTCCCGGTAGTAGGCGAGGAACGCGTCCTCGAGGTCCCCGTCGTGGGTCGAGACGTTCACCACCCGCCGCGTTCCCGCCTGCTTGATCACGTCATCGACGTCACCGGTGACGGTGATCTCGAGGCGCCTGCGATCGTCTGACGTGTTGACCGCCTCGACCCCGGGCAGCGTGAGGAACGTCCCTGGGGTGATCGGATCGGCGAACACGAATTCGATGCGGCGCCGGGTCTTCGCCTTGAGAGCGTCGATCGTCTCCAGGGCAACGAGACGGGCGTTGCGCACGATGCCGACGATCCCTGCGACGTGCTCCACTTCCGGCAGGACGTGGGAGGACAAGAACACGGTACGGCCCGCGGCGGCAGCCTCGTTGATGAGCGTGTACAGCTCTTGTTGCATCAAGGGGTCGAGGCCGGCAGAGGGCTCGTCGAGGATCAGGAGCTCGGGATCGTGCTGGAACGCCAGCACGATGCCCACCTTCTGCCGATTCCCCGTGGAGTAGGCGCCGATCTTGCGGTCGAGATCCAGCTTCATGCGGGCAGCGATCTCCTCCATCCTGGCGGTCGCGTCCACGCTTCGCAGGTTGGCCAGATATGTGCACATCTCCCTGCCGGTCATCGCGTCGTACATGGCGAGATCACCTGGCAGGTACCCGACGCGCCTGCGAATCGCGACCGAATCGGCCCGACTGTCCATCCCGAGGATCGTCGCCGTCCCGCGTGATGGCCGCAGGAAGTCCAGGAGCGTCCGGATCGTGGTGCTCTTCCCGGCGCCATTCGGCCCGAGGAACCCGAAGACCGCTCCTTCGGGGACGTCGAGGTCGAGATCGATGATCCCAGGAGTGTCCCCGTAGTACTTGGTCAGACCGGCGGTGGTGATGGCTGTCATGGCTCCCCGACGTGTGCGCGCCTCGACGATAGGCCTCGGCTGGTCCGAGGCCGCTCGGTGAGCAACCGGAGACGACGTGCGCCGCTTTACCCTCCGTGCCCATGGCCACCGAGTCGAAGAAGCTCGTGATCCTCGCCCTCGTCGCCAACATGGCGATCGCGGTGACGAAGTTCATCGCGGCCGCCATCAGTGGGAGCTCGGCAATGCTGTCCGAGGGCATCCACTCAGTGGTCGACAGCGGCAACCAGGTCTTCCTGCTGCGCGGCGAGAGCGCCTCTCGTTACGAGGCGACCGTGCAACACCCCTTCGGCCGCGGCAAGGAGATCTTCTTCTGGGGATTCATGGTCGCGGTCTTCCTGTTCGTCGCCGGGGGTGCCGTATCGATTTGGGAGGGCATCAGCCAGATCCGCGACCCCCACGCCCACGACGGCACGGGTCTGTGGTTCAGCCTCGCCGTCCTCGGAGTCGCCGCGGTTCTCGAGATCTCGGTCGCCTTCCGGCCGGCAGTCATCGAGTTCAACAGGCGCAGGGCCGGACGATCGGTTTGGCGCACGCTCAAGGACACCAAGGACCCTTCGCTGCTCGTGGTGCTGTTCGAAGACAGCGCTGCCGTGCTCGGCCTCGTGATCGCCGCTTCCGGTCTCATCCTGGCAGCAGTCACCGAGAATTCCTTCTGGGACGGACTGGCATCGGTCCTCATCGGCGTGCTGTTGACATCGGTTGCCTGGCTGCTTGCCGTTGAGATGAAGGCGCTTCTCATCGGGGAATCGGCGACTCGCGAGGACCGGGCAGCGATTCGCGCCGCGGTTCTGTCGGTCGACGAGGTTGCCTACGTTGAACGGGTCCTGACGATGCAGCTGGCTCCCCACGAGCTGCTCGTCAACATGGAGGTGGCATTCGACGAAGGCCTGACCCACGAGGACGTCGAACGCGGCATCGTGGCCATCGAGGCTGCCGTGGCCGATGCAGTGCCTTCAGCCACGCAGATCTTCGTGGAACCGGTGGACGCATGACGTCGATTGCCTCCGCTCCAGCCTCGTCTGGCAATCTCGGTCCCGGTTTCGACACGCTGGCACTCGCCCTCGACATCCGGTGCACCGTGCGTGCCAGTGTCGCCGATACCCTCACGGTGGAAGAGGGCTCCGGACGGCAGTCCCTCCACGAGGGTGACATGATCGCCAGAGCGGTACTCACCGCCGTCGGCAGGCCGGTGCATCTCGAGATCCAAAACGAAGTTCCGCGAGCGCGGGGCCTCGGATCGTCCTCGGCGGTGACGGCGGCTGCTGCTGCTGCGGCCATGCGTGAGATCACCGGTGAGGTCGATCGGAACCGGGTGTACGAGATCGTGTGCGAACTCGAAGGGCACGGCGACAACGCCGCGGCCGCGGTCTACGGAGGGTTGGTCGCTGTAGCCGATGGACGCTCCATCTCGCTCCCGCTCAGCGATTCCTGGCGCGTCGTGATGGCCGTTGCCGATACCAAGCTCCACACCGCGGAAGCGCGCGCGGTACTCGATGACGAAGTCGCACGCGTCGCCGTCGTCCGGAATCTGGGACGACTGGCGTTCCTGCTCGACGGTCTCAGGACGGGGGACTCACTCACGCTGGGGCGAGCAACCGGCGACGAACTGCACGAGCTCCCCCGGGCCGTCTTGTCACCGGTATCCGGCGAGCTCATCGCGGTCGCGCTCGATGCCGGGGCGGCGCATGCCGCCTGGTCCGGAGCCGGCCCATCGGTGATCGCGTTCACCGGCTCCGGTGAGCTGACTGCCGTGGCAGACGCGCTCGGGGCCCACCTGGGTGATCGCGGCACGGTGCTCACTCCTGCGATCGACACTGTCGGGCTCCGCTAGCTGCTTTTCGCGAACCGCGCCGTGACCGCAGCAACCATCAGGTCGCGGACGTGCCGGTAGGCATCGATCTCCATGCCGTAGGGGTCTGGGATGGATCGGCCTTGGGGATCGAGCAGCTGCACGGAGGCGTCAGGCCTTCGGCGGTCGAGCTCGGCCACGTGGCCGGCAGCGAGCGCAAAGACCGCGGTGTCTGCGAGATCGAGGGCCCATACGTCTGTCGCCCTGTGTTCGGTGAGGTCGATGCCGATTTCGGCCATCACCGCGACGGCTTCGGGAGTCGCAGGAGATCCTGACAGGGCAATGGTTCCGGCGCTCGCGCTGTTCTCGTGTCCGACCGACCGCGCAAGACCTGCGGCCATCGGCGATCGGCAGATGTTCCCCGAACAAACGAAGAGAAGCCGACTCACCCGGCGGCCGCGACGAGGGCGGCGAAGAGCCGCGAGGAGGCATCGTCACCGCGGTGATCGAGGTATTCCGGATGCCACTGAACCGAGATGAGCGGCCACCGATCGTCCTCGTGTTGGACCGCTTCGATGACGCCGTCACCGGCCCATGCCACGGCCGCCAGCCCAGGAGCGAGCTCCTCGATCGCCTGATGGTGGACGGAATTGACCATCAGTTCAGTATCTCCGACGACCGTGGCGACCACGCTGTCCGGTTCGATCTTGACGGCCTGGTGGGCGTCGTAGACGTGCTCGCCGATCTGGTCGTGGTCGGTTGTTCCGACCGCCATGGGGATGTCCTGGATCAGGGTGCCGCCGAGCGCGACATTCAGCACCTGCTGCCCGCGGCAGATTGCCAGCGTGGGCTTTCTGATGGCCATGGCCGCTCTGACCAGCTCGATCTCGAACCCGTCTCGATCGCTATCAATCTCGCGGACCGTCGGAACCGCGTCGGTGTCGTACCGGGTGGGATCGACGTCCCCACCACCCGTGAGCACGAGGCCGTCGAGCCGATCGAGGAGGCTCGGGATCTGTGGCGTGGGCACCGGGAGCAGCAGCAGCGGTGTGCCCCCGGCGCGGAGCACCGCATCGGTGTAGGTGTGGGCCAGCGCGTGCGAGCGAATCTGACCGGCGGCGCTGGGCGCCAGTTTCGGTTGCGCGGTCAGGCCGATCACCGGGGGCATGGGCCGGGAGTGTAGGAGCCGCGCTGTGCTGCGGTTAGGCGCTGTGTTTCGCCACGGCCTATCCTCCCGGGACCGGTTCGGTCGTCTGCCGATCGCCGGGCAGACACCGAAACAAGAGGTCTCAATGGGTTCACTCGTCAAGAAGCGCCGCAAGAAGATGAGCAAGCACAAATACCGCAAGCGCATCAAGGCGAATCGACACAAGCGCAAGAAGTGACCTGGCGCGTCACAGGGCGACGGCTGCCCCGAAGATCGCGACCGACACCACGAGGATGAGCGCCTGCAGCGCACCTTGCATCGCGGCCGGTGTCCGTCGTGCCGTCAGCTGGTGGCCCAGCGCCAGGGCGGCCACCAGCGCGACGAGGGCGATCTTGAGCTCGAGGTGACGCCAGGGCCAATCCAACTCGATGACTTGCCAGATGCCGGTGGCGACGGCGACGGCGAGCGCCGACCACGAGAGCCTCCCGAATTGCCTGGCCGTGGCCTGCAGCATGGGTCGATCGGCACCGGCCCGGCGCAGGGCGGCCACCAGCGCAGCCAGCGTGATGAGGCCTCCGGTCCACACGGCCGCGGCGAGCAGGTGAACCCACTTCAGGATCTCGAGGGCGGTCATGAGGGAGAAGAGATGCTCAACCCTGGCCGCGCAGGAACTCTTCGATCTCGGTCACCAGCTCTCCGAGGTCCTCCTCGTCGAGGGCAGGGCGTTCCAGGCTCGAAATGAACTCGACGAGGTCGTCATCCTCGTCCTGGAGCGCCTCATCGACCCGGTCGACGAAGTCGCTGGCAAGCCGTTCGAGTCCGGCGAGCTCGAACGGGACGCGGAGGATCTCGGACGTCTTGCGCAGGAGGGCCAGCATCGTGGAGGGGTTGGCGTTGGCCGCGAGGTATGGGGGAGTCGCGGCCCACACACTGATGGCAGGAAGGCCGGCCTCACGGCAGGCCTCGATGAGCACGCCGATGATTCCGGTCGGCCCCTCGTAGGACGAAGGGCTCAGCTCGTAGCGGGCGAGGTCTGCAGGATTGGTGCCGGCCCCTGCGAGAGGAACGGGCTGGCGGTGGCTGGCTTGACCGATGTAGGCACCGAGGAGTACGACCTCCTCGACGTCCGCCTCGGCGAGGACCTGGGCGACGGTGCGGGCGAAGGTCTTCCAGCGCAGGCTGGGCTCGTCGCCCATAACGAGGACCATGTCGTGGGGGGCGTCGGGGGCGGGGGCGGCATAGAACCGGGTGTCCGGCCACGTGAGGCGGCGGGTGCCTCCCTCGTCGAGGTCCACCTCGGGCCGATGCTCCTGAAAGTTGAAGAATTCCTCGGGCTCGATGGTGGCAAACGGCTCATCAGCGTCTGACCGGCCCAGGATGTAGCCCACGCTGCCTGATGCCGCTTCGCACGCGTCGTTCCAGCCTGTGAAGGCGATCACCGCTCGCGGGCGGCGCAGATGGGGTCGCGAGAAGCGCTGGACGAGGTCCATGGCGTCGAAGGCTACCGAGCGCCGGTTCTAGCTATCACCGCCCAGGGACCGGTCCAAGGCCTCTACCGCGCGGGTCCGGGTCCCTCGTACGTTGGGAGGACCGATGCCGGGAGGGCAGGTGCCGGACCAGACGATGGTTCTCGATCGGCAGGGCCTCGATGCGCTGCTCGGGGCCCTCGCCGATGCCCGCTACGAAGTGATCGGGCCGACCGTGGTCGACGGCGCCATCGCATATCGCCCCGTGCAGACCGTTGCCGACCTCCCCGCCGGATGGCGTGACGAGCAATCGCCTGGTGGCTGCCGCTTGGTGGCTCGATCCGACAATGCCCTGTTCGGCCACGTCAACGGAGCGCAGGGATGGAAGCCCTTCCTGCATCCGCCTGAGGTGACCGTGTGGTCGGGGAGGCGCACGGGCGACGGCGTCGAGACGGTGGCCCCTGCGCCCGTGAAGCGGCGGGCCTTCGTCGGGGTCCGGCCCTGCGACCTTGCCGCGATCGCGATCCAGGATCGGGTGCTGCTCGACGGCCCAGTCGCGGACGACGTCTATGCGGCGCGCCGCAGCATCTTCGTCGTGGCCGTCAACTGCACCGAACCTGGGGCCACGTGCTTCTGCGCGTCGCTCGGCACCGGACCGTCCGCCGCCAGCGGTTTCGACGTGGTGCTCACGGAGCTCGTCGACGAACCGCACCGGTTCGTGGCCGAGGCGGGCAGCGCTCGCGGGATGGATCTACTCGCAGCTTCCGGTGCGGCGCCCGCAGACGATGTGGATAGGGCGGCCGCCGGCCGCATGATGACCGTTGCCGCGGGTCGGATGGGCAGAACGCTCGCGACGGGCGGCGTGCGCGAGCTCCTCTATGCCAACGCTCGAAACCCCCGATGGGAGCAGGTTGCGCGACGTTGCCTGACGTGCACCATCTGCACGATGGTGTGCCCGACGTGTTTCTGCACGTCGATGCGCGACGGGGGCTCGTTCGACGGCAAGACGGCCACACGTACCCGGATCTGGGATTCGTGTTTCGGGATCGAATTCTCCTACCTCCACGGCGGTTCGGTGCGTTCCAGCTCCGCCGCCCGCTACCGCCAGTGGCTGACCCACAAGCTCGCTTCGTGGCAGGACCAGTTCGGCATCATCGGCTGTGTCGGCTGTGGGCGATGCATCACGTGGTGCCCCGTAGGGATCGACATCACCGAGGAAGTTCACGCCATCGCGGATTCGGACGTCCGTTCCGGCACCGCAGGCCAGCAGAAGGAGGCAACACGATGACCGACGTCTCGGATGTGCTCGGTACGCACCCGTTCTTCTTCGGCCTCTCCGCCGAGCAACTCGATGCGGTCGCCGGGTGTGCCGCTCCTGCGACCTTCGATGCCGGGGTTCCGTTGTTCCACGCCGGAGAGGAGGCAGACGGCTGCTACCTCATCGTCGACGGCGACGTCGCCCTCGAGCTGGTGGCTGCTGGTCGCGGCCCCCACGTCATCCAGACCATCCACGCCGGAGACATGCTCGGCTGGTCGTGGTTGTTTCCCCCGCACACGTGGAAGTTCGACGCTCAGGCGCTGACGTACGTCCGTGCGGTCCGCTTCGACGGAGCAGGACTACGCGCCGCCTCAGATGAAGACACGGACCTCGGCTACACCCTGCTCCGGCGATTCACCCAGGTGATCATCGACCGGATGCAGGCGGCCCGACTGCAGCTCATGGACATCTATGGCGACCCTCGTTGATCCGGTCGCCGGTGCCGTCATGGCACCGGCGTGGACCCGCGTCCGCACGGTCACCAAGGAGCTGGGGGACACATTCACCGTGGCGTTGGAGGCCCCGGGAGGATCCTTTCCGTTTCGCCCTGGCCAGTTCACGATGCTTTCTCGCTTCGGTATCGGCGAGATCCCCATCTCCATCTCGGGGGACCCGGCAGACCCGTCATCACTCGTTCAGACGATCCGGAGTGTTGGGGCGGCGTCGCTGGCCCTCACCGATGTCGCACCTGGCTCGCTCGTCGGAGTGCGCGGTCCCTTCGGGGTGCCGTGGCCACTGGAGGCCGCTGCCGGAAGGGATGTCGTGGTCGTCGCCGGTGGAATCGGGCTGGCCCCGCTCCGACCGGCGATCCACTCGGTCCTCGCCAACCGGGACCGCTACCGGCGGGTGTGTGTTCTCTATGGGGCAAGGACCCCTGCCGATCTGCTCTTCGCCGGCGACCTCCACACCTGGCGAGGGCGGTTCGACGTCGACGTGATGATCACCGTCGACAACGCCGATCACTCGTGGAAGGGCTCGGTCGGCGTCGTCACCGACGTGATCCGGCGGGCGGCGTTCGATCCGGCATCGACGACCGCGCTGGTGTGCGGCCCCGGGGTCATGATGCGCTTTGCTGCCGGCGCCTTGCTCGCAGACGGTGTCGCTCCGCATGACGTGTTCGTTTCCCTGGAGCGGAACATGCAATGCGGCGTCGGGCTCTGCGGGCACTGCCAGCTGGGGCCTCTGCTGGTGTGTCGCGACGGACCGGTGGTCCGGTGGAGCGAGATCGCACCCTTCTTTTCGATTCGGGAGGTGTGATGCTCACGCTCGCCGTTCACAAGTTTGCATCGTGTGACGGATGTCAACTCACCTTGCTCGACGCCGAGGACGAGCTGCTCGAGATCGCAGATGCCATTCACATCGCCAACTTCCCCGAGGCGTCCCGGGAGGTGATCGACGGTCCCTATGACCTGTCCCTGGTCGAGGGCTCGATCACCACCGAGGCAGACGTAGACCGCCTGCGTACCATCAGGGCGCAGTCGCACCGCCTGGTCGCCATCGGGGCGTGCGCCACTGCAGGCGGGATCCAGGCGCTGCGCAACTGGGCCGACATCGGGGTGTTCACCGGGCTCGTCTACGCCCACCCCGAGTACATCTCGACCCGGGAGCTGTCAGAGCCGATCGCGGACCACGTCGACGTCG
>Ga0255047_10002109_pt1 | contig 13469 bp, 16 predicted proteins | sample JV7_2_1_MG_FD_183640 | JGI IMG/M metagenome (GOLD analysis project Ga0255047, IMG submission 183640) | Seawater microbial communities from Jervis Inlet, British Columbia, Canada - JV7_2_1 | ecosystem: Environmental > Aquatic > Marine > Inlet | place: Canada: British Columbia | collected 2016-10-06
CGAGGAAATCAAGCGACTTTTCGAGACAATGCCGGAAGCGCAATTCCGTCAAGAGATCATGGCCGATTTCGTTGAGTCGACCGGCGGCGTCTTCCGACGGGTCAACGAATGCGCCATCGCTCCGATTCTCGAAGAGCCCGAGCCCGATGCGACTTACATCGCCGGGGTTGACGTGGCCGATGCTGACGACTTCACGGTCGTTTGCGTCATGAACTCGAAGACGAAAGCGCTTGCCTACATGGATCGCTTCAATAAGGTCGGATATATAGCGCTCGAAGACAGGCTCGCCGCTATATACGAACGCTGGAACGTGGTAAACATGACGATCGAGGACAACTCGATCGGGCAACCTGTCATCGATCATATGCGCGCTCGTGGCTTACATGTAACGCCGTTTACAACTTCGAACGCTTCGAAGCAACCGCTCATACAGGGCTTACAGTCGGCGTTCGAGCACGATCAGATAAGCATTCTCCCCGACCGCATATTGATTGACGAGCTACAAGCATTTGAGGGCGAGCGCATGGCGAGCGGCTATCGATACGGCGCTCCGGCCGGATATCATGACGATTGTGTAATGTCGCTCGCCATCGCGTATCAATCGATCGCCAGTTATATACCAGCGCGGGAGTTATACGCTTTTCTCTCATGACCAATCTATTTGATCGAACTCTCGCTCGACTCGGATATCAGAAGACGGCCGCTATCGTCTCTCCGGCCACTTGGATGGCTCAGACGGCTAAGGTGCAATCTTTCGAGCTTCCGGGCACCGACCTACCGACCGCGCATTTGGACTTATACAAGCGGCTCTCGTGGGTTCAGGCGGCCGTTAACAACGTGGCGCAAGCCGCGGCGTTGTCTGCGTTCGAGGTGATGTCCTTGGAAGCCGAGAAGCGGGTCGCCATTCGAAATCACCCGTTTGAGACGTTGCTTGCCCGTCCGAATCCGTTGCAATCGAGATATGAGTTCTTGTATGCAACGACCGCCGCGCTCACGCTCACTGGTAACGCGTTTTGGTTCATGAACCGGCCGAACTCGGAGCGCCCGCCGATCGAGCTTTGGAACGTGCCATCTAATCGAATCGTGCCGGTTCCCAACGAGAGCTCATATCTACATGGATACATGTACGATCCCGGCGATGGTGAAGAGATCCCGCTCGAGCTACATGAGGTCGTGCATTTCAAGAGATGGCACCCGTTGAACGACTTCGTCGGGTTGAGCCCGGTCGAAGCGTTGGCGGCTATTTCGCTTGGTGACATCGCCATGCAGCAATGGAACACGAACAATTTCGCCAAAGAGAACGCCAAGATTCCCGGTATCATGGCTTTCGCTGACCCGATTGCTGACGGCGAATGGGCGGCACTAAAGCGCGATTGGCAAGAGCAACACGGCGGCACCGAGCGCCGAATGACGATGATTCGCAATACCGGCAAAGGCGGCGTCAACTGGATTCCAACTGCCATGAGCCAACACGATATGGAATTCTTAGCGGGCCGGCAGTCGAACAAAGAAGAAATCTTCTCGATGTTCGCGCCGGGTCTCGCCGCCGTGCTTGCCATCAATTCGACGGAAGCCAACGCCAACGCCGGGCGGCGCACGTTTATGGAGTCGGCCGTTTGGCCGCACATGGTCGCGATCGCGGAGAAGATATCGAATGACGTTCTCCCGGCTTACGGCGACAATCTCGTCGGCGCGTTCGAGGATGTGCGCGTAACGGATCGCGTTCTTGAGCTCAGCGAGATCGAGCGCTTTTCCTCTTTCCACACGATCGACGAAGTTCGGGCGACCTATTACGATGCCGATCCTATTGGCGACGAGCGCGGCGATTTGCTCGCGGTCGAGCTCACGTCCGGCCCGGCCATTAGTGACGAGCCTGAGCCCGCTCAGCCGTTCGAGAGCCAATCTGAGAACATTGTTCCCGAGCCCGAACCGGATTCCGAGCCCGAGCCCGAGCCCGAAGAAGACGACGACGAAGCGGCTCGGGTTGAGGCGGCGAAGTTTGTGAGGTGGGCGGAGAAGCGGATTAAGCGCAAGCGCCCCGTCGATTTGGCGCTATTCAAGAGCGATTGCCTCGACGCTGACGAACTCGCCGACATCGCGCTCGAGAACGGGATTGACGCCGAAATAACGGCGAGCGGGGCACCGAGTCGGCTCGATGCTACCTTTCCAGTTAGTGGATGGGCCGCTTACCCGTAGCGATTGGGTCGCGCTCAAGGCGATCGCGTTGGCTAACGATCCCGACAATCCCGACGCCGAGAAGGATATTCGAGAAGCGGTCGAGCGTCGGGGAGAACGTGAGATAGCTCGAGAGTTACGGAAGCAATTCGACAAGACGATTCCGGTCGACATGACGGTCGCCGAAGCTAACGGGGCAATCGAGCGCTTACGTAAAGAGGGCGAGACGCTGCGAGACACGCTTCGCCGAATGTTGCAAGAGAGCGCCGATTTAGGAACGTTTTCATTCTTGGATGCAAGCGAGCGGATCGGGTTGAGCTTCGACTATACGTTGGCCAACGAAGCGGCCGCACGATGGGCGAGACAGTATTCGAGCGAGGTAACGGATCAGATTATGGTGGGCACCGAGCGGCGAGTAGCGGAGGCGATAGGTGATTACGTTCGCAACGGTGATCCCATTTCGTCTTTGCGTCGTGAGTTGACACCGACATTCGGTCGCCGTCGTGCTCGAACGATCGCCGTTACGGAAGTGACGCGGGCATTCGCTCAGGCCAACGAGATTGCTTACGCGCTCGAGGGTGTTGAGTGGAAAGGCTGGCGGACTTCCCGAGATGAAAAAGTGTGTCCGATTTGCGGAAAACAGGGTGCAGACAACGGGCTCGACGGCGAGATCGCCAAGGTTGGCGAGTCGTTCATCCATCCTGGGAGCGGCAACGCGTACCGCGGGCCGCCAGCACATCCAAATTGTCGTTGCTGGACGGTCGCCGTGATTCCGACTGACGAAGAGCGCGAGAAGCTGTCGGGCGGCTCGATTGAGAAGCCAAACACGGATCAGGATAAGAACCGCGACGACGTCGATTTCGGCGGCCCGTTCACGCCGCTCGACTACAGGACAACAAGCGGCGCGGCGGCTCGCGAGAAGGTTGTCGCCGCCGAGCTCGAGTTCGCGAGTAAAGAGTCGGCGTTCTCGATTGAGCACTCGAAATTGAGCAAAGAGTATCGATCATGGCGCTTGAAAATCCAGAACGAATACGGCGGAAGTCGCTTTGCGATGCCGCGAGCGGATCAGGATGCAGTTCGCAAGGTCTCGGATCGCTTGACTGAGATTGTCAACGAGCTCGACGGTTTACAGAAGAAGCGTGATCGGGCGATTAAGCGGGCGCTGAGTGTTCCGGTCAAGGATCGGAACAAGTTCAATACGCGAGCCGCTCGTATTGGTCCTGGAACCGGCGACGACAAGTTCAAGGGTAGCCGATGGATGGACAAGGAAACCGCGAAAAACACGACTGAGGCGACGAAGTTTCTCGAGAGTATCAACGGAGTGAAGACGACAATTAGAAACAATGTCCCGATTCTCGAAAACACCGGCGGGCGCGCTTTCGCTTCGCCGCGGGGGAATTTCATTTCAATCGAAGTTGGCGCAGAACAAACCACGATCGTGCATGAGCTCGGTCATGTTCTCGAGTATCAACGGGTTGAGCTCGACCCGCGATATCAGCGGGCTCGACAATCGTTTTTCCGCAACCGCACGATCGACGACAAGCTCGAGAAGATGAACGAAGCGTTTCCCGATTGGGGATATCGCGACGACGAAGTATTTCGACGTGACAAGTGGAAAGATCCGTATATGGGCAAGGTGTACGGGCGGCCGTCATCGAGCGAGTTGATCTCGATGGGTATTCAAGAGCTATATGCCGACGCGGCCGCGTTTGCCCAATCAGATCCCGAGTACTTCGATTTCATTGTGTCTTATGTGCGGGGGGATCTTTTCGATGATTAAGCTTGCGAATTTCCTCGGCGACATCGTCACTATACACGGCGGCGTGATCGCATTGGAACCGGCTATTGACACGGAAGAGAACCGGGCCGACTTGGCTCTCGAGGTGCGGTCGGTTTTGCTGGGGAGCGAGTACGACGGTCGCTATTTCCCGTTTCGCGACATCAAGATCGAGACCTTGCTTCTCGAGAGCGATTACGGATACAAGACGATCGAGCGCGACGAGTATGTAACGAAGCCTGGCCCGATTGCTGAGCGGCGAGTTTACTAAAATGGCTAAATCGGTGTCGATTCGAATTGAGGGCGTCGATAAGCTCGTCAAGAAGCTGGGTGTCGCCGGTTCGAAGAAGGTACTCAAGAAACCGATGCAACAGTCGCTTCGCATTCTCGAGAGCGACATCGCCGACTATCCCGACAAACCGGCGGGTTCGACCTACGACAGAACGGGAATTCTCGGTAAGAAGTGGACGGTCAAGACGACGAATGTAGCGAACGGTATACGCGGCGTCGTGGGCAATCGAACCGACTACGCGCCGTGGGTGCAATCACATCTGTTCCAGACTCGAGCGCATAGGCGCACGGGATGGCCGACCGATAAGAAGGTCATCGATCAGAACCGAAAACGGATAGTCGAACTATTCAACAAGGCGATTAAAGAGGCGATCAAATGACAACGTTACAAGAAACGATTCAGGGCATCAGCGCGGCGAACATGGCTCCGAATGGCACGGTCGCCGACGAGCGCTTGACGGTCGACGCAACGGCCGGGGGCGTCCAGTTCGCGGCGCTCGACGCTCATACGACTCACGTTTTCTGGACTAACGAGGACGCTCAGGCGCGAGTCACCTTCGACGCAAGCGCCCCGACGAGTTCGAACGGGCACATTGTCGATGTCGGCGATTCGGGAGTCTGGTCGCAAACGATGGCGACCGCTGCCAAGTTCATTCGAACGGGAGCGGTGTCGGCCGTGATCCATGTATCCCAGTTCATAGGCGAGGTGTAACTCATGTCTTTTGGTGGCGGATTTATCAACTCAAAAGCGGCCGGGCCGGACTCATGGGATCTGGAAACGAATTCGCTTGTTGGCGAAGGTGGGGCAGCGGGAATCTATATTGATTCGGCGGGGCAGGTTGGGATCGGCAACACGAATCCGGCCGCTAATTTGGTTATCGGTTCGGGCTCGGGGGTGGCGGCTTGGTTCAACGATTCGGGCGAAGACGGCATATTGATTGACGACGGCGGGGCGACAGGTGTGCTTGCGATCGTTGGAACGGTAGCGGCTGATTTTATATTGCACGACTCAGGCGCGACGGCCAACGCGGGCGTTTTTCGCATACATAATGCGACCGACACGGTCGCTTTCGAAATCGTTAACGACGCATATTCGGGCATTCAAAGAACAATCCTTTTGCTTGACAACGCAACCGGCAACATCGAATTAGCGGGCGGCATGCAGTTCAAGCCGTCCGCCGACTCGACCACGGCGATCCAGTTCGCCAACAACGCCGGGACGGCTTTCGTCAACTTCGACACGACGAATTCGCGGCTCGGCATCGGGACGACAGCGCCGCTTACGAATTTACATGTCGGAGCGGGAGCGGGCGTAGCGGCGTGGTGGGACGGTGCCGACGAGAGCGGAATTCTTATCGACGATTCAACTGATACCGGCCGTCTTGCTATTGCCGGAGCGGTTCAAGCTGATTTCATTCTATACGATACGGCGGCAACTGCGGATCGGGGTATGTTCCGTATAACTAACGCTGATAACACGGTTGCTTTTCAGATTGTCAAGGACGATTTCTCGGCGGTCGAGCGAACTATGATGCTCTTTGACTCGGCGACTGGTGATGTTCGTTTGCTTAGCGGCGCAAAGTTGTTTCCCTCCGCCGACTCCACCACGGCGATGCAGTTCGCCAACAATGCGGGCACGGCGTTTGTCAACCTCGACACGACGAACTCTCGGGTCGGTATCGGGACGACAGCGCCGACGGCGGAGTTGCATGTTGCCGGAAATATACAGGTCGACAACGACGGATATATACAATTAGGATCGGCGAACGGCTTCGCGCTCGTAGCGGACGAAGACACGGATCAAGCCGTGATAAACGTGGGATCGCTTGTAGGCGATCAATTGATCATTGGCGGGTATTTGGGGGCTGCGAGAGATTACGATCACGCTTCGACCGGCGATGTCAAGGTATACATACATGCTACTGTCGATCCCGATTCGGATAATACACCGTGGCTCGGCTTATCGCACGACGATACGAACGCTTTGATCGATTGGGGCAAGGGCGACTTGACCATGAGTGGCGGAAATGTCGGAATCGGCGCAACGGCACCGACTCCCGCCGCGCAGCTACACGTCGACCAAAGCGCCGCCGCCGGGGCCGTGCCGGTTCTCACGCTTGATCAGGGTGACGTAAGCGAAGAGTTTATACGCTTAATCGGCACGAGCGCGGCCGACAACTCACAATCACTTGTTGACGCGGCCGATTTGACTACGCCCGGCGCTATCGTGGGCTGGTACAAAATGTATGTTGAGGATGTAGCGGGCGCGGGTGACATTACTGATGCGGTTTATTACGTTCCATTTTATGCGACGCCGACGGCGTAAGGAGATTAGATCATGGCAGTTTTGACCGAAGTACAACGAGCGAAGGGCGTTTTGGATGTCGTGCATAGCGCCGACACGGCAACTGGCGTCGACGTCAACCTAGCGGTTCGCATTGCGAAGGGCGTCGTTACGGCTCGCGGCTTGGGCGATCCCGAAGAGATGACGAACGAAGAGCTCGGAACGGCGCTCATTGGCGATCTGCGGAAATACTACCGGCAGATCCTCAAAGACAGCGAGGGCAACGCCGCGGGGACGGACGCCAAGCAGACCGTCGCCGACGAAGTCGACGCCATCGATATAGGGGCTTGACATGACCGAACACGATGTCAAAGCGCTCGTCGAGATATTGGGGCGCGCCCCGATGTCGACGGCTGAGCAGATTTGGGCTCAGGGCTTCGCGCAAGAGTGCAACGAGTTGGCGAAGGTTCCGAGCGAGCCCGTAATCGAGCCCGAGCCCGGACCATATCCGGCAGGGCCGGAATAAGAGGCGGTCATGACGTATACAATCAAAGCGGTCGGCGACTGGACTCTCGATGTACTCGGCGTTCCGTTCGGCGGGCCGGACAACGGGCGCGATGCTCAGGGCGAGTTCTTTTCTCATGCGACCGAGTTTCACGCCGACAAATTCGGGTTGCCGCCGGTTGTCTACTATCACGGATACGGCGACGACAAGCGCCCGGCCGGGAAGCCCGAGTACATCGGGAAAGCTGTCTCTCGAGAAGAGCGGCCTGACGGAATCTGGTATCGGGTCATACTGGACAGGGCGAGCAAGTTCGCCCGTCGGGTTTGGGAAGCGGCGCAAGCGGGCACGGCCGCCGCGAGTTCGGGTTCAATCGAGCATCTCGCCCGCTTTGCAAAAGATGGATTTATTCGAGAATGGCCGGTCGCCGAGCTCTCGGTTTTCGAGACGGCGGGCGGGAAAGCGCCATCGAACACTTACGCGGTTGCGCTTCCGATACTTAAAGCGGTATACACGGCGGCCGATATGGATTGGCGGCCGGAACTATACATCGATCCAAAGGCTGAGGATATAGGCGCGACGGCGCAGAGGTCCGAAGCGAAGATCGACAACGGTACGACACCGAACACTACCCAAATCAAGGATCGAGAAATGTCAGACGAAACAACCAATGTCGAAGTTGGTCGCGCCGTTGCCGAAGCCGTCAAAGCGGCCATGTTGGAACGCGACGAAGCAACCAAAGCCGCGGCCGTCAAGGCCGCCGAGCTCGAAGATGCCAAGATTGAGGCCGCCAAAGAGGCAGTCAAGGCTTACGAAGAGCAACTCAAGACTTCCGGCCGATTGCCGACGAAGAGCGACGACTCGCCGAACATCGCCAAGTATTCCGATCTGTGGAAATACGACAATCTAGATCCGGCCGACCAGGCCGTCATGATTGGCATTCTACAGGCCGCGAAGGATGGCGGGCGTAGTCGAGGCGGCGCGAGCGAAGAGGCCGTCAAGGCGCTCGTCGTGAAGATTTCAGAAGCCAAAGAAGATCATTATAACGGCGCGAAGAGCGCGCTCAAAGCTTTCGGCTTCGATGCCGACGCTCCGAATCCCGCCGCCAAAGCCAACGAGTTAAACTATTCGACTCTGGCATCCGGCGGCAACGATTGGATCGGCGTCACATATTCGAACGAACTATGGCGCGAGATTGCACAGGACACGCCGATTGTCGGTAAGTTGCCGACCGTCGTTGTTCCGCAGGGTTCCGAATCAATCACGATTCCGGTTCAAGGTGCCGCTCCGACGTTCTACGTAGTGGCTCAGGCAACCGCTCAGGCGGCGAATCCGGGCGCGATTACTCGTACTATGACGACCTCGAAACAAACGACTTCTAGCGCTTCCCTGACGGTTGCCAAGTTGGGCGCGGCAACCTATTACACTGGCGAGCTCGAAGAAGATAGCGTCGTCCCCTGGGCTTCCGAGCTCAGAGCTTCGATGCAGCAAGAGGGTGCCGAAGTGCTCGAGCACGTCGTCATCGATGGCGACACCGACGGAAGCGCCACGACTAACATCAACGATATCGGCGGCACACCGGCCGCAACCGATACTTTCATGCTGTTGAACGGCTTCCGTAAGCTGTGTTTGATCACCAACACGGCCAACAGTCGAGACGGCGGCGCAATGACCGATGCCGACTTCCTCGAGACGCTCAAGCTCATGGGCTTGGGCGGGCGCAACGCAACCAATCGCGACAAGGTCGGCTTTATCATCGATCTGTGGACGCACTGGAAAGCGCTCGAGCTCGTCGCCGTCAAGACTCGCGACGTCTTCTCGAACCCGACCATTGAGAACGGGCAACTGACCGGAATCTACGGATATTCCGTCGACGCTTCGGCCAACATGCACCGTTGGAACACTGATGCTACTTACGGGCTGAAAGCCAATTCCGCCGGTAAGGTCGACGTGGACACCGCTTCGAACAACACAACGGGCAGCATTCTGGCCGTGCGCTGGGATCAGTGGCGGTTGGGCTACAAACGCCGGATCACATTTGAGACTCAGCGAGTTCCGAGCGCCGACTCGACCGAGATCACAGCGTTGATGCGCGTCGGTTTAATCAACCGAGACACCGACGCCAGCGCCATAAGTTACAATATCACGGTTTGACATAACGCTTAACGCTACCGTGTAACGCGGTTCGCCCTGCTAGGGTGCTCCCAGAACGAACAGGGGGCGCTCTACGGGGCGAGAAAAGGACTATCGAACATGGGTACATATAATCTAAAAAGCGGCTATGCGGTCGTCTCAGACATTTCCGATTTGTCGGCAAGCGAAGCCGAAATCGATTTGTTGGACGGCGTGACCAGTACGACCGCCGAGCTAAACATTCTTGACGGCGTGACATCAACCGCGGCGGAGCTAAACATTCTTGACGGCGTGACATCAACCGCGGCGGAGCTAAACATTCTGGACGGCGTAACGTCGACCGCGGCTGAGCTCAACTATCTCGACCTCACCACGCTCGGAACGGGCGCGGCTTCGAAGGCCGTCGTGTTGGATGCGGGCGACGATTACACATGGCCCGCTGCAGGCGTTCTGACTTACGGCGTATTGAACGATGGCTCGAATGCAATCACTTCGACCGCCGCCGAAATCAACTATCTCGACCTGGTTACTCTTGGAACGGGCGCGGCGAGTAAGGCCGTTGTCTTGGATGCGGGAGATGACTACACCTGGCCCGCGACCGGCGTTCTGACTTACGGCGTATTGAACGATGGTTCGAATGCCATCACCGCGACTGCCGCCGAAATCAACACGCTCGACGACGGAACCGGCGTCAAGTTCGTCGAAGAAACCGTCGGCTTTGCCGAATTCACCGACAACGCCGATGCGACCGGCCAGTTCGACATGGTCGGCACGATTCCGATCGGCGCTTGGCTTATTGCTGCGACCGTGACCGCTATAACGGGCTTCACCGGCGATACAACCGCCACTATGACGATTGGTGACGGCACCGACGTTGATCGCTATAACACCGGCACGATCGATGTCTTCTCGCCGCTGGCGAATGGCTTGTCGGGCGGCGCACCAAGCGGCGTACAGTATCATGACGCTGTCGAAACCGTTCGCTTGATGGTAACGGGCGGGGCGGACTTCACGTCAATCGCCGCCGGTTCCGTGACCGTCAGATTCTATTACTTAGTATAGGGGGCGATGATGATCAGATTTATCGTCGACTATCAGGGGTGGATTACGGGCGATTCGACGTTCTACGAGTGCGGCACCGTCAAGAGCTTCGATCGTTCCCGCGAGGTTTTGCTCGTGCGCTACGACCGCGCCGAGTGGGCGAACGGGTACGACGAAGCCAAATACGGCGCGCCGCCGGAGCAGTCGCCGCCGCAAAAAGCGAGAGATTCCCTGATCGAGATTAAGGGAATCGGTAAGACGATGGCGGTCGATCTTGCTCAGTTGGGAATTCTGACCTTCGGCGATCTGGCCAATGCCGACGCCGCCAAGTTGGGCGCTCAACTTAAAGCGAGCGAACGTCAAATTCGGGGTTGGATCGAGGCCGCTCGAAAGCGGGTGTAACGTGGCGTATATCACGAAAACCGAACTCAAAGAATGGTTGGGGATTCCGTCGGCCGATACGACCGATTCGGATATTCTTGACGATTTTGTTTTGAGTGCTCAACAGGATTTCGAGACGAGAACCGGCTATATTTTCGAAGCGGGGTCAGACACGACTCGCACGTTCGACGCCGAGCGCGACGTTCGCGGGCTAACACTAAGGTTTTCAACGCCGCTCGCCGCAATTACAACCGTAACGAACGGCGATTCGAACGTCGTCGCCGGAACCGACTACATCACCGAGCCGCAAAACTCGGTTGACGGGCCTTATTACGCTATAACGCTCAAGCGCTCGAAGGGCTTGACGTGGACCTATACCGACGATCCCGAGGGTGCCATCTCAATTCTCGGGAGATGGGCTTACATGACGACGCCGACCGACGAAATCAAAACGGCGGTCAAGGAAATCGGGGCTTGGCAGTATCGACGTCGGCGTAACGCTCCCGAACTCGACCGGGCGGTCGTGGCCGGAAATGCCACGTTCGGCCCGCAAGGTTTCCCGATGTTGGCTCACGACATAATCAAGAAATACAAAAAGCGGCGATAGCATGGCGATCACATATAACGAGATGGTCTCGGTTCTGACCGGCTTGACAATAACGGGGATAAGTTCTGACGCGATGCTGACAGCGCCGCCGGAAATATTTGATACGGCGCGGTGTCCGGCGTTGTTCCCGCGATTGCCGAGCGGGGAATCGATCATGCTGTCGTTCAACCGGACTACAGGTCGACCGCATATCACGATCGAGTTGGTTGTACTCGTGCAATCTGACGAGCTCGATCTCGCCGGAAATCGGTTCGATAATGCGGTCGATCTTATGGACAATATCAACACAGCGTTGACCGGGCAAATGCTCACGACTACATTTTCGGCGGGCTCTCTGGACGGCTGGACAATGCAGCTATCTTCAACCGAGAGCGGCGTCGAGGGCTTCGTGTCGGTCATCGTCACAGTGGAAGCGAGCTAGGGGATATCATGGCCGAAACAAGAGCGACAAATTCGCTTTTCTTCTTGGATGAATTTGATCTTTCGTGCGAGACGGCGAGCTTGTCGACGGCTTTGACAATCCCGGCGCTCGACACAACAACGCTATGCGCCAGCGCGATGACAAGTATCGCGGGACTCCCGTCGGCCGCCGTTACGATGGCGGGCTACATTTCCGGGCTTGTCGCTGGGAACGTAGAATTCGAAATGGAGGCGAGTCTCCCAGGGACGGGGTCGCGCACGATTGCGACTCTATACGGCACCGATACAACGGGCTGTCCCGCGTACATTCTCGACAATGCGTTTGACAACGATTTCACGACCGACTTCCCGATTGACGGCATATTGAGCGTCTCGGGCGGTTGGATGACTCAGGACGGCGTCAAGCGCGGGCTGAGAGTTTACAACGGCACGATATCGTCAACCGGAACGCAAAGCTCGGTAGACTTCGGAGCGCAAGGCACCGCGGGCGGTAAGGGTTGGCTGTTCGTGACCGCCATCACCGGCGGCGCAACGAATGCCGATATCGACATCGAATCGAGCGCGACCGAGGGCGGCGTCTATGTGAGCGAAGGAACTTTCACGTTCTCGGCGGTCGGCGTCCAGACCATGACGTTATCGGGCACGGTTGACCGATGGCTTCGAATCAATACAACGGATCTTGGCACGGCGACCAATTTCGCCGTGACTATCGTTGCTCAAATCGCCGGAGTTTCCGGCTAAACAAGGGGTTATCATGGCCGAAAAAAAGGTTGCCGGAAACGTAACGGTAACGTATAACGCGAACGCGTTGACAGCGTATCTCAACACGGCATCGCAGAACGCCGTTGTCAATGCAATAACAACGACCGACTTCAGCGACTCAGCCGAGACGAACATCGCCGGGCTCGCCGCTTGGAGCGTCAACGTTGGCGGGCATTGGGACGTAACGCTTGATGGCTATCTCGGGCCGGACGCCGTAGCGCCGCCCGCAACGCTTAGAACGCTCGCTGTGGGCATCGACTCAATTACTTACACGTGGACGACAAACGCGTTCATAAGCGATTACACGATCGACGCAAGCGCACCGCAAGAAAGTATAACGTGGTCGGGCGTGTTGACCGCTTCCGGCGCGCCGAGTCGAGCTTAATATGGCGCTAAAGTACCATTGCGAGATCGAGGGGCTCGAGGCTAACTACGTCGAAGTTGTTGAGATTTGGACGCGGGCGGAGCTTCGGGACTTAGTCGAGGCCGACGAATCCAATATGCTAGGCTGGCTGCAACTGAAAATCGAAGGGTGTCGGCTGGAAACGGTCGCGGGTCGGATCGTCGAGAAGGGTTCCGAAATTAACGAGGATCTTCTCGACGAGCTCGACCTCCGACTGCTACAATTTCTCGGCACGGTCTTGCTTCAGGCGGGCGTATATCTGAGGTCATTGGGAAATCTAAGCGGGCGTCTCTCGTTGAATGGTTTAGAACATACGAACCCAGCGAAGGAATAAGGCCCGCGCCGCCTGAGAACTTGGTCGACTATTGGCTTCTCGAACGCTTTCCCGGTCGCACTCTCGAAGAGCTCGACGCTATGGACTGGGGGCGCTACATGAAAGCGATCGAAGCGGGGACGATGCAAGAGATCGAGAAGGTTCGCGACTCTCAAATCAGGGGCGAGATTGCGCCCGACAAGATCGATAAGTCGACTTGGGCTTCGATCATGGAACACGACGAACTCATGAGGTCATCAGATGGCCGACAATAAAGTCGGGATCATTGTTGACGCAAAGAACAATGCTAAGGGTCCGCTGGGCGAGGTGTCGGGTCAACTAAAAGGGCTCGACAAGCTGGCCGGAACGTTGGCGACCGG
>Ga0255047_10002110_pt1 | contig 13466 bp, 20 predicted proteins | sample JV7_2_1_MG_FD_183640 | JGI IMG/M metagenome (GOLD analysis project Ga0255047, IMG submission 183640) | Seawater microbial communities from Jervis Inlet, British Columbia, Canada - JV7_2_1 | ecosystem: Environmental > Aquatic > Marine > Inlet | place: Canada: British Columbia | collected 2016-10-06
AGGTAATGGACAAAATAGACTTAAACAACATATCAAAGAAACTCCGCTCGAACGAATGGCAAGAAAGCAGAGGTCAATGGACATGCGATCAGCGTCACCTCAATATAATGGTCAGGTTTTGGGTTCGGATGACTCAGTTGTTTCAGCACAAATGGGTATCGACGGAAGGGGATCATCTGAATGAAAAAGAAGAGTACACAGAAAATTTTAAACGCTGGTGCGAAGAACTTAAACACTTCAATGATGCGGAATGGAAGCGCGCCTATAAGCGAATTGAGCACGATATTAGCATGGCCGCTAAAATGGGTGATGATATATGGCCGCCGTCTTCAGTCGCTGTTATCGCCTACTCTGAGCCGCCTATGTGCTCAAAAATGTATAGAGCGTTTGATAGGTCAAGAGGTATTGAGGATCAAACCGCGAAAGCCAAGCGGAAAGAAGTCGGAGCGGAGCAATGCTCAAAGCTACTCGGTATATTTGAATGAGCCATCTTTGAAAGATAGGCTGATCGACACAGGCTGGATGAGTTAATGATTAATATTCTAGATTTAGAGAAAGATCTAAGAGATTGTGAGGGAGCTATTCGATGCGGGTTAAGGCACCTTGATTGCATTAAAAATGAGGATTGGTTTGATCTCATGGAGTCGATGGGGTTTTTATTCGAGGGTAGATTTTTGGCTATAATCGACATTATAGAAAAGTCAAATGAGTTAAATCCTCAAGAAAGGTTGATGGCTTTTGAGTCCGTAGCGTGCGGATTAAGCAAATTAATTATAAATAACGCTTGATATTATCCATAGCTTCAGCTATATTATTATACATCGAATGCGGAGCTAGAAATAATGAAAAAACGACAAGAGAAAATGAAGCAGCTATTAAAACTAGAAAAATTCGTTTCTGAAATAGTCCAACCTTTCGGCTCTCTTGAGCTAAGAAAGAAAGAGATTGAAGTGACAAATGACGAAGTTAGGCGATTAAGAGTTATAGCCAAACTAAAACAAGCTAAGTATAAAATACGGGCGGGATTATGAACCTACAATCAGCAGTAGATAAGAGAGAAGCGGCATTGAGAGGTCGCATGAAAAAGGTATACGGCACCCCTTCCCAAATATGGGATGCGACAGGGCCAAACGGTATTCAATACCCATCAAGCATAAGCACGATTAGAAATTCAACTGAAAGGCTTATCGCCGAAGCTGATTACGACAACGATATTGCGATGCAAATATCTCACGCGATCAGAGATAGCGATTCTGCGTTACTTGGCTCGCTAATTTTAGCGAACGCTAAACCCTATTTAGATGGTATAGCAGAAGACTTAGACTAATGGCCTCCGCCAACCCTTGCCCCGCTTACATAGGGGGTTTTTTTAAAGGTGAAAAATAATGAAAAACAAAACAGAAATATTTGACTCTTTTATTGAATTTATGAAAAGAGAAGATAAAAAAATAAACGGAGTTTCAAAAGAATTTGCGAAAGCTAATCCCGATTTTGAAAAAGATAACAAGACTAACAAGGGTTGCTGGAATTGCCGCGATTGCAGCTATTGCAGCGATTGCAGCTATTGCAGCTCTTGCCGCGATTGCAGCTCTTGCAGCTATTGCAGCTCTTGCCGCGATTGCAGCGATTGCCGCGATTGCAGCTCTTGCAGCTCTTGCCGCGATTGCAGCTATTGCAGCTATTGCCGCGATTGCAGCGATTGCAGCTATTGCCGCGATTGCAGCGATTGCAGCTATTGCCGCGATTGCAGCGATTGCAGCTATTGCAGTGATTGCAGTTCTTGCAGTGATTGCAGTGATTGCATCAAAAAAAACGGTAACAAAAAAGAGTCGGTTAAAATCCCTAAGATTGAAAATATTCACAAAAAATTATTTGAAGCTGTTAGCTCGGAAGGAGCGCTTGAAATGGACGCATGGCACTCATGCGACACAACTCATTGTAGGGCGGGCTGGGCTGTTCATCTTGCTGGCGAGGAGGGCTATAAGTTGGAAGAATTTCACGATACTTGTTTAGCGGCTCAGCTTATTTACCGAGAAAGTGGCTATGAGATAAATCCTTGTCGATTTTTCGATGGCGGCGATGAGGCTATGGCTGACATGGCGAGACTAGCTGAAGGTGATAATAATGACAGTTAATGCAGCAAGAAACATAATACTAGCGCTGATTTTATTTGGATGCTTTGCGATAGCGGGAACAATGGATTATAACGATAATATTAGTTATGAGCAGGTGTCAAAATGAATGACCTAATGGGGGTGTGGAATAGGGTCGATAAGACCGACCCAACTTATACAAAAAAAGTTACTCAGCGTGGCGGGTTTACCGCTATTGATGCAATGTATCAAGCTAAAAAGGCAACCGAAATTTTCGGTATGTATGGCAAGGGATGGGGCTTATCTCAAACAGCGTTTAACTTTTCCATGCTTGAAGCTACGGGGATGGTTATACATGAAGCCGTATTTTTTTATGTGAACGACGATAAAAGGTATGAGTTTCCTATTCATAACGCAATAAAACCCATGATGGGGGCCAAGTCAGATGAGGATTGGCCTAAAAAAGTAGAAACAAACACAATAAGTAAGGCTCTATCTAGGCTTGGGTTTTGTGCAGATGTTTTTATGGGTGATTTTGATGATCAAGATTATATCCAAGACCGAATTAACGAGGAAGCTATAGAAAAAGCTGAGGATAAAGATCTTGAGAGAGTAAGGCAAGCCCAGGAATATAATGAATGGCTTGAGAACCATAAGAGCATTTTATCTACCTCGACGTCAAGCCATGAACTTAAAACTATATACGCAATGGTTTACAAGAAGTGCAAAAAACGAAACGACGAAGCAGGTCAAAAATCAGTAGCTTTAGTTTACAATAAAAGAAAATTAGAATTAGAGGAAAAAGAAAATGCAGCTTAGAAATATAACAGGCCAGTATCTAGAGTTGTGCAACTTAGCTAGTGACCCAGAATCAGAGCTAACGGCAGAGTCGATAACAGACACGCTAGAGGCGATCGAGGGGGCTTTTAATGATAAGGCCATAGCCGTCACGCACGTTATTAGTGAAATGTCTTTAGACGTTGAAAAAATAGAACTTGAAATCGAGCGTTTACAAAAGAGAAAAAAGGTTATTCAAAACCGCAATGATAATATTAGGGATTATCTAAAAAACAATATGATTGCTTCTGGCATTACTAACATTAAATGCCCTTTATTTTCCATCACGCTAGCAAAGGGCCGCGATATTGTCAGTGTTCATGATGAAGATGCAATCAACCCTGAGCACTTAACTGTAAAAACAATCATTACGCCAGACAAGCGGTTGATAATGAAAGCGTTAAAAGACGATCCAGATAGCGTTGAAGGTGCAAGCCTAGTTAAATCTGAGCCGTCACTAAGAATTAAATAGGGGGAATTATGAATAAATCTCAATCAGAAATACTAATGCCATTGGTGTTAGAGCTAAAGAGGCTAAACGCTGAGGCCGCTACTTTAGAGCCTAGCACTGAGTTAGGGGAAAAGCTAAATGTAATTCACGGCTTCACTATGGCTATAGAGCATATAGAAAAAGCGTTTCAAGATAAAATTTATATTAACTACTAAGGGTAATAAGCATGGCTAAAGATTTAAATTTATGTCAATTCATTGGGCGATTAGGGAATGATCCTGAAATTCGGTTTACTCCTTCAGGAAGTGCAGTAGCAAATATGAGTATTGCGTGCGGCGACGATTACAAGGATAAGAATACGGGCCAAAAAGTTGAGCAAACTAACTGGGTTAAAGTTGTCGCCTTTGGTCGCCTCGCTGAAATTATTCAGGAGTATGTCAAGAAGGGTAGCCAGATTCATATTTCTGGGAAGCAGGTCACGCGCAAATGGAAAGCTGAAGACGGAACCGATCGCTACTCCACTGAAATTATTGCAGAAAATATGCAAATGCTAGGCGGTAATCAAGGCGCATCTAATCCCGACACCAGAAATCCCGTTTCGGCCCAAGCGCAGGCCCCGCAGCGACAGACAGCGCAGCAGAGTTCGCAGCCAGCGCCGCCAATGGATAGCTTCGACCCGGACATTCCATTCTAAAAGGAATGTTTTGACATATACCGTTTTATAGCTTATTATCACATGGAGGTGATCAATATGATATGCAAAAAATGCAATAAAGAAAAAGGCTCAGAATTCTACAATGTGGATAAGACATGTAAAGAATGCAGAAAGAAGCGCGTAAAAGAAAACAGAAAAGATAAGTCAGAATATTATAAAGCTTATGAAGATAGTCGCTCAAACTTACCTCACAGGGTAAAGGCGAGGGCTGAATATGCAAAAACAGACAAAGGAAAGGAGGCGGGCTTAAAGGCAAAGCGTAAGTGGGGCGAATCAAACCCAATCAAAAGGATGGCTTCAGTCATAGTTGGTAATGCAGTTAGGGACGGGAAAATATTAAAGCCAGAAGAGTGTGAGGATTGCGCATCTAAGCCTAATCGGTTACACGGTCACCACGACGACTACGCCTTCCCTTTAGTTGTACGCTGGCTTTGTCCAGCATGTCACAATAAATGGCACAAACAAAATGGAGAAGGAGCTAATGCCAGTTAGCAATACGATCAAGTATAAAGCGAACCCTTAGACCCACAATGCGGGCAGTATTTATACGTTCTGTATAATTTACAATCGCAGTCTATGCAATGATTGTATTTCTTTGCAATCTTCTTGTTCGCTTGAAGCTTTCTAGCGATTCTGATACAGCCCACCTTCTTTAAGAAATCGATTTCATTTTGGGGAAGGTAGGGCCTTATTTGCTTATTCTTTCTCACTTCATGAGTCGATGCAAAGCCGCTTGTAGATGTTGCTCTTAACTTACGAGGATAACTTTTAACAAATTGACCTAGGGGCGATCCGTCAATGTCTATTTCAGCCACCATCTTTATTTATTTTTGTTACCTCAACGGAATTAACGCGCAGATTACAGCCGTTATGAGTAAAAGAAAACGTTACCCAAGGTAACACATTTTCAGCCCTGACAAAATAAACATGCTTTTGACTTGTGTGCGCTTCAGCTTCGACTCGAGTATCGTTTATTCTAAGAACCCACCCCACACATTGAGCGTTATCAGTAACTATCCTATACTCAAATAGACCGCGAAAAAAAGGTACTCGACCTACTTTATCGCGATCAAAAACCCTTGTGGTCTGTGAAGTGGAAATAGAGTAATCACTATTAGTCGTTTTACCTAAAACATCGGCATTATAGAGTACGCCACCTTCAGTTATCTCTGGGCCGAAAGCATTATATGCTGCAACCAACTCAGAATCAGCCCTCCGACAGTAAACCGTGTAATCTGGTTGAGTTACTGATATTGCATCACCGAATCTTTGCGACGACACAAGAGAGCCGCGTCTAACGATCTCAACATTATCAGCAGGGCAATCATAGAGTTTATTTACGCTCGACTGATAAGCTTTATGTATTTCGTTATGTGTCGTCTCCTGTGCTGAAAGACTAAAAGAAAAACAAAGAAAAAACGTAAGTATGATTTTTTTCATAATAAACCTATTTTTTAGCACGCCATCAAGACGCAAGGTATTAATTTTGAGCCATCTGAGTGAACGCTTAGATGGGTTTTTGATATTACTTTAGCGATAGTGGAAGACCTAACAAAATCATCACCTTGAGCTTTTGCGGTGCCATCACCGGCAGATATTAACAGATCACCCTTTTCTACTTCTACACCTGCCGCAACGCGTATCACCATATCACCTGTCATCCCCGCGTAGAATAAATTGTTTTCGTCATCACTATCAGCCCACGAAACAAAAACACCAGAAACATTTTTATCGCCCTCAATATCACTGATTTTATTATAGTTTAGCTGTTCATTTTCTGGCCTATCTAGCATGTCATCAAGGTTAGATAATACGGTCCCTTTAAGTAAGGACGCAGGCCTTGAATTATCCAACAATTGAGTGAATCTGGCTAAGTGACCCCCGCCATACGTCACAGTGGTACCCGAAACACTTATATTGCCTTGCAGGGCACCGTCTCGATAGAAGCGAATCAAGCTGCCATCATCGGTAAGCCTATTTATAAACATCACATCATTACCGTCGGTAGTGTGATATACGGAGCCGTTAGATCTAAATTCATGCCCCACGGTGCCCAATGCTGCGGCCACTTTTCCAATGTATCCATTTCCAGATGAATCAAAATTCATTCGAATAGTGCCAGGGCCATCACAAAATGTAATAGTGTTGCTAGCTGTGCGAACATCTAGACCTCCACTATTTCCGCTGTAACCACCTATAATTACATTGCCGCTACCCGTTGTAACCGCATTACCTGCCGAATACCCAAACCCAACATTATCATTACCGCTTGTCAGCTTATCAAATGCGCTTCGACCCATGGCGGTATTCCGATCACCCCCAATAACATCGTGCAGAGCAGAGACGCCCACAGCAGAATTACCAAAGCCGGTATGCGATGTTGCAGGTGTGCCGATCTCGCCGTAAAGCGCCTCCCGACCAACCCCAACATTGTCATAACCCTGCGCTCTTTCGGCCATGGCTCCACGACCAATAGCGGTACAGTTATAAGCGGTGGTAAATGATTGCCCCGCCGTAGTACCAACTGACGTATTAAAATATCCTGTAGTCAAATCCTGCATTGAGCTGCGACCTACAGCAACGTTTGCGCCGTCTTCAGCACCCCCGCTAGTCCTAGCAAACTGCAATGCCCCGCGACCTATCGCAATATTTAACGTTGAAGCTAAAGACGAATTTATTAAAGCATTTTTACCTATCGCAATATTGTCTAGTGCAGGGTCAAAACCTAACCCTATATCCAAATCAGTATCAACAATTAACGGGCCGGTCATAACCCCACCATTTCTAGTTGTAGCGGCGTCCCCCCAGCTTTCCCACTCTATACCGTTGTTTAATCGTCTTAAATACTGCGTGCCTGTGGCGTTACCCCAAACCCTAATTTTGACTGAATCAACAGTATGCGAGCCTTCGTCCACCACCCAAACATCAGATATGCCGACATCCGTCAAGGTTATTGCCGCCCCCGTGGGCAGTGGTGGCATAGCATCCATATCCGCGTATGACTCAACAGACAAAAGACTGAATATGTTTTCAGCATCTAAAAATATATTTGTCCAGCTTGCACCGCTATCAAGCGAAGGCTGGTTGCCGATATTGTTATTTATATTTGAAATCCAATAACGCCCGTCATCTCGAACAACGTCAGAAGATGAATAAATCTGTACTGAATTCCAGTCTGCGCCAAAAACTAAAGCTGATGTCCCTCCAACTGGGTCACGACTTAGCAATTGAACCCCTGCCGAAGTCCTTAGTACTGCACGATATGACCCGCTACCAAAAACATTAGGGCATCGACCATCACCATTTAAAACTAAAGGGTTTGAATTGGGTATTTTTTCAGATGAATCAGCGTAAGTTGTTTTTCTGACAGTGTTGGAGCCAGACTCGTAAAAATCTATTAAGCCGCTAACAAGCGGGTCTCCAGAGGCATTAAAAAACTGTTCAAATGAGTCTACTAATCTTGGCATTTTATGGCCCCTTAAAAATTATCATTGGCTATTTTTGATAGCGTTTCTAGTATATCTTTTTCGTTTGGCGTAAAGGCTTCTTGCACCGGCTCAATCGCTTTATCGATCAGTGATCTTGTAATACCTTTATCTGGGGCATCTTTAGCCACTCTCGAAATGATACCCTCTAACGCCCTTGATCCTTGAGTCTTAAACTTTTCTTCAATAGCGTTAGCCATTCTAGCTTGCAAAACAATATCACCATCAAACTTAACCCCATACTTTCCCAGCGTTCCCTGCATGCTATCTAAAGCGGCAATCATGGCCTCGCGGCGATCTGTATTGTTGGCAAATGATCTAGCCCTAGTGCCTAACGCGCCAATATTTGACAAGTCAATCTTTTGACCAACTGCGCTTTGAATTGCGTCAATAGATGTTATTGCGTCCGAATATTTTTGATTTGCTTTTGCGTAATCTTCAAAGTTATCCTTAAGGGTCTGATTTAAGTCGGATCTAAGACCTTTTACAGCCCTCTCGGCCTCTCCAGATAAACCACTATCTATGGTTCCGTATGACGTTCTTTGATCTATCAAGCGCTTAGCAAAATGAACATCGTCAGCATTAACCGCGTTACTTTTAAGCCTTTTTGCTAAATTGCTAATAATATCCTTTGCTTTGCCGCCGCCTTTTATGTCAAGCGCTGAACCTTTAAAATTGACCACTCCGGTTTTTGGATTATAATTAACACGCAAGTTAGCCATGGCATCTTTAAAATTGGCTTTTGCCTGCGTAACATCTACCGGCTTCCCCTTTAGGTTTCTTTTTACTATTTTATCTATCGAGGCGCCAGACTCGTCAGCTATTTTTTTTACTGCAATTATTCCTTTTGACATCGAGTCGCCAACAACATCGCCCACCCTTTCAGTTACTCGCATAGGGTCTTGTTTATATCGGCCAACAATACCAAGCATTCTTTTTGCTGCTTTTCTGTCAACAGGGTTTGAGCCCTTAATTCCAGCCACCAAGGCAGGATCACCAGTTTGATCTATTGCTTTTTTAAGTAGCGCAATTTTCTGAGGCTTGCCATCCTTTACTAAAAACTTAGCTAAATCAGGGTTAAGCGGGTTTTCATCTAGCTGCTTCATTATGGATTTCTGAGAATTAGTTAATTTTCCATAATTAAACAGCTTAGGCAAAGCAATGCCGGTTCCAGCAGTTAATGCACCCTCTAGCGCAATATCTTGTGGGTTAAATTCTCCGCCAGCCGCAGCCTCAACACCCTGCAATACGCCCTCTGTAGCCATTCCACCCACAACAGTAGCGGCAACACCTGGCAATCTTCCAGAGCCAGTAAAAGCTGCCATTCTTGCTGCTGGCTGGACAACATCCATAGCGCTAGTGCCAGGCTTGTTGATCATCATTTGTTGGCCGGTTTTATTGTTTGCAGCGATTAAGTTTCCTTGCTCATCTTGAGATATCCCGATATCTGGATCGGCATTTAAAAGCATTCTTGCTTGCTCGTTAATATCGGTTGCAGATAACAATCCCGCTGATAAAGTAAATCCTGCGGAAGCGCTTAAGTCAGGAAGGAACTGATTTATTTTACCTGTGATTTCCGGTAACTCTTTTACAGCTCTAGTATCTTTGCGCTGACCTTCAAGTGATTGCAGCTCATCGACAAGCGGTTGTATTTTACTAACATCACCTTGCGGCTGCAAAATAGAAAGTTCACTCTTTATTTCATCAATTCTAGCGGCGCTTTTTGGTTGAGCGCCTTCCAGTGCCCTAACTTGAGACTCGATATTTGATGATCGCTCTATACCTAGGGACACGCTTGATCTGTCCGATGGCTTAATGGTCGGCTCTTTAGGTGCCGCCTCCTGCTGTCCGGTCAAGCCAAAATCTTCTTGCGTGGCAATCCCTGCGGCAATAGCTTTGCGCATAATAACGTCTTTTGGGGTTCCTTCAGGCACCCCTTTTATAATCTTACCGCTAGGTAATTGCACATCCACTATAGCTCACTCCAATTAATAACGCTTGGCGCGGCTGATTGTTGTCCGCCTCCCCCTAGCTCATTTTCCATTCGCTGAATCTTTCTATCAAACGACTCAAGGAACGCATCAAGAGCAGCGTTTTTAACATCTTCTCCAGCATTAGGATCACCAAGCGTAGCTTTAAGTTTTTCGCCTTCCTTCTCTGTAAATGCGGCGCCGAAAGTAGGCTTAAGCAATGGAAGCAATTCATTATCAATAATCGCAATATATTTTGCCCTAGCCGTAGCACCTTTGGTTGAACCAAAACCCAATTCTTTAGCGGCTATATCAAACCCACGGCCAACCATCGTCTCAGTGGCAAGTGGAGCCAAATCTCTAAGCTGAGAAACAAAACTTTGTACGCCCTGATATGATGCTTTTGCTTTCGTTAGATCGTTAGACGTTTCTCCAGCAGATACCGCCTCCGCTTCCGCCATCTTTATAGAGCGTTTTATCTCTGGCAATAATCTGCCCTGAACAGATAGTTTTGCTGCCTCTGATGCCCCAGACGAAGCCCCTTTGATTTGCGCTTGACTACCAGCAACCTGAGAAGTCAAATCTCCGCTTTTCGCTATTCTTTCCTGCGCTGACTCGCCAGCCCTAGCTTTTAATCCGAGATCAACACGCTTAGCGTCAAGCGTTTCTTGATCGCTGAGACCTTCTGTTTTAAATTTAAAGTCAGTTATTGAAGCGGTCTCTTTTGATTTATCAATAGCGCCTACAGTTGCAGCCATAAGCTGCCTGGCTTTGTCGACATCGCCATTAGCAACCATGTTGACTATATTCTGTGTGTTAGCTATATCTCGACCCTGCAATCTAAGCGAGTTTAGTCGCTGTCGACCAAAACTTAAAAAACCTTGAATATCATTCGAGTTTAAATAACCTAGGCCCACTTTTGCATCACGAATATAGTTATTAATGTCTTGAGCGCTTTTTGCGTTAATCTTTTCGCCAATCGTATAAGCTAATTCAGGGTCGACGTTATAAAGCTCATCTAAATCTTCTCCGCCGCCAGCCTTCATAGCCGCACCCGCTAACTCTCTGGCCTTACCTTGCCTACCAACCTCCTGCCCGCGCTGGAACTCACCAACAATATCAGGCGCCTTTGAACTTAAAATAGCATTAGCTAACACTTGAGAAACCATTATGATCCACCCCCATAACTCTGTGCAAATATTCCAGCTAGACCGGCAAGTTGTTGAGCTGTCTGCCCTTTTCTTTGAGCGCTTGCAATGCCCTGCAATCCTGATAATTCGGCTCCAGCCAATCTAGACTGTATCTGTGGAGCAACAACACCCATCCTAATATTCCCCATTTGAGTACCAAGAGCTGACTGAAGTTGAGCCTCTCCGACTCGGCCTTGCTCACTGAGCTGAGAAACGCTAGAGCTTAATCCTCGCGCTGTTTTTACAAGCGGCTCTAGCTGTGCCAATCGGCGCTGTATAATGTCCGATTGTTGTGCGCCAGCTAACTGAGCCCCTGCGGCAATAGTTGCACCACCGCCAGCCTCACCTGCCGCATTAGCGCCGCGCATCAACTGTTGCCTTTGGCGTCTCTGAAGCTCTTTATCGAACTGAGAAACTGGAATTCCAGAGATAGCGCTTCTCTGCGCATCCTGCCCCCTAAGGCCAAGTAGCGATTGCTGCTCATCAAGCCCGCGAAGATCAATTTGTGAGGCGAGCGGGTCAATTCCAGCGCGTGCACCCTCTCGCAATAGCCTAATTTGCTCAGACGATCCCTGCTGCAATATATCTAAAGCAGGATCGGTTCGAGATGTTATGAGCTGATCTATATTTTTAAATTGATCTGGGCTTGCTGCCTGCTGTATACCTTCTAAAGCTGCAAGCACGGCCCTAGGGTCTTGCTCTATCTCCCCCCCTTCCGTCTCTGTCCCCTGAAGGGCAGTATTTAATTGACCGGTAAAGTCACTAGCTTGCGAAGCAGACAGTTGGGTCTGATTGTTAAATTGTGGTTGATCGGCAAACGCTACACTCCCCAGCGCTGTATCTGCTCCACGATAAAGCATTTCAGCGGGTAAAGGATTACTTCTTGTCATAGCCATAATTAAGAACTCCCTAATGGGGCAAAAGGATCTTCGCCCTGCCTAAAGCCAAACTCATCTACTTTTTGGCTTCTTCCGCCATAGACCTGCCCAGCAAGACCAGCCAAAGACTCCGCAGCGCTTGATTGAAATTGCTGCCCAGCCACATCACCAAGCAACCTTGCCTCATTCGCCCCCGTTGCAAGCTGCGCAAGTTCTGGCGTTTGACCGATAAGGACACTTGATCGTTGCGCCGCCTGACTTCCTGCAATATCTCCGAGACGCTGCAGTCCACGCTGTCGGATTTGCGCGATATCTGAAGTTGCCGCCAAGCCCTGTTGTCCAGCTCCGATCATAGAATCAGTAAAGGCGGGTGTGGCAGAACTTACGGCTAGATCACCTTGCCGCTCAACCTCACGACCAACCGGACCAGAAAGATTAAATTCTGGACGGCTTCGGATAAAGTCAGTTGATGCCTGCTTGATTGAATTAGCTATTTCTCCGCTAACAGGAAGGCCAGATAAAATATCCTCCTGCGCCCTCTGAAATGCTTGCGTGTCAGCAAATGGCGTCATGGCCTGCTCGGCCTCTTGAGCCGCCAAGCCAGCAGTGATGGCCGCATTCTCATTAGCCAATAAAATATCAGCCTCGGCTTTCCTGCCTGCATTGGATAGTGTTTCAGCCGCTTCTATGTTTGCTCTACGCTGAGATGAGGCCGCCCGTTGCTGGGCCTGCTTATTGTCTCTTTGAGCCTTCAAAGCAACCGCAGTGGCTATAACTGCTGATGTTATTGCTGCCATTTATAGCACCTTTTGATATAAGCATTCATTTAGATTATACCCCATTTTCTCATAAATTATTTTAATTGATTCAGGCATAGAGCTGGTCATATAAGCCATATTCCAATATTTTACACCGGCATTTTTTGCCCTGACTTCTATTTCTTTAAGAAGCAATAACCCGCCGCCAGAACTTCTATAACCCTCATCAACCCACCAAGCAAGCTCCGTTCCCGCTACAACGTCAAAATTTGCCAATAATGGTCCTTTAATGCCACAAACAAACCCTTTTGGACCATTAATATCAAGAACCAAGCACAAGCCATCATCTATTGACTTGACTAGCATGCATACAACTGCATCTTCTTGGAATTCTTCTTCCTTATATTCAGTATGAGACCAAAACTCACGGCTCATATCAACGATCTTTGGAATATCTTCTTGTGTGCAATCTCTAATCAACATTAAAAAACATCCCAAAGATTAGTCGGCCATTTACCGAGGTGTCACCAAATCCGCCAACTGGCTCAGATCGGTGCATTAAGTTTGAGTCAAATATCAGCGTCCTATTTGGGATCATCGAGCACATTTTTAATATCTGCCACTTTTCAGGCGTGTTGTAGTCTTCTTGCCAGACTGATAACTGCCTGTCATTGATCGGAGTTGAAAACATACCCGTATCTTTGTGGATAACAAAAGATGTCCCTCCAATACAGTCCTCCAATCTGTTCACGTACATTATCATAGTGTACTGCGCCATTGCCGCATCTGTGTGAGATTGGTGGGGAGCGTAATCGCCAACCTTGCTCAATCTAACAAACATGCCAAGAGGGTCTATTTTTTTATTAAATAGATTTGTTACTTTTTGTAACACTTCCTCTTTTACTTTATCAGGGATGTCAAAGCTGGCTCCAGGGTAAAATATTCCATCCCCGGGGTTCTCAACTCCAGAATACTCAACATTATCACAATATTTTCTAAATGATTCGAAGTCGTCCAGAAAATCATCAATTATGATCTCGCTACCCATCCAGTATTACCCTCCCCTGACTGCTTAAAATAAATTCCTGT
>Ga0255047_10002111_pt1 | contig 13463 bp, 22 predicted proteins | sample JV7_2_1_MG_FD_183640 | JGI IMG/M metagenome (GOLD analysis project Ga0255047, IMG submission 183640) | Seawater microbial communities from Jervis Inlet, British Columbia, Canada - JV7_2_1 | ecosystem: Environmental > Aquatic > Marine > Inlet | place: Canada: British Columbia | collected 2016-10-06
CTGGCAGGAGACACTTAAAGGCGTTCACGGAGATCCATCTGAGTTCGCGCATAGTCAAGTAACAAAACTAGCCGGAGATGTGGCTGAGCGCGACCAGCAACTCACCATAGCGCGGGTGGCTTTGGAGTGGTATGCCAATAGACGCACCTACGTCATGGGGAGCAGTTGGGGCTGCATAGATGAGCGCCCTGTCGATGACGACAAAGGCGAAATAGCCCGCGAAGCATTGGAGAAGATGGATGGCAAGTGACTGTCAGCACACCGGAATACCGAAGCGCAACGACGGCAGCTTCCCGCTAGCATCTGTTTAAATCAAACCTTATAATAGGTGTGTACCAAGGCCCGTAGCTCATTAGGAGCGCCAGACATAAACAATTTGGAGGGCAGGTTCAAATCCTGCACGGGCTACCAACTAAACAGGAGAATACTATGGCGATAGTCAAAACAGGTAGAGCTCAGGCAGCATTAGCAGACCGCTGGTTTGCGAAACGCGCAGAAAGGCTCGCCGCGGCGAAAGTAGCTACTTCCCTCGAAGCTGAGGAAAGGGACCTCAAACAGGACCTCATTGATTCGATGGTTAAGTACGACGTAGGCACCATCGGGGGCCGGCTCGTAAAGGCGGAGCACATTACCAAGAAAAAGCCAATCGTGGACGATTGGCCTGCACTTTACGAGCACATCAAGGATACCGATTCATTCGACCTTCTCCAGCGTAGGTTGGGGGAGGCTGCGGTGAAAGCCCGGTGGGACTTAGATGAGGACATACCGGGCGTAGCGTCATTCCCAGTGGATGACATCTCTTACTCAAAAGTGAAGGACTAAACAATGGCTAGAGCAAAACAGGAAATGGTATCGTTTGAAGACCAGATGAAGGACATGGCTGTGAAATCAGCCCAAAACGAAATCGCTACGGGTGGGGCCATAATCTCACTGCGCGGCGGCGTTCTGTCCTTCATGGGTGAGCCCATGCCCGACAACCAACTGGATGCCGTCATACTTGGCTCCAGTGGGGAACACTCCTACTACGACACCCCGTTTGACCCCGACAACATCACCGCGCCCGTGTGCTTTTCGGTGTTTGAGTTGGACGCCAACCCGGTGCCGCATGAGGTAATACAGGAACCCCAAGGGGACTTCTGCAAGACCTGCCCCATGCATCAGTTTAAGAGTGCCCCCAACGGGCGGGGACGTGCATGCTCTGTGCGGAGGCGGCTGGCGCTGCTTCCCGCCAGCGTTCTGGACAGTGACGATGAGGATGCCCTCGGGGGCGCTGATATCGCCATTATGAAGGTACCGCCCACGAGCGTTCAGTCGTGGGGCAAGTACGTCAACACGGTGACGGCCAAGTTCCAACGTCCGCCTTTCATGGTGGTCACGCGGATCAAGGTTAAGCCTCACCCCAAGTGGCAGTTCACGGTGGAGTTTGACACCACGGAGCTCATTGACAAGGAAAGCTTCCCTACCCTCATGGCTATGTCCGAGGGCATTCAGGGCACCCTGATGGCCCCGTTTGACATGAGCGGGCCGGAAGAGAAGGAAGAGCCCGAGGAGCTCAAAACCACCACGCGCAAGAAGCGCACTTCCCGCCGATAGGTATATCGCCAGTCTATCGGCAACACGTCCTGGGCATGACGTGGATCTAAACTGCCTTAAGAGGTTTACCACCGTCCCCTAAGGAGAACGGAATATGATCAAGCGACCCATGCTCGCCGCTACGGCGAAAGATGAAGCTGCCCTTCGGGCACATTGGCCCGGCACCGTCCTGGCCTCCCCCAAACTAGACGGCATACGCTGCCTAGCCCACCCTGAACTTGGCGCGGTATCTAGAAGCTTCAAGCCCATCCCCAATGAGTACATTCGAGATTGCCTAGACGAAGACTACCACTACCTTGACGGAGAGCTCATCACCTACACGGATGGGGTGAGGGATGACTACAACACGGTTCAGTCCAAGGTTATGTCCCGGGCGGGAGACCCTGAGTGGCAGCTGATAGTCTTTGACTCATTTCGCAGTCCAGACGCCCCGTTTATGGAGCGGCTACATCACGCATACCTTGACTCCTACACTCTCGAGAATGCTGTCTGCTTAGAGCACCCCCATGTGGAGTCCCCTGACAAGTTCATGGAGCTTGCATCTAAGTGGCTGGCGGCGGGGCAGGAAGGGGCGATGTACCGGCACCCCGAAGGGCTGTACAAGGACGGGCGCAGCACTCTACGGCAGGGCTGGCTCGTGAAATGGAAGCAATTCCTCGATGCAGAGGGGACCGTAGTAGGGTATCAGGAAAGGATGCACAATGAGAACGAGAAGACCATGGACGCCTTCGGACTCATAGAACGAAGCTCGCACAAGGCCCAGATGACAGGCATGGGCACCCTCGGGGCATTGCTTCTTGAAACGTCATGGGGTACACTACGGGTAGGCACTGGCTTTGATGATGCTCAACGTCAGTGGATATGGGATCATCAGGAAATGCACATGGGACTCAAGGCGACATTCAAGTATCAACCTTACGGTGTCAAAGATAAGCCCCGGTTCCCGGTGTTTCTACGTTGGAGGATGGAAGAATGATGGCATGGCTTAAGAAGTTAAAGTTCGCTTGGTGCGGGGATGAGTGTATCTTGTTCCACAAATGGAACTACAACCAAGGAAGATGGGCTAAGCGGGTATGTGATAAATGTGGCCGCGAAGAATGGATGGAGGGGTATTCGGGATGACCGTTGAAGAGTTCACATCTCAAATCAGGCATGCAATCTTAAACCCAGATTCATACGCCCCCAAGGAGTGCGTGCTGGCAGTAGTCCAGGCGGCGCACTTTATCTTAGAAAAGGAGAAGAAGGACTCCTGGGATGAAGGATTCCAAGAAGGTCGTGAAGGTGTTGAAACCATAAACATAGGGGACATCCTACTGTGATTACCATCGACTTCGAAACCTACGCCATAGATGGCAACACTTCCTTCAAACCTCCAATCCCCGTAGGGGTCGCCATCAAGAAGGCAAACGCGAAGGGGAGGTACTACGGATGGGGACACCCCACTAAGAACAACACCACCTATGAGAAGGCTAGGGCAGAGCTTCTCAAAGTCTGGCCCAAGGACATTCTCTTTCATCACTCCAAGTTCGACGTCTCCGTAGCAATAGCATACATGGACCTCCCCATGCCAGCCCCTCGTAAGATACACGATACCCAGTATCTTCTCTTTCTCAACGATCCCTATTCTCAGAACCTGTCCCTCAAGCCTAGTGCTGAACGCCTCTTAGACTGGGCACCGGAGGAACAGGACGCCCTCACAGACTGGATCATGGCCCACACCGACTGCCCTTCCCGTAGAGAATCGGGGGCGTGGATTGCATACGCGCCAGGAGACATAGTGGGGACGTATGCCATTGGCGACGTGGACCGTACTAAGGCTCTCTACGACCTTCTCATGCCCCTCATTAGGGAACGTGAGATGGAGGAGGCATACCAACGAGAGCAAGACCTCATGCCCATCACGTACTACAGTGAACGCAAGGGCGTAAGAGTAAATACGGAGAGGCTAGGAGAGGACCTGAAGACGTACGAAGGTGCTCTGATTAAAGTGGAGAATCGGCTCCTAAAGATGCTGAACGTTAAGGAGCTTGAGTTCTCCAAGAACGAACGGGTAGCGGACGCTCTTGAAGCTGCGGGCTTAGTCAAGCCGGAGGACTGGGTGCTCACCCCTACGGGGAGAAGGAGTACCTCAAAGGATAACTTCCCAAAGGCCATCAAGGATGCTAAGCTCCTGGCCCTCCTGCGGTACCGTGGGGCGATGGCCGGGTGCCTTCAAACCTTCGCCCGCCCGTGGCACGAGTTAGCCTCTGAAGATGGACGCCTTCACACTACGTGGAATCAGGTGAGGACTCATGAGAAGGATGCTACGAATAAGGACAGCAAGGGGTCTAGGACCGGGCGGCTGTCAGCTTCCAAGCCCAGTCTTATGAACGTAACCAACGAATTAAAAATCGTAGTGCCGAGGGGCCTTCCTGCTCCCCCGCTTATGCGACGTTATCTTCTCCCTGAGGATGGGCACGTCTGGTTGAAACGTGACTTCTCTGGGCAGGAGGTCCGTATCCTGGCTCACTTTGAGGATGGGACTCTCATGGAGGCGTATGTCTCCAACCCCAACCTGGACCCCCACCAGATGGCGCTGGAGATGATTGCCACCCTCACTGGCGTGGCTCATACTCGGAAGGATGTTAAGATCACAGCCTTCTCCATCGTCTATGGTTCGGGCAACGCCAGTCTGGCGGAGCAGCTTGGCTGTGCTCTCCACGAGGCCGCGGGGATTAAGGCAGGATACTACAAGGCCCTGCCGGGAGTGAAGAAACTTCAGAAGTTGGTAAGCGGCCGAGGCCGGGCGGGGAAATCCATACGAACGTGGGGTGGGAGGGAATACTACACCGAGCCGCCTAAGATAATTAGAGGGCGGAAGATGGACTTCTCCTACAAGCTGCTCAACTATCTCATTCAAGGCTCTGCTGCTGACCAAACGAAGCAGTGCGTCATTGACTGGGATGCTGACCGCCCTGCGGACAACGTATTTATGGCGACGGTGCATGATGAAATCAACATCAGCGTACCAGCCGACGACTGGGAACGTAGCATGAAAGTGCTTAAAGAGGTTATGGACCAAGACCTGTTTGACGTCCCCATGAGAAGCGAAGGCTTTTACGGTCCCAACTGGTTTGATATGGAGGCGTGCGCATAGCGCCCTTGCGCCCCGGTTGGGGGCGCAAGGGCGAGCTGTAGAGCGCCCCTCGACGGTTTTAACCGGGTTGGCCTATACCAAGGCCCGCCCACAAAAGGAGACAGGCAGATGCCTCACAGTTATAGCTCTTGGTCCACGTTCAACAAGTGCCCCGCTCGGTATAAGTACTCGTACATAGAGAAGGTCCCCGTGCCGGAGGGGGAACCTCACCCGGCGATGGCTAGGGGCACTGAGATCCATGACAGCATTGAACAGTACGTACTCGGGGAACAGGAGTACCTTCACCCGGACATACACCAGAAGTATGGGCAGTGGGTGTTCGGCCTTCGTGAAAGTTACGAGTGTGCCCCGGAGCTTCGGTTTGCTATGACCCGCAACTGGAAGCCCACCAAGTGGGATGCGAAGAACGCATGGGTGCGGGGCTTCCTTGATCTCAAGCTTGAATCAGATGAAGACCTCATCGTATACGAGTGGAAGACTGGGCGCATGTACGACGACCACCAGGATCAACGATTTCTATACGGGATGGTTGCTCTCCAGTTGTTCACAGGCTATAGTACAGCCACAGTACATGGGGTCTACTTTGACCAGAAACGCAAAGACTGGCCGGACCCCGAAAACTACGATCGGGAGAACCTTCCCTTTATGCAGGCGGAATGGACAAAGAGGTTTACGCGGCTTGAGACAGAGGAGGTATTCCCTCCCAACCCGACGTTCCTCTGCAAGTATTGCCCGTTCAGCACGGAGGCAGGCGGACCATGTCAGTTTTAGAGTCTACACTAGAGGGCTACGCTGTAGAAAAAGCAGAGGAGCGGGGCTTCCTAGTGTTCAAGCTCAACAACCCCGCAAGCGACGGGTGGCCGGACAGGCAGATGATCGCACCCGATGGGGCTCACTTCTACATCGAATTCAAGAGGTTTGGCGAAAAGTGTAGGAAACTTCAGTCCTGGCGGATTATGTCTCTACTCGACTTTGACCAAGAGGTCTACGTTGTAGACTGTAAGGAGCAAGTAAATGAAATCCTGGCCTACTACGCGAGATGCAATGGAATGGAAGCCCCACCCGTATCAAGAACGCGCCGTGAAGATCATGATTCAGCAGTCCGCGGCGGGCCTCTTGTTGGATCCGGGTTTAGGAAAGACTAGCTGCACCCTCGCTGCCTTTAAGATCCTACGGGACATGGGCTATGTAAAGAGGATGCTGGTCATTGCCCCTCTCCGTCCCATGTATAGCGTGTGGCCCGCAGAGACTGAGAAGTGGAACAACTTCCAAGAGCTTAACTGCTCCATCCTCCATGGATCGGACAAAGACTGGCAAGCGGCCAACCCAGACGGAGTGGACATCTTCCTCATCAACCCCGAGGGGCTCGGGTGGCTTCTCAACTCCCCGAAAAGGCTGAAGAAGCTTGGCGTGGATATGCTGGTCGTAGATGAGTCCACCAAATTCAAGCATCCGAACACAGCTAGATTTAAACTTCTTAGGAAGTTCCTCCCCAAGTTCGCCCGCCGCTACATCCTTACGGGGACCATCTCCCCGAATGGGCTTATGGACCTGTTCGGGCAGATCTACATCTTAGATGGAGGGCACGCTCTAGGTAGTTACATCACGCACTTCCGAACCATGTACTTTTCCCAGCCGAACCCACAGTACGAACCCTACCTGTGGGCGGCGAACAAAGACGCAGTGGATAGGATTGCCAAGAAGCTCTCCCCGCTGTGCCTTCAACTTAACGCTGAGGACTATCTGGAAATGCCGGACCTTCAGTACATAGACATAGAAGTGGAGTTGCCCTCAGATGCACGAGACAGATACACAGATGTTGAAGCAGATTTTATCACGCAGGTCGGGGAAGACTTTGTTGTGGCAGAGAATGCTGCCGTTGCTGGGACAAAGTGCAGACAGATTGCTAATGGTGCAGTGTACACCGGGAAGGATGAATACGCTGTTGTCCACGCTGCCAAACTGGACGCTTTGGAAGAGCTTGTGGAGGAACTCAGCGGAGCCCCCTTGCTGGTACTTTACGAGTACAGGCACGACCTGGAACGGATCCAAACCCGATTTAAAACTGCGTCTGTTTTGGGTAGTGGAGTATCACAGCGAAAAGCCCATGAATCAATACTACGGTTCAATGCCGGCGATATCCCAATTCTACTCGGACATCCAGCATCAATGGGGCACGGTCTAAATCTCCAGGGCGCATGTCATCACGTGTGCTGGTTCGGAATAACGTGGAATTTCGAATACTACGATCAGACCATAGCTAGAGTCTACAGACAAGGCCAGGAAAGTGAAGTGGTGTTCGTATATCATCTGGTTGCCAAGGGCACCCTGGATGAGAAGGTGCTGCGAGTCCTTGACGATAAGGAGAGGACGCAGCAAACATTAATGGACGCGCTAGTCGCGCCGCTATGAGCTGGTGGGATTACTGGAATGAGCGGCCAGACATACTGCTCATTGGAGACTACCAGCGTACGCTAATGGAGAAATTTAGGAGAAGATGTATGTACAATGAACCTCACACCCTCGTGGCAAAAGAAGCAAGCGATTGTCGCCCACCCAGTCTCTTAGAAAGACTACACGACGAACGGAAGCGGCTGTCGGCTCGAGTGGCTGACATTGACGCAGCGTTGGAGGCGCTGGAACAAGACCCCAAGGTGATGGAAACCCTGGAGTTAATCTCGAAGGTAACGCACCTGTAAATCGGGACTTGCATCCTGACTGGTCCTGTGTTACCATTCACCTGTACTACAAATACATCAACCTGAGGATAATATCATGGCTACCCGCCGAGCTCCTGCCACTCGCAAACGAGCGGCTAAAACAGAAACCACCCCGCCCGAAGATGACAACACTCCTGCTCCCGCCGAAAAGAAAGCCCGCGCTCCCCGCGCCGACTATGGTTTTCGCCCCGGTGCTACGATCCACATGACCGAAGAGGCCGACGGTAAAAAGTATCGCGGCAAACGCGGCGAATACTTCACCGTGCTGAAAGCCTGCGACGGCAAAGCCGTGGAGATCTTCGAGAAAAAGGCCCCGGAAGGTGACCCGCCGCGCGGCTGGCTCCGGTTCTTCGTACAGGACGGTGCCTGCGAACTGGAAGGTGGAGAAGAAGCCGAGGATTAATCCCGGTCAACGGCAAAACTCACGGCGGGACCTAGTCCCGCCGTTTTTGTCTTCGAGGAGTGTGAAATATGATTAAATACGTTTGTGATTCGTGCTTAGGAGAAGTTCGTCCTTCTGAGTTAGTACGAGGCATCACTCTGCCAGATGGAGAGCACCCACATAATGGAAGTCCTATGACTAAAAAGGTGGACTACTGTGCTCCGTGCATTGGCGAACGATTGTGCAAACTTAAAGCGGAGGTCAAATGAACATATACATCATGACGCGCGGCCGGGTGGGGAAGCAGGAGACTCTAAAGCACATCCCCCGCTCCTGGCTCAGCAGTACCTTCTTAGTGTGCGGGGCCGACGAAGCCGCCGAGCATACCCACCAATCTATCGTAGTCCCGAAAGAGGTGACTAACTACAGCCAGAAATTCCAGTGGATCCTGGACGGCAACGCAGGCGCAAACCCTCGCTTCGTTATCATGGACGATGACCTATACTTCTCCAGGAGAGTGCCTGGAACTCAGAAGTTAGTCCGCGCTACAGGCGACGAACTCATCCCTATGCTGGAGCAGTTTGAAGACCTACTAGAGCACACTGCTCTCTTAGGGATACATCCCCGCCAAATGGGACATCTTGCGAAGCTTCCGTATGTGGAGAATGGGAAGATCATCTGCGTGCAGGGCATCAACCAAGCTCTTCTCCCCAGTCCCATCCCACGGGTGGATCAGTTCCCCATCCTGGCGGATGTCATTCTCAACTGCACTCTTCTTTCCCAGGGCATAGGGAACAAGCTACTGACCACCTATACGCAGGATCACGGCAGTTGCCAAGCACCGGGCGGGTGCAGCCTATACCGCACCCCAGAAATGCAGCGAGAGGCCGTCGAGTGGGTCGCAGCTACGTTCGCCCCGCACGCCAAAGCAGTTACCAAACGGCCCAAGTCTGCCAAGTGGATGGGCGACGAGAGGACAGACCTCCGGGTGCAGTGGAAGAAGATGTACCGAGATGGAGGTGGGAAGTGAGCTCTAACCTCTTTACCTTTTGGGACATTATTATCTGCGCCTGTGGCTGGTTCCTCTTCGGGGTACTGGCGGGTAGACAATCTGCGATACAGGTGCTAGATAAGCTGATGAAGGAGCGAGGCCTATGACTCCCCAAGAGACTCTCTCCTACTTCGTACAGGAACGGTGGCACATTCTCCAGAGAAGGCTGGAGGGCGCACCGAAGCCGTGGTCGCAAGACCCCATCTTCCAGTCCGTCTACTTCTGCAACATAAGGCGGGAGGATGACAAAACTACGAAGTATATCAGAGATTGGCTCCTCCCTGTACACTGGTCGGAGCTTGCCCCCTATTTCGTACTGGCCCGCATGATAAATAGGCCCGAAACCCTAGGAGAGCTGGGGACTAGCATACCGTGGAACCCTGAGCCGATCCTGCGCAATCTTAAACGTCTGCGTGGGGAAGGTCACCAGATTTTTAGCGGGGCGTATTTAATTACGACGTGCGGCGAGAAAATGGACAAGCTGGACTACGTCATGCGCGTAGCTTCGGATGCTTACTTCCTTACAGGTATAAAAGACACCTGCGGGGAGCAGTGGAAGAACCTCACTGGAGTCAAAGGTCTAGGTAGCTTCCTAGCTGCCCAGATCGTGGCGGACATGAAAAATACTTGGGGCCACCTTCTGCAAGAGGCTGAGGACTGGTGGACTTTTGCTGCTCCTGGCCCCGGCAGTATACGCGGGCTGAACTACCTGAACGGCCGTCCTCCGGACAAGGGTCTGAACATGACTGACTTCCTAGAAGACCTAGAAGGTGCGAAATTCGTTATAGAGCAGCGATGTGACGTACCCCCACTCTGCAACCAAGACCTCCAGAACTGCATGTGCGAATACTCTAAGTACATGCGCGTACAGGACGGGGGCAGGACAAAGAGGAACTACGATGGACTTTGTAAGAGCTAACAACATAAACGACGCCTACTACCAAGGACTTCACTACCTTCTCAGATTTGGAGTGGGTGAAGATTGCCGCAACGGCCCCGTCATTGTCGCCCCTACTCCGATGATCACAGAATTTAGAGAGCCATGGAACCGGGTATTATTCTCGGAGGCCCGGGATGCTAACCCCTTCTTCCATCTCATGGAATCCATGTGGATGTTAGCCGGGCGGAAGGACGTAGACTTCGTAGCCCAGTTCGTACCCCGTATGCGGGAGTACAGTGACGATGGGTACTCGATCTATGGAGCATACGGATGGCGTTGGCGAAATCAGTGGCGTGACCAGCTCCCCATCGTAGTGGACATGTTGCGGGATGATCCCACCACTCGCCGGGCCGTGCTCACTATGTGGGGAGTGCGGGAAGACCTCGGGTATCCCGGTAGGGATGTTCCCTGCAACACGCACATCTACTTCGGCATACGCCACGGCGAACTTCAGATGACCGTGTGCAACCGAAGCAACGACATCATTTGGGGTCTGTACGGTGCGAACGCAGTACATCTTTCATTCCTCCATGAGTGGATAGCCTCGTGCGTGGGTGTTCGCATGGGGAGGTACTACCACATCTCCAACAACTACCACCTCTACCCTAACAACATCCCTCTAACGAAGTTAGAGGAAGAGCGGCCAAGGGACTGGTACTTGGAGCACCCACGTCACGCCCACTTCCCCATCGTGTACGACGGAGAGGACACGGAAGCCGTGTTGGGAGACGTCGAAGCTTTCTGCGAAGACCCGCGTGGGAACTATGACTCTCTGTTCGTGGACGGAGTCGTAGCCCCGATGTATCGAGCATGGGACACACGCAACCTGGATGCGTGCAATAAGATTGCAGCGAGCGATTGGCGCGACGCTGCCAAGCAGTGGATAATAAGGAGAATGAAGTGATTGAACTTGAAGATCTGAGAGAAGGCCTCCGCGTAAAAAGGTTCCATACGGTGGACGTACTGAGAGAAGAGACGGTGGGCCATCACAGTGCCAACGTCTGTCTCATACTCATGTACCTGTACGGGGAGGGCCACCCACGAAGTCAACTGCTTCAGGCTGCGATCTTGCACGACATAGCAGAACAGTGGACTGGGGACCTGCCCGCTATGATTAAGTGGAAGTACCCCCAACTGAAAGAGCTGATGAAGGTGGTGGAAGCTGCGGAGTGGGAGCTGCGGGAAGAGGGATCTCCCACGGAGAAGCTCACTAACGGGGAACTCCTTCTTCTGCAATTGGCGGACAGCGCTGACTGCGGATTAAAGTGTGCGTATGAAGTGCGTATGGGGAACACCACCTTAGGAGTAGGGGTGACTCGTATACGAGCCAACATGGAAGCCCTCTACGCCGAGGGGCGTCACCATGTAGGGGAAGAGTTCCACCCCCGTATGCGGGAGCTCATAAACTCAATAATGTAATCCTAAACCTCATACGTTATACTATGGGTGCTGGCAAATTAAAAGGAGCTAAGCGATGTTAGACAAAGCATACAATTTCATGACCGACCTCAACGCCCTATGCACGAAGTATGGGGACGTAAGGGACGAAGAAGGCATACGAACGGTGTGGCTAAACGGGGAAGCTTACATAGACTTCACCGTGCCGCGCTTCAAAACCCCTGAAACGGAAGCCGACGGGGGCCAGGACCTCTCCAAGCAACTTCCCCAGGATGAGTTCGTGCAATACTACAATGCGATGACCTCAGGCGAAGGCGATATTACGGTATCTAATTCCGTTTCTCTGCGCAACGCCATCTTGCTCACTAACAATCTGCTAGCAGATTGTATGGACGGCATACCCGTATCGGACCAGGATAAGTTCTTTGGGCACATCGGACCGTTGCACAATCAGGCAACATGGGAAGACGTCGCTACCAGAGCTAAGAAGTTAGCCGATGCCTGCGTAATGCCGTGAGCAAGGCCAACGAAACCCAAGTGGGAGGGGGCCACTACAAGACTTCCCCTATCCAACATTGGGACTGGTCGTGGGCATCCGCCCACGATCCTTTTCAATACCAAATAACAAAGTATGTAGACCGGCACAAAAGGAAGAACGGGCTGCAAGATTTACGCAAGGCACAACACTTCCTGGAGAAGTACATTGAATTATGCTACCTTGACCCTCCTTGCGATTGCGGGGCTACTGACAATCCTACTCGCACAGGGCATTTCATGGGTTGCGCGAGCCAGACGGGAGTACAACCAGGAGGCGGATATGTCAGACAAGACTAGGACGTTCCAGGTAGTGCTGTCCGGCACCTTCATAACTCATTGTATAGTTCAGACCGGGCAGTCTAACGAGGAAGCCTTGGCTCATCTCAAAGGAGTCTTTGAAGAGTCAATGGCTAAGATCAACGTCAACGCAACTGTGGAAAATTATGAAATTACCACCTGTGAAGATCCTGTATCTCACTGATCTCGTGGCGGTAGTCGTGGGAATAGTGTGGCTCTTTATTGTAGTCGCCGTGGTAGCCTACTTGCTAGGCGACCGGCCGTGGCTGCGGGTGTGGTCCCCTACCCTCGACGCCCCTCGAGCCAACGATTGCGGGTTGGCTACCCTACCGCCCGCTTTAACCCTGGGAGTACCGTATGCACGTTCTGAATAGGCTCGCTGTACCCATCGTAGCCCTCGTCATACTGGCAATGTGCCTGTGGGTGCGAAGAGACATGATTATTCGATACGCCGAGGTTGACGCAGAAGTCGAGCAAATGAGTTCTCAAGTCCCTGCCCCACCCCACGGTAGCCTTCGGCTAATGAGTGAAGACTTGGGTTGGAGCGCCCCGATGTTATACCTAAGACCTTAGCTGCATGGTCGGCAGGGATACCTCCTAGGAGTGGGATAGCCATCAACGGATTGTCACTTACCATCTCCTCTGCATAAGCCTTCCGGTCTGACCCTGCTAAGAGATCTTGCTCTTGCTGCCACTCCTGTTCACTCATCTGCCCAGACTTACGGAGCCTATCAGCTAATGCCCGCTGCATCCGGACATCCCGGAAGTCAAGGTGGGCGTCGCGGCTAGTGCGGGGCATGTTTACTTCCCGTAAGTTTGAGGAGGTCTTCAGTAGGCCCACCTTCTACTACTGACTTTGCAAGCTGTAGAGAGGTCTCCCGGTTGTGCTCGCTGCTGTCTAACAAGAGCTTCAGCATGTTACCCACGTCGTTGAGCATCATGTTCGTAACCTTACTCCTACAAGCCTGCTTACCCTCGTCACCGTAGGTATCGTAGAACTCGCATACGCGGCAATCGTATTCCGTGCCGCGGACGGGGCAGTCAGTCTTCATGTCTTTGTAATCACGTTGAGGTCGTGGTACTTCACAGCGAGGTTAATCGCATCCCCCGAAAGCGTGTGAGTGTGGGTACCCCCTCCGCCTTGGGTATTGATAGTGAGCGATATAGCTACGTCCGAACCAGAGATACCGTCCGACAATCGGGGCTTGTTGGAAGAACCATTTGCAGTCGCGCCCCCACGGGATAAGTGGGTTGAAGACGGGTGGGTATGCGCGGGCATCTGAGCAATGCTAATCGCCGTACCACTGTTCGTACCAGTTACAGCCTGACTAACGAACGCTGTATCAAAATCCACCGTACCTTGGTCTGCGCCTGGAGTAACGTCCGAGACAATACGGATGGCCCCGTTA
>Ga0255047_10002113_pt1 | contig 13454 bp, 8 predicted proteins | sample JV7_2_1_MG_FD_183640 | JGI IMG/M metagenome (GOLD analysis project Ga0255047, IMG submission 183640) | Seawater microbial communities from Jervis Inlet, British Columbia, Canada - JV7_2_1 | ecosystem: Environmental > Aquatic > Marine > Inlet | place: Canada: British Columbia | collected 2016-10-06
CAAGATACTGAATAAAGTCGTTGGCGGCCTGGAGCTCGGCATGGGTTTTAAATTCGTCAGAGGTACTCATGATTAGAACCTAATCTGCCAACGAATCTGCAAAGTAAATTCGTTTGTTTTAGTAAAAGAGCCAAAGGTCTTGCGTGCAATGAAGTCCTGAGGAGATCGATTAGATAATAACGCAGCCTCCGAAATAGTTTGGTTCACCTCGCTCTCATCATACTCGGTAATAAACGTAACGAATGGGCTAGTCCCGTCCAATGTGACAGCAGAAATGTCTTTCTCGGAGCCGGCTATCGGTGTTACTAGAGAGGTATCTGACGCAGTTTCTGCTGTTGTGCCAGAACCCAGCTGCATTTGCTGGACAACACAATTTGGATCTGCCGCGAGGCTTTCAGGAAATCCGGTAGGAATTAAGATACGCCTCATCATGTCCCGTCCCGATGTAGGGGCGGCACCGCCCAATGAAAGCCAGGAAGTAATGATGTTCCTTCCCTTATATGACTTGTAAAGCTCCCCCTTACGCGGGCCGTGTGCGTAATAGAGTAATGCTTCTACATGCCCACTCGGGCGGAAAACATCTAAAAGAGCATCTGTAGACTTCTTAACAGAGGTCCACCAAAGTCTATATCTTTCGATCAAGCGCTTCATTGGCTTCCTTCTCCACCGGCAATGTCGGTGAACGTACTTCCCTTTTATCATCTATGTAGATTCCAGCCACGGGCTTTCCTCGGCGCTTCAAGATTATCTGGAGAGTATCTGATTTGGGTTCAAGGTTATCAATAAGCCGCTTCATCTTAGCACCTTATGGAGTTGGTTCTACAACTGTGCTGGAAAGAACAGAAATGGGAGTTCCAAACCAGCCGGTGAAGTCCTGTGTTACCACAGTTGTTTGAGAGTCAGGGAGATCTAGTGAGAGTGGTAGCACCGCGCTCGTACCTCTAAGGATCATCTTTACGGGCGTAGCGGTTACTCCGACGTAGTTAGCGTCTAGCGTAATGGCCCCTGCCGCCACTGACTGAACCCGTACCACAGGGTTACCCGCGATAGGAACGGCGGTATTTTGAGTGGGCACTACCTGTATCCAATCTCCGGGATTTAACACGCCAACTTGACTGACGGTTGTTGGCACATTGGCGCTTCCAAGAGTAACTGTACAGGTGCCCCCTAAAACGTCGCTTGCTAAGAAAGAAGTAATTTCAGAAAAGCTATTAGGAGCAGGCGAAGCAAGTACCAGGCTTGAGTCACTAACAACCTGAATTACTTCATGCCAAACACCCTCGGGAGTAACTAGATACTTATCAGTAACAACGCCGGGACCACCTATCTCTGATAGAAACTGTGTCCCCGTACCAGAAACAGACGGACTCGTAGCAGTAAAGGTCAATCTACCCGTAAGTATTGTCTCCCCGTACCCTGCTGATAACGTTGCCTCGAATGAAAGGAGTTCGTCCGGACACCCTTCCAAGAATTGATCATAAAAGACGTCCTTATAGGCGTTGTCTAGGACAGCTAAAATATAGTTTCCAGTTGGCCCCGGGAAATTAATATTATCAAAAAGAAGTTCTGTGTCATTAGTAACAGACGCCACATTTGACCAAGTAACTAGCTTACCCACTGCGACCCATGAAACTCCTACATTAGTAGCCGCCATAGGAGCGTCTAGCGTGAGCTGGTTATCACTATCGACGCTCTGAATTTCTACTGTACCTTCTCCCGTAATTTCTATGCGCCCACCAGCCTCTGCCGAAGCGAACGCCCCAACAGTAGCGTCCGTGAAAATGTTTGACCCTGCGATAGTCTCTCCCGCGACGCCATCGACGCGCCGCGCTATCGCTACATACTTATCTGTGACAGCGCCAGGGCCGCCTACATCGGCCGTAAATGTGGTGCCTGTTCCAGTGACCGTAGCACTTCCCGCAGTTACAAGAGCAAAGCCAGGAATCTCCGTGGCGGTAGCGCGCATCGCAGCACTTGTTGAATCCCAGTTCGACACTCCCTGAGAATACCGCCAGTCTGCTTCCTCTCCCTCATAGATATTATCATCGTAAACAACGATTACATGCGTACATGGAACATCATAAAGATGGAGAGTTACGGTAAGCGCCAGGCTGTCTTCAATATCAATCGAATCCTCTAGATTCTTAAACACAATATAGAAAACACGTTTCCAGGTAGGTTTGATGATCTTTACAAAGTTGGCGGCAAAGACGAGTGTAGCGAGGGCGAAAGCGTCTAGATTCAAGCGTACGCTAAATGTGTGGTACTTCTGAATCTCATTAAAACTAAGAATGCTCTCCCACCAGAGAGGGTCCGTTATGTAGTCAATGACCTCAACCCCATCACATAAAGGCTGAAATTGACTGACCGATTCTCCAACTACTAGGGACGTACCTACATCCAGAGGGAATAGATAGTCAACGCCGGCCACACGTATCTGCCCAAGAACTCCAGAGTACGACAAGTTGATAGACTCAACGACTCCTGCTCTTTCTGCAATGGGGAGCCCGATAAGTAGATGCACGCCTATTCTTATGGCATCAAGAGTCGGTCCCTGGAAATAAGCGTAATATAGCCCGCGTATCTTTGACTTATAAGCGTCCGATGCTTTTTCTACTAACCCTACATTCGCGCCAAAGTTATTTCTCAGGGTTCCTTCGTCATAACCAGCGTATTCGGCCCAGAGAATCTCAGGGGGCGGTTCCTGAAACTTAAACTTAGATCCACTCTCTAACGTGGATACAACCGTGTAATCAGTTCCTTCATAGACAGTAAAGGTCTCTTCCTCTGGATGATTCTGTAACTGGGGAACCGATAAAATAATCTCCGTAGTAGTAGGATCTAAATACTCCCAAGTTGTTGTAGTTCCTACAATTCTTTGTCGGTTCGCGGCGCCCGGAGGAACAAAAAGGACCGGAGGAATCTTCCTAGTGTCCATATTGGCAGTCCCAAACGCATCGATAACAAACGTAGGATCACTAGCATCGCCAGGAAGGTCTATAGAAAGACTAAGACGCTCAATATCTCCGCGAATCTCATAAGGAAGATTTTCTACGTCTACAGGAAGCCCTGTGGGAGAGACCGTTAACGTAAAGCCATCTACGGAGATAATACGGAAGTTCTCGGTGCCTACAACTAGCGTGTCCGCTGTTGTAATACCTGCGGTATCGAAATTAATCGAGCTATCTGTAAGGGTACTCGTATAAACCTCCCCTCCTACTCCCGTACCAGTTTCTCCCGTTGCACTGCTAATCTCTACAGCAAATAACTCTGTCACCGTCAGAACAAGCGCGCCCGTCCGTGCCGTATATGTAGTCACAAACCGATAGTTTGTATCCATATTCAAGACAAGCGCACCTACGGAGACAGTGGCATTGCCCACAGCATCATAATGCGCCAAAAGAGCTCTAGGGACGTCAAGAGTCTCGCTACCAGAGGTATCCCCAATTACGCCGCAGACAAGTGCATTAGCTAGTTGTGTATTTGCGGAGTTGAAGTACCCAAATAGGGCGGACCCCTTAAATTCTACCCGAGAGAGGTTCACTACTATCGACCAACTGAGAGAAGACCCCTCATCGGCGTCAGATAAAAGTGCGACCGTTGCCCGGTCTTGGCCTCCCCTCGACGTCCAGACACTCGCTAGAGAGTGCGCTGTTGCGTTGTACTCAAAAGAATTAAGCGCCCCTACCAAAGTTAAGGAGGGATCTGATACAAAATCTAACTCCTTAACGAAGTCATATCTAATCCACTTTCTCTGGGAAATAACGGGCACGTCCCGTAGACTTTTAGAATAATCGATTTGCCACAGGTTTAGGAGCTCGGCCGCGCTGTCCTGAATTAGCCCTTCCCACAACTTTCGAGGAATTTCCTTATCCTCCATCAAGTTCCGATAGAACGAGGGCAGCAGCTCGTAGATAAAATTGCCATCTACCTCTGTGTCATAAACAGGATCATAGACTTCCTCTGAAACTACAGAGGCTACAAAAGAGCTTCCAAGCGCTGTGCCAAAAGTAAACGCCATTAGACTTCTCCGGTATCAGGAGGGCCCTGCGCATTTCTATAGGCCATTACGACACCTACTTCGTAGTCTCGATCAACAAACCTAAACATCTGTTGAATAGACGTATCAATTTCGGAAATATGACCGCCTAGTCCTGTAGTAGTGGCCACAAGAAGGTGTCCCGTTTCGGGGTCTATAGTTATGGAAGAGCAACTAGGTATATCCCCCCTAAGGATTTTATAGGTTGCATCCATATCAGTATATGCGGCACTTGAATATCTAAACTCTGCATCATTACCGTCAATAAAAGACTGCTCGTTAGCGTAAAATACTCCAACAGACGTGGCAAAGAACCTTTCAGACGGACCTATGGCCATATCAGTAATGATGCCAGGATTAGTCATCTCAATGGTATCAAAGGGTTTTAGGAACCCGTTAATAGGAGTCTCATACCAATCACTAGCGGGGACATAAGTGACCATGCCACTTCCATTAGCAAAATAGAAATAGGCCTCTTCCGTAACGGCCAAGGCTCTCACCTGCCTTAAAACGGTATATGACGCTCCCACCGCGGCCAAAGGAAGTTCTGGGTCTATCCGCAAATAAAGTGCATTAACTTCCGTAATGGTATGAGTAGTTCCAATATCCGTCTGTAAGGTATCTAGTGCGCGCACACCATCACCTGCCCAGTTTGATACCCCATCGGAAAAGAAGGGGCTGCCTGGTCCCGCATCCGCAAGCATTGACCATGCCGAAATGTAGGAGATTATCTGGGGACTTTCCACGGTCTCGGGAAAGGAGATGCTTGGGTATACAAGACGCACTCCTGTATACCCGTCAGGATGGCCTACCCCGCATACGGTGACGTTATTTTTTGTAGTTCCTACGATCTCCGACCTAACGCCCGTGTCCAGGCACAAACAGTCGTCATTAACAACGTTTCTGGGGCCGCCTAGAGCAGAGAAAGAAGAGAAGGCGTCTGTATTTCTATTTACTAAGCCTTCCCCAATGGTATCTACCCAGTATTCAGACCGGGACGCTGCTGATGCGCCATAAAAGAAACCTAGGTCATTTTTGAAGTCGGCTATTCTAAGTCCCTCACTCGTTGCAACTACTAGATAGCCATTAACAAAATCTGCCTGTCGTACGATTGTTGCATTATCCCCAAGGAAATTACCGATGCCCGCTACTACTGTCGTAAGTAATTTAACGCGCAACCAAACAGTAAGGTCATCCGCATTAAGCAATACAACTTCTCTGTTCGTAGTGTAGATAAAGAGTCGCGCGGGAAATCTATCTAGGGGCCCTCTATCAATCGTAGGAGTTCCCTCCCCTTCTGACGCCCAAGTAGCTTTGAAGGGGATATGTGTAGGGTCCGCAACGCCGTTCGTGTACCAAAATCCGCTAGCGGTATATCCAGTATATTCCTCATCCGGGTTAGCAAAAAGCTGCTGAGAGACTTCAACAAAGCGAATGTCCCTTATGTCAGACCCCAAGAAGATTTGAATCCCATTAGCATCAACGCTTCCTGGGCCTATATCCTCTAAACCTGGGGTGACAGGAATATCAGCTGCGGGTGTTCCAGTTATTAATCCCGCAGTTGTACGAGCCAACCCCTGATGAGGCGCTCTGGTTATAAGCCCCCTACTCGTCCGGGTAAGCGGGGTATAGGACCCGGGAGTTCTTGCCATTATTCACTCGATAGGAGGGATGTCATGTTGCCGTCTACGTCGTAAACAGCCGTAACCCCAAAAGTAGCTATCGCATTTACATCCGCGGCGGCATCCGCCCCATTTGCAAAAGTAACAATATCCGCAGAGAGCATTCGGCCGTCGGCATCGTAGGTAGTATTTTTGATTCGCTGATTACCCTGTGCCAACGACTTAGTAACAGTTAGAAGTTCTCCGAATGTACCTGCAGTGTCATGGTCACTCACCACATCATCCTGGGATGACCTACGCAATGGCGTAATGAAAAGATATTCGGTTACGGGAGTAGTAGCTTCCTCAAGTAAAACAACGTAACCAGGAAACCCGTCAGAATAGGTCAAGTCTCCGGGAGTTATGGCTAACTCATACAGGCCAGGAAGATTGACGGCGTCTTTCTCTGCAACTGCGTTGGGAAAAGGCGCACCCGTCCACCCTACTCCTCCCTCTCTCCACCATTGAGAGTCGCTTAACCTAAGAACTGTTGCCGTAACCGTAAGGCCAGTAACCCCCGCGCCCGCAAGTACAACCTCAAGAAGTGCACGGATGGAATCCCAATGTTGTGTCTCTTGCCTCATTTGAAATCCTTATTTGTCCAGCTATTCATGGACTACGACCACCCGATTGTACGCCGAAATGTTCGCTGAATATAGTTACCTGTGCTATTAGATCGGTAGACCGATAACAGATCCCCTGTGTTAAAAGCACGCATATACCAAGAAGATGCATACATGTGCCGCAAAGGACTGCTCCGAAGAACCTGGTGATCTTCCCAGCAGTCTAGAATTTCTAGACCATCCTGTATGCGTATACCACGTACAGTACCTTCTCGACATCCTAGACCAGTTAGAGCAAATGCCCGTCGAAAAAAGCTATGTGGAGCATGTAGTCTGTACCGAGATGAGAAATTTGGTATATCCCTCTGTGGGAGTTCCTGTACTGGAACTACTCGAGGGAGGGAAGGATGAGACTCAACAAAGATGAACTTATACGTCTTCTTAAAGAGGAAGATGGAACGTTCCAGAAGCCTCTTTCGCGACTCCTGATACCGCCGAAATGTAATGATTGCGGCTCTTTGCTCCATCGTGATCCCTCCAAAACACACATGCCTCTCCACTGCCCCGTTTGCGCTATGTTTCCTCAGTCGCAACAATAAAATCAGTATCCGCAATAAAATGCTGAATGCGATTTGAACCCAGAGTATCAGCATCAATACGTGCAGTCCATGTGCGCGACGTATCCTGCTCAAGTGCAACTAGCGTAATAGGTAAAAGCACGTGAGTTGCACCGATACTGCCTAGGTCTGTAATCAAATCAGACCCTTCAAGATCGCTTGTGGGCGCCAGGTCATTTACATAAGTAGCCACCTGCAATTCAGCCGCAGCGGAAGTAAGTCCCTGTACAGTAAATCCCCACCTAAAGTAGGCAGGCAAAAAATGCTTAATAAGGATATCTTCCCCTATGATTCTATTTGTCGGCTCCTCTACAAACTCTTGGATCGCGGGTAGACTAGACGCATAGTCATAGTTCGCCCGGATAGCGTAAGCCGTAAATATATCTGTAAGGTCAGTTGTATCATTGACGTAATGCGTAAACTCTAAATGAGGTAGCTCTCTAGTGGAGTACGCAGTAACGGGATTAAACGTCTTTAATGACCATCCCTCGGAATTTACATTGGAAAAGACAAACGTCGTAGCAGCGGGCGCATTACCAGAAACGCCATTAATAGACGCTTCTACTTCAAAGTCCCAGTAATAAAGGCCGCTTGCTGGATCTTGGGGCATCTCCGCCTCTAGGATGCCCGCGTGTGCGAAGAATTGGGAGGAGCCAATCAAAAGAGTAAATACTTCCCGCACAGTGACTTTGGTATTTACGCCGTCAAAAGTAGGGTCCGCCATAACGGTATAAGTAACACCGCTAAAGGTAATTCTATATCCCTTCTTAATGGCTAAACCCCCCGCAGAGTCCACGGTATAATTGTAATTATCTAGGGTAAGAATACTATGAGGAAAACCTCCCTCAACCAGCACTTGAGCTGTGCCTGGTGATGGAGGAACGATCGGCGCCTGCTTTACTGGCTGGAACGGGAAAATCCCGTCGAGGAACCGAGTAAGTGTATCAGTGACCCACGCGCCCACTGCATCTCGAAAGTATAGGCGCATCGTTCCCGTTGCTTGGGTACTTATAGTACCTCCCGTAAACTCATCGGGGTTAGTGGCTAAAAGAGGATCTCTCATGGGAATAAAGACGCCCGACGCTTCTAGGGTAAGCGGGTCTAAAAATTCAATCGTTGACGCCCTAAGAAGCGGGAGAAACACATTATTCTTCGCAATATTCTCTGTCTTTACTACTGGAACACCTGCAATCAGTAAGGGCTCATTAGTTTCTGATCCTGGTATCGGAACTACGGGGTCTCCGGCAGGGTCAAAAAATGGCGCGTCACCTACCTCGGCAATAAGATCATAGAGTGGGACTTGAATCAGTCCATCTGTGTAACGGACAATTTCATACGTCTTACCAAACTGTCCTGTCGCGACGGCCGTATTAAGGGTTAAAGTGTCACTACCTACGGACGTTATTCGTGTCTCTACATTATCTAGCCGTAAGAAGTCTCCAGTCATAATTCCGCGCACAGTAAAATGTCCGCGTTCATCTTTAAATTCAATCGTGGTAGGAGATGCAGACGCCTCTGTGAACCCCGTGGTATTTGCAAATAAGCGTACGCCCTTATCTGTTAGATTCTCGAAGTCTAAAGAATCCGTTACCGGAACCTCCTGGTACACATAAACGTCGGTCTTGCCTCCAATATGGATCTCATTGCCCGCTCCTAGGCTGGGCACAGTCTTACCTAGAATTCCTCCTGGGATGCTCGATACGTCTACGGGGCCTACAACAACATCCCGTTGCATCTCATCATCACTGAATCCAATTGCCTGAATGGTGGTGGCCGAGCTGAACTGCTCACTAAGTACAACCGAAATCCCTCTTTCCACAGCGAGATTCCGAATAGTGATTGATTCTTGCGCCCGAGCTACTCCCTCTTCTGTAGTCTCCTCATCCGTAGCATCAGTAAAAGCAGCTGGGTTGGAAACGCGTGTAACTCCTACAAGCGATACAACGGTGTTAATATCCCCTGCAGCTACGTTGTACTGTGCGCCCGTATCTTCGGACTGAACGGTGATATCAAAAGTATATAGATTGCCATCAAAGTTAAAGCTCATCTGGGTAGCTGTGATTGACTGCACTACGGTAGGGAAGAAGTTTAGGGCATTTCCCGTAGAGAATTGTGTGATAGGGGTCACGACAGTCGCTTGAGGGGATGTGTAGTAGAGTCTCACTACTCCAGTAGATCTCCCACCATCACGCAAGGCGAGAAAGTAGTTACCTAGAAGCGCATTAACTTCGTCCCGCGTCATCTGATCGTAATTGTTTAAACTCTGCGCAACCTTGATCGCATTTATTTCCCGCCTAATCGGGTTCAAAATAGCAGTGGCGGGCTGTATTAACAGATTACGAACACCCGAGTACTGTGACACATCAATGTCTGGTACCTCTGTCTGTAGACGCTCTACCATGAAAGACTCAAAGTCCACATCGAGAGGACTTCCCCCAATCCGTTCAAGGAAAGGAGACATCACCGTCGTATCAAAATTAGAGCCACTAGACGTATCGATAGTATCGTCAAAGGTGCCCATCAACTCTGTTAATAATGTTCGTAGTGTTTCGTCCTGGGACATGTGGGCCTCAAAGAGTCAATGGAACGCTAATAGACTGCCCCGCAAGCGTGACCAAACGAATTTGGGCTTCTACCTCAAGGGAAGCAGAATTGAATTGTACCCCCATTAGTTCGAGGCTCAAAAGTCTCTCCGTCGCGTCCAGATTAGTGGAAACGGCCTGCGCAGCTAAAAATATTTCCTGTGTCCTACTAACCGATAAAGCCAGCGCGGTAGATATTTGTGCGCTGGCGGACGGAGAAAGACTCTTGCCGATCGATTGTAGAAGATCTCCTCCTTCGGATGTATCAAATCGATTCGATCTTCCATCCGACAGCAGTGACTTTACCACTTGCTGGATCAGCTTTTGAACACCGCTCACTTCTCTTGTTCTTTTTGTAGGACCAAAAACAAGGCGGACGCTGTTTAAGCTGGTGAGCTCGCCCGATAATACTTCAATGTTCATATCGAAAACAGGGACTGAATTTAGGGTATCACCTGGTATCACAAGTAATACTGTGTCAGATACGACAATAAAACTATCAATACCGAAATCATTGATCTCAACGCGTTGCGCAGACTGAAATCCCCTAGTCCCAGTTACTCGGACAGTCCTAGGAATAGCGCCTTCTATATCGGTTACTCCGGTGACTTGCAGCTTATCTACAACGGAGATGAATTGAAAATCAAGACTCATCTACTAATGTCTCCTTAAAGTCGTCCGGATGTTCCAACATAAAGTCGATCGCAGAAATAAGGTTTTCAGCGGTCTCTTTTATTATGTCTAACCGAGACCCTGTCTCTGAAATCCAGGGAAGTGTGGGGTCTGTATCTGTGACCATATTACTCTCCACCTTTCCTGTAAGTTCATAAATGGCCCGGTTTCTAATCTCTTCTAAACTTATTTGCGCAGCAGATACGGATAGTTCATCCGCGGCTAGTCGATTTATACCCTGTCCCAGTGCAATAATTGTATCAACATCTTCTAAAAGGCCAACAGCGGCATCGGACGTGCCAGAAACAAACGCATCAGAAGAGGTCTTACCCGTCGCAGGGTCTATACCGGCCACGTTAATTTCCGTCTGGTCTGTCCCCGTAACAAAGGAACCACCTACCTGGGTTAGTGACTTCGCTCTAGCAGTATAACTACCATCCTCTGTGCCCATCCCAAGAAATTCTAAGATCTTGCCGTCCAAAAGAAGGTCAATTGCGCGGGTAAGCTGCTGCGACCTCAGGGCGCTTACAACGCCCTCAATAGCATTATTACGGGGAACAGTGAACGCATTGACAACTGCCTGTAGGTCTAACAATTCCTGTCGAAGGCGCTCGGCCTCTACTAAAGCAGCAGAGACACTATTTCTACGCAGCTCCCAGGAAGTCACCGTTTTTATAGAGACCGTCGGTGCAACTGTTATCTCGGTAGTTGAATCAACAACGGAGATGAAGGTACGTTCTGTCGTGCTGTCAGAGAAAATAATCTCTAGTCTATCGCCGAACTGCGCGCCGGCTGCCACAAAGTCTACGGTCGCATCCCTAAAAGACGCTGACTCCCCATCACCGCTACCAGTATCAACAACTTCGCCTCCAACGCCTCCAGAGGCAATAAGAGATGTAACACTCCCATAATCGATAAGAACCTCTGCTACCTTCAGGCGAAGAGCACTAGTATCTGCATCAAGTGACACCCCGGCAGCTAATTCATCGTATAAAAGGTACCTTCCATACTCGTTGGAACCGTTTCGAGTAACGACAAAATTCTGGGCTGTGAGTCCCGAGGCTAGAATTTTATCGACTAGCATAATGTTGGGAGGCCCAGAGGTAGTTGACTGAACTACCTCCTGTCCGTCAATCTCCCACACGTTTAAAACATCATTTGCTAGAACCGTTGTTAGCGCTACAGCGGTCTTAAACTGTTGAGTAGTTCCTTCTACCGCGGTTCTAAGACGGTAGAATATATTTCTTTGGCCCAAAGCTATTTCTAGATTTACATCAATGGCCTCGTTAAAGCCGTCACCGTCTGGGTCTGCGACGCCTACCACTATTCCCGTAAGAGGCCGTCCCGCTATTAAATCTATCTCTGTGCCAATAACGGATGCAGGAAACCCGCCTCCGGATACCTGGTCTAAATCAATCAGTCTTTTGGTCAATAAAGAAACGCCGGGTAGTAAAACCTGATACTGGACGTCCGTTCCGTATGCGTCTGACAAAACAGGAAAAACGCGCAAGCGTGTTTTATTGATGACCTCTTGAATATCCGCGCGGCGATTGGACGAAACAAGAACCATTCCCTCCTTAACCAAATTAATAATCGCGTAATCAACTCCCAAGAGACCTTGAGGAATAGGATCTACCGTCAGCTCACTCGCAGATACTATTGCAGAAATAGTCGCCCTCTGCTCATTCACTGTTTCAGGAAAAATAACCAGGATATCTCCGGGCTGAAAAAGAGGATCTCCTAGCGAATCTAAATCTAGAAATGGCGCATTTGTGGTATCTGTAAAAACTGTGGTCGTATCTCCTGCCCTAATACTCCATACATAAGGAGACCCTATAGGTCCGTCAGTAAGGGTGGATAATGTGTCGGTAGGACTATCCGCATCTAGCCCCTGGATAGCATAATCAACGGCCGCCACCGTTAGAATCCCCGTCTCTCCGTTAATAAGAGGACCAATTCCGTCTGCTACAAAATCCACGCCATCCGCTTGAGTGAACTCTGTACTTGCTGTAGCAGACGAAAACACCTCATAAGTTGCGCCCGTCAACGCTTCCGAAATGTACCCACTAAAGGTAACTTGTGTTTGGCTATCCACACTTAAAATCGTAAAGATGGCGTCTGTGCTACCTCCCACGATGTGAATGCTGTCACCAGCTACAACGTTGTTAGAGAGAAAGTCTGCCGTAGCAGAAGTAAAGACGCCAGGAGCCCCAGTAGTGTAGGGAATGTTCCAAGGGACAAGTATTCCGGGAGAAACAAATGGAGATCCTGAGATCGTTAATTGATTCTGCTCAACTGGGTTAACGATCGTATATGACCCAGCATAAGCGCCCAGTTCTATTACTAAAGTATCGGTAGCCACTACTCCGTCAGTCAAGAATGTAGCAGACGCTGCACGAAATAGTGCCTCCGCCCCAGGCACTTCGATGTGGTAAGTCACTACTGGATGAGCCAAAAGAAACGTGGAGGTAATCGTAAATTGAGTTTGAGATAAAACAGTATCCACTACCTTATTTACGACAGCTGCGGGAGGAGCCGTTACGAATAGGAGGTCTGCTGGAGAAACAAAGTCTGTTAAGAACTCGGCGTTTAAATCTGTAAATAGATTTAATGTGACCCCATCCCAACTCCCTGTATTCCCTGTCGTTTTCTTCGGCCTCTCGTCCCCATCTATGCCACTAGCCTTTAGATTTGTCCCATCGGTACCTGTAGTCTTATCTATGCGTACGAACGCGCCAGCAGTCCCCTGAGCCACCACAGAGGAGCCGCTGTCACCTGCCCCCGCGAACTCTACCCAAAACTCCTGGTTATCATCCTTAAAGAACGTTCCTGGCACATTGTTCATGACAATGTACTTTTCAGCCGAAACGGTAAGAGGAACCCCCGGCACCAACGTTAGTTCCGTTGCTGCAACAGCTGTGATTTGGTATGTACGCCCGGTTCTAACAACAACCAAGTAGTCATTTACTACAACGCCGTCTGTAATAAAATCTGCTGTTAAATCCTCGAATAGCGTAGTTGTAGAAAGGCCTCCGCCATCATTCTTTGCGCTACCTGCAGTGCCAGTAACTACAACATCAAAGTAGAGCTCGCCGTCCTCCCCTTTAGTAACCGTAGCCAGAGGGAACGAGATAGCCGTTCCTTCCAACTCCAAATAGGTGGGATCTGTAAACCCGTCAGCAGCGGGACCAACAATCGTACTTCCAATTACAAGCGGTGCGTCCCCTACTTGCTCTAATGCGGCCTGTGCAGCCGCAAGGTCTATAAGCGTCTGTTCGGCATCATCTGCTTGGGCCTCTGTAGTCTGCGCAGGTATTGTG
>Ga0255047_10002116_pt1 | contig 13425 bp, 21 predicted proteins | sample JV7_2_1_MG_FD_183640 | JGI IMG/M metagenome (GOLD analysis project Ga0255047, IMG submission 183640) | Seawater microbial communities from Jervis Inlet, British Columbia, Canada - JV7_2_1 | ecosystem: Environmental > Aquatic > Marine > Inlet | place: Canada: British Columbia | collected 2016-10-06
ACCGCTATTTTCATCTCCTGCGTATAAATTTCTTTCTCCTTTTGAATCTTCAAACTTTGCGAAGGATGAAAAATTCATGCCTGTATGTATTGTCCAAGGTTTATTTGGGAATGTCTCATTTATTACGAACAGTTGGTTATTAACTGACGCTCCATTTACTGGACAACTCCAGTATAGCCTATTTTGCCATTTAACAGATGCTATTTTCTCAACTTGTTTTCTGTGAATCTTATTAACTGTTGGTTCGATTGGAAATGACATACTAGATGGAATCCTTCTGTCAATTTGAATGGCTTCTTCTTGTCCAAACTTCTGAAATCCATTTTCACCATAAAAATAGTATCCGTCCCATGTCTCAATAATGCTGTTTGATGATAACGCACCATCCGATTTATCTTTTATCTCATTAGGTTCGAATCCTACAATAACAGGATTAGTGGCGTCAGTTGTTTCATCTACTAATTGATCTAGTCCATACTTAGAATACTCCTTAAAAATCATAGCTTGATTATTATGAATTTTTATTCCTGTCATCCTTTGTCCATCAGCCTGAGCAATGTTTTGACTACCTGCAATCCCTGTTTGCCATGTTTCTGCATAGTCTGAGTTGCCCACTATGTCGGCATCACTCCAATATAATCTTGATGGCGTATCAACCACCCCCCCCATAAACACTGCATTCACATTTGAGGCAAAGATACTTCCTTTTGGGGGATCTCCACCGAGAGAAGCTGTGTAAATTCCATACACTTCTACGTTCGCAGTTGTAAAGTCCGCACTAGTCCCTACATATGCCACGCCATCTGCTACTGTAGAGGTTAAATGGATATGCATTGTCTCACCTGCACTTGTGTACTCTAAGGAAAATATATTAAATATTTCTTGATTAATATTGTCATTGGCAATAGTAGCAGTCGCTAACGTTGCGTTGGCTGCATCATGCAAAGTTATTGTCCAATCCCCTGTTCCCCTTGTTTTTGGTTTTAATAATACGCGTGTTACGATCCTCCCAGATGTTACAGCCCCTATTGTGTACAAATGCGTAGCCCCCTCATTTACTGACGCTGTTAAAGCATATTCGTTTGTACCTCCAGCATTATTTTTTATTAGTGATTCACCAAATTTCCTGACTCTATGATCTCCATTGCCATAAATAACCATGTCCGCTGCTATCGTATGATTTACTCTTTTGGAATTAGTGTCATCAAAAGTTGATGCTGATCTTGTAACCCATGTTGAACTTGAAGGAGTGATAGTATAAAGAGCCCCATTGTTAAAAATGCACAAAAACTTTTCATTTGTTGTTCTTGTTCTCTGATAATATGCTAATCCTCGCACTCCTTTTGAGCTAGATCCTCCAGTGGAAACTATATCATAGCCATATCTTGACTGTATTGCTCCTTTTCCTATAATGTCAAAATTTTGAAGTATGGCACATTGGTTTATCGCAAGCTGGTGAGGCTTGTCTCTTGTATTTAATCCGCCTGAAAAGTCATTAATGACTATTTGTTGAACGCGTCCAGCCATAATTAAATAATAATTTTAGTTTTAAGTCTTCTCCCTATTTTTTGATATGTTGATTCTTTCATATTAGCTACATCTTTTTTAAACTTTGCAAAATGTGCCATATTTATTTGTGATAGTCTTTGCTGAATCGCCCCAGCTTCATCATATAAACGATTCTCAAACAAAAGAAGATAAGCAACATTTAATGGAAAAACAATATCTAGTGATTTTGGTTGCAAGTTGTCATCTGTATCATCTGACATTTCATCATATTGTCTATAACGTATAGCCAATGTCACAGTATCAGCACTGAATATTCTTACACTTCCTTCTTTCTCCGTCCAAGTGTTATCAATATCTCCATCAAAAACAGTTATCGATACCCTGTCGTAATCCTTGTCAGTTGAACTATTCCACAGATCCCTTCTGTCGATTGTATTTTGCAACTCCCAAACCGTACGCAGAAAATCAGTTGGCATTGTCCCTACTCCTGAGGTAAAAGCTATCGTACCTTCTGTGATATGCTCTTCAAAGTCATACGTAAGATGGTATTCAAGATTAAGACGATTAATAGCGTCTTTCACATCAGCCGAAGAAAAAGGCTTAGTTGTTCCAAGATTTCTTTGAACACGTGATACAATATCAGAAAATTCCATAGTTTATTAAAAAATACCTTTTTGCATTTGTTCAAGTTTTTTCTGTTCCCTTTTTACTATTGCTCTTTGTATAAGCAATAATGCTTCATTCTCTTTATAGTATTTATCATTAATTATAAAATATGGTTCTCCTTTTAAGAATACAGGCGATTTTGAAAACTTTGTGAGGTCTATATCCTCTTCTTTGTTTTCTTCTTCTCTAATCGCATCTAAAAGCTTCGCTTCTGAAAGAAAATGACCGTTTTTCTTGCCAGTAACTTTCGTGTACTCTTCCCGAAGTTCTGAAAGGTTATTTGTTGTAGTTTGCATAATGTATAAAATAAAAGTTAAGAATGCTAGGGCTGGTGAAGTCTTGGTGAAGTAAAAATCTTAGTGATCCCTACCAGAGTGGTTACTCGTAGGGAATAAAAAACTTTTAATTGCCTATGATTTTATTCTTCTGTACTTGTAGCTTTTGGGGTTACTGTTTTCTTTGTTGCCACTTTTGGCTTGTCTTCTGAAAACTTTTCTTCTACTCCCATTTCAACTAAATCGGAATTTTGTTGCATTTCCATAATGTTTAAATAAGATTAAGTGCATTGGATACCTGAACCTCCTGCTGCTGCATAAGTAGGTAGCAATGAAAATATACCTGTTTGAGTTGCTAATGCCGTACATCCATTTTCACCCGTAGTACCTGTTAGGAGAATTTCTCCAGCTGTGAAAGCTGCTGCTCCTCCAATTGCTACTGCTGGGACTGCTGTGGATTTCTTTGTAACATTAAAAGTGCAATCTTTAAACTCCATTTGTCTTTCAACATCTGTGGCAGTTGTTGACCATACAAATGCATTCGCAGTATTGCCTGCCCATATCCAGAATATGCAATCTTCGAATCTGACGTCCCTGCATACTTTCCCTGCCACAAGTGCTTTTGTAAGAATTACGCAAGGTCTTACAACTGCACCAGAGCGAGCATTTGCACTTGATCCAAATGTGCATTTTGTGAATATAGAAGAATCACCATTACAGGCTAATTCTGCCGCTCCTGTTACGTCCAAATCTGTAGATTTATAGAAATCACAATATGAATATTTTGCAAATTCTCCAGCTTCCAACACTCCGTAGATACCTTGAGCAACTGTATTGCTGTTAATGAATTTGATATTGAAAAATGAATTTCTAACACCTGTGTTTTTCATAGTCGCAAGGTCAGTAGCCGCGGTTGTTACTCCTAAGGATATTTTCGCGTTCTGTCCATACTGACGACCTCCGGATGCATCTAATCCATAAAATCCAATTCGATTTTTAGAGACAGTCAACATCTCTGTTAGGGTATGCGTTGCATTTCCCATCAAAATAATTTGATCATCTTTGTTTGTCGTAGTCATAGAATACGCTTGTGCTACAGTTTTTACTGGTTCTGTCATAGTTCCAATATTACCATCGCCTCCAAGTGTCGCATCAACATAGATTCTTTTCCCGGATGTTGCTGGAATCGATCCGCCACCAGTTACTGGAACTCCTCCTACTCTTAATGAAGTTAAATCAGTCATAATGATATAAATAAAATATTAAAGTGCGTATGCAGCTCCGTCTCCTGGAGACCCCCAAACACCACGCCAATCCGTGTTGCCTACTAAGTACCGCGCTCTTATATCTATATTAGTTGTGTAATTATCTTTATCCATCCATGGAGGCTTTACGTGTAAAGCAACTCTGTTTATAACAGTCAAGGGAGAGTTAAGAGCATCAATCAAAAACCAAGCAGTGTCGCTTCCTGTTTTGCCATTTATCTTAGAAGAGCCTGAGATCCATTTGGAAGCCATAACAGTAACTTGACCATCATATACATTAATGTCGTTGTTAGCAGTGCCGCTGCGTAGTACTGACCTTGTGGCCTCTACTGCGTGCTTCTCCATAGTGTGAGGAACTAATAAGATCAAATGCCCTGTGCCATATCCAAGAAGTTCGCTTCTGTTCCCTAGCGTCTCCATCATCTCATTTATTGCAGTTCTCAAATTTGTCTCAGAAAAAACCAGTCCCGTAGCACTGGCATTTGAATCTGTGGTAGTTACTCCATCATTATCTTTCAGAGGGTGAGCAACAGAGCAAAGAGGCTTGCCATCTCCAAAATACCCAAGCTGAGGAGCTTCCGAAGCTAAAGATGCTTGAGCCGTAAAAGCAGAATTAAAAATACTCATAGTATGTTTATTTATTGTTCTTTTTCCTGCAGTCAATGTACGTCCTGCGCTAAGTAATTGCGCTTGGACTTTCGCATCTTCAATGTTCATTTCTGTAATCTGGACTCGTTTTGTCCATTGTTTGAAATCAAACTGAGTTTCATAATTAGATGTATATTTATCTGTTTTATATGATTCACTTTCGTTTGTTTCTTCCATGTCTCCTAACTGGTTAAGTCCACCAAAAGTAGCTCGTGCGTCTCCAGATGTTCGGTATTTAAACAAAGATGTTGCTACATTCCCACCAACACCTAGAGCGGTTTTTGAGATTAAGGAATAATCCTTATCGGCTTGATCCATAACTTGTACTAACTCAGCTGATAATCCTTTCAAAAATTTATCACCGAGCTGATTTCGATCCATCATAATAGTAAAATAAAATTAAAAAAATTACGCTGAAGGGTTATCCTCTGTGTTACTTAAGTGAACTAGAAGTCGTCCAGTTGCTTGAGGATCAACGCCAATCACGCTGAAGTTTGCATCATCCATATCCCCGACAGTTACAGTATGAGTTGTTTCTAATACACGATCATAATTAGTATTGGCAGAATCAATGTCTATTGCTCCACCTCTAAACCCAACAACCGTTGGGGAGCCAGCAGTTGTACCGAGAGTTCCTGAAACTTGAGCTGAATAAACACTGTCTCTTGATGTATCAACAAGAGCCCACCATAGAAGAGTAGTTGTATTATCTGCTGCTGTAGTTATAGAAGTCGTATCTGAGGCGTTCACCGAGCCTGCAGTATGCCCACCCTGAACAGAAGGAAGCTTCCCTGAACCTTTACCAAGTGCATTTACAACACCTAAAAGAGGGAGCCCTGCACCTCCATTAGTGACAGAACCAGAATTGCTATATGACAAAACAGCCTCACCGACTGCAATTGTCTTTGAGTTTCCTATTACCACCCATTCTCCAGGGAGTCCACCACCATCTCCTCCTTTGCCTTGTTTTCCTTTATAATCTAATGACATAATAAAAAAATAAAATAAAAAAAATATGCACTATTTACATAGTGTTTTTTAAAAAGAATTTTACCTCTTTCTAATTAACAATCCCGCGCCTTCTCGCTTCAGCAAGTTTCTCATCAGTCATATTGACTCCGACTTTAGCCATAATACTTTTAATGGCTTCATCTTCTTTCTTTGTGCTTTTCTTGTCAGCTCTATTAGGAGTTGACCTAGCATAAGATAAAAGTTTAGGAGCTTCACCAACTACAGCCATATGAGCTGCTTTAACTGAGTTTGAAAGATTGCCTGTATCACGATAAATGCGTGAGGCATGCTTTATTATACGTTCGTAATTATCAAGACCTTTGACACCTGTCTCTTCAACCGCTGCTTCGATTTTTTCCTTGTCTCGCTCTTCACGAATTATTTCTCGTGTAGATTTTAATTCATCCCCTGAGTCCTTAAGACCCAGAGCGTTAAAACGTTTATTAAATGAAGGTTTACTTTCAACATAGTGCATGATTTCAGGATCTTCTTCCATTTCTGCAATAGCTTCAGTATCTCCATTTTCGGCATGTCTAAGGAGTTTATCGACAGCGCGTGAGGCAACAGAGCCAAACACCGCTTCTCTACGTCTCGTATTTTTCATTTGATCTTCTTCATTAACCGCTGGAGTCTCCTCGTCAGTAGTTAATTCATCAGTATCATCTTCGTTGTTTTTAGCAAAGGAAGTTTCTCCTTCCTTTTGTCCGTCGGTAGTCTCTTCGACCGCCGGGGCAATCGCATCTTCCGACTCGGCAACGAACAAGCTTTCGCTATCATCGTTTTCTTCATCAGATAAGAATGGTTCTGGCATAACCTAGTATGTAAAAAGAGCAAAAAGAGCCATTAATTAATGGCTCAATGCTACTACCCCCCCAGGAACGACGAATAACCAGGATGGTAACAGCATTGAGCTATTAAATTCGTCGTTCATCAGTTTAATAAAAGATCACATAGGCGGTGTCATGGATACCTTTTTCCATTTTGATTCACCTGAGGCTATCAGCCCTTTCTTACTACGTTTTGTGCTATCTATTTGTGTTTTTAATTGTGCTATTCTTAAATCAAACTCTAGTCTTTTTATCTGCTTTTCTTCTTCTGTACCTGCTGGCGTTTCTGGCTCTTTATCTTCCACATAATTAATATCTTTTATTTCCAAATAAAGGGAAGCAACCTGTTTTCTTAATTGCATAAGCTTAATTTCTCTCTCTAGCTCCCTCCTCTCGCTATCACCCTTAAGCCATTGTCTAATCTTTTTTAACATACTTACTTTTGAAATCTTTTGTAAATTTATTATTCTTAATACATTTCTTTAGTTCGTTACTTACTTTTTCTGCCATGTCTCCATTTTTTCCATCTTTAAACTCTTTTAGTACAAAAACTTTTGATTTACATGGACTTTGACACTTTAAGTTTTCTGTCAAATCATCTCCAAACATAATTACTACTACTAATTCCATATTGATTAATGAATTATTCTTAAGATTGCTCTTTGGGTTGTCGCATTTTATCATACAACCCCCTAATACTTCTTGCAAGTCTTTTCTTTTGCCCTTCATTTTTACTATCTGATGCATTCTGAATCATGCCCTGTTTAATTCTTTCTTGCTGCTCTTCTCCTTCTGGAAATTTCAATCCTACTTCTCCTGTCTTCATTTGTTCTATCGATTTAGTTAACACTCCTTTTATTTCTTCCTTTACGAAAATTTCCGATGTATCTATTGCTGGAAACGTCTTAAGTATTTGCTCTGTCAACGCATCGAATCTCACTTTCTCTTTAAAGTCTGGCGATATTCCAGGGTTTCCAAGTATTCTTTCAAAGACTTCTAATAATCTCATCAAATCGTCCCTTATGGCTTCTGATTCTAACTTAGTCTCAAAAGCACTTTCAATTATGACATTAAACTCAAAATTCTCCCATGACTTAGGATCTATCTTTAATATAGAGAAAGAACCTTTGGCAGATTTTAATTTATCATTCTCATCTTGTGTAAAATCATTGATTAATACATCTTTTGTCTTAGATAATGGAAACTTGATAATATTGTGTATCCTTATAATTGCCCTCTGTGTTTCCCCTCCTATCATAAAATCATTTGCTAACCCACTTACGCTCTTCTCCTCCATGAGTTCCTTCTTTTTTGTTTGAGTGGCTAACTCTCCTGGTCTATTCTTCAATGCCTGCGTATCCTTACCTCCGTGTTCTATCCTTTCGTTCTCTACTATTGTATCATAAAAGCTTGTTAAAGTTTGTGATGTTTCCCCTACTCTCACTTCTTGAACATGTTTTGACATATCCTCAGTAGAAGATAAATCAACAGGCTGAAAACCTGGTTCATACTCTGTTCCCTTGGTCAGTCCTGTAGCTTGAGACACAAACACTAGGGGCATAGCTGAAAGCTTTGCGTTCATATACCAAAGGTTCATGATTATGTCCTTGATCATTAATACAGGTGTCATTACTTCTAATAATGAAGGTCCATATAATGTTTCAGCTGTTAGGTATGGAGAATAAAAAGCAAAAGGAATTCTTTCATATGGGTTTTCACCTCTAAACAAGGGTTCCTCATTCCCATCTACTATCATCACTAATTCTTTGTCAGTCCAATATTCCCACACTTTAACTAACCCTCTTTGTGTGTTTTCATTTTCTGTATAACCTGCATCATAATCTCTATTTTCATTATTAGGCGTATTCTGAACCTCCCTAGACATAAACTCTTCTGATGATCCATTCTTTTCGACGTCTCTAACTACACTCTGTGCAAAGTCCTCATCTTTAAAAATATCAGCAAATGCCTTTCTCGGATACCACCGCCTTCTTACGCATTCTTTAATGCCAGAAATGCCAACAGGATCATAATGGATTAATGCTGAATCATCTAAAAACATATCTCTTGGATCAATCCGCTCCGTAATTAATCCAGTAAATTTAAAATCTTTATTTCTTAAGTATCCTTCAAATAATATGCCTATACCAACGGAAAGCGCATCTCTGGCCATTAATTTTCTTTGTGGTTTAACATTAATACTCTTATTCGCTTGGTTATACATCTTAGACATTTCATCATATTGCCTATCTCCATGTCTTAATACAGTTTCAATAGTTGGCTGGAGATTGATACTCCCATCGATAGCTTCGACAACATCATTCGCTGTTTGCTGAATCAATACCCATGCATTAGGAAAGCTGAAAAATTCATCATCAGATTCCATAAATAAAAACTCACGATCATGATTCTTTCTCCATCGTTCGTCAAAATTGGCTTTAGCAGTAGCCATTTGACCTATTCGCTCCATGATTTCGCCAACAGATGTAACCATATGGCTCTATTGTTTACTTGTTTATCTATATTGTCAAGAATTACTTAAGAGTTAGTGTATATATGATTTACATAGTCTGTATTTTGTTCAAAAAACTCTACTTGCTCCCTTCTGCCTTCTTTAGTGTATGGTATGGATGGAATAAATTTCCTACCTGAAAAAGATGGTGATTCAAGTAACTCATCAAAAGTCTCCTTATCTGCTATTCCTAACATTCTCATGATATCCTCTTCGTAGATAACGCCATTTTCTTTAATATCATTATTTTCCATAGTAGTTATTTAAAAATTGTTTATAGCCTTCTTCGTCTTGTTTGTGATCGTGACGCCTTAGCCATATGGCTCTATTGTTTACTTGTTTATCTATGATTATTTAAAATCTAATTATTTCATATGTTCCATCTTCCATCCTACCGCCTGCGTTTGTTCTGACACTTCTTTATCCAATAGACAAGGGGGAATTGATATGACCGTCCAGTCTTTATCCAACACTGATGAAGGCTGACTCTGACCTGTCCCATTCCAAACTGCACTGGTTCCACCTTCTTTTTTATAGTAGTTATTTAAAAATTGCATAAAACCTTCTTCATCCTGTTTGTAATTGTGACGCTTTAACCATCTATAGATGGTAATTCTTTTCTTACTTGTTAGATAAGTCAATAATTTATAAATTGCTCTACGTTCTGCGAATTTATGACGTTTGATTTTCATATAATACTACTTAAAATTAACACCGCCTTTGTCCATACACTGACATAACTTTATAAATTTCCCCCCCCCAATCAACCAAATAACTGATCCCATAAACTTGTTTTTGCTTCATACTCAGCCATAATCGTCCAGGCGTCCTTTCTCCACTCTGCCTCAGGGGCTACGTATGTAGACAGTCTCTCTGTTTTGGTCGTACGCTTTTTTCTCTCTTTCTTGGGTTTCGTAATCTGCTCTAGCATCTTAGGATCAAATTCTCCAGGATCAAATTCTAAGGTTAATTTCATAGTAACTATTTAAAAATTGCATAAAACCTTCTTCATCCTGTTTGTGATTGTGACGCTTTAACCAGCTATAGATAGTCATATGTTCATACTATAGCGCATCTTACATGAACAAGTCAACTCCATTTCTTTCTTATTTTGTCCATTCTTTGATTCATTTTAGATCTACTTTGGATCTTTTTGGTTGGCATTTTGGGGGCGTTGTCACAAAAATACTCTAGCATTGTTCTAAAGTGTGAAGTTACGTCGTGTACTGGTTTGGTTTTCTCTGCTGTTCCTTGGTTTCCTTCTTTAGTTTCTGGGTATCTGGCTTGTGTGATAGCATAGATAAACTCTGTCAGTGTTTCGTTCACACATAATTTTTTAAACATGAGCGTAGTTGTGTTGATTCTGTCTTCTACTGTGGCTTGTCGGTTGGTGAAAATATGAATTCCTTTATCTTGAAGCTTCTCGGCTACGCTTTTTTTTGCGTTGATTGTCTTAGAGTGTGCATTGTATGGGTCTCCGAAGTGTCTTATATACCTATGTCTCCATAGTTTATGCTTTTCGATTAGGTTTAATTCTTCATCGTTATAGTTGTATCCTTGCTCTATTTCTCCAGTAACAAAAGCTCTAAAAAATTCTATTTCTATCTTAGGATCGTCATCTTTTGATTTCTGGAAAGCGTCTATTATCTCGTACATGTCAGTGTCTAGGTTATGTTGAAACCATCCGATACTTGTCATATCTCTTCCAAAGTCCCATGATGTATAGAGTGGGTATTTAGGATTATATTTATACTCGCCAAATGTGGCTGCTCTGGTGAATCCTGGATAGACTGCACCTGTTACAGAATCTTCGTAACTAATTTCTAACTCTTTTGCAATGTCTAATTTAGTCCTAGATTGTTTTTCTTTCTCGTACCATTCTTGAGTTTTCAATGGGTGATCTTTCCAGTGTAGTCGTATCTTTTCGATACTTAAATGACTGTATTCCTTATGGTCTGTCATTATCTTTCCGTATAGATTAAACCGTCCTTCTGGTGTACCTCCTATGATTCTACAACTTGATATGTCTCTAGTCTTACGAAAGGCTTTGTCTGCGAATTGCCACAATGCAAACTCATCCATTATGACAAATTTTCTACGTCCTCCAGTTCCAAAATTCTGCCCTGAGTCTCCTGATATCTCAGTCCCTAAGTGCTTACTTGATATGCTCATATACTTCAAAATGATATCTTCTGGCATCATCCAATTAGGCATTCTCTCTACTACATATCTTAGTCTTTCAAAATGCGAATCCATATCGCCTTGTTTGTCAACGTATGTTTCTTTGTACGATCCATATAGACTACTCCATCCCTTAAATATAAATCCCCACATTTGAAGCGTGACATTCATCCATGAATAACCCATATCTCGTGATTTCTCGGTTATGTTGTCTCGTCCTTTTTCGATGCAATCTACTATTGTTTGAATATACCTATCTTGGTATGGATAAGTGACAAAAGGGAAATGATACGGCAATACTCGAGGGTTAAATGTAAAAGCAAACGTATTTATATAAAACAAAGGATCTTTTACACACTTCAGTACTAAGTTACGCTTCACTGTGTCGTCCTGTGAGGCTTTTTGCATCACGTTAAGCCTGTAACGCTTAGAGAAGTCTAAAAGGTCGCTCAAAACTAACCCTATGCCCTCATAGTTTCTTATTTCTTTGCATTCTTCTATTTGTTGGAATGCCTCTTGCTTCCTTTTTATTAGTTCTTGATATGTGTACATTTATTTAAGTGACTCTTCAAGAGCTGAATCTAGATCGTCTACTGGAATGTCCTCTACTCCCTTGATTGTTATTGATGTTCTTTTGGTGGCTCTTCCTTCTAGTAGCTCTTTAGTTACTACAAAATCTTTAACTGCTTGTCTATGGTCTGAATAGGTTGCTTTGTCGGTCTTAATAGTCATTTGCTCTATTGCTGAATCAATTTGTTCTTGTAGTCTTGCTACTAATGGTTTGGCCGCTTCTTTGTATCCTACACTGTCAGTTAATTTTTGCGGAGTGTTAACCGTTCCCTCGCTGTATCCTGCGTCTCTCATTGCTTTAGTCACATTCCCCCCATTCCCCACTATGTTGGCTACTGCCCTTTTTTGTTTAGTTGTTGGCATATTAATATTAAATTGGTCTAATTTTAAGCGCGCTAATGTCTCTACGGCAACACTCCTCAGCCTCCTTTTCAGCACGTTCCATTCTCCATTGTAGCCGAAGGTCTATTTTTAACTCTTCTGGTAGACTTTCATAAGCTTCTTCCATTGTCTGTTCTCCAAAGAGAGGGCTTGCTTCTTCCTTTTTTATTGTCCACGGTGTCCAAGGATTCATTTTAGAATCTCCCGAGAGATTGTCATCAGCTTCTTGGATCATCTGTTCTCTAGAATGTACCATATTAATTAATAAATTGTTTTAAATACTTTGTAAGATGTAGGCAGATATCATAATCATCTAAGATTTGTTGTATTGTTTTCATGAAAGTATTTATTTATTATTATTGTCTAAAAACCATATTATTGCCCTAGCCTCTGCGCATCCACAACCATCTTCGCTGTGTTTATTTCCCAATTTACCATTACTAGCAAATTTACAATCACATTTCTTCCCATCTCCCTCTGTTGTTCCATAAGAACACAAACTGCTTTGCAAAGTAACTGCGCATTCTCTTATTTCTTTAAGTGTTTTCATCGATTAAAATAAAAAGTGTTTCAAAATCTTCTCGTATTCTTTGTTCTAAAAATTCTCTATCGGTTTTTCCATTATATACTCGACTTTCATGGTCTTTATGAAGATCTTGGATTAAATCTACTATTACTTTCTCTTTAGATTGCATAATATTTATTAATAAATCTTTTACTCAGGCTATTTTGTTCTAGCTTAGTTGCTTTTATTGTACTTGATTTTATTAGTTTATGCAATATTAAACTTAAAGAATAATGACTAATCATCATCTCGACACCTTGCAAGACTTCATGAAAAGAGCTTCCAGGATTTTGTTTGATATATTCGATGATTTTTTCTTGTTTATTCATAACGATTCAATGAGTTCTTTTTTTGACTTAAACATACGCTGTTTATAGACTAGCAGCTTTCCTCCCGGTTCGGCACATTCGGTACATTCGGCATCATCGGCATCATCAACCCTGTACCAAATGGACGTTTTGTTGGCATCAATATCAATGCTTATTGCCAATATTGTGCTAGCTTGGACAACTCCATATTTGATAAAATAAACCGTGTCGCCTATCTCATAGTTTGTGGTTATGTTCATAATTGAAAGACTGAATTAAAAGATTAAGCAGTTTTTGACTTGCTCAGGTCGTTAAATTACATATTATTGCATTTCTCTGTGAAGCTTGCGAATAATTTAATTATTGTATTAGCATTCTCTTCCCCATATTGTCTATTTAGCTTGCTTACAATAGATTCAGTACTTGCACCTTGATCATATAGTTTTTTGATTTCGAGCCATAAGTCAACTATTTTTTTTGAGAAAGCTATTTGAGAAGTAGTCATATTTGAAAGAAAAAATTTATAAAATGTCCGAATCACTCATCTCACCTATTCGCATAATTGTACACCGCATTAAATGAATCTGTAATATATCTAATTTTTTCTTGTGATGATTCATCATATCCAGTTACCATTATATAACTATGCACTTTCTCAACCCCTTCATCATAGTCAGCTTCCACCTCGTGTCCATTGATTTCGAAAG
>Ga0255047_10002119_pt1 | contig 13410 bp, 9 predicted proteins | sample JV7_2_1_MG_FD_183640 | JGI IMG/M metagenome (GOLD analysis project Ga0255047, IMG submission 183640) | Seawater microbial communities from Jervis Inlet, British Columbia, Canada - JV7_2_1 | ecosystem: Environmental > Aquatic > Marine > Inlet | place: Canada: British Columbia | collected 2016-10-06
AGGTTCCGACATAGAACTCGCTAGTGAATTCGTCGCCGGGATCCTTGGTGACGTAATTCAGTGCTCCGCCGAAAGTCGCCCGTCCGAAAGCCGTGCTCTGCGGACCGCGCAACACCTCGACGCGTTCGAGACCTGCAAACTGCATCGTGCCTATGTTGGTCAGGACCGGCATTCCATCGATGAATACGCTGACTTTCTGCCGTAGTGGGTTTTGGTTCTGGGCCTGGACCCCTCGGACGCCTGGGCGGGCGCCTTGGCGATCGCGTTCCTCGCCATAATTGATACCCGGCACCAGCTGAAACAAGTCGTACTGATCCCGAATACCGGCCTCAGCGAGAAAATCAGCATTGACGACGGAAATGGACACCGGGACGTCCTTCAGGCTCTCTTCCCGCTTTCGGGCCGTAACGGTGACTTCCTCCAGGATATTGCCTAAGACGTCCGTATCGTCCTGCGCCTGTGCGGGTGTTACCGCCATCGTCAGCGTGGTCGCGAGCGCGACCGCGGTCAGATAGCCGACAGTCTTACTGAACGAAAAATTTCGAGTAATCCGAATCATGATGCCCCCTATGGCCAAGCAATGTCGAACCGGTTGAGTCTGTCGCATTTTCGTCACGCCAGCTCCAGACTCTCGAAGAATTCCCGCTAAGCCTCTTGTGAACTCAGGAATTCCGCCACATTTTCTACACTATGAACTATCTACCTAATCTCAGGGTAGTCAATGGGAGTTGTATGCGAATTCAGCCAACCGTCATAAAATTTCTGCATGGCTTTCTGGAATTCGCATAACGTGTTGTGTAATCGCGACACAGAATGAATGTCGCGCTCTATAGCCTGCAATCGTAGAGTTCTACCTGTACTCCGGGAACCCATAGCCAGAAACGGTCCAGCAGCACGGGCTCAGTAAATGTCGCCGGATCGGTAACAAGGACCGTGTAGTTCAGGCGCTTGCCGTCGTCGGACACCGTAAAGCGCTCTTCATACTCGGCAGCCGCGCTAATTGGTATGCCCTGGCCGTCGAAGTAGGGCCAGGCACTTAAAGTCGTGTTGACCACCAGCGTCTCGCCTTCCCAGCGCCCGACTGAATGACCCATGTTACTTGGCTCCGGAGCGGGCGTTGCCGGCGGGTCCATATAGATCGTGCGAACGGAATCGAACTCTTCCTGGCGGTAGACGATGACATTTCCTCGATCGACCAGTTCCATGGGGTAGGGTGGGTTCATGATCGAGGGCATTCCTTTCCCCACACAGTTGATGACGGGATTGTCCGTAAGCGGGTCCCAGGCGGACTGGGCGGCGCGTGCTGCCGCGGTCAGGGGATAGCTGCTTTCCCAGATGGCGTCCCTGTCGATGGATCGGGTGGGAGTGCTCCAGGTTCTGAACAGGCTTCGATTGGGGCTCTCTCCGTCATCGCGCGCCTCCACGTCAGCCGGGGTGACCCTGAGCCGCTCTTCGGTCCCCGCCAACCAGTGGCGCCGGCCTGTCGTGTTAAGGGCGATTTCTCCGCCATCGGGTATCAGCATGTTCGTAGCTTGCAATGCAGGGATAGGGCGTCTGGAGGGCGCGCCCGCGAACGTAACAATCTCTCCGAGTGTGAACATATCGGCGGTCAGACCTAGTCGACCAAGATGGCTTAGTGATGTACCCGAGATCTCCCAGGTCGTCACTTCACCGCTATCGTCACGAGCATTGATCGTGAAACCGACATGGGGATTGCGCCATCTCACCTCGGTCAGCTCGCCCTGGACTTCGATGACCTGGCTGGTATCGAAGTAGGCCGAGACGGAGTGGTGGCCCAATACCGCGGATCCGGGCAGCAGCAGAGCGAAACCGAGTAGTCTCCGTATCATCACGAATCCTCCGTTGCCTGGTTTCAATGAAGCTCCTCCCTGGTCATCTAGTCACCCGTGCTGACTGGGCGGGGGGCAATAAACATTCGCAATAATTTTTCGCCAAGGACACGGAAAGGGCAAATAAATTGCCCGACAAAAGTTTTCGGAAAAGCGTCCACGCCCTCGAATCCGAGCTTCAAGTCTCCGCGAGTTTCTTCCGGGAAATACGCAGTACGATATATCCAGTCCCATATGGACAGCGCGCTGCCGTAATTCACGCTTCGGTTGGGGTCGACGTCGATCGCATGGTGCCAAATATGCATTTGAGGGCTATTGATAATGTATTTCAGCTTACCGATCGGAACAAAAACATTCGCATGGGTGAAGTAACACAAAAAGTTGGTGCAAAAAGTAATCAGGCCGATTTCAATCGCGTTGAAACCGATGATCCCCAGAGCGACGTAAGAAAACAGGTTCAGCCAAAGTACTTCAAACCAGTGCAGGCGCTGGGCGTTCATCACATCCAGTTCCAGTGCTGAATGGTGAATTTTGTGGAACTGCCAGAGAAAGTTGACATTGTGCTCAAGGCGATGGGCCCAGTACGAAGCGAACTCCGAAGAGACAACCAGCATGACGATGCGCATCCACATTGGCACTTCATCGATAATGTATACGAGTGGATATCTGGCATTAAATACGTTGGCAAGGAAGTCGTCGAATGGAATTACGATCAATGCGAACGCCGCGGCGCCGCCTATAACATTGAACAGGGCGAAAGAGAACATGTTGTAAATCATGTCCAGCCAGAATTCTTCCCTGAATCGCTTTTGAAGTTTGCGCCAGGGTCGAATGTGTTCGATCAGCAATATGGCAATGAGGATAATCGGACCGCTAAGAAAAATGGCCGACCAATTGGAAATCACACTCGGCCAACTCGCTAACTGATGGTCCCAGGCAACGCCCAGCACCGCCTTTAGATACAGCCATGAGTTGTCGAAGTACCCGAATAGAATCAGCAAGCCCGCACAGGCCAGCACAAACAGTGAAGTGGCAACCCAGTTTATTGAATATCTGGCAGAGGCTGATTCTTTTTTAATCATATGGTGTTTCCGCCATCGACCGGTCAGACTGTCAATGCTAGCAGGTTATTAATGGGTGATTACCATGCGCGGTATCATTATTTTCGTCAGCGGAGTTCTGGCCGGGCTGTTCCTCGAGACGGATATAGCCCAGAACAACAACTCCGGTGTCATTACACTTAATCACGTCGGTATCGCCGTCGACGACATGGACGAATCGGTCGCTTTCTATACGGAGACGATGGGTTTCGAGAGAACGTTCAGCCTGGCGAACACCGAAGGCCAGATGGGCCTCATGTACTTGAGAGTTGGCGAGAACACGTTCCTCGAACTCACTTCCGCGAACGAGTACGTGCCGGCGGGACTCACTCACATCGGAATACAGGTCGAAGGCATGGAGTCGGTTAAGGCGATGTACGAGGGCCGCGGCGCGAGCCCGACGGAAACGCGCACGAGTGGCACTCAGGCGATTCTGTCGTACATCACCGACCCGCAGGGCGTCCCGATCGAGCTCTCCGAGTATCCGCCGGACTCGGCGGAGGGGAAGGCGTTAGCTGGGGAGTAATAAAAGAAAACCCCGGCCGACTAGTGTGTCGACCGGGGTCCTCTCGGCGCTTAATGACGCTGGTAGCGCGTCAGAACTGATAGCTCAGTCGCATCCCAACTTCCCGCGGAATCCGCAGGGCGAAGCGGTAGTTTCGCTGAGCACCGGCGAAGGCAAGATCGTATTGGTTTGCTGGGGTGCGACCGAGTTGCCGCGGCGTATTCTCATCGGTCAGATTATTGCCGAACAGGACGATATTCCAGTTGTCGTTGGTGAAGGTCACCGAGCCGTCCCACTGCGTGTCCGCCGGCAGCCAAACCCTGTTCATGACGTCCATGGGTTTACGGCTCTGGTAGCGGACGCCCAGGCGTCCCATCCATTCCCAGCCACCGCCGCCCAACCCGCTGCGATAAGTCGCGGCCAGCGAACCCGACTCCTCTGCCGTGCCGACGAGCTGGTTCCCGTCCACCACGTAACAGTCGAACGGTACGCCGTCGGCCGCCTCGGTCCTGAGATTAGCGAGATTAAAAGTTGAATCGGCACCCGGAGCCCTTGCCTCGTTATAGCCGAAGTCGTTGACGGGGTCCTGAGAACAATTCTGAGCGTACTCGTTGTCCTGCAGCGAGATGGCGGCCCTGAAACTCAAGCTATCGGTAGCCTGCCAGGTCGCCTCTACTTCGATTCCCATGAGGTCGCCGGTACCCTGGTTGGAAAAGACCATGCCGCTTGCGAGTTCGTCATCTTGCCATGGCAGACCGCCGTTGAACGCCGCGGCATTCGGGGTCGAGCCATCGTTCCAGCAGAGGAGTTCATCCGGATCCGCCGGTGGGCAGACCCCGCCCACGGAGGGAGTCCCTTCCCAGTCGAACGCCGCGCCCAGCACCATGTCGTCCCAATCCATCGTGTAGATGGCGGCCGTCAACTGCAGGCGATTGTCGAACGCGGTGCCCTTGATACCGATCTCGAAGTTCGTGAGTTCTTCCTCCTTGTGCGAGAGGAATGTCGACTCGTCGTAAGTGATGAGACCCGCCCCCATGGCATCCTGGATCGCGAGAATCGTTTCCGGATCCGCGAAAATCACGTTGCTGCCGGCGGGGTTCGTACCCTGGGCGTACTGGCCGTACATCGACCAGTCTTCATTGAGCGAGTAGTTGATCGCAATGCGGGGCTGAAACGAGTCCGTCACGCTATTGAACGTGTTGCCGGATACCTCGTTGATGTCGGTGACATCGTCCTCCTGCTGCCGCGCCTCGAATGAGAGCGTGGCGCGGTCCGTGACATCCCACGCGACGTTGCCGTACAGGCCGGTGGCGGTGGCCGATGCGAACGTCCGGCGAGTCGCCTGGAACGGTTCGCCAGCGTGGACCTCGTCCTCGAGACCGAGCAGCAGCCCATAATACTGGTCGAAGGTGTTGTCCTTGCGCTCATAATCGAACCAGGACGCGCCGACGAGCCAGCGAACCGGCGCATCGCCCGGCGAGACCCAGCGCACGTCGACGTAGGTGTCCTCGTTCGTTCGCGGTGTGCCACGCGCCATCGCGTTCATACCGATTCTGCGAGAGATATCGGTGGTGGGATCGCAGGTCGGGGCGCAGGTGACCACGATGGGGGTGTTATTGAAATCGTTATCCTGATCGCGATTGCCTTCGTCCGATGTGTAGGACGTCAGAACCTGCAAAAGGCTGCCGTTATCCGTCGAGTAGTTGAACTCGAACGTCGCACGCTCCCTGTCAATCCAGGTATGTGCCTCGAGGATGCTATTGGCCAGGACGACGTTATACTCGGGCGTGCCCACCGCATAGGGCGTCCCGACTGTGGCGTCCGCGTTCCTTCGCAGCGGCAGGCCCGCGTCGGGATTGCAATTGAAGTCACCGATGACCGAGGGTCGGTTGTTCGGCAGAGGGTCAGGCAGGCAGCGGGCCTTCTCTTCTTCAGACACAAAGGTCTCGTTGGTCGCGCCGTCATCCGTTTCCAGAATCGTCAGATTCAGCTTCATTTCGATCTTGTCGGTCGGCGCCCAGACGAATTTCGCGTTGAAAAAGTCGGTGGACGTGCTGCCTAGTTTCTGGCCGTCCGTAGCGGTCCATTCGTCGGGACCCTGAAACTCCTCGGTATGGAGATTGATCATATAGCCGAGCGAGTCGGTAATCGGTCCGTCGAGAGACACGCCGATGGATTCTCTCGAGAGATCGGATGCGGCGAGTTGGATGCGGCTGCTGAACTCCTCGCCCGGATCACGGGTGACGTAGTTGATGGCGCCTGAAAAAGTCGAGCGGCCGAAAGCCGCGCTCTGAGGTCCGCGCAACACTTCGACCCTCTCGACGCCGATGAACTGCGAGATCCCTTGCTGTGCCAGAAGCGGCATGCCGTCGATGAATGTCGAGACCTTCTGTCTTAAGACCTCCTGGCTCGTGGTTGCGACGCCGCGCACGGAGGGGCGTGCGCCCACGCGGTCCCTGGACACCTCGAACTGGATGCCCGGCGTCTCCGCGAACATGTCGTACAGGTCTTGAATGCCCGCCTCTTGGATGAAGTTGTCACTGATGACGGAGATCGCCACGGGCACATCCTGCAGGTTCTCTTCGCGCCTGCGGGCTGTCACGGTGATTTCTTCCAGTCCCAGACTGTCCTGCGCATGCACGACCTGCGACGGTATCGCGATCAGGCCCAGACCGCCGACCGTTATGGCGGCCGCTGCGCCCGCTACCGAGCATCGATCAATCAGTTTGCTATTCATTTGGAATGTCCCCAGTACGTTGAGTGGAAAACTCGTGACCCTAAGGAAGCCGATTCGTGGCTGGAAAACTACAACTCAGCGATTGGCTACATCAGCATTAGATTACTTATGCGGGATTCGTTCCATACAAATTCGATGCAATCCTCGCGCGTGGCAGTGTGTTCTATGCATCGAATCCGTTGAGCGTGATTGTTACTTCGATTCGAGCGGTCGTCTCGTCGGACCCCAACACGCAGTACCAATCAGGTATGGGCAAGTTCGTTTTGGTTATAGGCGCGGTTATGACGGCTGGTTCCAGATAGAATTAGCCAGAACTCATGACCTAAGTTGCCGGGGAGTAATAAAAAAATGAACACGAGAATCTCACGTCTGTCGATCGGCTTCGTTTCCGGACTGTTAGTCATCATTGTCGGCACCGCGTCGGCGTACGAAGCCTCTCGAGGGCCTACGGAGCTGGTCTACTGGGACCCGCACAAAGCCTATTCCGGCTACACGATGGTCAAGCCGCAGCGAGTGCAGGGCGTATACCTGATCGATATGGCGGGGCAGGCAGTGAATCACTGGCCGGCGTTCGGTGACGCTTATCTGCAGGAAGACGGCACCGTGTTCGGTACGATCGGTAACCGAACGTTCGCCATCCAGGACTGGGACGGCAAGACGCTCTGGGAGTATCCCGAGCGGCGTGAGGGCTATAACCCGCATCATGATTTTCTGCGGATGTACAACGCCGAGCTCGACGATTACACGATTCTCTATATTGCGAACGCGCCTCTCACCCACGATGAAGTCATCGAACTCGGCGCCGACCCGGATGCCGCCGAGCGCTACGACGATGCGCAGATGGACACGATCGTCGAGGTCGACAGCAGCGGTACGGTCGTCTGGGAATGGCGGTTCCGCGATCACCTCGTCCAGGACATCGATAGCTCGAAGGCTAACTATGTCGGTCGAGGTAACAGCATCGCCGACTATCCCGAGCGGCTCGACATCAACTGGGGCGTGGTCTCGCCCGACTATTTACATTGCAACGGGCTCGACTACGATCCGAACAGCGGCCACATAGCCGTCAGCTCGAACCGGACGCATGAGATTTTCATCATCGATCACGACGGCACGTTCGTTGCCGGCGATCCGGAGGAGAGCCATAGCCTCGCCGCCAGTGAGAACGGCGATTTTCTGTATCGCTTCGGCAATCCTGCTAACTACGGCCAGGGAGAGTACCCGTACTATGCGAAGAAGAACTGGTCGCTGCAGGAATTCTCCGGTCACAAGCAGATCGGCGGCAACCACGACATTCAATGGATCAAGGAAGGGCTGCCCGGCGCGGGCAATCTTCTGCTGTTCAATAACGGCTTGACCGTACCGCGCGGGCAGGGCGATTCGGACCCGCAGTCAGAATTTATCGAGCTCAATCCGTACCTGGACGCGAACGGCGTGGAGAAGGACCATTACGTGAATCCGCCGGAGGCCGGCTACACGGACGTCATGCCGGGCACCGATAGCGGGCAGGGTCCACTGGCGAGCCGTCTGTTCTCTAAGCAGATTCTCTCCACGTACCACACGACGGACGGCTTCAACAGCCACCACGGCTCCGCCGTGCAGCGAATGCCGAATGGCAATACGCTCGTGCAACTGGCCCGTGTGGGACGAATGGTGGAGGTGACACCGGACGGAGAGGTGGTCTGGGAGTATGTGAATCCGTTTACCTGGAGCGGCGAGGTCGTTAAGACGCTGGTCACGTCGAATCCGGATCACCAGAACACCTACAACGGCTGGTCGCCGCTGCGCTGGATGCCGGACTATCCGGGTCTCGCCGGCAAGGACCTCTCGCCGAAGGGGCCGATCACAGTCATTCACGGCGCCGGGAGCGTTCCTGATGTCAGTGGATCTCCGGCACTATCGACTCCGGAAATACCGACTGAAGAGGTCTACTAAATGAGACGCTTTAGCTGTTCATCGAGACTTATTGCGCTCGGCGTAGCCGGGATTGGTTCCGTGGCCACGTTCACGGCCGGCAACCTATTGGCATACGAATCGTCTCGTGGACCGACGGAACTCATTTACTGGGATCCGCAGAAGGCGACTTCGGGTTATTCATTTATCAGACCGCGGGGGCCGCATGCTGCTGGCAGCTACATGATCGACATGGCGGGGCAGGTCGTGAACTACTTGCCGGGCTTCACCGACGCGTACCTGCTCGAGGACGGCACCATATCGGGAAGGAAGGGGGACGATACGTTCGTCCACGCCGAGTGGGACGGTAAGATTCTGTGGGAGCATACGGAGACCCGCGAGAACTACCATCCGCACCATGATTTCCTGAGAATCTACAACGCCGAGCTACAGGACTTCACCGTCCTCTACGTGGCGAATGTCGATCTGACGCACGAGGAAGTCATCGCCCTCGGGGCCGACCCGGACGCCATCGAGCGCTACGACGGCACCCAGATGGACGCCATCGTGGAGGTGGACCGCAACGGCGATATCGTCTGGGAATACCACTTCACCGACCACATGATTCAGGACCGCTCACCCCGAGCCAACAACTATGTCGGCCGGGGGCGGACCATCGCTGACTACCCGGGGCGACTCGATATCAACTTCGGCCTGGTGTCGCGGGACTATCTGCACGTGAACGGGATCGACTACAACTCCGCGAGCGGCCATCTCGCCATCAGCTCTAATCGAACTCACGAGTTTTATATCGTCGATCATCTCGGCACGTTCGTGGCGGGTGACCCCGAGGAGAGCCATCGTCTCGCCGCAAGCGAAGCCGGCGACTTCCTGTACCGGTTTGGAAATCCGGCGAACTACGGTCAAGGCGAGTATCCGCACTATGCGAAAAAGGACTGGTCGCTGCAGGAATTCTCGGGGCATAAGCAAACCGGCGGCAACCACGACATCCAATGGATCAAGGAAGGGCTGCCCGGCGCGGGCAATCTCCTGCTGTTCAATAACGGCTTGACCGTACCGCGCGGCCAGGGCGACTCGGATCCGCAATCGGAGTTCATCGAACTCAATCCGTACCTCGACGCAAACGGCGTGGTAAAGGACCACTACGTGAATCCACCGGAGGCCGGTTATACGGACATCCTGCCGGGTACGGACAGCGGCCAGGGTCCACGAGCCACCCGGTTGTTCTCCAAACAGATCCTCTCCACGTACCACACCACCGACGGCTTCAACAGTCACCACGGCTCGGCGGTTCAAAGGCTGCCGAACGGCAATACGATGGCGTTGTTGGCCCGCGTAGGGCGTTTGCTCGAGATTACTCCCGACGGCGAGGTGGTCTGGGAGTACGTCAACCCGGTGACCACCACCGGAATCGTAAAAACCATGGTTACCTCGGAGCAGGATAATAACTGGGGGGGCTGGTCGCCTGTCCGCTATCCCGCGGACCATCCCGGTCTCGCCGGCAAGGATCTTTCCCCGAAGGGGCCGATCACGGATTTCCACAGCGCTGAGAATGCCCGTACTGGAGGCGAGCTGGAGCTGGCCGAGGAGGAAGAATACTAATGCGACCTTTAAGCCGTTCATCGACACTTATTGCGTTAGGCATGGCCGGGATTGGTTCCGTGGCCACGTTCACGGCCGGCAACCTATTCGCATACGAATCGTCTCGTGGACCGACGGAACTCCTGCATTGGGACGAGGAGAAAGCCTACAACGGTTACACGTTTGTCAGGCCGGGACGCGTCGCTGGCGTGTATCTAATCGATATGGCGGGTGAAGTCGTCAGCTATTGGCCTGACCTGAACAGCGCTTATCTCATGGACGACGGCACGCTTATCGGCAGCAAACGCGGCGTCGACTTCGTCGAGGTCGACTGGGACGGGAATGTCCTTTGGGAATATAGTGAGCCTCGCGAAACCCACCATCCGCACCATGACGATCTGCGGATCTATAACAAGGCGCTAGGCGAGTACACGTGGATATACATCGCCAACGTCGACATGACCCACGACGAAGTCATCGCATTAGGCGCCGATCCGACCCGCGCCGAGCGTTATGACGACGTGCAGATGGACGCCATTGTCGAAGTCGACCGCGCCGGCAACGTCGTGTGGGAGTGGCGCCTAAGCGATCATCTCGTTCAATCCATCTTCCCTGAGAAACAGAACTACGTCGGTACCGGCAAGACCATCGCGGACTACCCGGGAAAGCTAGACATTAATTGGGGTACGCCGTCCATCGATTATGCGCACAGTAACGGCCTCGACTACAACGCGGACCTGGGGCAGATTGCGCTCAGCTCCAACCGGTTCTTCGAGATTTACATCATCGATCACGCCGGAACGTTTGTGGCTGGAGACCCCGAAGAGAGTCTGCGACAGGCAGCAAGCGATGCAGGGGATTTCATATACCGTTTCGGTAACCCGGCCAACTACGGGCAGGGCGATTTCCCTTACTACTCGGCTGAGGAGTGGTTCATTCTGCCGTACGGGGGGCACCGGCAGATCGGCGGCAATCACGACATCCAATGGATCAAGGAAGGGTTGCCGGGCGCAGGCAATCTTCTACTGTTCAACAACGGCATGTCCGTTCCGCGTGCGCAACGTGACCGCGATGCGCAATCGGAAGTGGTAGAGATCAATCCTTACCTCGGCGCCAACGGCGTCGTTCAAGAGCACTACGTGAATCCGCCGGAGGCCGGCTACACCTTCATCCCTGAGACCGACGCGGCCGGGCGGCATCCGCCGGTCACGCGGCTGGTCTCGAATCAGGTCGTCGCCGCCAATCGGCCGATGGACTCATTCGTCAGCTATCACAGCTCGGGCGTGCAGCGCCTGCCGAACGGCAACAGTCTCGTCAGCCTGGCCCGGCCCGGCCGGCTCGTCGAGCTAACGCCCGACGACGAAGTGGTTTGGGAATACGTCATTCCTGTGACGGCGAATCACGGCATTGTCACAACCATGATCACTGGAGTGCACACAAACACGGGGGGAGGCTGGTCTCCGTATCGTTATGCAGCCGATCATCCCGGACTGGCGGGCAGGGACCTGACGCCGAAAGGGCAGATCACGGAGTTTCATAACAGGGAGAATCTCGGCGCGGGCGACGAGCAGGAGTTGCCGACCGAGGAGGTATATTGATGCGCACCTGTCGAATCGGGTCGCTAACCGTCGGCGCATTGTTGTGTAGCGCGCCGCTCATCGTCTCGGCTCATCACTCGCTGATCGAGTGGGACCCTGGTGTCATTGTTGAGCTTGAAGGCGAAGTCGTCGAGGTTGTTTGGCGCAATCCGCATGTTCGCTTCACGATGAAGGTAGTCAACGCTCAGGGTGAAGAGGAGATCTGGGGCGTCGCGGGTTCTTCGTTGGCTCATCTCGACCGCCGTAAGGTACCGCGCGACGCAGTCGAAGTCGGCGACACGATGCGTGTGTCTGGATCGCCCTCGAACCAGCGCAGGAACAACATTATCGCGCACACGATGCTGCTCGACGACGGCAGTGAGCTGCTGATGCGCGGTATGGGTAGCCTCGGGCCAAACGTCGGGTCGATTTACAGCGACGTTATCGTCGGCGAGAACTCGGACTGGACCGAGGTGATCGCGGTACCCGAGGGTGCGGGGATATTTCTGCCCTGGAGGATCGGCCGGCCGCGAGGGTGGAACGAGCTGCCGCTCACCGCGGCCGCTGAGGATATCAAGTCGCAGTGGGATCCACGGGATAACTGGGTTCTGGACTGCGTGCCGCGGGGTATGCCGGGCACGATGTTCAATCCGTATCCCGTTGAGTTCGTACAGCAGGATGACGGCAATATTCTGCTGCGAATCGAGGAGCACGACAACGAGCGTCTCATCCACATGGGTGGCGGCATCGATCCGGCGGCGCAACCGGCGAACCGAATGGGTGTCTCGACAGGCCACTGGGAGGATGAGCGCACGCTCGTGGTGGAGACCTCACATATATCCTTCGGCTGGTTCAATCAGGACGGTATTTCTCAGAGTGAGGAGTCGAACATCGTCGAGCGGTTCGAGCTGAACGAGGCGGGGGACGGGATTGCTTATCACGTCACGCTAACGGACCCCACGACTTTCACTCAACCCGTCACGGGTCATGCGCAGTGGGCTGCCGTTCCGGGGATTCGAATCAGGCCGTTCGCCATGTTCTGCGAAGACGGCTTCTACGCGCGGTAGTGCTGCCGTGTCCCGAGTAGCGTTCTTCGCTGTACTGGCAGGCGTGTCAGCTACTGCATTCACGCATCACGGTCCATCCGTTGAGCCGCTGTACGACACCAGTGCCCTGGTCGAACTCGACGGCGTGGTGACCGAAGTCTTCTGGAGAAATCCACACGTGCGTTTCCGGATCGACGTGGCGGCCTCAGGTGTGGAGGCAGAGATCTGGGAACTCGAGATGAGCCCGATCAACATCCTCGCGCGCGCGGGGCTCGACGGGGACCTCGTCCAGGCTGGGGACCGTGTCAGGGTCGCGGGCGTCGTGTCGCGGCGCAACGTCGGGCACATGGCCCTGCATCATCTACTGCTGCCGAACGGTCTCGAGTATGCGGGCCGCGGAACAAGCCGGCAGCTGCGATTCTCCGATCGCCGGCTGAGTATTGAGGCGCTACCGATGGCGGAGGCGACGATCGAAGCGGCGAAGCGCGAGGCGGACGGAATTTTCAGAGTCTGGGCGCGAGGCCCCGAGTACGGCGTCGGCAGTTCCCGTTCCCGGCACGCCGATAGCGTGCTGACCGAGGCGGCACTCGCTGCGAAGGCGGTGTTCGATAAAGGGACGGACCCGCTCATGGACTGCGTGCCCGAGGGCATGCCGCGAGGCATGCTGCACCCGAGTTCGGTGGAATTTATCGACGAGGGCGAGCAAATTCTGCTGCTCGTGCAGGAGCACGATCTGGTGCGGACGATTCATATGCGCGCGGACGCCGAACCGGCAGAGCAGCCGGCGACACCGCTCGGATATTCCGCAGGAAGTTGGGAGGGCAGCACGCTGATGGTCGAGACCACGCGTATCGATTGGCCGTACTCGGATGGCAACGGTGTGCCGCAGAGCGACGAGGCAGTGCATATCGAACGCTTCACGCTGTCGCCGGACGAAATGCGGCTGGATTACCAGATGACCTCTGTTGATCCACGATACCTTCGTGAGCCCTCCGTGCGTGGCGGGCATTGGGAGTGGCTTCCGGGCGTGGAGCTGCGACCGTTTGAGTGCGCCGTCTGGGAGCAAGAGAACGATGAATAGACGAAACGCGGTCGTTGCG
>Ga0255047_10002120_pt1 | contig 13410 bp, 7 predicted proteins | sample JV7_2_1_MG_FD_183640 | JGI IMG/M metagenome (GOLD analysis project Ga0255047, IMG submission 183640) | Seawater microbial communities from Jervis Inlet, British Columbia, Canada - JV7_2_1 | ecosystem: Environmental > Aquatic > Marine > Inlet | place: Canada: British Columbia | collected 2016-10-06
GTGTTGGTATCGGTAGCGCTGGCCGCTGCAGCGGAGGCCCAGAGTCTCCCTTCCTCGCAGGCAGGATTCGACGCCACCAGGTTGGCGCGCATCGACGAGTTGGCACGCGAGTACGTCGAGAACGGCCACATGCCCGGGTTGCGCATCGTCATCCAGCGCAACGGTCGCATCGTTCGCGACGTGATCACGGGCTTCCGGGACACGGAGGCGAAGGCCCCGTTGACGTCCGACACGATCTTCCGGATCTATTCGATGACCAAGCCGGTGACGGGTGTAGCGATCATGCAACTGGTCGAGCGCGGTCTGGTAGGGCTGCACGACCCAGTAGCCCGGTTCCTGCCCGGCTTCGCAGACCTGGCGGTGTGGGGCGACCAGACCGACAGCCGTGCCGGGGCGTCGATGACCGTCTGGCATCTGCTGACTCACACATCGGGTCTCACGTACGACGACTCGAGCGCCGACGGCGTGCCGGCTCTGTACGCGGGCGCCGACCTCTACTCCGGCCCCGATCTCGATAGTTTCGTTCGCCGACTGGAGCAACTCCCGTTGGCCAGCGCCCCGGGCACACGCTGGGAGTACAGCGTAGGGATGGACGTGCTGGGCCGCATCGTCGAGGTGGCGTCAGGCGATGCGTTCGATACCTACCTGAGCGAGAACGTGTTCGACCCCCTCGGCATGGAGGACACGGGGTTCCGGGTGCCCGACGAGAAGATCTTCCGGTTTGCCGCGCTCTACCGGCGCGACCGCGAGGGCGGACTACGTCTGATCGAGTCGCCGACCGAGAGTGGCTATCGCGCGTCGCGACCGACGCCGTTCGGCGGCCACGGGCTCGTCTCCACGGCCGCTGACTACATGCGCTTCGGCCAGATGCTGGTGGAGGGCGGTAGCCTGGACGGCGTTCGGATCCTGACCAGCGCGTCGGTCGATCTGCTCACCCGGGACCACCTCGCTGGCAAGCTCGATCCCGACCCGCTGGTGCGCAGCTGGCTGGGCGCGACGGCGCGTGGCCTGGGGTTCGGTCTCGCTGGTGCCGTGGTTCGCGACGGGGTGGCCAATGGCGTACCGGGCTCCGACGGTGTGTTCTTCTGGGGTGGCGCCGCGAGCACCTTCTTTTGGGTCGACCGCGCTCGGCAAATCGTGGGACTGCAGTTCACCCAGTTGATGCCATCTGACGCGTATCCCATCCGCGAAGAGCTGCGCGAACTTACCTATGCCGCGCTAGTCGATCCGGCCTCCGCGGCGGCGCGCTAGGTCGGAACAGGAGAACAAATCCTGTTCAGCGCTCCACGGGGCCCAGGGTCTCGTCGAGCCACGCGTTGATGATCGGGTTGCGGATCTCCAACGGCGGCAGGTGCCCGCTCCCGACCAACTCGAGGCGTTTGGGAGCCGTCAGCATCTCGAACAGGGCTCGTGCGTAGGGCTCGTATGGGATCTCCTCGTCGTACCTGCCGTGCAGCATCAGGGTGGGTACCGGGATACGCGGGACGAAGTTGTAGTCAGTGATCTCGGGCAGGTACTGCCTCGCCCACAGGCCGCCGCCGATCAGGACCGAAGCGCGGAGCCTCGGCTCGACGGCATTCAGGATCAGCGCACCCTCGACCGCTCCCAAGCTGAACCCGATGTGCGCTATGCGGCTCATGTCGATGTCGGTGCGCGACTCGAGGTAGTCGAGCGCCATGCGGTACTCAGTGACCCGGAGGACAACCTGACTGCGCGCATCTACCGTCAAGCGCTGACTCGCACGGGGGAAGTTGTAGTGCCCCGGCCAGGGCCGTTCGATTGCCGCCTTGGCGACGATCGCCATCACCGCACGCCCCGCCTTGATCTGTGGCGACAGAATCGCTTCGACTTCCTGGGCAACCGTCCGACCGAAAAACACGGTGCTGCTGGCGAAGTAGTTGATGCACTGATACGGAGCTCGCACGCGCTTGGGCAAGTAGAGATAGGCAATAACCCGGTCGCCGTCGAGAAAACCGGCAAAAGTCAGCTTTTCCCGCGTCCAATCGGGGGTGTCGACCGTTTCGACGATCTCGACGGAGAGGTCTTTCTTGTCGTAGCGATAGTGACTCAGGAACCCTCGGTAGGTCGCGTCGTCCACTGGCTCGAGGTAGCCGTCTCCCAGCACCGGCGGCGCGATGGGGCCGGATCCCTGGTCGAGCGCACCGGCGGCTGGGTTGCTGACCGTGCGGAATCCAATCGTGTTCGTGGCATCGAACGGGGGACGTGCCGACCCCGACGAAAAGACGTAGGGAGCGTCGGCCCAGGAGGCCCCGGCCGTAGCGCGACCCGCACCGCGCTCGTTGACCACCCATTCCTCCACGTTTCCGGCCATGTTGTAGGCGCCGTATGGACTGATCCCGAACGGATAGCTGTCGACCGGAACGGTGTCGCGCCCGAGGAAGTTGGCGTGGCGCCCGGTACCGGCGCCGACCCTCAACAGTCCCCACGGCACTACCACGCCCTCGAAGTGAGTGGAGAGACCGGCCCGCGCCGCCTTTTGCCACTGGAAGATCGTCGGCAAGCTGGTGCCCGTGTACTCCGCGTACGCGGCCGCCTCGTACCAGCTGACTCCAGTCACGGGGTGTTCGCCCCTACCATCGGGGTAGTCTTGGTTGCTCCAGTCGCGCGGTCCGGGCAGGCCGCTCCGATCGACGAGAAGCCCCATGGCCTCGTCGCGCGACAGCTCCACGCCGTCCTTGGTGAAGGCGTGCTTCCAGTATTCGGGGGTCCTGTAGCCGCCGGCGCGAACGAACTCGCGAAAGCGTTCGTTGCTTACCTCGTGCCGACCGATGAAGTAGTCGTCCAGCGGCACCGGCGGGATCCGAGCGAAGCTGGTTCCCTTCAGTCGGTAGGCAGTGGATTCTGGGAATGCCTGATCCCAGGCCCCGCCGGCAACCAGCACCATCCCGTCGGGCGTCGCAGCAGCGGCGGAAAGTCGCTCCGCCAGTACGATCGCGGGCTCGGCGCCTATACGTGCTTCCGCCCGATTCAACTCGCTGGATATCACGCGCTCCAGCGTGACGAATCCCTCCTTCTCGAGCTCCAGGCGGTACGGGGCACGGGCGATGCGCAGATCGACCAGCGGCGTGGTTCCGAGCAGCACTCGCGGGTGCGGTTCATCGGCTTCGCTCGAGAATCGCCGCGCATACACGTCGGCACCCTGGGGGTCGGTCGTCACCGTCAAAGGGTCCGAGATCTGCGGCATCAACTCGTTCAGCCTCGGAGCGTCCGGTGAGCGCTCCAAGGCTCGTATCGCCAGGGCGTACGCTTCCGGGTAGGCACCGCTCGCGGCCAGGCTCTCGATCTCGGGGATCGCGACGGTCTGCGCCCAGCGCACCTGCGAGCGTTGATACCAGAGCCCGGCGGTGGCGGCGCCGATCACCGCGATCAAGACCGCCGCGGCGACCAACGTCTTGCGGCTCACGGTTCGCGTTCCGGCAATCTCCGCATCAAGGGCGGCCTGTACCTCCTGCAAGACGGCTTCTGCCGACGTGGGGCGGAGCGCCGGGTCTTTGTCCAGGCAACGGGCCACAAGCCTGTGAATTGCCGGACTCGTGGTTGCCGGCAGCGCGGTAAAGTCAGCTTCGTGATCGATGACCGCCGTCAGAGTATCGGCCAGGGTTGCCCGAGCGAATGCCGGCCGGCCCGTCAGCAACTCGTAGAGGACACATCCGAACGACCAGATGTCCGAGCTCGCGCCGGCAGGCTCTCCGCGAGCCTGCTCCGGGCTCATGTAAGGAACCGTACCGATGAGGGCCCCGGCGACCGTGATGTCGGTGGCTTGTTCGGTGGGCGCGTCGCCGCGGCTGGCGCCGACCTCCTTGGCGATCCCGAAATCCAAGACCTTGGCCCTCCCGTCTTCCGTCAACATCACGTTCGCGGGCTTGAGGTCCCGATGAACGATGCCTTCCCCGTGCGCCACGACCAGCGCAGCGGCGATCTGGCAAGAGACGCGCAGAGCGCTCTCGAGGGGCAGGGGTCCGTCGGCGAGTCGCTCCTGTAGCGACGCGCCTTCCACGAGCTCCAGGACCAGGAAACGCGTCCCTTCGGACTCTTCGAGGCTGTGGATGGTGGCGATGTTGGGATGGTTCAGCGCGGCGAGCAGCTGCGCCTCGCGCTGCAGCCGCGCGAGCCCTTCCCTGTCGTTCGCGAGCTGCTCGGGGATTACCTTGATGGCGACGTCACGTTGGAGCGTCGTATCTCGCGCCCGATAGACCTCTCCCATGCCGCCCGCACCCAGCGGTGTGAGGACCTCGTAATGACCGAGGGTCTGGCCGATCAACATGAAAGCACTCTAGCCCTGCTATCCGAGAGAGCCACCAGGCACCAGGGTACTACCTGACGGTGCCACGATTGCATGGTCGCGCCCGCGAGCGAGCGTTCTCGCACTCGCCCAAACTCGTGGCGGCTACTCGTCGCCCTGCAGTAGCTCGTCGAGGCCCGCAAAGGGTTTTTGGGTAACCGCAGGACCGCTATCGCTGCTCCCACGGTTCTTCGCCGGAGACGAGGCGTCCGCGACGGCGTGCCTGGAGTGCTCGTTATCGTGGCACCAGTAGCAGAGCAACTCCCAGTTGCTGCCGTCGGGCGGGTTATTGGTGTGATCGTGGTCCTTGTGGTGAACCGTCAGCTCGCTGAGGTTCTTGCCCTCGAAATCACGCCCACAACTGCCGCATACCCAGGGCAACAGTTTCAGCGCCTGGCCCCGGTAGCTGCGGTCCCACTCGGCCCGAGCGCGACGCGCCTCGGCAACACTGCGATCCGCTCGACTGGAATCTGACGGTTTCTTGGGCCCCACGGCGGTTTCTCCTCGTGGCTCAACCGAGAGCGACGTCCAGGACCATCATCACTGCGAAGCCGGCGACCGTCGCCACCGTAGCAGAATCACCGTGGCCGCTGAGTTGCGATTCCGGGATCAGTTCCTCCACCACGACGTAGATCATGGCCCCCGCCGCAAAGGCCAGCGCGTAGGGCAGCAAGGGAGTGAACGTCAGCACGGCCGCCGCTCCGACTACAGCTGCGACGGGCTCGACTATTGCCGAAAGCTGCCCGTACCAGAAGCTCTTCAGGGCCGAGACTCCAGTGCCGCGCAGTGGCATCGCTACAGCGATCCCCTCCGGGAAGTTCTGCATGCCGATGCCGATCGCCAGCGCGATCGCACCCCCGAGCGAGCCAGCCTCCCCCAGGCCTCCCTCGACGCCGAGTGCCCCGAAGGCAACTCCGACGGCTAGACCCTCAGGAATATTGTGCAGCGTGATCGCCATCACGAGGAGGGTTGCCCTCTCCCACGACGTCCTAACGCCCTCGGCGTCCTTCATCGGGTAGCCAATGTGCAGATGCGGTAGCCACGCGTCCGCGAGTCGCAGGAAAACCGCGCCGGCCAGCAGACCGACCAACGCGGGCAACCAGGCACGGCCCCCTTGCCTCTCGGCCATTTCGATGGCTGGAGCGAGCAGCGACCAGTAGCTGGCGGCCAGCATGACCCCGGCGGCGAAACCGAGCATCACCGCAAGGAATCGCTCCGACACCGTGTGCGTGCCAAGGACGGTCGCGGCGCCAGCGGCCGTCACCCCCCAGGTGAACAGCCCGGCGATCAGGGCCTGCTGAACCGGACTCAGACCAGCGAACCACTCCACTAACCGCGCCTCCCGACAACAACGGAATCGTCTGACTCGTCCGGGAGTCTATATAGGCGCAGACGACTTCGTGCCCAGTTGACCGGGCAGACGGGACGCCTGCCGATGCGCTGCATCGCGTGGATGTTGGGCGCGGCGCACTTCTCGCGGGGCGTGCCAGCATATCCTACGATGATCCAGGCGTCGGGAACCGGTGAATCTCGCCGGCGCGGCGCGACTCGAGAAACAAGAGCAAGCCGAGGCAGGCTGATGGAACGGATCGTCCAGTGTGTTCCGAACTTCTCCGAAGGTCGGGACGAGAACGTCATTCGAGAGATCACGGAGGTGATCGAGGCGGTGTCCGGAGTGCGGCTCCTGGACGTGGATCCCGGCGCCGATACCAACCGCACGGTGGTCACCTTCGTCGGCGAGCCGGAGCCCGTCGCGGAAGCGGCCTTCCGCGCCGTGCGCCGCGCCGCCGAACTCATCGACATGCGTCGGCACGCGGGGGCCCATCCCCGCTTCGGCGCCACGGACGTTCTGCCCTTCGTGCCGGTCTCCGGCGTGACCATGGAGGAGTGTGCGGAGCTGGCCCGTGCGGTCGGGGAGCGCATTGGCAGGGAACTCGGCATCCCCGTGTATCTGTACGAGAACGCCGCCAGCAGCCCCGAGCGTCGCTCGCTGTCTCGCGTCCGCACCGGTGAGTACGAAGGTCTCGCCGCCCGCCTGGCGGATCCGCGCTGGGCGCCCGATTTCGGTCCCGCCGAGCTCAACGCGCAGGCTGGAGCCACTGCCGTCGGTGCGCGCGAGTTCCTGGTTGCCTACAACGTCGACCTCAACACCACCGACCGTCGCTACGCCAACGAGATCGCCTACACGCTTCGGGAGCGCGGCCGCTGGAAGCGAACGGGCAACACCGAACCCCTCTACTACAAGGGCGAAGTGGTCAAGTTCCCCGGCGACGGAACGTACCCCTGTGGCGCATGCGACTCCGTCGGCGGCTCGTTCGAGGAACTCGAGACCCACTATCGCGAGGCGCACGGCGGCGACCTGCGCCAACGCTACGAGGATCTCGGCATCGACCCGGCCAACCCCACCGGTCCGGTCTTCGCGGACGGCCAGTTCACCCACGTGAAGGGTATCGGCTGGGTCATCGACGACTACAACCGTGCCCAGGTGAGCATGAACCTCACCAACACCAAGGTGGCGCCGCTGCACGAGGTTCTCGAGGGAGCGCGCGAGGCGGCCCGCGATCGTGGAATCGCGGTCACCGGCTCCGAGATCGTCGGCGTCGTGCCGTACGACGTGATGCGCGAGGCGGCCGTGTTCTACCTGCACCGCATGCGCAAGTCACCGGGGCTGCCGGTTCCGGACCTCATGGAGACGGCGATCCAGTCGATGGGCCTGCGCGACGTTGCCCCGTTCGAGGCGGACGACAAGGTGCTCGCGATGCCCCGCATGGATGGCCCGCTGGTGAACCGCACGACGTTCGACTTCGTCGATGAGGTGTCACGGGACACTCCGGCTCCAGGCGGTGGCTCAGTGGCAGCCCTGGCCGGCGCGCTGGGCGCGGCGCTCGCCGCCATGGTCGCCAATCTCAGCGCTGGCAAGGGCGAGTTCGACGAGCACTACGAGACGCTGTGCTCGATTGCCGAGCGCGGCCAGCAGGTCAAGGATGCCCTGATGCGCGGAGTAGATGACGACACCAGTGCATTCGACAAGGTGCTCGAAGGCATGCGCATGCCGCGCGACACCGAGCAACAGCGTGCCGAGCGCACCCAGGCCATGCAGGACGGTTACAAAGTCGCTACCCGAGTGCCGCTCGGCACCGTGGAGCAATGCCGCGATGCGCTGCTGCTATGCCGCGAGATCGCCCTCCTCGCCGACCCCGAGATGATCAGCGACGCCGGCACGGGAGCGCTGGTTGCTCACGCCGGCGCGCAGGCGGCCGCCTACAACGTGCGCATCAACCTGCGCCACATCGACGATGCTGCCTTCTGTGCCGAGATGCGGAAACGAGTAGCGAAACTCGTGGCAGAGTGCGGCGAACTCGCGGCTGCTGTTGCCGCCGAGGTCGACAAGGTGCTCGACCGCGACACGGCATGAGGGGGTATGGGCGCTCGGCACTGCGCGGCACGGCAGGCAGAGTGGGCCGGTTAGCCCCACGCCGCACGCGCTTCCTGGCCCTCGCGCTCCTGTTGACTCTGGCCGGCTGCGCCGACGGAGCAGGACGCGAGACGAGAGCAGAACCCGGAGTCGAGCTGACCATCCTTCACGTCAACGATCTCCACGCTCGGCTCCTGCCCGATTCGCGAGGTGCAGGAGGCTTCGCCTACCTTGCGACGGTGCTCGAGCGCGAACGCGAGGCCGCACCGGCGCACCTGACCCTGCACGCGGGCGACATGGTGCAGGGGACGCCCGTCTCGACGCTCTTCGAGGGCGTGCCGATCTTCGAGGTCGCCGACCTGCTCGGCCTGGATGTCCATTGTCTGGGCAACCACGAGTTCGACTATGGGTGGGAGAGGATCCCCGAGTATGTCGAGGTCTCGAGCTTCGCTACCGTATCGGCCAACCTGACCGATGCCGCCGGCAACACCCTGGTGCCGCCCTATGTCGTGCGCCAGGTCGGTGAGCTGCGCGTCGCGGTCGTCGGCGCGATCACCGAAGATCTCCTCGATGTTCTTCAGTCGAGCAGCCTCGGGCCGTGGCGGTCGGCACCGCTGGTGGCAACTCTGGCGCCCGTGGTGAAGGCGGCGGCAGCCGAAGCCGACATGGTCGTCGTCCTCGGCCACCTGAGTGACGGGGAGGCCGAGGTCATTCTCGAGGCGCTGCCCCAGGTCGCCGTCATCGTGCAGGGCCACCCGCACCGCGCCTGGGACGCGGCACTGGAAATCGACGGGCGGATCGCGGTGAATGCCTCGGGCTACGGCCGCGACGTAGGCCGACTGCGGTTGCGCTACGACCCGGGGACCCGGCGGATCCTGGAATACGACTGGGAGGTCGTGCCGGTCGTTGCGGCCAACGTGCGGCCCGACCCCGCGGTAGAGCGGTTGATCGCGGAATGGGAGTCGCGCGCGGCGGACTTGGTCGACGTACCGATCGGCCGGGCAACCAGCGTGATCGAAGGCGAAGAACTGAAGGCTCTCATCGAGACGGTCATGCGCGACGGCACCGGCGCCGAACTGGCGCACATGAACCGCGGCGGAATCCGCGACATCCTGCCCGAGGGCGAACTCCTGGCACGGCATGTCTGGAACGCGACTCCCTTCGGCAACACCGTCGTAACCACTGAAATCAGCGGCAGGCGACTGATCGAGATGCACGAGACGGTGCTGCAACGCGAGCCGATCGCGGGCTACGCATCGCTCGATCCGGACCGTCAGTACCGACTCGTCACGATCGACTTTCGCGCCGGGCAGTGGCGCGATCGCGGCGTCGATCTGCAGTGGACCGACACCGGCGTATTGCTGCGCGACATGATCATCGCCTGGATCGCCGCCCGCGAGTCGGTACCGTGATCCGACCGGCACCGGTGGCTCGGCTGTCGGTCAGCCCACGCGGCACGTTCAGGGGGCGGCATGCTGCGGCGTTGGCGCTGTCGACCTTCGCCTGCGCGTGTGGCGGCAGTGGCTGGAGCCCAGCCTACGACCTGGCCGAGTATGTCAGCGCGGAGCGACAGATTGTGGCGACCGATGTCGTCATCCCGAAGCCGGCTGACGCCGCGGCGCTGGGGCGGGGGTGGGATCTGGGCGCACCCGAGGACGCGCTCGCGCGGGGAATCTGGATCACGGGCAAGGTCGCGTCGTTCAGCTTCGAGTCCCTGGCAACAGCTCCACTCTGGCTGAGGTGGGAGGCGCGCGGGCTGTCTCCAGCAGACGGCGAGGCTCAACGCGTCACAGCCTTCGTCAACGCGACGCCGATAGGCAGCGCCGTGCTCCCGGCAACCTGGGCTGAAGGGTCGCTCGAGATTCCGCAGCCGGTGCTGCGCGAGGGCTACAACCACGTGGAGCTGAGGTTCGCTGGCGCACGACCGCCCGCAGGCCTTCCGCAAGAGACCCGAGCTTTGGCAGCCCGATTCCGACTCTTGCATGTCGCTCGCCCTCCGGATGCCGAGCCATGGGCGGATCGACCGGCCTCCATCGTCAGAGCCGCTTCCTCGCCGGGGAGCCCAGCCATCGTAATGCCGGCCGACAGCCTGTTCGAGTTGCTCGTCGAGCTGCCCCGGGGTGGGCGCCTCAGCGGCCGGCTGGCAGTGAACGCCGGCCGGCCCGACGACCGCCTTGCGATCGAAGCACGCATCGACGCTGGTGACGGAAGTGGCAGGGTCGTCGGCGCAGAGGAACTCGCCCCGACGGCCACCACGCGACGCCCGTTCAACTGGCGTCTTCCGGCCGGGATCTACCGCCTGCGTATCGCTGTGAACGGCACGGGCAGGCGCTCGGTGCGCTGGGAGGACCTCCGCATCGAATCTGTGGGGCCGCCCCCTCCCGCCTCGCTGCAGCGGCTCGACAGGGCTGCCCATGACCGCCTGCCCGGCACTCCGAACGTGATCATCATCCTGTTGGATGCCGCGCGCGCCGACGCGTTCTCGGCGTTCGATGCGACGCGGCCAACACCGGCGTTCGCGCAGCTCGCCGCCGACGGCACCGTGTTCACGGAAGCTACCTCCAACGCACCGTGGACCGGGCCTTCCGTCGCTGCGTTGCTGACCGGGAGATTCCCCGAGGCGTCAGGCGTTCAGACGTGGGACGGTCGCTTGCCCGAGACCGTGCCGACCCTCTTCGAACTCGCCCGGGCGGCTGGCTACCGCACGCTCGTATGGTCGCAGCACACGATCTACAGCGGCAACCGGACGTTGCGTCGCGGACTCGACGACCACGTCCTGGCGCCACGCTCCGGCCCCGAAGCGCTGCCGGAAGCGAGCTATCTGTTCGCGGACCCGCGTCCCGTGCTCGCTCTCGTGCACCTGCTCCCGCCCCACGGTCCGTACAACCCGCCTGCTCCCTTCGTCGGTCGCTACAGTGGCTGGTGGTCCGGAGATCCTCCAGCGCTCAACGCCGCGCACCTCAATCGAATCGTCGCCGCGGGTCGGCCGCCGGTCGCCGCCGACTATGTCCGCTACGTGCGCGATCGCTACGACGAGAACGTCGCCTACGCCGACTCGCTGGTCGGCGAGATCGTCGGGCGAATCGGGTCGGCCGGACAACTCGACAATTCTCTCGTGATCTTGTTGTCGGACCACGGCGAGACCTTCTACGAGCATGGGCGCTTTCTGCATACCGAACAGATCTACCGGGAGTCCCTCCACGTGCCGATGGTGGTTCGATGGCCCTCGGGGTCGGCCGGCTGGCGCCGGAGGGTCGATGCGCCGGTGAGCCTTGTCGATGTGCTCCCAACGCTGGCCAAGGCCCTCGGGTTGGACGCTCCGTGGGATCGACTGCAGGGTCGAAGCCTGCTCGGTCTGGCGCGCGGGCAGTCCGAACCGGTCCGCCCGCTTCTCGCCTCGACGATGCGCGCCACGCGTCACTTCCAAAGGATGCGACCGCTTGCGCGGCTGCGCGTCGACAACGCGGTATTGGTGCACGACGCGTCCAGCGGACAAATCGAACTCTACGACCTCTCCAGCGATGCCGCCCAGCAGCGTGATCTTGCCGAGGAACAGCCCCTGCGCGCAGCGTTCCTCGCCCAGCAGCTGCAGCTGCTGCAATCGCGCAGCGCCCTCAGCCTCCTGGCAGAGGCACCAGCCGGCGCACCGCTCGATCTCGACCCTGCGGTCATCGAAGAACTCCGCGCGCTCGGGTACATCCAGTGAGCGGCCGTGGAGAGACCCGCCGTCTATTGTCGCTCGATGCCCTGCGCGGTTTCGACATGTTCTGGATCATCGGCGGCGAGGGCATCGTGCACTCGTTCGCCGAGCTGACCGGTTGGACGCTGGCGCTATGGGCTTCGAGCCAGCTGCGGCACGTCGCCTGGGACGGGTTCGTCTTCTACGACATGATCTTCCCGCTGTTCCTGTTCATCGCCGGGGTAGCGATGCCGTTCTCGCTGACCAAGCGGTCCGAGCAGGGTGAAGATCACAAGAAGCTGATGCTCCATGTGGTCCGCCGCGGCCTGGTCCTCGTCGTTCTCGGGGTCATCTACAACAACGGTCTGTTCAGGGCGAGCTTTGCCGAGACACGGTTCCCCAGCGTCCTTGGCCGCATCGGGCTCGCTTACATGTTCGCGGCCCTGATCGTGTTGAACACCAAGCTTCGCGGGCAGGTCATGTGGTTCGTAGGGCTACTGCTCGGCTACTGGGCGGCGATGAAGCTGATCCCTGTTCCCGGCTTCGGCGCCGGCCAGCTGACCGTCGACGGCAGCCTCGCCGGATACGTCGATCGGATGCTGGTCCCCGGCCGACTGTATCTGGGAGTGCACGACCCCGAGGGCCTCTTCTCGACGATACCCGCGATCTCGACGGCACTGCTCGGCGTCTTCGCAGGCACCCTGCTGCGCCGCGATCTCCCGGGGGTGACGCGCCAAAAGAAGGCCCTCTTTCTCGCCGTCGCCGGCCTCGCCTGCCTGCTGCTCGGCTACCTCTGGGGATTCGCGTTCCCGATCAACAAGAACCTCTGGTCGAGTTCCTTCGTGCTGTTCGCCGGCGGCTGGAGCCTGCTGCTGCTCGCCCTGTTCTACCTCGTGATCGACGTGTGGGGATACACGCGCTGGGCGTTCTTCTTCGTGGTCATCGGCATGAACTCGATTCTGATCTACATGGCAGGCAGCTTCATCGACTTTGCGTACACGACGGACTTCTTCCTGAAAGGGCTGCTGTCGGGCCTCGGTGAAGCCGGCGGCCGCGTGCTCTGGTGGATCGGGTTCGTGCTGGTCGAGTGGGCGTTCCTGTACTTCCTCTACCGCAGGAGGATCTTCCTGCGTATCTAGCAGGACGCCGTCCCGGAAGCGTCAGAGGCTCTCGACGGCCCTGACGAACGCGTCGATTTCCGCCTCGCGCGTGATCACGTTGGGCGACAGCCTCATCGTGTTGAGGTCGCCGCCGAAGGGTCGGAGGACGATGCCGTGCTCCTGAAGCAGACGCCGGGACGCCTCGCCGGCCCGGACTCCCTGGACCTCGATCGCGAACAGCGACGCACCATCTGCCCAGGCGCTCGGTGAGCGCCACTCCAGTCGAGCGCTGGCGCGGACCGCCGCCTGAGCGTAGGCGCGGAGTTGCTGCAATCGAGCCTCGACCCGTCCTTGCCCGATGTCGGTCTGGAACGCGATCGCGTCGCCGAGCACCAGGGTCTCGGCGAGGTTGCGGGTCCCATAGTCCTCGAAGACGCGCACCGTACCTTCCCAGCGCGCCTGCCCCCACGTGGTCCACATGGGCGTGATCTGTTCTCGCTGCTCGCGGCGCACGTAGAGCAGACCAGTTCCCTTCGGTGCCTGGATCCACTTGTGGCCGGATGTCGAGTAGAAGTCGACGCCGCTCGCCGCCAGATCCAGCGGCAGCATGCCGGCGGTCTGCGCCCCGTCCACCGCGACGAATTCCACGCCGGCTTCGTGCGCCATCGCGGCCATGGCGCGAAGCGGATAGCGCAATCCGACGATGTTGTCGACGTGCGGAAAGACGATCACCCGCGTACGGTCGCTGATCTGCGCCGCGTACAAGGCCACCACATCTTCGGCCCTCAGGGTCGAGGCTTCAGCGATGGGAAAGTCGAAGCGCCGAATTCCATACCCACGTCGGCCGGCCTGCTGCTCCCAGCACACACTCGCGCCGGCGTGGTTGAGAGTCGAGAACAACACCTCGTCCCCA
>Ga0255047_10002121_pt1 | contig 13401 bp, 7 predicted proteins | sample JV7_2_1_MG_FD_183640 | JGI IMG/M metagenome (GOLD analysis project Ga0255047, IMG submission 183640) | Seawater microbial communities from Jervis Inlet, British Columbia, Canada - JV7_2_1 | ecosystem: Environmental > Aquatic > Marine > Inlet | place: Canada: British Columbia | collected 2016-10-06
CTCCGGGCGGCATTGCTCCGGGCGGCATTGCTCCAGGCGGCATACCAGGGGGAGCACCTGGAGGCATGGGAGCTCCTGCCATTGCCGGCGGGCCACCCATAGGAGTCTGCGGGGCACCCATACCCTGTGCGAGCTTGACGCGGGCATTGATGGCGTGCGCCACCTGAGGTGCGAGGATAAACGCACGGCTGCTGCCGCGTACCTCAGCGATCTTGAGCATCGCTTCAGCGGCGGAAGCATGGATGTGGTGATCAACAGCAAGTTTGTGAAGAGCTTCCTTTTTGGAAGTCTGTCGCGCACCATCTACCGCGTACATGCTCTGGCCAGCACGGACAGCCACTGCCTCTGAGGCGCCCATGGACCCGAGGGCGTCCAGAGCAATAGCGCTCAAGGCTTCATGAGTACGGAGGTAGTCTCCGGACTCCTTCTTTTCCTTGAGAGGCATCCACTTCCAGGACGCAGGAATGATGACGAGATTTTGGTCACGAAGTCGCTTGGGCCGCCCAATGGGTGAGCGCGGATCCATGACGAACTGCTTCGTGCTGAAACCACCAAGGCTAACGATTTTCCCGCGGGTCACCTTACCGCTCGTGCTGAGCTCGGTGATCTCCACAGGCATCGACGCGTAGAAGTGTCCGCCACGCTTGCCGACGAACACGCCCTTACCCTTGCGGGGGGAGGCAGTGCTTTCCGTCATGAGCTTGCGGTACAGAGAAGTGCCTTTGAGCAACGCCTCGGTGACCTGCTCACCCATGAGGCAATCACACTGGACGTAGTCACCATTCCCGAAAATGGCGATCATGTCGCTCTTGTGTGAACGCTCTACGTCGGGCTCCGGACAATCCAAGGAGTAGGATCCCATGGACCCTGGCTCTTTGTTGTCAGTGCCCTTGGCTACGTCATTCTTGACTGCCTTGAGCTTCTTCTCATTCTGCGGGAACCACTGACGCCCTGCATCGCAAAGGTCGATGGGGTTCGACACGATGAGCGCGGTCTTGGGAGCACCCTTGAGGTTGTACAGCCGATAGATGCCCGGCTCTAAGGTCCGATGGAAGTCGTGGTATTCCTGCACCTGGACAGCAAGGTTCAGGCGGGGGCGTGTGTCCTTGAAGTGATACCCGCGCAGAAGAACGCCATTGAACGCCTCGGGGGCGCGGCTGCCGAAAGACTCAGCGTACTCGGAGGGCTTGGTCTTTTCGTCAGCGATGTACAGAGCACCACCACCCATGGAAACCATGCCTGCGGTCTTGTTCAATTTGATCGCATCGAGCAGAGCATCAGAACCGTAGATGTCAGCGGCTGTCTTGAGCAGCCGAGGACTGCGCTTCAACGCAATGGCGAAGGCCTGCTTGACGTTGTTGGTCGAGCCCTTCAAGAAATCCATGAGACGATTCTTGTAAGGTTTGCTGACCTGAGCGTGCTTGACCATCGCAACGATGTCTGAATCGATGCTTTGATCGCTAGCCGTGCGCATCATTTCCATGCGCTCTTGGGGGCTCATGGACTCGTAGTACTCACGCATCGCGCCGGGAGTCGGTGCTGTCATCTCAGAAAGCATCCCAGGCTTAGCCCGAGACATTATTTGCCCCCCGCCCAGTCCACCAAGGATTTCGCCTGCGCGCATGCCTTGGCCTTCTGTGACATGCTTCATGAGCTTGGGGTTCATGCCAGCGCGTCGGCCTAACGCACCCAGCATCGGGGCTGCAACGCCACCACCGATGCTACCACGAAGCATGGCTAACGGTACGTCAGCCATGTCACGGTCATACGCAGCTTGAACACCACCAGCGCCTGCACCGATGCCACCGCCAATACCCATGGCTGTGGTGATATCTTTAAAGCTCTTACCTATATCCTTGTAGGGCACCAGGTGGGGAGCTTCTTTGGCTACCGTCTCTACGACCTTTTTCTTACCCCCGGTCTTAATTGAACCCATCTTAGGCTCGGGCATCATGCCTGCCGTACCGGGACCCATAGGACCAGCGGAAGGAGGCCCGCCTCCAGGGGCTCCACCTGCTGAACCCAGCGGAGCTCCAGCTTGCATAGCTGCTTGAGCCTGCATTTGCGGATCTTGCATGGGTAGCGCGCCGGTCATTTGACCAGCTTGCTGTGCCATTTCCCACGTTTTCATGTGGGACTTGTACATCTTCGACAGCGTGTCGAGATCCAAGATGCCGCCATCCAAGGCTTGGCCCGGGGTGGACTGCTGGATGCGTTGGAACTGTTCTACGAAAGTCGCCCAGATTTCCGGGTTGAAGTCTTCGGCTGTGCCAGCACCGCTGCCACCTCCAGCACCGCCCATACCACCGCCACCACTCGGATCCGGGAAAGGACCCATCGCGATTTTGGTGAGCTTGCGGCCGAGGGGCTCACTCGCTTCTGCGAACATACGGTTGCGGGGGCTGACCTGATCCGCGCTGGCGTAGCTGTACCGCCCCGTAGTCGGAGGGACCACGATATTCCGGATGTCTACATCCGTGGCAACGGTATCGGGGAGTTCTACACCCTCGCCCATTGCTGACATCGTGCCCTTGCTTACTTCTTCAATCCACTCAGTGGTGAGCGGAAGGAAAATGTCCTTCGACTTCACATACATGATGTCGAAAGGCTTGAGCTGATTGTCTGCGAGCACGGAAGGTACGTATGTGTACTCTCCGTTTTGCTCCATGATGAAAGCACCTACTGCGGTGCCCATGGCGATGTCGGTGTCCAGTATCTTGAACGTAACGATGTTGGTGACCAAGTCGGGGAACTTGGACGTGAACACCTGGTACGCCATCTGACTGAACTTGTCCTCGAAAAGACGCTTCTCGTCTTCTTCGGAGGGCATGGCCTGTTGCTGATTTACGGCAGGTGACAGTAGAGCTAATTTACGAAATGTCATGGCTTACCGTGTCGTGACTATCCGAGGAGGTTGTACCTTAGCAGACCGATCTTTGATTTGGGCTGCAGTCGTAGGGAGTTCGGCAGGTACGTCTGCGTTATCGGCTTGCTCTGGATCAAAAACAGAGAAGCTCGGGTCTCCAACTGCCTGACCTAGTTTGCACTGGACCAGTTGGAGCCCGAGCTGCAACGCGGCACTTTGTATGTTCATCTCACTCAGGCATTGATATTCGATAGCGCTGCGCTGAGAGTGCTCAGTGAGTTGCGTGAGGCGCCGTTAAAGGAAGCTTCTTTCTCTTCCTTTTTCGTCGTCATAGGGTATTCCTTACCCATCATCGGCGGCACAGGGGAGGCCTCTTCGGAGTCGCATTTGCACTCCTTTTTGCCGCAGTCGGGGCACTTGGACTTGGTGTCATCCGAATCATCGGAGTCGTCCGAGTCTTTGCCCTTCATGTGAGCCTTGAGCGCTGGGGGAAGCTCTTTGCCGAGCTTTTCAGCGTCGGCGCTAGGTGCTTTTGGGTGGGAGGCCGCTTCCGCCTCCTTAGCTGCGGCTGTCTTCAGGAAGTGGTCGCGCACGAGCTCGGAAGCGTTCTTCTCACTGCCGAGGCTGTTGTACAGGTCGTGCAGGTACGCTCCCCGCTGATCGTCGGCGAGGCCCATCATGGCACGGACGTGAGCGATCTTTTGGTTCTCGTTCATGCGCGCGGGCAGGTAGGGAACTACCGAGTGCGCTGTCTCGCCGAAGAGCTGGTCGAAGGCAGAAGCCTTTTTTGACCCGCCGTCGCTGCCCATGATGTGCTCGATGGGCACGTTGGTCTTGCCGCTGTCAGTGGCCTTCGGTGCGAGCGGATGTGCCTGCTCCGAACCCACCTGCGAGTTGGTTCCAGGAACCATGTCGCTGCGACCGACGCCGTCTTCGCCCTTGTTGGCGTAGTTCTCTGGGCGACGCTGCGCTTCGAGAGCAGCTTCGGCGTTACCCGAAGCAGCGGCAGGTTGATCGTTCTGCTCTTGCCCCGGATCCATGAGGGAGCCAGTGCCAGCAGCAACCTTCTGTATGATCGAGGCCAACGAGCCGTGCTTGGCCGTGTTCTCGATGACAGAGTTGGTGCCTTCCTCGGTAGCCTTCGGCTTCTCCGGGTGCTTCTCCTCGGTACCAACGTTGCCTTGGCCCTTGCGCTCGTAGTTGCCAACGCCTTCTTCGCCCATGTTGGCGTAGTTCTCGGGACGCCGAGCTGCTTCGAGCGCAGCTTCTGCGTTGCTAGACGCAGCAGCAGGCTGATCGTTCTCGTTGTCGCCTCCCTCCATGAGGGAACCGGTCTCAGCCGCTGCTTTTTGCATCAGAGACCACGCTGCCGTTTTGGCAGTGGTAGTGGGATCTGTGGCTTGAGCAGTCTTGGTGAGAGCGGGGCTGTACTTGTCCCCCGCCTGCTTGCACATGTGTTGTGAAGCGTCCACCAGCTGGTCGCACAGGGCGTGGGCGACTTTTACAGTCACCGAATCTCCCTGTGATACCGGATCAGGCATTCCCGAATTGTCTGCGACGTAGTCAGCAGCGTAATCGGCAGCTTCTTTGGAAGGATATACGATCGCCCCGGTCCGAACGAGTTCGGAATTGAGACCGCGAACGAAAGCGCGCTTGAACAGCGGAGAATTAGCCATTTGTACCTGCTCCTCTAGAGGTATCGACGTTAATGATAGCTTGGTTCCTATTTGAACCCAAGGGGATTAACCTATCGATTTCAATAACGACCAGCCGATCCTTCACCAAACTCAGAGCTGAATATGATGCCGGGTACGGGATGTGTGCTGTGAAGATCCGACGTTTGTCCTTTTTGCGCCCCTTCGAGTATAGACTGCTTCAGATACCTATGGCCTAAGCGGACCATCCAGTCGGGGTTTAGCAAAGGATTTCGCGTAGCTGGCGCCATGACTGGGCTAACTACAGGTGCTTTCATGGTGACTTTCACACGCCGGATCCCTGCGCGCTGTAGTTCCTTTACCATGGGAGCCGTGAGTTGTGTACCTGCAAGGTGGTGCAAAACACCTTCGCCAAGGTGGCGTCCCTCAGCTTGCTTGAGGGGGAGCTCGTCAACGCTGTTGGAAATCACGTTACGGAATCGGTTGTAGTCGATGACGTCACCGCGGACTAGGCCGTGGTTGGCTGAGTCTTCGTCGTCGATGTCTTCGATAGTCAGATAATTCAACGTGGACTTGGCCAATACCTCAAAGTGTCGGCGGTCAACGTTGATCCCGTTATCTTTGTAGATGCCGGACAGCTTGTCTACTACGTAATCACGTCCTGCACCGAGTCCTTTGTGCTTGACCACTTCGTCTGGGCGAGGAACTCCCTCTGAAAGTACATCTCCTGCGTGTACTTTATCTCCCGCTTTTACTAATGGCTTTAGCCCTTGCGCAATGTGCTGCTTGGTTTCGCCCATAGTGACAAAGTGTCCGCCTTGAGGCGCTGCTATCACAGATGTGATATTTCCGTTCTCTGGAGCTAGTATCGCTTTGTTTTTGAAGGAGGCGGGAGATTCTAGGATGGCACGAAATCCAGTTAGCCCCGCCAGGTGAGCACGGTCTCCGCCAGAGAGCCGCACACCATGCTTAGCGTCCAAGGCGAGCTGTGTTAGCGGTTCTCCCAGAGATTGACTGGCGCGTATGCCAACGTTGTCCCCTATTTTGTTCATCGCGCCTGTACTGTTCAGGCCCATGCATTTTTGGCATATACCTACGCCTGATTCACAAGTCATAGGGGAACGCGCTATTACGGTGCGTATTTTTTTCTTCTTGAGCTCACGAACTACTCCCGGCGTAACCAGGGTTTCTGCTCGTTGAGTCCCAGCCGTCCGTGCCAGAAAACGATCTAGCAGGTCGGGGTCGTCGGTTGCCAGGCTGAGTCCGTTCTTGGTGTTGCAGTCAGCCTCAGTGATTACCTGGTGGCTTGTGTTATTGACCAGGATTTTCGACAGATCACCTGGTTCGGTGACCTCAATGTTTGTCTTGACGGCGGCCATACGAGCTTCGCGGTTCGTAGCCCACCACTCAGAAGGCCGAAGTCCCTCTGAATAGCTGTGCACAGTTAACCACGGTTGGAGCTCATCTTTTTCGTCACTAGCCGCAGCAGGAGCCCCCACTGCGCGCATTAACTGCAAGGGCGCACCCCGTGAGCCTGCACGTACCATGTCACCCATAGTGCCGGGGTGCGTCATGGCATAGTTGAGGAGTTTATCCTGTGTCTCACGGATTATATCTTGGCGTGCTTCGCGGGACTTGGCCTGGCGTATCCGTTTTAGCGCAGGAAGTGTGATGGCGTTTCGCCTCTTATACAGTGGCGCTATGTCATCCAGGCCTACAGATACGCCTTCCATGGTGGCGAATTCATCCCCCAGGCGCTTCACCTCAGTGATCACCGTCGAGAACTTCTCAGGGTCAGCCTTAGCTAAGCGAATCATGCTCGCTTGTAGCTTCTTTTTTGTGTACGTACCGTCAGGTCGATACGGCGTGGGTATCGCTTCGTTCAGAAGAAACTGCCCAAACGTGTTGGACATCAGGCACCGCTGAACTGAGGCAGACCCATTGAGTGGTTACGCGTACCGGCATCCCCTGCTTCGAGGGAAGAGTTGCCACTCCAGGAGGGCTTTTTATCTTCCGTACCAGGTGCTTCTTCCATCTCGACGTTGGGGTCGGCTTCGTCGGCGGTACCATCTTGGTGTGCGAAGTCTACGAACATATCTGCGGTGGGAGACTGCGCTTCACCCTCAGGATCTTCCAACCCCATGGCGGCGCCAGGGCCTTCGCCTTGTTCTTGTGCTGCCATGAGCGCTGCAATGAGCTCCTCGGGGACTTCCTCTTCTGTCTCCATGCTGGGAGGGCCAGCTTCCATCTCGGGCGGCATTTCCTCTTCCATGCCGGGAGGCCCAGCTTCCATCTCGGGCGGGGCGCCCTCCATCTCAGGAGGAGCACCCTCAGGCCCTTGTTCCTCAGCCTGTGCCATGAGCGCGGCGAGCAACTCCGGTGGAATCTCCTCATCCTCTTCAGGGGAAGGAGGTACGCCTTCGGGTGGGGCTATAGGATCCTCCTCCTCTTCCTCAGCCTCGGGGCCCTGATAGGGCATCCCGAGTTTGGTGAAGGCGGCGCGGCTCCCCAGCAGGTAGGCGTAGTTTGACATGGTTACTCGGATTCTTCAGGGGCTTCGGTGTCTTCGGCCGCCCGCTCAACGTTCAGCTTGGACTCTACGAGTTTAGCCAATGCGTCTCGGCCCATGGTGACTAGACCCGTATTGTCTAGCCCAGCGGCGATGAAATCAACTGCCGCGTTCTTTTTCTCGTCGCCAGTGACAGGGTCTTTGCCCTCTTTGAGCGCCTTCCGCCCTTGCTCATGGCCGTATGCGATACCCTTGGTGATCCACTCATCGATCATCTTTTCGTGCTTCTCAGCCACATCGATGTCGGTCTTCTTCTCGATGACTTGGATGAGCTTGCGCACGAGGATGAGAATGAGCGGGGTCGCGATGACGACCACGATCTCCAGAAGGTGAGCCACGATGGCTTGCCAGAACTCCTGGCCTTCTACTGCCTCACCGTCACCGCCACACCCAACTAGCAGGAGCGCGAAGAACAATACGAATGTGATGTTACGAGTCATTTTTTATCCTTTTTTTGAGAGCTCAGAAAGCTCTCCCTTGGGGCACACCAGTGGGTACCCCCGAAGCAGCGTTGAGCTGCCCCACCGTCTTGTTGTACTGAGCTCCAGTACGCTGTTTCACATCGTGGGCCGTATCGTAGGCCGTAGTGGCAGGCATGCTGAGCATCTTCTCCCCTGCATACCCTCCAGCCAGTCCGCCAGCAAGACTCCCCGCAGGACCACCTGCTGCTGTACCGACAGCGCCACCTGCCAAGCCGCCTGCGAGACTACCTGCGAACCCCGTGACATCTCCGATGGTTTCCCGTGTCTTGGCGTGAGCCGCTGCTTCTTGCGGCGAGTTGAAGGTGAGCTGCATGCCCATCTTCACCAAGGCTTCGTAGCAACCAAGTTGGTAGTAGGTAGTACTCACGGGTGATCTCTATCCGATGGAGACAGGGGTATTCATGGTGATTTCGCCAAGACGATAGGCTTTCATGGCGGCGGCTTTGGTCTTGAACTTCTTGGCACGCCCAGGCTCCTTCTTCGCAGTGGCGAGATAGACACCCAGGATGGCTTCATGTTGCGGGAAGACCATGAGGTCGTTCCTATTTTTGTCGCTGAAGAGTAGCTTAGACAAGGTAAGTCCTTGTGCTTCCTCAACGGCCTTGGTTCCGACAGGCACATGCAGCTGCATGGTGTCGCCGTCGTAGTCGAGGTTCTGTCCCCTCTCCATGAATGGATTTACTCGTAGCGACTTTCCTGGAACTGATACAGGGTAAGCAGCAACGAAGTTATGCTTATGCAGAGAGGGAGCGCGATTAACAAACACAGGCCTTTTTTGAATCTCGGCATCAAGAATAACCTTGGCGGCTGGGTGACGCTCTTCGATCATCTCGGCAGCGTGTGTGGGCTTGTACCCTTGCCCCACTAGGCCTCGCATCAAAAACTTGGAGTAGGTCTTCCACAACATGTCTTCGGGGATACCAATTTGATCCATGTTGAGAGTGTTGTCTGGGGTGGCCGTGGCTCGTCCCGACAGGTCTTGCTGTCGTTTCAGTATCTTTTTGTGCAGAAAGCCAGACTTGGGAGAGCCAGCTCCCGTGATTTGTTCGATAAAGCCCTTGGCTTCGCGCCCCTTCAACTGCGGACTTGTGGGGCGCATTGTGCCAAACAACGCACCGGCTGCGTCATGTAAGTGATGGCGTGCGTCCGAAGTAGCACTCGGAAGCCCGATCGCCGCCATACCCTTCAAAGCTTCAGAAGCCAACCCAACATCTCGGTACAGGTAATTGATGTCGGAAACTTGGAGCTCGTTACCTCGTTGCGATGGAAGGATAGGACGCATCACAGGAGGGATGACTGGAACCTTGGAGATCGTGTATGCGTCTCCTATTTTCTTGTGGTCCCCCGCCTTCAAAGCGCGGATGTATTTCAGCTGCTTGATTGCGTTGTCTAAGTCAGCGCCGCGCTTGGTCTTTGTGAGTTGAAGAAGTTCATCCTCCTTCTTTTCCATGTCGATGCGGTTGAGGCGTTTACGCACTCCATCACCGCCTATCTCTCCCATTTCAGCGCGCAGCTGGGCTTTGGTCATGCCCAGGAATCTACGTACGGGCTCTTCAAAGACGGGGTTGACTACTGGCTCAGCTAGATCCATGTGAGACCAACGAGTACCGCTAAGGCCCCCTGTCAAACTAGGGTCGAAAAGCCCGCCCTTTTCCGGCTTCATGTTCTTGGCGCTAACCATGAAGGACTTGGACTTCTCCAAGCTGGGTACGGCAAGAGCGCCCGAGCTCAGCTTTTTGATGTCTCGGTCGGTGAGAGGTCCCAAGGAAACCTGTGACCCCTGTTTGTCTACATTGATGCCTGCACCTTGCAGCATGGTGACAAACTTCTCGGACACAAATGGAGTCTTGGGAGGGGGAGGGGGCAGCCCAAATTCATAGGCTCGCCAGAACTCATCGCTCTTCTCACCTTTGGTTGTGAGATTTTCTTTCAAGACGTTCCGTGCGTTGTGCGCTAACAACGCATTGATTTCCATCTTGCCAACGCCCTTGGCACCTTCGTCGCCACCACGTGTAGGTTGAAGGTTGATGTCATAAGCAGACACCCCTCGGGCTGAGTAGTTGGTCTCAGTAGATTTGAACAGCTTATGTATGTAGGAATTACCTACGAAGATGTCGTCTATCTTTTTGTCGGCGATGGGATCGTAGACTGTTTCTTTGTCCTTGAGCTTGTGCTCTTTCAGCAGCTTCTTGGCGAACTTCACATTGTCTTCTCGCATGAATTGCGGGAGGATTATTGGCTTGCCTGTTTTGGCTACCACTTTACCAAGCGCTGACTCTACGATCTGACCAGGGTTGATGCGGCTTACTACGCCTGCTGATGTGAACAAAACATCAATAGGGTTGCCGTCCTCCGCTTGAATCATGCGTTCATCATCGACGATTTCAGAGACGACCCCCTTACCGCCGAAACGGTTGGCAAGCTTGTCTCCGATTTTCATCGGTTCTTGTGTACGCACAGTCACCATGATTTGCCGGGCGCTGTCCATGGTGTCTTGGATGACGCACGGTACCGTCTTTTCCCAGGTGACTGTGATGTCGCGGTAGGGCTTGACCAGTGACTTGTGAAAGTTACCGAGTAGCGCAGCCTCAGGAGAGGGAGGAGACTTGCGCATGCCAAGGATAATAGGGTCACCCTTGTGTAGTGTGACGCCTTCCTTGGCTATACCGTTGCTGTCAAGGTTTCCCAGCTGCTCGGCCGTGAAGTTCAAGCCGTAGTAGGCCGTGTACTTCTCTTTGCCAAGGATTACATCCTGACCTTTGGTCATGACCTCCTTGTACATGTGCTCAGAGGTGAGCTTTTTTGCAGCCCCTGCACTAATCACCACAGCGTCGTTAGAATTTTTCCCGTAGTAAGCCATGTACCCTACGGTCATGTTCTTACCAAGAGCCATGGTATTGTTTTTGGTGAAGTTAGAGGTGGCCAGCGTCTGGTCTTTTTTGACTCTGTCCCCTGCCTTCACGGTCACATCGTTGTGAAGGTACGTCTTAGATGAGAGGGGGAAATAAGTGTCGTAGGGTATTTTTTGGACGGCCGGCGCGGCTGTCTTGGGACCATCAGGGCGGACGTAGATGTAATCGGCATCTACTTTAGTTACAGTGCCAGCCCCTTTCGCAGTGGGCACGACAAGTCGTGCGATTTCTCGTTCCATGCTCTCGCCCTTACGAGGCGCAGCAGCCTGTACGTAGGGAGCTTCGCGCTCCAGCAACGGCAGTGCTTGAGTCTGGAACTTGGAGCCCATGATGGTACGGTTACCTTGCATCCCATCTATCAGGGGCACCATCGCAGTGGTGGGGCCAAACATGTACGCAGCATTGGGCAGCTCGTAGTCTACGTCTTTGCGCGCTACGGATACTACGTCTCTACCTCGGACGGCATCTAGCCGAGACCGATGTTCTTGCCCTGAGAATGCAACGGTGCTCTTGGCTAAAGTAGTGGCAGGCACGTGAGTCATTTTCCCAGAACGAATATCCTTCATTAGGGAGTAAAGATTCCCACGTCGATCTCGGAATGCAGCCAGCCCCGCACGTACATCAACACCTGCTTTGAAGGACTCAGGTGTACGAACCGGGTCCAGAATGCCGAGGTGGGTGTTGTGTACTTGGCGCGCTGCAAAAGGAATAGCGCGCTCACTACCGATACCACCCTCACCCAGTGAAGTAATACGGGACGCGTGGTCGATGATTTCAACAGGGTTGATCTGCATCGGGATAGAGCTCAGATTGGAGCTCGTAATAAACGAATTGAGCGAGCGCGTAAACGTGGAGTTGGGGACGAGTTCTTTCAAGGTCCGTCCACGAGCTTGATTCATCTTCAAGCCCACTTTACGTGCGATGGTGCGTTTGGCGTCTACGTTGAGCCGCTCCCTAAAGAAGTCATCTACGGAGTGGATGGTCTTGAACTCAAGGCTATCGCGGTCATCCTCTGAGTCGTTACCCTTTTGTACTTCTATTAGTTTTTTGGAGGCTGTCAGCAACGCCAGAGGGTTGGCCTTGTCTACAGGGACACCCAAGGTGCGCATATTGACGTCAGCATCCATGGCGGTGGCATCAAAGTAGTTACGTACGAATTCCTTTTTTCCCTCAACCGTAGTGGGTACGGTATCTCCCCTACGTTTGATCTTATTGATGACCTTGTTGATGGCGATTTCTTCTTTGCCCTTGAAGCTGTTTGCGTTGACGTCACGCAGTTCTTCACCCCAGTGCTGCCGGATATCTGCCTCGGGCACGCCTAAGGATCGCAGCAAAGAGTACAGCGGGACCTTGGATGTCCCGAGCTCCATGTGAAGACGCCCGGACTCAGGCTCCATGGACAGACGGAAGTTGCTTCCTTTGCTCAGGTTGAAGGCAGCTTCGAACTCTCCGTTGTTGCGCTCACGGGTATACACCCCCGGCTTGAGCCGCATCTGGCTAGGTATGTCGTACTCGTTACCGCCCACGATGAATGTGTGGCGTTCGGTGAAGTAGGGCAGATGGACAAGGGTATGGTTTTTCTTTTCCTCTACGACTTTACCGTCGTTGTCCTTGAGAACCAGCGTACCCGTGATCGGCTCATGCAGAGTGCGCCCCTTCATGAGGGCTTCCTTCTGCTGATTCGACGAGTAGTCCTTTTTCTTTACGTTGACGTGTTTGACCTCAAGGGTGGTGCTCCGCCCAACGATGGGGAACAAAGCCTTGAGGCCTTCGACCGTCTTTTCACGAATGGACTCACGGCGAGTGCCCGCGTCGGTCAGTAGTGGCTGTAATTCCGAGGCCATAGCTAGTGAATTATACTCGGTGTTGTCCTAATTACACAACCGCTAGTGGTAAAAGGTTGTGATGCTCCGGACTTAGACCTGGAGTATGCACGACACGACATTTCTACACATCTTTAGGAGGGTGATTGTGGAAGAGCTAAACGAGATACAGCGGTTCGCTAAGTTGAAACTGGAAGAGTTCGTAGACCTGAGAGTTGATCAGAAGATCGCTCGGATCTGCGTTTGGGCAGTGCATCATGAGCGGGTCGAACAGGGGCGAATGCTGAGCGAACGTCAAGGCTGCACTCTGACGGAAGAGGATATCTACGAGGTAGCCTTCTTCTTCCGTAAGGTATGGCAGATCGATGAGAGCCGGGCAGATCGGAAGGACTGTTTCTTGTGCAAGGCTGTGTTGCCGACGCACTTGGAGCGGTTGTGCCGGTGTTTCCGAGTGGCGCAGGTAGGGGTATGGATCCCCACAACTACAGAGAGCATTCTCTGGCTCAAGAAGACGTATCCCGAGGACTGGTACGAGCACATCATGGAAACGATTCTTTGCCAAGCCTGTGGTGACACAGCGGAGGTGAAGGCCCATGTGGTCGCAGCCAAGTTCCGAAAGGGTAGATCAGTTTGGCGGTCGCCCAAGTTCTGTCAAGAGTGCTTCAAAGCGAAGCAAAAGCAAAAGCAACGTGACCAGGGTGAGCCGCGCTTCCGAGGGCCACGTAGTAGATCTACTCCCAGTGCTCCTGTGAAGAGCACCGTGGAAACACCATCTGCTACGTTGGAAGAGCTGCACGCCAAGGTTGCTCAAGTTTCGCCACCTACGGCGGAGTCATAACCCAGGAGTAGTCAAATGGATGTCAGGCCCATTCCACTTAGCTGAAGTGAAACGTCGACCAACAAGGACCTAGGTTAGGTCGTCTTCGGAGTCATTGGAATCTTTGTCCGATGACTCTGGGGATTTTAACTCGGCTTCCGTGAGGTACCCTCGCTTTTCTTTAGGCACGGGTTTTTTGGGAGTGCCCCACTCAATCCAAATGATCACGGCCCCTGTCTTCAAAAAGGTTGTCTCCTTCTTGAGTACAATTGCTTCC
>Ga0255047_10002123_pt1 | contig 13394 bp, 26 predicted proteins | sample JV7_2_1_MG_FD_183640 | JGI IMG/M metagenome (GOLD analysis project Ga0255047, IMG submission 183640) | Seawater microbial communities from Jervis Inlet, British Columbia, Canada - JV7_2_1 | ecosystem: Environmental > Aquatic > Marine > Inlet | place: Canada: British Columbia | collected 2016-10-06
TCTGATGTAAGAGTTGCTATGGCATTATTGGAAGAAATTAGAAAATTAAACGAGAAGAAATAATGCCAGATATTACAATGTGTTCAGGGGCTAACTGTCCCTTAAAAGATGAGTGTTACAGATACACAGCAGAACCATCTAAGTTTAGGCAATCATATTTTATGAATCCTCCAATAAAGGATGGTAAGTGTGAACATCAAATGGAAGTATACACTAAAAACAAAGAAGATGATACTTAAAGGAGAATCAGCAGAAGAGTTCAACAGAAAAGCAGATGAGAACTATGAGAAGTACAAAGCAAGACAAAAGCAGACTCTAATTGATATGATGGAGGCTGATGAAAAACTTGGATTGTATCAGAAACCCACAAAGTTATACACGATAGAAGATATTGAAAGATGTGTAGAGAATTGGGGACTGTGTAAGGTTGAACGAGAATACATTGAGAAGTTTTTAGCAACCAAGCAAGTAGTAAAGGATTCCTTGACAACTCAAACGGTTGAGGAAAGGTTTACTATAATTCCAAGAGAAGAAGTAGCAAAAGCAAACGCTAGAATTAAGAAAGGAATGAAAGAAGCTAAAAATAAGCGAAGGAAAAGACTTGCAAAACCACCTCAAACGGTTGAGGAAGTGAAGTGTCCTGATTGCGATGGTACGGGTTCGTATAAAGTAAAAGACATCTATGAAGAATGTTGTTGTACTTGTTCGGGAGATGGAGTAGTCAAACCACCTCAAACGGTTGAAAAATGGGAGGACTTTGAATTATATGATGTGTTTGAAACTGCTATCCAAGAGAGCGCATTAACCGTAGTCACGAAATATCATAACCTTGACGAAGAGACAGCTGAACTTGCTCTTGAATGTGTTAGAATATTTAAGGAACTCAAAGGAGCAACAGACAGCTAAAACAAGAAACTATGAACAAATAAAATGGTAAACCCAAAAGATATAAGAATTGGAATGATTTTAATTCATCGAGATAAAGGAGAAATAACAGTTAGAGGAATATCTCCACATTGTAGAGATTACAAAATAGATACAGATGAAAGTTGGGTTTATCTAAAAAATTGTAAAGTAGTAAAGGATTCCTTGACAACTCAAACTGTTGAGGATAGAAGAGGATTTCCACCTATAACCATGATTGAAGATGAACTAGAACCAGCAAGAAGAGCGTTAGGCAATGAAGGTTTATTGAAAGCATTTGAAGAGTTTAAGCCAAAGATACCTCAAACGGTTGAGGAAAGAGCTTTGGAGTTGTATCCTGATGAAGCGTATAGAAATGCAATAGAAGTACGAAAAGCATACATCAAAGGAGCAACAGATAAAAACAACCAATGAAAAGCACAGAATTGAGGGTTGGTAATTTCGTTAGTGTAGATGGTAAAAACCTTACCGTGACTCAAATATTAGAGAAAGGTTTGAACTGTGGAAACGTGGGGGCATTGTACGAACTTGTTAAACCAATACCACTAACAGAGGAATCGTTAGCTGATTTTGGTTTTAGTGATACAAAGATTGTTTATATGAATAGCTGCGTGTGGATGCTTGGTGACGACATGCATGTAACAGTACTCGTAAATGATAAAGGAATAACCGCTTTAATTGTTTACGGCTATTTAAAGTATTTTGAACATGTTTACGTACACCAACTTCAAAACCTTTACTTCGCACTTACGGGTGAAGAACTAAACCAAAAAAAAGATGAGTAAAGAAGAATTAAAAGAAATATTGATACAATTTTGTGTTACAGAAGCATACGGTGCTTGTGATGTAAAACAATGGATAGAGGACAATGGTGTAAAAATGAAACCAAGAGATACTATACAACAAATAGAGTCTAGGGTTGATTATTTCATTGAACATCAATTAAACCAAAACAAAGATGAGCATTAAAGAAAGAAATATTTCAGAAACACCTGACATGTGGGTAGTATTAAAAATGTCTAGAGGAGGCGACGTATATACATAAAGAAGAAAAAGTTTAAAGTAGGTTTCAAACCCACTCACAAGTAGTTATATTTAGATTGTAATTAATACGATAACATAGCTTTAAAAATGATTGAAAAATTAACACCCGAACAGGAAAAGTTAGTTGAAGAAAACAGAGACCATTGGTTAAGTTGCTTTTTTGACTATGACGTAAAAACTCAGTTCAACGAAGACAGAGCTATCTTAGCTATTAAGGCACTTTACAAAATGTGCGACCTGGCAGACCCAGAAGTGGTAGTGGTTGACTCACCATACCAAATTCAAACTGAATGTAACAGACGAGCTGGAACGTTGGATAACCCAACTACTTACACCTACTCAAATTATGGGAACGCATCAGATTTCGGTTGGATTGCATTCTATGACACATTCATCAAATTGGGTGTTGAGATCGAGGATGAATTGATGAACAAGTTCAACGTAATGAAAGAGGTTATTCTTTCAGGTTGCTTCATGAGCGTTCAGCTTGAAGGACTCTGTGTAGTATCTAAACTTCCAGTTCAGATCAATCGTGACGAGGAAAACAGCCTTCATTCTACAACTGCCCCGGCTGTTGAATTTCTTGACGGATATAAGCAACACTACGTTGCTGGTAGATTTATCGAGGAAGAAGTGTTTGACGCATGTGCAACCACAGAAACTGCAGCTAAGAAATTCTTTGAAGAGGAAAACGAAGACATTAAGTCTGTAATCTGCTTTATCGTGAGAGATCGATTTGGTGAAAGAGGACTGTTGGATATGCTGAAAGCAGAACTGTACGCTGAGACGAAAGTTACTCACAATGCTGAGTATTCTGAAACGCTTCGTCTATATAGAACGAAAGAAAAATACAGCTTCCTTATGGACAGCAAGGAAAACGAAAATCAGCCCTACTGTTGGTTGGAATATACTTGTCCATCGACCGGAACGGTGTATTTAATTGATACATTCGCAGACTTCAATACTCCACTTGAGGCTGCTAAATTCCACCGTCCTGCTGGCATTCCACTTGATGTAGACTATACGTGGGAACACTTTGCAAACTAATCTTTCATATATTTAAATACACAAAAATGACAAAAGAAGAAGCATTTGTATACTGGGGTACCGCGAATGGTTGGTCCAAAGAAAAAGGAGAGCAGTTTAAAATTGCTGAAGCAATACATAAGAAAGACATGGAAGAAAATCCTGACGATCATAGGTTTGCACCTGGAGACAGACAGAAAGAAAGCAGAGGCTATACAACAAGCCGATGTAAGTGTGGGTTTGGTTGGTATGTAGATAGTAGTGGTTAATCAAGCCCAGAAGTCTATAAATAAGCTATTCATAAAGCAGCCCGGAGGTAGCGACACTTCCAGGCTGCAAAGATAGCCGAAGCTATAACGGTCCTAAGTCCGTATGTTATAGTATATATTAAGAAATAGAAAAAATAAATTATACACTATACTAAACCAAAAATGGATTACTATGAAAGACATTGATAAACTAACCAGAGAGAAATATCCTGCCAATGTGGAAGGCACCGAAGCTTTTAACACTACGAATGCAAGCACAGTAATGAAAAAGACTTACAGACCACTTCCAGGCTTTCTAACAATTAAAGATTCAGAAGTAGAGGGACTTGGACTATTTACAACAGAAGAGATATATGAAGATATATGTTTAGGTGCTACCCATGTATTTGATATTAGATTTGAGAACCATCTAATACGAACACCGCTTGGAGGATTTATTAACCATTCCGATAGTCCTAATTGTATTATCCGGCAAGAAGAAGGTCCAGGTTCCCAGGAGGAAGGGTTTCCGGTAAGGAAATATTTGCACTCACTAAGAAATATAGAACCTGGTGAAGAATTAACAGTAACATACACAACATATAAAGTTAATTGAGTACACCCCAGCCAAGCCATTAAAACCTGATTTAATATCCCTCAAAATCATTAGAGGTAGAGCTATAAAGTCTTATTTACCGTAGACAAAGTAGGTGCCATCCACTTGAATATCAAAATGACTAATGTCATAACTTGGTCCGAATATACCAGAGACAACATTATCTGAATACCTGAAATTCCTAGAATCATCTCTTTTGTATAATTTTGTAAGAGTCTTCTGTTGAGCTTTAGATAGCTTCTTCCAAAAACCTAATTCAGTTACTTTACCCTCGTTCAATTGCTCAATAGTCTTAATGTATTTCATAGCTTATAATTTAGTTGTAGAGTATATATTGTCAAGTCCTATAACCTCATTCAATAGACTACACTCAACCTGGTTCCAAACTTCTATAATATCCTGCTAAACCCAGATTACTAAAGCTCAGACCTCCTTTCTATAGCTATCTCATACTCTAAAATAGCTAAACTGTCATCAACACTCCCCACCGTGCCACCTGACCAAATTTAAAAAACACTCCAGTCTCAGAACACTTCCCAACCAGCTTCTCTAATAACCATAATAACAATCTGATATCAAACTAATATCACATTGAAACAATCAACATAACTGTAATCAACAATATAGAAACTAATATAACCACAATAAGTATTAACATTCAGGAAGGTCTGTACATAATCTGGTATACATGTTTAATCAATTCTATTGTCCAGTATACACTCATAACCCAACTCTAGTATACAATCATATCAGACACTTCTGAGTACATTCGTCTGACTTTAGTCTATATTCGATGTAATTTGCTATAAATTCTCAGTAATTCTCAGTAATTCTAATGATGTTGGTCATGGTAAGACGGATCATTCTTGGCGTGGACACACATTTGCCCACTTCCCACAACTTACGACCCCTGGTCAACTACCCATTTCCGGGCATTTTTAGGCTATGGACTTAATTTGCCCTGCTAGCCAGAACGAGTTAGACGGCTCCATGTATGATCAGCTATCCGGGTCTCACAAAAATATGAAAAAATATGAGAATAGTCCAATGAACTAGACAAATAATAGTTATATTCTAGTGTACTAATCAATCAAACAAATCAAACAAATGACAAACTCTGAAAAAAGAACCGCACTCCTGACAGCAGGAACCGAATTTACCGTTTCCCTAAATACTTGGAAGGAGGAGAAGGTGTTTATTATTAACAGGTTCGATTCAAAAGAATCAGATTCCAATCCTGCTGCGGGTCTGGCTGCAGGAACTGTAAAGCTTTCATTTGACACAATGAACATCAAGAGTGTAGGTAGAACGAAAATTACATTCTACACCTTTAACATGTTTGGAACACAATCTAAGCAGGTAATAAAATTTGAAGACATTGTGATCACTAAAACAGGAACTGAAGAAGCATAAGATGAGAAAAGTTAATTTATCTAAAGTTCAGGTTGGTCAGACATATGAATTTAATTGTGTAAGCAATTCGGGTTTCGGATCTGGTAGTCAATCGTGGTACAGTGTTCATGGACCAGTTAAAGAGGTTACTGCAGAATTCATAAGAGTCTTTAGCAACCCGGGTGTTAATAGACAGAGTTTTAAAATACCCGTTAGTACTATTGATTCTACATATCAATATCAAACCTTAGCTTAACATTAAGTAGGTGGGTAAACACAACCCAATTTGTAATAGTGTGACTATCAACAAATATGAAAAAATATGAGAATAGTCCAATGAACTAGACAAATAATAGTTATATTCTAGTATACTAATCAAACAATCAAACAAATGGACGTATTGGAGAAAAGAGCAGAAATTGAAAAAATGCAAGCTGAACTGCAAGCTCAATTAACTCAGATCAAGGAAGAAGCTGAACAAGCTGGAGATATTAAGCGGGCTAAGGAAAGCGCTAAGCGTTTTCTAATACAAGATAAGGAAAGAGTTGCTAATAAGAATTACTGGGTAAACAAACGCTTAAGTGAAACTGACAATGCAAACGTTAAAGTAAACACGGAAGCAATATTACTGGAGCGTAAAGCTAAAAGTTGGAAAATTGAGGATAGTAAAGTGCTTGCAACATATACTGAAAAAGTTACTAAATTATCACTTGTGTATGTGAACCCAATTACTCTTAATGAATACGTAATAAGAGTTGAGGAAGACGGCAAGATGGAATTACCTTACAACGTTGCTGATACATACAGGTCATATACAAGAATTAAAACCGTGGTCAACAAAATTGTAGATTACATCGAAAGTCAAGATACTAAAGCTAGGTTACGCAATAGCCAAGAGGAAGCTAATACCGAAGCAGTAGCTCATTTAACTGAACTATACCCTGATTCAACCGTAAAATATGAAAAGGGATGGAAAAGTAACTATGGGCGACGTGGTGGTGGCTATGATGTATACACAGTAGTGGTTATTCATCCTAACGGGAATACTGTTACAATGAATGTAGGTTATAGTTCTAAAGAAGTATTTACACTTAGCTGTCCAACAATACGATTTAACAAAGAACTAAGCACGTTAGACATATTAGATATAGCGCAAAACGCATAGGCAATAAAAATATACAGGTGAACCTAAGACCTGGGTGATTATCTAGAAGGATATACGAGATACTGTCTATGCGAGTTAGACATAATCACTAAAAGAAGATAAGGGAAAGTGTAGAAATAACTAATCCAGAACAACCCAGTGAAAGTCTGGCTACATATAACCTTATCCAGTGTACCCTTGAAATGCCATTTGAGAGGGAAATAAGGGGAATATGACCATCTTGCAAGAGGTTGTATTCTTAAATTAAAGCATCGCCAAAGATGTTACCCTTAATCACTGAGGAGTTGGCAGCAAGAGATAATAATAGGAAGGTGATATACGAAGCTGTATCTTATTATCTCGTGACCATTTATAGTAGTGTATGTGTGGGTATGCCACAGCTACTATAGATGGTGCTAATGAAATAGTGTGATAGTGGGTGGGTAAACCCAAAAACAATTTGTGATAGTACTATCCCACAAAATAAATATGAGAATAGTCCAATAAACTAGACAAATAATAGTTATATTGTATATGTAATCAAACAACAAATACAATGACTAAGCAAGAACTGACAACCACTGAACAAAATCAAAAGGATATAGCTGCTTGGAATAGTAAGCTGAAAGTATTGGAATCAAATTTCAATAATAAGCCGAATACGAAAACGGCAACAGCACTGTCTAATCACAGAATGGATAAAGTGCTACCACTCACGAAAACTAAACCAACACTCAAAAGCATGTATGTTGGCAATGCTATAGATCTGTTACTACCCACTGTAAATATGAGACAAATATGAAAAAATATGAGAATAGTCCAATGAACTAGACAAATAATAGTTATATTCTAGTGTACTAATCAATCAAACAAATCAAACAACATGAAAAAGACTATCGGTAATATCACAATCGAAATCAAAGGAACCCTTATTACATTCGTTGACGCAACGAATCGGGAAATGTTAAAGGCCGTTGACTGTTCCGCGACAGAGGCACTCGGGAAATATAACGAATACGTTAAGCAACTTGAGGAAAGAGAAAACGTAACTAAAATCTCTAAATAAGATATACTATGGCTACAGAACTAATCAAAATCAACGACGTCAAATACGACGCAGAATTATTCGAGGCATGGGAGATGAGAAACCCATTAGACACTCTATTCAGTATCGATGGAGGTATCCCAAAAGCAACTAACTGGATGGTAGTTGGTGACCCAGGTGTTGGTAAGTCAACTGTACTGCTTGACTCATTGGCCAACTGTAAAGCAAATGGTGCAAAGGTACTGTTCGTGTCTGGCGAAATGAATCAAGTGGATCTTTATCTATATGTTCAACGATTCCCAAAGTTTGGTGATATTGAAATATTCTTCCCACAGGAACTACCTGAAGGTGAGTGTCCTAAGCAGGCTCTAGAGGAGCTATTGCAGCAGGGCTGGGATATAGTACTGTACGACAGTTTCGTTGAAATCCAGGAAATCATCCGCGAAGTAGGCGGGATGTCTAGTAAAGGTTCTGAGAAATGGATGTTAGACCTAATGGGTAAAAACAACCTTGGGCATAACGATACAAATTCGTACACTTCGTTCTTGAATATCCAGCAAGTTACTAAAGGCGGTAAGTTTGTGGGTAGCAACCGATTAAAGCACATGACGACAGGGATGATGGAAATCAGATTCGTGGAAGAAAACGATGATGACAGATACATCTTCTTCGATAAGAACCGTAGAGGCAACGTGGGTAAAAGAATGTATTTCTCATTGCACTCAACGGGTGACGTAACATACGATATCGAACGATTCAATAAGGCAGAGAAAATGCATGAGATGAAGGTTAAAGAAAAAGAACTACTTAAAAGCGGTGAGGCTAGCTTTGAAGCTCTATTCAAACTTGAAAGTGGGCAGGATGTAAAAGATGTACCAAGTGAACCAATAATCACTGGGATATCGTAAAGGCCTTTAAAAATATTACTGTTTGTTTGATTGACAAGTGGGGTGCTGATTACTATCGGCACTCCACGACAGTATGCAATAAGCCCACTAACCCACTCTGAACAGCAGTGTGACTATCAACAAATATGAAAAAATATGAGAATAGTCCAATGAACTAGACAAATAATAGTTATATTCTAGTGTACTAATCAATCAAACAAATCACAATGGCTAAGAAAATCAAATCATTCGACAAAGCAACAGCAATCGCATTCAGTTCTGAACTTGAAGCACTAACCGCAAAGCTTGCTAAAAAATACGGAATTTCAATCGCGGTTAAATCCAGGAAGTACGGTGCAGATACCTATTCGGCAAAGGTCGAGGTTGCTTGCATTAGCAGCGATGGGACTGCTCTTACTAAAGAGGCTAAGGCATACGACCTATTTGCTTCAATGTATGGGTACAAAGTTAAACGAGGTGAAACATTCGTCTCAAGAGGTGTTAGTTACACTGTTACTGGATATAACAGCCGGGCACGCAGAATGCCAATACAAGCAAAGCGCTGTTCTGATGGAGCAGGATTTAAGTTCACTGAAAGTGTAGTTAAATGAGAACCTATACATTCGATCTTGGTAATAGAGTAGTAGATGTTAAAGCATCAACACTTGAGAACGCTAAGGCTAGTATATCCCACTATGGGTCAGCAACCCTCACACATATTGATGACATAGCTGTTACAGCCCTAACCCTTAAATAATTAAATATGATTGAATACTCAATTGGACCGTCTACAGTAATATTAGACGATGAACAAATCGCAACCATTCAGAAGTTTAATGACAAGTTAAATGGAGATGAAGAACATGACCACTATATAATGCTAGCACTGATGCAGGCTTTAGGTGTATATGGTGACGATGTTATGTATTTGTACGAATATCTTGTCGAGGCCGAAGATAGTATGCGGGCTAAATACAATAACGAGACAGATGGGTTTTATGAAGACATGATCCCAACTCAATTGTCCACTATCGATCAAACCGTTGTAAGACTTGGAGAAATGCTAGGCTATCCTACTGATTTAGATCCAGGCATAGCACTTGAAGAAGATATTTGATAGTTTTATTCTCATAAAGTTCATATTTGTCCAATGAACTAGACAAATAATAGTTATATTCTAGTGTAATCAAACAAAAACAATATCATGACAGAATATGAATTTAGTCGGCAACATTCTATTAGGATTTGCACAGACCGAATGGGTAAAGCCCTTATTGAGAACGACGGATTTACCATGACTGATGTTATGGATAATTACGATACAATCTTAGAAGAAGTTGAGACCTGGTTTGAAGAGGCCGAAGAGGTTGGATCAAGTGATTGGTTTTATTTAAGAATGAGTATATTACAGACACTTGGAAAGCCAAGTATTTACTCAAAGGAAAAAAATAAGTACAACGAACGGTTTCAAAAGTAAATTCAAATTAGGTTTCAAACAAGGACAGAAGTTGATATATTAACTATAACAAAAACAAACAATCAAACATGGAATACTTATCAGACAAAATTTTTAAAGAGCGTTCAGCAGAAGCAGCAAATCTTAAACCGATTCGTAAAGAGCTCTCGCTTTCAGAATTTCAAATTGAAGGTAACGACAAGATTATTATTGACGGGCAACCAATCAAAATTTCACAAAAGGCTTTTGGTAAATTACTGAAGAGACTACGTATACCACCTGCCTTTGCGAACAGATTCACTGATCAATTCGGTGAAGATGGCCTAAAACAGCTGATGGCTATGCTAAAATCGCATAAATCATCTAAAAATGACACCAGAGTCACACTATTGGCTAACCCAAAGACGATGGTTATCGATGATATTCTTCCAGCAGGTACAGCAGCTATCTCAAACGAAGCATTCGTTGACTTTAGTTCAAATATCATTGACAGATTCGATCTTAAACCAACACAGTTTGGAACAGATGATCTAGGTGGTGTGATTATCAATACAGTAAATGATAAAAACATGTTCTCGGTTGATGGCATGAAGGATGAAAACTTCTACGGCGGTGTAACATTCTCAAATATACCGGGAGAAGGTTTGGTTGTTAGCCCATTCCTAGAACGACTTGTTTGTTCAAACGGTATGACATCAAGGATCCATGAGGATACTTTCAAACTAACTTCATTGCAACCTGATATTATCAATGAGTTCAACGGTCAGATGGCGGATCTAGCATCAATTGGCTTCCGACCAATGGGATTATTTAATAACGTCCGTCGTGCCTCAGAGGTTCAGGCATCAGTATCAGAAGTACACGGTGCAATGTCAATGCTAATGAGCAAATCGCCTAAGACAATGACTAATGAATATATCCAACGTTACATTCCAACCAATAGAATCGAAAAGGCATACGAAGATTACAGCTCACCGATTCGAGAAATGAATAAAAAGCAGCTTCGTACTGCAAATAGTGGAATGACAATATGGGACGCGGTTAATGGAATGACAAATTTTGCATCTAACGACAACAACCCATCGCTTGGTGATTTTGCCAGAGCAGATATTATGAAGGCTGCAGGTAAACTATTAAACAAGACAAACTACGATTTCGATGCAATCGTATCAACTGACCCATTTCACGGTGGTGGGATTGTTGGTTCAGCAGAAATGAAATTCCTACGTGGAGAATAATATACTGTTTGTTTGATTGCAATGTGGGGCATTGGTTTTTATACTGGTGCTCCACAACAGTTTAAATGCAACTATCTGATATGTTCCTAGATCCAATAGAAAGAAAATCTGAAATAGAACACGTCTGTATGTATGGCGTATCTATTACGCCAGGTAAAGGTATACATAGAGGTATGCGATGGGAACTTAAGCAAATAGTGGACAGTCATCCATTAGGCTACGTTGGTAACAGGTCAATACCACATCTTAGTACAGATTTAGATAACATACTACTCAATATACATATACAAGCTATAGACAAATTATGGACAAGGATAATAAAATCGACCAGACCCAGGAGCTAATAAACGAAGCCAGAGATTTAATGGAAAGCTTTGACGATTGTGCCGCTATGACAGTAGGGTATGATGAAGAAGAATATACATTGACAGCAAAGCAAATGAACCTAATAGCCGGCGCTCTATATTTAGCGGATTGTAGACTAAACCAAAACAAAGAAGATGATAATAACACTAATAATCTTAATAATAATTGCATATCCTCTGTATAGATACAAGAAGGAATATGATAAAAAACGAAAAAAATGAAATTATTTAAAAATATAGTAATCGGAATAACATATCTCACCTGGACTTTGCTTAATGTCTCAGCTATAGGTTTGTTAGGGGGATTTATAATGCAAAATCCTATGGGATTTTTCGGTACATTTTATATGGGTACTATGTTAATAGTATGCTACTTGTTACTAAGTTTTCTATTATTTCTTATGATAAGTGCTTTCTTTTATGAAAAGAAAACAGAAAAATTTATGGATGAATTTTGGAAAGATGATTGGAAAGATGAAGAGTAAAGAAAAAACAATAAGACCCGAATTATTTCAGGTAAAGCACGAGTATGGTTGTACTTATGTAATAGCTTATGATATGATTCATGCACTGCAGTCAATACCAAGTTACACTTCCCTTGATGTTAGGTTAGAGGCATCTCAATTAACAGGATGCGGTAATATGATGAGCTGTTTAGAGGTAGCTAAAGAATGTTTGCCTCAAGGACTTGTAAATAAAACAGTAGATGAAAAAACTAACCATAACTAAAATAATGCTAATTCAGGATAGCAGGATGCTACGTATTGGTGTTGGTAAACACACGGGTGAATGGTTTATTAGAATTGATTTATGGTGGGTGGGATATAGACTAACCCGTAGTATACAATAATATGAGTAGGACACCAATACTAAAGGAGGGTTCAGACTTAACAGTGTGTATATCAAAAACAGCAGAACGTATATGGGACTTAGCTGACGAAGCAATATTATCAGCTCGGGTTATCGTACCGTTTGAAACGCAAACAGCTCAGATCATGCAACAGATCATGCAGCAGCTAAGATATCAGAAAGTTTAAATTCCAGCTAGGTATGCGTAAAATACGCACGGGCCGTATATGGCAGAGCGGGAATGGGCATTGGCCTACGGCCATGAATTTTCTAGAACTATTTTTCTTGACTCTAGAACTCCTAGCCAATTCTGGGTTTACAACTCCCGTGCCAATTCTGGGTTTACAACTCCCGTGCCAATTCAGACTCCACAACTCCTAGCAGATTTGTAAAATTTCTAGAAAACTTGTTTTATCATCCCAGATCTCCTTACTAAAAATCCTTCAGTAATCCAGAATATTCAGAATGTCTATCCACTCCAAAAAATCTCTGGAAATTTTTTTTACGAGCCAGAACCTGTGATGTATAACAATCTGATACAAAAATACACATACTCCTGTAATGCGCCGCGAGCGCAACATTAGGTACATGTGAGCCCATTGTTTGTTATAATAAAATATGAAACCCGTTAAAATCGATTCTGCTGTTCTTGATGAACTCGTAAAGTCTGTAGATATTAGTAGTATTCTGTATCTTAAATTAATGACTAATACATCATGGGTAATAACAGAACAGTGCAATGAGCGGATTATTGAGTCAATAAAACACGTACTTCATCTAGAGAAATAATAAAAATACAAACTAAAAATGAAATATTTAATACTGGTAATAGCTTTAACCTTTATCGGGTGCGAAAAGGAAACGGAATGCTGTTCATATAATTATTGGACAACATCTTACAATCACAATCTATCAACTACTGCAGAGTGTGCATGCTGCTATGATTTGGCAGGGCGTGAAATAAATTGCCCACAATAACTAGAGCTGTGGAATGGCACTTACGGGGTGTTCCATTCTAACATGGCTCCTATGAGTAGAGAATCCATATAGCTGCGGAAGGCGAAAAAGTCCTTAACACCATGAGCAATTATATTGTACCGTACATAACATATGAAGTCAGTACGGCTATTTAATAAAAGAGAACCACCATGAAAAGTACA
>Ga0255047_10002125_pt1 | contig 13382 bp, 20 predicted proteins | sample JV7_2_1_MG_FD_183640 | JGI IMG/M metagenome (GOLD analysis project Ga0255047, IMG submission 183640) | Seawater microbial communities from Jervis Inlet, British Columbia, Canada - JV7_2_1 | ecosystem: Environmental > Aquatic > Marine > Inlet | place: Canada: British Columbia | collected 2016-10-06
AACGATCGATGAATTTTATAGTAACGCTCAGACCGTTACCGTCCACGGTCTGTTGATCGGCCCAGATCCAGAGTCTCAGACATGCTCCGACGACCGCATTGTGGTCGATGCTGAGGATGCCAGCCATCCGCACAATCTCCGGTTTGTCGGGCGTGGCATGCTGTATTTTGAGCCAGTCGCCGGCCATTCAGTCCTCCCCGAATGTTTCAATTATCAGATCGCTTATCTTGCGGTTCCGCTTCCGGCCGAGGTCATCGATAATCGAGACGCAGACGTCTGCAGCGGAAAAGAACGGAGTCATTTGGTAGTTCCGCTTCGCGCCTGACCTCCCAATCCCGCGATGGCTCCACACTCTTCCAGATCGGTCGATCGAGTACATCGCTGCACCCGGTATTTCGCGTGAGAGTCGGTTGTTGATGGTGCCACCTAAAACCGGCAGCCGGGGGCAACGCTGGGGCAGCGCGTGCAATCCCGGCCACCGGACCAAGGAGTCATATTGCCTGAGCGTCCGTTGACGTTTCGTATTCACTCGGAGCGTCGGCCAGAAATGTGTCGAACTCTGCGTCGGGCTGGCGACCATCGAGATCGCCAATCTCGGCTACCGGCGCTGCGGAATTGCCGCCAGTCCCAAGCAATCGGGTCCACACCCGCGCGAGGAATTTCCGCCTAGCTTTGCCCAGGATGGCATCCGCACCCATCCCTTTGTTTACACGGACGCAGATGCGGGTATCGACGTCGCCGTTGGACCCCTTCACGCAGCCCATCTCGTCGTGTTTGCCGTGAAGGGTCCAGGTCGCGGACATCTCGACGAGCGCACCGGAACCAGCCTCCTCCACTCTCGGCACGCCAGGCGGATCTTCCTTGAAGACAATGCCGGGCCAGCCATACACAATACGCTCCACTCCCCGTAGCGTGATGTAGCATTTCCCCGCGATTATGTTGAACTGGTTCTGGGAGATCCCCACGCCGTTCATCAACGCCGAGATCATGCAATCCCTCACGACCTCGGGCGGGTAACCACCACCGCTGTCACGATCGGTGAGGAAGCCCAGGGCTGTGCCTTGGAGCGGCATGATCACGCTCATGAATTCCGGTGTCATCGCTTGCTTCAGCTGAGCTATCCCCTGGGCCTGGCAGAACGCGATCGTCATTTCGTTTCCCGCCGCAGTCGCTTCTGCGATCGCGCGCCGCGACTCGGATACCACCCGGTCCATTGTGGTTAGTGCAGACACGTCTTCCGCTCTAATCAGTTCCGTCATTCTCGCCTCCGATGTTGAGTTGGTTGAGTACGTTCAGCAGTGGCCCCAGCTTCTGCTGCGGGCAGGGTTGGCTTGTCCAGCGGCACATTCGCTGCCCGCTGATATGGTGCGTTTTTTGCTCAGTGTCACGGCATCCTTCCTCACATTCTCCGCTGATCCGGCAGTGAGATTTATTACGCTGTGAGCTGTGGTTCAGTCTCTGCATTTCTGTATTGCTGAGTGCCCGGCCCTCGCACATGAATCCCGCAACGCCTGCGCGGACCATTTCGTCTGCTGTTCGGGGTTCATGCATTCAGTCGATCTCCGCGTCTGAGATGATCGTTGTTACTGGGCTCAGCACTACTGACGACGCATCTGCCGCTGTGATCATAATGCCCAACACATAGTCTTTCAGGTCCAGCTGAAACGGTTGCCGAGGATCACAGAGCCAGCGCGAATCGCGTCTGACCTCGACAATCATGGTATCCAGTTCGCCGGACACGTCGCGCAATACGTCTTCCAAATTCTTGACCCGGCATCGCAGGGCGGTAATCTGCGAGATCTGTAGACTGATGAGATCCCACTCGCACGTTACGGCAGGCTTAATATGCTCGACTCGAAATGGGTGAAGATCATCAGGCTGCGTCACGATTTGCCTTCCTTTCGAGCACCTCTGGCCGGGAGATCTGAACGTCGCGCGGGGCGTCGATACCAATACTCACCACGTTGCGTCCGCTGCGCACGACGGTCACGACGATGTCGTCACCGATACATATCTGCTCGTCCTTCTTGCGGCTCAGTACCAGCATTTCATCTCCCTTTTCCGTCGTCGTCCAAGAGCAGACAGGCCACAATCAGGCTGCCGATGGCAACCGCAGCGGCGTGGGCCAGAGTCCATGTCATTCTGTGGTCCTGTTGTCATCCAGAAACGCTTCGAGGTCGGGCATGCGATACCGCACCGCACGTCCTAATCGAACGAACGGCAGTCGCACGCGATTATCCCGCGCGGGGCGGCGCCACGTCCTCAGCGTCTGCGGCGTCACCGACAAAAACTCAGCCGCTTCGGCTGTCGTCAGTAGTGGTTGCATATGTGGATACGTGTTGATCTTTGTTGACATTGATATCTCCCAGGGCGGGCATGGTACGGACGAGACCGGATGGTGTCAAGGCGGATTCTGCGAAACGTCCACCTTTGCCCACCCAGCATCGTGTCAAGGCAAATTAGTCGTTTGGGAACATGCCGCGTTGCGTGGGCGTTGCGTTGCGAATTAGGAAAACACCGTGATTTGCAGGGTTATTTTCCTGCGGGCGTTGCGTTGCGTGTTGCGTTACCCACCAAAACCCTAGGTACACCCCAGGTACACCCCAGGTACACCCCAGGTACACCCCAGGTACACCCCAGGTACACCCCACCCCTGCAACCCCAGATAAATGTGCGCTACGCGCGCGCTACGTGATGAGTTTCGCGCGCGCTAGAGGTTTCAACCGGATCAAACCGGATCAAACCGGATAAACCGGATAAAGCGGATCAAACCGGATAAAGCGGATCAAACCGGATCCGCGTGGCGGATCGGGCCATGTCCGCACCAGATGGGAACATGTGGCACCATGTGGCACTAATCAGGTGGGCTGTTCTTTTCCTTGCGCAGAGCACGCCGGATAGCAATCCGGACGATCTTCTTTGCGGCAAACCGCAAAAACGGTAGCCTGGCCCGGTCAGCTTCTTCCGCCAGCCAATCTACGACCGTTTCAATGTTTTTGGAGCACCAGGAGCATCCGGCGATATTCATTTGCCTCATACGCTGCCCGCATTTACAGCCCCGCGCGGGACGGAGGCCGATCATACTCAGCAGACCCCTTAATTCGGTCCCCGGACCGCCTCGGGTTGCCTTCCTCGCTGGTTTGTTCACGACCTTGACTGAACCGCGCACAGGACGGTCTAGAGGTTCCAGTACCTGGCCAGAGAAGCAATCCTGACCGGCGAGTTTACAATCTTCCCACGCCTCCCAGTATTTTCCGCCGGCCTGGCACAACTCAACCTGCGTCCGGTCTTTTTCGCACCCGTGACGCTGGCACCGGATTCTGCCGGCCTCTGGCATCTCACATTCGCAACCTTCGACCATTGTCACGCCTCACTGATTGTGATCACGACATCAGAACAGGTGTTGCTGTCGCAGGAACAGCAGGCGTTGGTGAATGCCGGTATCTCAAACGTCAGCGAGAACGGCTCGCATGTACACTCGGTCGGCCAGAGTGTGCCGAGGGTCGAACCGGAGAGTTCGTCGCAACAGGCATTGTCCCACGAGAACGACAGAAACGCACCTTTGCACGGTTCGGAGGAATTGCAATCTGGATCGCAATCCAACTCGGCACTCCAGCCGGCCAGGGCACACGCATCACACGCCGGGTCGGTTTCAGGGTCGCAGAAATCGGCGTTAGCTGTGCTGTCATAAACGACACACTCTCCCGGCCCAAGCTGGGTCAGCGTTGCCGATGCATTGAGAGCCGCGCAATCGTTGCTGGAGATCGTGATCGTAAACTCTGGGTCTTCGCAGTGAATGTCGGCCATCGCGGAGCAACATCCCTCGCATTCCGCCGGAGGATCGATCGCATCGGGAGCCGCGCCACACTGGTTGCTTGTGATGTGCAGTTCAACCGTATCGCTCGGGTCATCGTCGAGCGTGATCGATAGTCCAAAATCTGGGCAGCCCATCAGTTGATCATCGACAGTGAATCCCGATGCGCTGATCGACATGCCGCACTCGGCGTTGAGATGTAGTTCCACCTCGGTTGAAATATCTCCACAGGTCAGTGTTACCGGACCCCATCCACCGTAACTACCGATCGACGGATCGAAGACCATCTCCTCACAGTCGCGGCACTCTTGACACCGAATAACGGCCGTGTCGTCATAGCGGAGAAGACACACCAAAACACTACACGAAATACAGCCGCAAGACTCCCAACACGGAGAGCAATCCGACCAATTTGGCGACGAGTACGCCGCCGCGCGAGTCGTCAGACTGGCGAGCAGGCATTCCGTTCCCGCGCCGGTAACACCCGACAGATCGATATCCTCCCATCGACCGTTGAGGCAACAGCATGTTGGACTCGCAGACGGCTCGATTGGTACTCCGCAATCGTAGTTATGCTCGATCGCGGCCATCGCGTCCGCACCCGTATACCCAGACGCCGATGTGCAGGCCAAACCCAACTCTTCTGAGGTGAGGCAGAGTATGCATTGTCCACTGTCGTCACGCAGGATTGAAAACGCCACATCGATGGTCATGCTGCCGCAGACGATCGTGCCCGAATAAGCAGGGACGCCACCAGGGCAACTCAGTGCGAGGCGCGTATCGTAACGGTCACAATCGCACTCACCGCAGGCACCAGTTGACGGGTCGGTAATTTTAAACGATACGCACAGATAAGCTGGAAGGCAGTGGCAACATCCTTCGGTTCCTGTACCAGACCCAGCCTCACCACCACCACAATCGGGGATTAAGCGGTAGCAGTCCCGGCAACCACGTACCGTCTCGTTGATCGTTCCACAGGGCATATGTTTATTCGACGCAGAGTTGGTTGATTGGGCATAGCCAGGTGATCACCCACCGACAGATTACAGCGGGCGAGCCGGCCTGTGTCTCGGTGATGATAACAGACCCGCCCGGCGACAAGGAAACCTCCACCGCTTCCATCAGCGCGAAATCGCGGCATTCGAGTTCTGGCCCATCGAATTCAACCACAATATCTAGATCGGGGAATGCACCACCGCTGACCGTAACGTCGTCGATATTATCCAACGCCTCAAGGGCTGTCTCAACATCACCTGCGGTGCAATTGTGATCTAGTGCCACTGTGGTGTCTGACGTATCTCCATCGTCAAACGTGAGCCTGAATGAGCCGCTATCGGGACTCGCACCACCATCCTGCACAGCTGTCATCGTTGCCGTGCCGACATCAAGCGTACTGTCGCTGACGGTCATCAAATCGTAGTCAGTCTTATCGACCGCATCGCCGGTCCATTCAATCCGTATAGCCGTACCGGGCAGCGGGCCGCCGGTGCATGTCACAGAATCGATGTTCGACAGGCCATCCAATGCCGTCGTTATGTCTGCGGCGGTTGAATTCCATTGCAGCGCACCCGTCGTCTGCGTCGTAGAGTTGTCATCGAATGTCAGCTTGAATGTTCCGGTCGTCGGCGTACCGGACTCGATCGACAGATCCTGTATTTCGTTTGTGCTGATGCGCAGGGTCTGCTTTTCATTGAGGCAATCGCCAGCATCGGCCCGCATACGTTTCGCGAACCCCTTGCGACCAACGAGGTTTTCATCCGTGGCCTGAATAAAAAAGCAGGTGTCATCGACAACATCGAGTTTGTCGGACCCGTATTCGCCGGGTACTCGGCTACACGCACACGTCCTGTGGGTGATATCTACAGTCGCCGTCTTCGCAGAGCAATCGGCCTCCGTGATTTCAAACGCGACCTCGTCGCACGGGTTCCTACCGCTGGGCTGCCATTCTCCGTTGATGAAGCTTACTCGCAGCCAGTCGTCCTCGGCAGCAGCGAGCATCGGGTCACGGTTGGTTACCGTGATGGCATAATCGGCCTCGATCAATTTCCACGGAGCATCTGGATCTGGGACGTATACGTCCATCTCAGCCCTGGCTGGGGTGCCGAACTCCTCGGGTGAGTCCAGGTCTTCGGTGAGCTTCCCCTGCTTGGGGTGGTATTGTGTCCACACCGGAGGCTCTGTTGGGTCGTTTGACCCCGACAGATTCTCCACCTCAATTACAGCGGCCGCTATCCGCTCGACGCTCCGTCGATCAAAATTGAGAGCCTCGTCTGGCACGACTACGCCTCATTGATTTTGTATACAAGCTGGCAACTCGCCGTGTCAGCCTGCGCGTAAATCGTTGCCCCGGTGTCGAGTCGAAATGTGGCAACCTCGCCGGCCAGTAACCGAACCAACGGGTAGAAGGTGGCGCTCACATACACACCCAATTGGACAAAATTGGTCGCATCGACATTGAGGAAATAGGCGACTCCCGACGTCGAGATGTCCGTAACCACCAGAACCTCTTGAGTGGTCCCGATTGTTTGACAACCGGATGCGTGTCCCTGGTTTGTTTGAGTGACACTCGCGGTCTTCTGGAACTGCGAACTGATGTCCCCGTTATTGACGTTGACACTCACTGTCTGGCTTATCGTTCCGGCCATGATCATCACCTCAATGAAATTTGAACACACTGAATGGTTTCGGCTCTAGAAACATGAACCGCATCCTAACTAGAGCCTTCGCGCGCTGTCTAACGGACGGCAACGTCGGTGGTGTACCGTTTAGTTCGGGGAATAGTCTTATCCAGTCCAACGCTTCTCCACGACCGTTGAGCGGGATCGGCTTTCCGGTCTGGCTAACTGCATTTCCTTCCGTATCTTTCAACGGTTCGTAGCCGACCTTGTTCAATTTGTTGACGACCATCTTCCGCGTTCCCATGTCGACAACATCTTCGTCCCACGGAGACACCCACATCGTTACATCCTCTACGCACAACGGCCCGACGCACTCTCTGAGGAACGTGTACTTTTTGAGTGGCTTGATCGCGATTTTCCATGTCACGGTATAGAAGAATCCAATCCGGTCATGCTTTACCGACGATATAAGTATGCTCCGCAGATACGCGCACCCGGCTGGGATTGGCAACCCCCCCAAGATGAAATGATCACTGTTGACGGTTTCCCTGTATCTCAAGATTTCTGGTGGGACATTACGGTGGTTCCTGGTGATCGTGGCGATAGTGAATTTTTCATTCCGCATCAGCGGTGGAGTAAACAACTCTCCAACACTATTCACGACTGGGTACAACTGTCCGTCATTGTCGTCGTACTGGCCCAGATTCGGCGGGAGCGGATCACCAGGCTCGCGATCGCGGCCGTCCATAAATTTACGTGCGTGTGTTACCGGAACCCTCTCCGTGCCCTCTCCCCATTCCACTCTCTGCTGATGTTCGTTTTCGTATCGTTCTGGGGAGAACGAACTGTTGGGGTCTTCCAGTGCATTTGCCGTCGCCGTGCTGTATGAAAGAGTGAATGTCCACATTTTACGTGTATTATCATGCCCTGTCGCGGAAATAGATTCGAGTCGGACAAAACTCCATAGCGGGTGAACCTGGAAGACACGTGGCACCAAAGGGTCAGCGATAATTACCTGCGGGTCCGTCTCGACGGTGTCTAAGATCGCCTGGTGGTCTTCTATCACAGTGACCGTACCGTCATCATTGGCGGTGATCTGGCGACCGTCGATCATGAGGTTGAATTCTGTAATTGCCATCAGATTACGGACCTCCTGAAATCGTAACAGTCTTTGCACGCCTCTCCTGGGCGAGCCGCGCCGTGTTGTCCGATATGCTCTTCAGGTATTGACTACTCTGTTCCTCTATCTCGAAATTGCGTTCCATCTGCATTTGATCACGAGGACTCATGATTGGGTGCTCTGCATCCAGTTGAAGGTCTGCGCCACGTAGAACATCCAGATCGGCATCAGACCCGTAGCGGGATCGCTGGTAACCGCTGCCGGTCCAAAACGAATCCAGCAGGCGATTCTGACTCGGGGTCATCCCTGATGATGACGGTGACGTTCCAATCGATCCTGCACGGGCACCAGGATAGGCTGGTACAAACGCCGCACCTCGGTCACCACCCTGCCAATTCGATACGCTCGCCTCGCCAGAACCGAACCCCGGCCTGTTTACGATGTCTGACGCAGTCCCCCCACCACGCGAAGCCCGAAATCTACGCTTCTCTCGTTCCGTCAGGCCGGTCTGCCGTAGTGGCCCCCGCGTTTCTCGCCTGTCCCAATCTTCTGCAGTGTGTATGGTTCCGCTCAGAATACGGTGCAGTGGGTCACCCGGTCGGCCACTCCCACCACGAGCACCCCACCCCATCGGCATCCTCTGCCATGGAGACGCCAGTATCGTTTCCATGTCGCCGGGCATCGGCAGACCAGCAGCGGCAAAGCCACTCGGTGACCGCCATGGTTGATTGCCCAGGCCTGGCCCCCACCCAAGAGACCCGTGCCGCACTCCGAGTTCTCTCCACTCGCGAGCCGTGCGGGGTTGACGTACACCGATTCCACTGGCGGCCCAGTCTCGTTCTCGCGGAACATTCTGGCCCGACCTGACCCCAGCACCTCCGATACCGGCGCGCAGTGCAAAGCCCTCTTCACCTTGCCACGGGTCGCGTGTCCCTGTGCTAATCAACCTACCGTTCGGCAACCTGCGCAGGCCAGAGTTGGCACCGAAGCTATCTTGTGCCGCACCACCGACAGGAGCGTCAGGTGTACGCCATTGCAACCCCATAGGACCGAGATTCGTCGTGTTGCCATACCCCTCAAAATCCAGTCCTCTTAATAGGTCGTACTCCTGCTTCGATCCTTCCTGAATTGTCGTCCGCATTGTCTGCAGTGTAGACAGCTTCTCCTTTTCAATCTCCAGTTGGCGTTTCGCGATGCCGGCCTTATTTTCCGCTATAATCTTCAGTTCCTTCTCCAAGACCAACTCGCGTTCCTTGCTCCTGTTGATCTCCTGGCCGAGGTTCCGCTGATTCGTCATTGTTGGGTCTTTTTTGGTTGTCATTTCATCGACAGCCTTCTGCAGAAGCGATGTTCTGGTGTCCTCCGGTAGTCCTAATGATTTGAGTGTCTCACGAAGAAAGATCCGCGCCTGATTAGCGCGGTGCTTGTCTTGGGCTGCCTCTTCGTCCGATAGTGTCTGTGCCATCGGTGTAGCTTGGATATCCGAACCACCACGAGCAATGGTTTTCCTAATGTTCATCCTCGCCAGAATGTGGTGATATTGCTTGAGTCCTGCTTCTAGTTTTGCTAACTGTTCATCATCGAAACCAATCACCCGTTTCAATACCGCATCAGCAGCGCGTTGCTGTCCTGGGCTGGAACCTTTGAGCTGTAATCGTTGCCTAAACCAGCCCTCCTCATAGAACTCCTTCTGCGCATCAATGATAGCGTTTTGCTCTTTTTCTAGTGCTTTCCGCTTTGCCTTCAAATCGCTCAGTCGTTCCTTTAGGTTTGTTTCCTGGGTCTCCCACTGGTCCGGTCGCTCGTCGGGTGACATTAAGCTCGCCTTGAGTGACTGCTCGAACTCCCTCAACTCTATAGCTTCCGACAGTCCTCGTTTGACGCGCTTGACACGCCCCTCAACTATCTCCAATTCCTCGCCCCACTGGCGCGTGAGACCGATCATGTTGGAAATAGGCTTTGCCATGAAATACAACGCTACGGCAACGGATGTCGCCATCGCTGCGTACTGATTACCAGAGACAGCGACCATCTGCGTGATATTGTTAGCGGACGCGCGCACAGCCTGGTCAAACGAGACGCTCAACTGCTGGCCGAAATCCTCGGCGGCACGCGATGCCTCAAACATCATGTTGCCGAAGCGCCGTTTGCCCTTGGACGAGGCAGACTCCTCACCCTTGCCGCCACTCCGCTGGCCCCTCCGCACACCAGCCTTGGCTGCCTCAACACCCTTCTGCATATCCTTTCCGATATCGCCGGATATCTTTGCGGTGAGTGACAATGACGTGTGGTGCTGCGAACCTCTAGCCATGCCGCGATCCTTGCATTACCTGTGCCATCTGCTTCTGCATCTGCTCCGACGATATTTCAGCGGCCGTTCGGACGCCACGCTTCCAGTCTACCAACATCGAATACAGCACATGATCAGGCTCGAACGTCTTGGCGCTCTTAGGTGCGTGAATTGACACGAGTGTCGAGATCAATTCGGCAGACGTTCGCCATTCGTCACCCCACGGTTCTGCCCTGAAATTCACCCACTCCTCATGGAGTTCGACTGCCGTGGTGACCTGAAGTAATTCCCTGTAGCTAATGCCGCGAGCACGCGCTAGCTTTCGCCAGAATCGCTCTCTTGGTCGTCCTCGGGCTTTTTTACGTCATCCTCTTCGTCAGCATAGTCGCCTCCGAACCTCCCCAGTTTGTTCAGTTTCAGGCACTCGTAGTACAGGGTATCCAGCACATGTCCAGCCGCCCCCGACAGGGTGGTGAAACCAGCCTTGTCGGAAAACGGCCGCGCCCTTTGCTCGTCAACAATCGACAGGCCGACAAGAACCGCGCGCATGGATACATCAATCTTACTGGTGGCCTTTCGGTCCACCCACTCTCCAGATTTCTGTTCCCATGTCTCGAGCAATGTGCCCGTCAGTTCTTGTAGTTCCAGAGAGCACTCCCACTCCTTCACCTCAACCGTCGTTGTCCGCAACGATCCTATGCCGTCGCGAATCATTTGTGCGATGCTTGCCATGATGCATTATGACCCTGGTGTGATGTTGATATCCCCGCTAACCTGCAATTCGTAATCGCCCGATGCGATATCGTCCATGGACGCATTGCCTCCGTATGTCGTCATGAACCCAGTGAAGACCACACTCGCACCCGTTGACTGACCGGCACCCGGCTGAAACTGGATGGTTATGGTTTCCGCTGCTTCATCAATCGGAGGAAGCAGATCGGGATCGTAGTGTATCGAGACCCGGCAGCCAGACCAACTCGCGAGGTCACTTGGAATGTATGTGCGCCACGAAGCGTTCGTGTGTTCGGCTCCCGCGGCGGTGCCCATGTGTGTTGTCTCAAGGGCTGGGCGATCCGCTGACGGAAGCGTGATGTCTGTGATCAACCCGGCGAACGAACTCGTGCCGAATGCGATCGTCGTGCCGAATAAGTGACGAGCTGGCATGTCTCTACTCCTTGTTTTCCGTACTGGTTTCCGCTGCCACTGGAGTCGCATCCGATGCGACCTGAAACATGCTCAGTACAAACCGAGTCAGTTCCTCGTGTTTCAATTCAATCGCCGCGAGACGCTCACTCTGATCGTGAACCGTCGCATCATCGACAAATGGCTTTCCGTTCAGTGATATGATTCTGTTGACCTGGAAATGACCCACCATTCCCGCTGCATCCTCAAACTCGACGGATATCATGCTGGACTCGCGGCCGTTCTGTTGTAGGTGATTGTCATCGATACCAGCAGAGTCGGCCAATCGACGTCCGCTCCGGTCACGGGCTGGGGTGTCACGTCTCGAGGTTGTGACATGAAGCAACTCTGCACAAACGTCGTCCCCCAGAGACCGTGATTGAATGTGTTGATTTTCTGCCTCGTCGCGTCACATAGCGTCTGAGCTTTCAGCAGGCTACTGCTAGAGAACTCAACAGCAAAATCGTCCGTGGCTACCCCGGTGTCTCCAGACATGTGCAACTCTGAATCTCCACCCAACATTGTCACCAGAATCCATGGAGGCTTCAGATCAACTCGTCTACCGTTCGCCTTCTTGAGTTCCGTGGGAGCATGGGTGAAGAAGATTTTGCACGGATCTGTTCCGACAAGATCGGTGATCTCGGACACTGATTTCCAGTATGTGTAGATGGCCTCCAGTATCATTTCTTCGGCGTCCGTTCTTTCCTCGCCCTATCCTCGGCCGCCTTGAGGATGCGGCCGATCTCTTTATTCAGACCTCCCAATAGCCCATCCACCATCTTGTGCCCCATCTCGTTTCGTTTCGCGTAGTAGATGGCGCGGAAAAACGGCTTTGGCCGGCTCGGTGTGGTTCTCCATCCACCTCGACGAGTTCCGCGTTCCACCAGGTGAGCGTATTTGTACGGTTTAATCGTGTCCTGCTCATCGCCACCAACAGACCCTTGCCGTTTGGTCATCTTGCCCTTCAGGGTCCGACTGATCCAGAGTTTGCTCGCGGCGTCCTTGACAGCCTTGTTCGGCTTCCAGTAGCTACGCGCGTTTTTCGTCATCATTCGCTCTGGGTACTTGTCCGACCCTCGCTTCCTCTTGTCTCGCCGTTGACCGTAGTTTGTTTCAAATGTACCGCCGCCAGGGGCATCGTCATCGGGGATGCGACCACCAGCCGCGACCGCTGCTGGTGCCGCGACTCGAGAACGGAATTTCTGGAACGCCGCTCCGCGCGACAGGATACGTGGTGCTGTGTATTGTGTCCCCAGAGATGCTTCTAACGCTCCGGTTCTGTTTTTTACCACTCGACGGTAGATTGCCGTGACCGATGGTGTAGCCTTCTTGCTTTTAGCTATAACCTTTGTCCCTGCCGCCACTGCCGCCTTCAGTACATTTGACTGGTTCTTCGTCGGCCATTTCTTCAACTCCGTTACGAGCGATCCTAGTCCAATCTCATGCACCTCGATCCTGAGTAGACCTCGACTAAATAGGTTGCCGACGCTCGTCATTCTCGCTACTTCGGCTTCAAGCTCCGCGTGCGTTGGGTATCCCTCACCCAAAATTTTATTCCAACCTATGTGCCTGCGCGTGCCGCCCGTCGTGGTCTGCATTGGTGAAGGGCCACCGAACCCCCGCGCCCACTGACGTTGGAGACGTTGTAGACCGCGATAACTAGGACGTTCGTGACCACTACCCCATCGGATCGGTGGTGCCATCACATGCCCTCCGTCGCGCGACCAACGAAGCGGAACTCGCGATTGGCGTAGTCGATGTTCTCGGGCTTGCCGGTCAATTCATAAACGTCGCCAGCAACGACCATCTGCCACGACGATTCGACCTCGGCTAAATCCGTCGAGTAGTCGCACTCGACAACCACGTCGGCCTGACCGTGCGATTGATTTACGAAGTAGACCTCTTTGCTGCTCTTCGACCGCACGGTGCCCCAGGCTTTCAGCGTGTCCACCGTAGTGACATGAACGTCCACTTCACCGATCGCGTTGACCGCAACCGCTGGTTCGCGGAAACGGATCAGGACATCCCGTCTCGATGGATCCTTGAGGCTGCAAACCGGCATGGATTACCTCACCACCGGGCCGGTCCACCCGCAAGAATCGAGCAGAGATTGGAACGACAGGACACCGGGGTCATGTTGATCGTGGGCGTCGGGATCGGCACAGCGGGTCTTGTAGTAGTGACCTGACAGCATCTGAATCGAATTGATCAGACGCTCGGGGATCGGCGTCCCCACAAACATCTGATTTGGCGATTCACCCGATACATCGATTGCAGAACCACCAGAGGTGAGGGATAGCTTGAAATCCGACCCGCTGGCTGACACCACGTAGTACGAGGTGTACTCGGTCACCCCGG
>Ga0255047_10002126_pt1 | contig 13374 bp, 13 predicted proteins | sample JV7_2_1_MG_FD_183640 | JGI IMG/M metagenome (GOLD analysis project Ga0255047, IMG submission 183640) | Seawater microbial communities from Jervis Inlet, British Columbia, Canada - JV7_2_1 | ecosystem: Environmental > Aquatic > Marine > Inlet | place: Canada: British Columbia | collected 2016-10-06
AGATATGTTTGCACTTGCGGACCATGTTGCGGCTCAATATCGCAGTGCGTTTATTGACTGGCATGAGAGAGTAGAAACCGCTTTAGTCACTTCTTTGAGTACTAACAAATCACAAGCAGTTGTATCTACCGACCCGCAATCAGGAGCATGGGACGACTCAAATTATATTTTTGGTGTAGCAGCAGCGAAAGAAGATTATTACTTCCAGCATATTCAAATGTTTATGAAAGAACAATATTACGGCGGTCAATTTGACGTGCTAAATAATATTGGTGCTGCAATTAAAATGGGTCAAATTACCAATCAAGGTCAAGGCAACTCAACTAACTTGCAATGGCAGGACATGGGATTAACACCTCATACTTCAACTGCTTTTGCAAATGATTCAGGTTATCAGTATATGAGTTATATGATACCACAGGGAACAATAGGTATTTTACCTTGGATTCCTAAACTAAACCGTGAAGGTTTTGGCGATGTTTTCAAAAACGGTGGTAAATATTTCACAATGCCCGATCCATTAGGTTCAGGATTAACTTTTGCTGTTCACCAATACGCAACAGCAGCCGACAACGCATCACCAGCAGAAACTCAGGACATTGACATTCAAACTGAAATTTCTTGCGATCTTGCTCCATTTTATGCTCCAGAAACTACATCAAACGCAAATCCAGTTTTTAAATGTGGACTATTAACATAAGCGACATGAAAAAGTTAATTATACTTATTGCGGTGTTGGCCTTCGGGATGACGGCAACCGCTCAAACTTTCAACCAGGCAACAGTCTGGACAGTCGATACATTAACGAATACTGAAACTGCTTATTTGACTCTTCCAAAAGTTACAAGATCAGTGGAAAGTATGTCGGGTTTGGTATTGGCCGAGAATATTACAGGAACATCAGCAGGAACCATTCTATTACAAGGTTCTTTGGATGGCACTACTTACGTGACTCTTACAGATGTGACAGGTTATATATCTATTGCGGTCAATGATACAACAACCATTGTAGATAATGCCACGTTTGGATGGAATATCTATAAGCCAGCATTTTTGTATTATCGAATGGGATTAGTGCAAACAGGTACATCAACAACAGAATACACTGGACATTATTTAATTAAAAAATGATAAGGGTAACTGAAATAGATAGTCTTTTAGGTTTAGTCGGGTTTAGACAATCGACATTAACAGGCTATACAACCTTAATGGATGCTGGTAATATTGCCAGTACTTCAGGGTTGTATGTTAATGACATATCGGGTTTAATCACATCGAAAAATATTAAAAACAGTCAGGAAGATACGGCGATAAGTGATGTTAATTTTAATACATTTATTGATAACAGGCAAAAAAGTTCTTTTATCAACTTATTAAAAACTGTATTTTCTGATGATGATTTGATTGAAAATCGCGTGTTGTTTAGGTTTGAATCCGACTTTACTAATACCTTAACAAATACTACTGATTTTGTTGGTTATGAAATTGACGTTGCAAAGGCTAAAGATATTAATGTGATAATTAACAAAATCATATTAACATTTGATGACATTGATACCGTCAAAATATTATTATTCCATTCAAGTAAAAACGCTTTACAGGATAGTGAAGAAATTACAACGGTCGCGGATTCTGATAAGCACACGGCTTTGAATTGGGATTTGCCAGCAGCAAACAGTATTGTAGGAGGAAAATATTATATAGGCTATTTACGTTCTGGATTATCAGCATCAGCACACAACCGAGATTATGAGTCGGCAAATTCGCAAACATGCTTTAATTGTTTAGGCATTACTCCAATTCAGGTAACTGGATGGAATGCAGAAACATTATTCGATGTTAACAATGTTGAGTACACTGATGAAACATGGGGGTTAAATTTTGATATTTCCAGTTTCAAAGATCATACCTCAATTGTAGTTGAGAATAAAGACAGGTTTGCAAAGGCATTACAATTACAAATAGCCGCCGATTTGCTTAATCTAATGGCTACCACAACACGTTCTAACAGAGATGAGCGCATCATAAAAACAGAAGCGTTAATTGATCTTAATGGAACGCGTAATATAGAAAATATTGCCAATAGCGTGGGGGTCATAAAACAGTTGGCTGATGAAATCAAAAAGTTGAAAAAAATGTTTGGTAATCCTAAAATTCAAATCAATACAATCAGATGAGCATAGGAGTAGATTACCATATTGATATTTTAAAGGGTGAGTTTAACGCTAATCTGTTTACCGATATAGCAAATAACACTTATACCGCTTATGGTAGGGCTTATGTTAACGAGCGCGACGGGCAAACGATTCCAGAAATACAAACAGCATCAACAACCGAATATTCAGAAGTATTATTAAACACGGGTGTAGATGGTTTATCATTTATGGTTGTAGGGGATGAAATAGATCCGTTATCGCAATTGGATTACGTTGCTTCAGTAGATGTTTATTTTGCTGTCAATCTTGATGTACTTTATCCAGCAGTTACAGAACGGGCAACAGAATATCTACATCGGGACGTTGGTAAATGGTTGAATGATTCTGAGTTTGATATTACCAAAATTGTGACAGGTCGCGAAGCATTTAAAGATTTTGATTTGATAAAAGAGGGAGATAATTTAGAGCCATTCTACTTAGTGAAGTTTGAAACAACCGTAGAATACCAACTTAAAGAAAGTATAAATTGTTAAATAAAAAAATATGAGTACATGCGGAAAGGTAGTTGCGTTTGCAGGTCGATCAGACTTCAATTCATTACTACCAGAAATTATAGGAGTATCATTAATAAAGTCAGGTAACACATTTACAGATACCACTTTTATTACTGAATCAACATGGAAAACGTTAATATCAGCATCGGCTGGAATGTTGGCGTTACCTCTCTCATTAAAGAGGGGATTTGAAAACACAACTCCAGAGGTTACTTTTGAAACATCAAACATTGGATTTACCGAACAGACAACACAACCAGTTCCAGCCATTAAAGGTTATTTAGATGGCAGTTATTGTGATTACAAAACGTATATGGCTTTAAATGGTCAATCATTTAACGTTGTGTTGCATCTTAAAGACGGTTCACAATTTGCAACCCGTGACAGCGCGTTAGTAGTTAAGGGATTTAAAGCGACCGTCCACACTTACTTTGGTGTATCACAAGCCGAGAATAGAATGCAATCCTACCCGTTATGGGTGAACTTTGAAAGTTATGATGAGTTTAACGATGGTTACATTGACAAGCCTAGTTATACATTCAGAGATTTATTAGATTACGTTCCTATCGGTTTGAACATTAAAGTAACAACTGCTTATGCTGCTGGTGTTGTCATCGTAAAGGTAACCAACAGATCAACAGGAGCAGGCTATGAGGGTTTATTATTAACTGATTGGATTGAGTTAGATGCCAATACAGATGACACCCAAATTACGGCTATGGTCGATGATTTATCGGGGCAATATTCACTAACCATCAAAACAGATGCAGGTGGATCTCCCGCTAATATGTCAGCAGGGCAATTTTTAGAATTTCAGGCACAGGATATAAACACAGGGTTTATAGTTTATGCCACTAACAGTATAAAAGTAACAGCATAATGAGTACATGTGGAAACGTAGTAGCCTTTGCTGGACGTTCTGATTTCAACAGTTTGATGTCAGAGGTAATTGGTGTATCTTTAATCAAAAAGGGTAACACCTTTACAGATACAACTTTTGTCCAGTCTGCAAATTGGCACACAAAAATAGCGGATCTATCCGCTGGAATGGTAGCACTTCCTTTGTCGATTAAACGAGGATTTGAGAACACAACGCCGGAAGTAACATTTGAAACGGCAACATCAACAGGATTTCAAGAACAAACAACTCAGCCCGTGCCTAGTTTAAAAGGATATGTAGATGGGTCTTATTGTGATTATAAAACACTGCAAGGATTAAACGGGCATTCATTTAACGTGGTATTGCATTTAAAGGATGGTACTATTTACGCCACCCGTGACGCTGCTTTAGTAGTTAAAGGATTCAGGGCAACAGTAAACACTTATTTTGCTTTACCATTGGCAGAAAACCGCCAACAATCTTATCCTATTTGGATAAACTTTGAGTATATGGATGAGTTCGAGGATGGTTATGTTGACAATCCAGATTGGACATTTAGAGATATTTTAGATTTCTTGCCTAATGGACTGAATGCAAAAGTAACAACCAGATTAACAACAACAGCAATAATTAAGGTTGTAACCAGAGCAACGGGAGCCGGATATGAAGGTTTAGTAGTTGGTGATTTCTCGGTATTATCTTCCAGTTCGGACGCTGTAACGGTTTCAGTTTGTGTTGATGATGGGGCGGGACAATATACCATAACGGTTATTGAAGACACGGGCGGCGCACCTTCAGTATTAGATTCAGGCGAATGGGCAATAGTTCAGGCGACAAATGATGATTCAACTTATATTACTTACGTAACGAATGCGTTACATTTAAGCGTGGCATAATGAGAAAAAAAGTAATAACATACAATCAGAAATTAGGGAAACTTTCATTAACAGACTTTAAAAAGTTTTTTAAAGAGTTTGCCCCTAAGTCAGAAACTAGAACAGCGGAACAAGTCCATAAATCATTACAATAATGATTGGTGGAAACATCCACAAACTCAGAGAGCGAAGTAATGTCTTTGTTAAAAATCTTAATTTGCACGTTGCCGAAATAATTGAATCTTCAGCCCCAGGAATAGTGAAGCTGAACCAAAAGCAACTAAAAGAAAGCAAACTAACAACAGGACAAAGCATTACACCGCTTTATTCACCTGCCTATGCAAAACGCAAAGGATATAAAAAGCCCGATGGATATTTATCTGGTGAAATGTACAGGGAAATGGATGTATTCGCAAATGAAAACAATAATAGTTGGTTTGTGACTTCGTTTGCAGATCATACAAAATACTTTGTTGACAGGTATAAAAAGGTATTTGGATTGACAAAAGAAAACCAATTTAAAGCGCAAAAAATTACAATACCAAAATTAAGAAGACTATACGAAAGGCTAGTGCTATGATACACACTTTAAACACAATAGATATAAGAACTTACGGACTGTTAGACGAGTCTGATAATGTATCGTTGTTGCGTAAATGGTACAATCCTTTTCCTGTTAAATGGTTCAATACTGATGATTTCTTTGCTGATTTGCGCGGTGCAATGGGTGAGGGTAACGATTTGGAAATTGAAAACGAGTATTACCGTATGATTTCCTATAATAAAATATTGATGTTAGATCGTATGATGCGCATGATGTCCTTATTAATGATAAATAATAATGAAAGGAATTTGTTTGCATTAACATTCAGACGCAAACCAAAAGCATATACAGGAAACTTAAATATCTATATTGAGAAGGTTAAAACCATAACAGGAATTACTATTAAAGATGGTAACGATTTAAAGAAATTACAAAAAGAAGTACAAAGGCAACTAGATAAATTCAATGAAAATTTTAAGGCACCACCAAAGCAAGAAAAAGTAGATTTTACTGAGATTGCAATGGGTGTGTTTTCTATTATGGAAATGTCTTATATATCTGATATGAAATTATCCGAGTTTTTAAAATTAAAGAAATTAGCAACTAAACGGGTTCAACCAAAAGATAATGGCCAAGTCAAATGAAATAATACCACAAAAGGCCATTGACGGGATAGTAAAAACCGACACGGCTTTAATTAAGTTGGATAATACTACTTTAAAGTTTATCAGTACTGTTGAGCAATTAAATACATCATTAAAAAAAGGTGGTATTGATTATAAAGCGTTGAATACAGCCCAGAAAAAGAACGCTAAAACCACAAAGGAATTAACACAATTAGAAAAAGATCAAATAATTGTTGAAAAGGAACGGGAAAAGATACGCCAAAATGGAATCAAATTAATAACAAGGCAACAGGCGAAAGAAAAAGAGTTGATTGCTACGATGAAACAAGAAGAGGGTTCTATAAATAACCTCAATCGTAGAAATAAAGAATTAGGAAAGTTAAGAAATGCAGTAAATCTATCAACTAAAAAAGGACAGGCGCAATTAAAGAAATATAACAAAGAATTAGATAAAAATAATGCGATAATAAAGAAAAATAAAGATGCACTATCACAACAAAAGATAGGTATAGGTGCCTATTCCGCAGGTATTCAAAATGCAGCCGGGCAGATGGGGATATTTGGAGCGGCAAGCGCAAAAACAACAGCAGCACTGAGTTTCCTATCTGTTGGCTTCAAAACTTTACGCGGTGCGATAATGTCAACAGGTATCGGGGCTTTGGTTATTGCGTTTGTGGCATTAATTCAATACTTTAAATCAACCGAGGAAGGTGCAGCCAAATTACAAAAAATATTAGCCCCTTTTAAAATATTATTTGGTAATATTACAGATGTATTAGCAGATTTTGGAGAAACTTTAGTTGGTGCGTTTGAAAATCCAAAACAAGCCATATCTGATTTATGGACCGCAATAAAACAGAGCTTTATTAATCGTATCAATGCGACAATGAAATTTGTTAGTGCTTTTGGTGATATATTACAAGGTATATGGGAATTAGACACCGATAAAATAAAAGCAAGTGCAGAAGAAGCAGGAAAGCAATGGATTGATATGCTTACAGGTGTTGAAAAAAGCACCGAAAAATCAGCCGACCTGCTGGGTAACTTTGTTAAAAAAATAGCAAAGGAAACAAGAGAAGAAACAAAGCAACAATTAGAATTAATTGATGCACAATTAATATTAGATAAAAGACGCAGAAAGTTTTTAGTTGATGAGGCTAAAACAATGACTGAAATATCTAAATTAAGATTATTAGCAAATGATGACGCAGCCGACACCCTTGAAAGACAAAAAGCAATAGGTGAGGCATTAAGATTAACTGAGCAGTTAGCAAATGAACGCATGGCTAACGAAAAGGAGCAGTTAAGGATAATGAAACTAAAAGCATCATTTAGTAAATCAGATGCCGATACATTAAATGCCATTGCTCAAAAAGAGAGAGATATAGTATTATTGAAAAAAACACAATTTGATGCTTCAAGAATGATGGTAATGAAGCAAACGACTATTAATAATAAACTTAAAAAACAATTAGATTTAGAAAATGAAATTGTAGACGTAGTCAATAGTATGAATGATGATTTTTTCGATGAAATGGACGAGCAGGCAGATAAGGAAATCGAAACACTAAAAGAAACTATTGCCGAAAAGCAACGATTAAGAAACGAGGAAGCAGCAAAGGAAATAGAGATTGCTGAAGAAACCGCAGAATTAAAAAGACAATTACTTGATGAATCTATTTCGGCGGCATTTAGCATATATCAAGGCTCATTAGATAGACAAACAATCGCACTACAAACACAGCGCGAAAATGACTTATTAGCAGTAGGCGAGGATAAAGAAGCACAAGCAAAAATAAATGAAAAGTATGATAAAAAAGAGGCTGCAATAAAAACCAAAAAAGCAAAGGCGGATAAGTTTCAGGCGATGATTGACATTGCAATTGATACAGCGAGAGCAATAGCAAAGGCTAATCCCGTTATTCCGTTAATGGTTTTGGCTGGAGCAATAGGAGCGGTACAATTAGCAGCGGTCGCAGCACAACCTATCCCTAAGTTTTTCAAAGGTACTGAGTCCGCTCCTGATGGTTTAATATCAGTTGGTGAAAAAGGCAGGGAGTTGATTGAAACAAAATCAGGTCAAAGATTTATGGCTAACAGTCCAACAATAACAAGCGGGTTAAAAGGTGCTAAGATTTACACCAACAAAGAAACTGAGCAAATAATGCGCGGGGCTGGTTATGATAGCATTGATTTGAGGGGTGTAGTTGAAAGTAATAACAGAATAGAGAAAGCAATTAAAAACATACCGCAACCAAAATATAATAAAGATAACAGAACAATAACAGAGCGAAAAGGAAAATATTTTAAGACTTATTTAAACGTTAAAATGGGCAGTTGGTAATGAGTACAAAGTTAGAAACCATACAAAAAGTTTATAATCAATCGGATAAGCCGTTTAGGTTCACATTAAGCGAGCCTAGTAATCCATCATTGATTATTCATCATGCTCCCGATGGGTGGCAAGATGCTGAAACTACTTATACCAGAGATCGTACGTGGGGTTCTGTCTTTCGTAATACATCAACAAATGAATTAACATTTTACAAAGAAGCAAGAGCGTTTCTTAAAAATTGTTATGAAAATACCGGCATAGATTGCAATGCAACAATGACAGTAGAAAAATTAAATACTACTTCATGGACTTATGAAAGTTATCCAGCAGCGGGTAAGTTTGATTTTAGCACTTATCAAATTGATGAGATAAGCGTTAAGATTCAAATGGTAGATACCTCATTTAAGGAAAAAGTAATAAGTAGAGCATCAACAGAGGTAGATATAAATAGTTTAACAAGTATTGAAGGGTATGAGTTCTCAGCGTTTCCGATTACTGAAATTACAATGCCTGATACTTCAGTTATTTTAAATGGTACTTTTCAGGATGAAGGAACTTCAGCAAATAAAACAAACTCGCCTCATGTGGTTCCTGTCGAGGTTGTTTCATCTGATTTTTCAGAAACACAAACACCCGTTGATACAGTAAACACAAAAGTAGGTTCATTTTTTAATACATCAATACAACCAAGAAATGTAGTAATTACAGGATCTATATTAGCAGATATGTTTTTCGCATCTGGAACGGGTGAATATACTTTTGTAATAGTTCATTTAGATTCTAGCGAAGTTGTCAAAAGTAGCACAACTATTAAAACCGATTCGAGCGGAGTAAGTCCATTAGATATAAATTTCTCAATACCATCAACAGCATTAACGCTAGATGCTGGTGATTCTGTTGCTTTACAATGCACTTTTACAAGTGGAGATACTGGAACGGATAGAATATTATATGCGACTATTGTTCTCGAAATTGATGAAACATACACAGGCACACCCGAAAAAGATGTTATAGGGATGCTTGATTATGAAACATTTTTAAGGATTAGTCAAATATATACAGATCAAGATTCAATTGATGGAACTGGGCAACCTAATCCATTTTATTCTGATTTCTTTGGTCGTACAGATACACCATTGACAACATACGGGGCTGATGGTGAAATGGGATTTGTGACAAAAGGGATATATTTCAGAGGTTCGGAAGGTATATCAAATACCATCCCATTAACATTAAAAGACTTCTTTGAAAGCAAAAGCGCACAACATAGACTAGGTTTAAGTGTTGAACAAATTAGCGGTATATGGAAAGTAAGAGTTGAGGAGTTAGATCATTATTTTCCTGCTGCTGTTGTATTAGATTTATCAAGTGTTTTACGATCTCAGGACATACAAAAGCATGTTATTCCAGATATGTTTTACTCATCCGTAGAGATAGGATATAATAAGTTTTTATATGAAAGTAATGCGGGTTTATTAGAATTTAATACCAAATCAAAATGGAGTACTGTAATAAAAGCAGTTGAAACAAAGTTTAACAAAATATCAAAATACAGAGCAGACGGTCAAGGTATAAGATTTATTTTGGTTGCTCCTAATCATTTAGATGATAATGATGTTTCCGATTACGATCCAACAGCAGACGTAAAAGGGGATAGTGATATATTTATGGTGGATTGTGTACGTGACGGCGGCGATATTATTGCACGTACAAATGAAGGGTTCACATCTGTTGAGGGTGCTGTTTATGCTTCATCAAGTTTCAATTTAAAGTGGTCACCTGGCAGAATGTTGAAAGCATGGGGTTCTGATATTTATGCAGGGCTTATTAAGTCGTTAAATTCTATTGTTAAATGGCAAACGGGCGAAAAAAATAGTACATTAAAAAGCACACTGACAACGGAAGATTCAACATCTGATGTTGATGAAGATGCCGATATTACAGCAGGGGGTGAATATACAGGCTCACCAACTACTTTAGTTCATATTGGATTAACTGAATCAAGATGGTTAAATGAAAAATATATAGTAAAGGCACCATTAACATTAACACAATTAAAGGCTATTGACGCAACACCAAACGGATTAATTAAGTTAGGTGATGCAACCTATAACAATGATGGTATTGAAGTAACACCTGCTAAATATGGATGGTTATTGAAATTAAAAACAACCAATAAAGACGGGATGGCAGAATTGGAAGTATTAAGATATAATGTAAATGTAGTAACACCGACATAAATGGAAACCTTAGAAATAATAGTAAGCAAAGCAAATGCAGTCAGGTTTTCACACGTGGATGGTAATATGGCATCATTTGATAATAGGTTAAGTTTTGATGAGAAGTTTTTCAATAAAACAAATCCTAAATTTGATCAGACTTGGTTTAAGGATGATATTATTTTAGTACAATTAAAAGCAGGATTAACGGCAACGGTTGTGTTAAATAAAATTGTTGACGGTGGATCTACTTCAGCAATCACAGCAACAGCAACAACGACTTATTCCACTTTTAAAACTTACGATTATGTGATTACGTTAGCGTCAATTGAAAGGTTTTATTTTACTGCCACTTCAGAATCTAGCAGTCATACATCAGAATGCCAAAATGTAGTATCGGAAGATTTGGAATATTTAAAAATTGAATGGACAAATTTCGATGCTGTTTCAAATACTTTTCAATTTGATTATTCTACAACCGCAGCGATTGCCAACGTGAACTATATGCGTATAAGGGGTCAAATGGTTACGTATAAACCAGCCGGAGAAATAACAGTATATGATAATCAAAATGAAATATCAAAAATAAAAGGGAATTATTATAGGGATTTAGTATTAGATACCGAACCAATACCAAGACAGATAGCAGAAATATTAATAATCGCAACACAGCACGACACTTTAATAGTTAATGATGTTGGTTATGTGGCTCAGGAATTATCAGAGGTTTCTGATTTAGGTTCTTTTGTACAAATACAGGGCACATTAAGAGTAGTCACATCATTAGGTATGAATGCGGATGACGTGGGTTATGATTGCGATTCAACAACAACCAGCACGGTGGAAAATAAAATAGATGAAACAGCATCAGGAGCGGACACGTTTAGTGTTTCGGCTGGCTACGGAGTTACTCAAATAATAGTTAAAAAGTTAACAGGTACACCAGTTTTGAAAGTTGGGTCCACTGTTGGAGGCGAACAAATATTAGTATCAAGGACAATAACCAGCACAACGGCCATAATATTTAATATTAGATATATTCCATCAACACCATCAGCAGCATGGACAATATATTATGATGTAAGTGGTGGAACAATAGAAATATTTATACAGACAATAATTTACAGACCATGAGAAAAATAATCGTAATTATAATACTTATTATATTGGCTTTAATGATTATTGAGGATGCCAATGCTCAGATGTCTGTAATTGGTGATACTGTTGAAGTTACAGGCGGCGGCTCATTTGGTCAGACTCTTTTAATTTCAAATAAAACCGCATCAATATCAGATACCGTTCTGGTGGATAGTTTGGGGTGGATGAAAAAAAGAACAATAACAAGTTTAGCGGGGCTTTGGGCGCAAACAGCAGATAGTGCATATTTGACAACGGCAAAGGATATAGGATTACAAAATAAAAATATTTTCAATGGTGATTCAATCCACGCTAATTGGTTTGGTGGTTCTGATTTTGAATTAGGTGAGCCGGGAAGTAAAATTACTGTTGATGCCGATTCAGTTTTATTAAAAACAGCAACAACAATTCAAAATAGCAGCACTGCCTTAGTAGATGCAAATACTATTTATGATTATATTTCGACATCAGCAACAGGGGTAGTATTTACACAAATTGAAACCGAAACGGTGACTAATACAGTTTCTGAAACAACGCTATTTGGAACGGGGGTGGGTTCGCTTATATTTGGTGCAAATACATTGCAAGCAGGCGATGTTATACGGTGTAAGGTATATGGTAAGTATTCAAACCTTGAATTATCAGGCACGGAAGATGTGACGTTTAAAATTAAATTAAATTCAAGCACATTTGTAACAGGGACATTGACGCTGCTAGGAACTTCAACGGATTGGGATTTTCAATTCGATTTTGATATTATAGTTCAGACAATCGGGGCAAGTGGTAGATTCATATTAGGCGGGGGGGCTTTAGTAGATCAAAGAGCTTCATCCTTTGCAGATTATCACGGCTTAACAAACACCGCAACAACAACGATAAATACAACAATTGCACAAACTTTAGATATAACAGCACAATGGAGTTCAGCATCAACAGATTATTCAATAAGTACAGTAACTAATACAGTAGAGGTTTTACGCTCTCAAAGATAAACATAAATAACAATATCATGAAAAAACTAATTTTAATTTTTTTAATGGCCATTGCAATAGGGGGTTATTCTCAGAATGTTGTATGGCCTAATTTCACACAAACACTACTAACTTATACAGTAGACGGCGATACTTCATATACTTTTAACACGTCAGGCGAGTATTATTTAGACTTTCAGTTTGTTTGGGCGGCATTAGATCAAACTGATGGGAGTGTAAAGATGCAAATATCAAATGATGGAACTAATTATTCAGACTATCCAAATACTGATAGTTTGTTATTTAATACATCAACGGGTTCGGCTCATATTCGAGATACCTATAAGGGTTTGGCAAGTTCAAAACTTAGATTCAAAGTTGATTCCGGGACGTGTTCAAGTGGTACGCTTAAAGTTTATGGTGTAATGAGAAAGAAAGACTAATGAAAAAACTATTAATATTAATGTTATTTTCTGTTTTTGCCTTATCCGCATTTAACCAAAATAACACAGTTATAGAGCCGAAAATAGATGCTCAGACCATACAAGGATCAGATACCAGCGATTTTGTACGTACAGCAGCCCCTTTAAAAGTTCTATCCGATGGAACCAACGGACAGTTAATGAAATTTAACGGGGATGGTACAATATCACCTATTACTAGTGCAGCCGGATCAAATGCAATTCTAAAAATAGACCCGACAAATCCTAGTAAGGTTATTTATTACAGGGCTGATGATACTGTTACGGGGTCTACTGGGCATACACATACAGAATATCCTTTATTAAGTTCTGTAAATACAGGAATATCTAAAATAACTTACAACGAAGCAGAAAAAACGCTAAATATTACAACAGGAGTAAGCGGCACAACAAACCAATTAGGCACAGAATTATGGAATAACTTAGTAGTTAACAACTCAGGAGCGCAGATAGATAACGGAAAAGCCGTTTATGCAATAGGTATACAAGGTGATTCTATTATGGAAATTGCACTAGCATCAAATACGAGCTCATCACTTGCTGGAAGAACTTTAGGATTAGCAACTGGTGATATTCCTGATGGTGGCTATGGCTT
>Ga0255047_10002128_pt1 | contig 13351 bp, 21 predicted proteins | sample JV7_2_1_MG_FD_183640 | JGI IMG/M metagenome (GOLD analysis project Ga0255047, IMG submission 183640) | Seawater microbial communities from Jervis Inlet, British Columbia, Canada - JV7_2_1 | ecosystem: Environmental > Aquatic > Marine > Inlet | place: Canada: British Columbia | collected 2016-10-06
CAGGCCCCTGGGCCGACGTGGAGTTCCCCGAGGGGTCCAACAACCACCGCGTGGGCTGGACCGGGCACGTCCCGACGATGTGGGCGGACGGCAACCCCAACAAGCCGCTACGGAAGGTCCGCGTGGTGATCGTGCGGCTCGGCGGCGAGAGGCCCCGGGGCTACCGACTCGTCAGGAACTCGCCGCTGGTGAGCGGGACGGAATCGTTCGACTTCTACGTGGCGAAGTAGCGTGCCCCACCCATCCAAGCGCAAGGGCACCAAGGGTGAGTACGAGCTGCGCGACCGCATCAAGGCCAGGGGCATACCCGCCAGGCGCGTGCCGCTGAGCGGTGCGGCGCCGGGGCTGCCGGGGGACCTGGTGGTGGGGCCGGCCGACGACGAGATGATCTGGGAGGTCAAGCGGCGGGAGAACGGCTTCCGTTCGCTCTACGCATGGCTGGACGGGGCTAGCGTGGTGGGGCTGCGGGCGGACAAGCGGGAGTGGCTGGTTTGTTTGCGGCTGGGGGATTATTTGGATTTGTTGGAGGAGGTGGTGGAGAAGTGATAATCGTGGGCTCATGGTTTGCTGGCATCGGTGGGTTCGACCTGGGCCTGGAGATGGCTGGTGGGTTCGAGACCGTCGAGGGCGTGGTATACTGACCCCGTCCTGGCCGGAGGGGATGGGGCGGACCGCAAGCCGTCCCGCCCCGATGGCCCTCTTGCGGAGGATTATGGATGGATCTGGCGAAGTACCCGCCCGACCGCTACCCCTACCTCGAGCCCAAAGACTGGGCCGACCACCAGACCGGCACCACGGACAAGTGGCACAAGGTCTGGAACTCAATCCTCGTCCTCGCCAAGTACAAGAGCCTGTCGCTGTCCCAGAGGGGGATGCTGCATGGAATCTGGGCATACAGGGCTGTGACCGGACTGAGCCTACCCAGAGACCCGACTGAGGCACGACTGAGCCTTAGCGTAGCCCCGACTAAGCACTTCCGTAGATCCCTGGATGTGTTGATATTGCGCGGTTTCTTGATTCCGAAAACGACTCAGAGAAGAGGAGATAAGAAGAGAGGAGACAAGAAGCCGATTTCGACCCGTCGAACGGGCCTCAAGTCGGCCCAGGTGGAGTACCTCCCTGGCTTCGAGACCTTCTGGAAAAGCACCCGCACACGGTTCGGGCCACGGGGATCGAAACCCGACGCAGCCCTCGCATGGAACGACCTGGGCCACGAGGGCAACGAGGACAGCCTGCTCAGGGTCTACCGGGCTCAGTACCAGGAGAAGGTCAAGGTCGCAGAGGGGGGCCGCGATCCACAGCCGTTCAAGCACCTGTGCCGGTGGCTCAGGCACGACAGTGACGATCTGCCAGATGCCCTGGCGAGGAGTATCCATGCAGCAGGTAGCAAACAACCAGAAAGCAGCCCTTGACCGCATCGGGGCAATCATCGCCGATCGTGAAAAACTGGAGGGGGCGCCGACGTTCGTGTGCCCAGAATGCCACGACACCGGCTGGTTCATCACTGCCCGTAGGTGTCGGCTCGGGTACGACGCCACCTGCGGCTATCGATGCGAGAGCATCCAGTGTCAACTGCGCCGGCGCAGGATCTGCGAGGGCTTCAACCACACCACCCAGCCGCTCGACGCTGATTTGCCGCTATAGGGAGACCACCGAATGAGCAGCGGCGGCAGCCTGAAAATCGACGGCGAGGCAATCACCCACCACGACCTGGCCGAGCGGCTGAAGCTGGCGCGAAAGGCCGAGGGGATGTCCCAGCGGGTGCTGGGTGAACTGACCGGCGGCAACGCCAGCACGGTGGCGAACTTCGAGAAGGGCAGGGGGCTGCAGAACGCCGCCCGGTTCTTCCGGTACATGGACGTGCTGGGCTACGACGTGAAGTTCGTGAAGCGGGAGGCTAAGAAGCCGATTCCCCGCCGGCCGCACCGCAACACCTCGCACATCCCATACAAGCCGCCCTACCACGGCCCGAGCGGCTGGTGAGTGTTTGCATCATCTGCGCGGGGGATGCGCGGACGCCCTACAAGGGCAGCCCGCCGGTGTGCGATCGGTGCAAGAAGGGAATCGGGAACTACCGCAACCACGAGAACCTCGACACCACAGCAGAGCAGGCACGGGTTCGCGTGTACTGGATCTATGCTGCCCGGTTCGGGGTTGAGTCGCTGCTGAATATCATACCCTCAAAATCGTCTATTTCTTGACGCCACCCCGACACACAGACTAAGTATTAAGCGCGAACTAGCTACTCGCACTCGAAGCCGTCCCAACCTGTACAGGGGGTTGCGGGCGGCTTTTGCTTTGTGGGTGGATGCCTTGGAAACCTACGGAAAATCCAAGTGAATGGCCACGGCGGCGCAAGGCCGGGATCAGGACGGCCAATCAGCGCGTCGACCAAAGCCATCCGTGAAATCGTCAACGACCCGAAGTGCATCAAAAACGCGCTCAAGCTCGCGAAAGAAAGCCCCGCGTTCTGGTTCCAGCTCTACCAGCAAATCCACGGCAAGCCAGCGCAAGCGGTCGCGATCAGCGGCAGCGTCGACCACGCAGTCGTCCACCAAGTCGAACTCCCGGGTGGCTACGCTGTTGCTACCCCAACTCCGGCCCTACCAGATCCCCGTCCTAACTAGCAGGGCTCGAGATGACGTCACCGTTTCCGCCCCGCAACTCGGCAAGACACTCGCCGGCCAATGCTGGCTGCTGGCCCAGGCGTGGGTCCACGGCCAGGACATCCGGCCCTGGTGGTGGGTGGCTCCGACGTATGCCCAGTCCCGTCACGGCTTCGGTGGGCTGTGCGACATGGCCAGGAGCGCAGGCGTGCTAGCCGAGGCCACCACCACTCCGCCGCTGTCGGCCAAGCTCATCAACGGCGCACTGCTCGAGGGCCGCTCATGGGAACGGCCCGATGGGCTGTGGGGCCCGACTGTCCTGGGCGGCGTGGTCGATGAGTTCGGCCGCATGAACGACGGCGCCTACGCAGCCATCTCCACCCGCCGCGCCGAGACGGTCAGCCTGGGCTATGGCTGGTTCCGCTACCTGGGCAACGTGGGCGACATTGGTGGCCCGGCCGAGGATCTGTGGAACGACGCCGAGGCGGGTAAGCCGGGGTTTGCATCTCGACGCTGGACATGGCGGGACCGTGCCAGGGCGCATGCGTGCAGTTGCCCAACCACCGGAATGGAACTCGACACCGCCTACGAGCACGGTCCCACCTGTCAGCGCGGGATCTACCTGCAGTTCCTGGCCCAGGAGCAGGACCGCATGAGCGACCCGCAGTTCCGCAGCACGTACAACGCCGAATGGGTGGACTACAACCGGCTGCCCGTATACCAATTCGACAGGGACATCCACCTGGACGACACGCTACAACTCGACCGCACCCACCCGCTGCACCTGTCGGTGGACTTCAACGTCGACCCGATGGCGTGGCTCATCGGCACCAGCCACGGCAATGAAGCCTGGGCGGTGGACGAGATCGCCATCCCCGGCGGCGCCACCACGGCAGCCGCGTGCAAGGAATTCATCCGCCGCTACCCCGACACCAGGCAGCAGGTGGTGGTCTTCGGTGACGCCAGCGGCACCGCACGCAAGACATCCGCCAGCCAGACCGACTACCAGATCATCCGCGAGTTGCTGGGCAAGCACTACCACTCGCTGCAGCTACGGGTGCCGCGCAGCAATCCGGCCGTCAACGACCGCGTGAACGCCTTCAACGCCATGCTGCTGAGCGCCAGCGGCAAGGTCAGGTATCGGGTGCACTCCCGCTGCACGGGGCTCGTGCGCGACCTGGCGCGGGTCAGCTACAAGACCGGCACCCGCGACATCGACAAGACCAGGGACCGCAGCCTGACCCACTTCAGCGATGCCGAGGGTTACCGCATGGCCGAGCTGTTCCCGGTGCAGCGCATGTCGGTGGTGGCGGTGGGTGGCGCAGGCGATGCGCTGATGGGTGATTCGATGCTGAATGTGGGGTTCTGATGTCTAGTCTAGCCCAACGCTACAAAGACTGGCGCGGCCCGAGCAAGCGGGAACTCATGGCGCAGATCGTCCACCTCCAGGAGACGCGCAAGAAGTTCCCCGGGCTGGGCGGCCAGATCGCATCCGGTGCCAAGCTGGGCTACGGCGAGTTCCAGTACGACCCCAACCGGGTGCTGCACGGGGCCGACAAGTACAAGATCTTTGACAAGATGGAATCCGATCCGCACGTCAAGGGTGTGCTGATCGACAAGGCCCTGCCGCTGCTCACCGCAGAGTGGGAAGTCACCCCGGCCAGCGATAAGCCCAAGGACATCGAGGTGGCCGAGTTCGTGGCAGCCAACCTGCTGCGCCAGCCCAGCGATAAGTTCGGCCGCGACTACTGGCTCCAGACGAGCTGGAAGGCCCAGCGGTTACCCGAGATCCTGTCCATGCTGCTCGACGGCTTCGCGCTGTTCGTAAGCTCCTGGAAGCGCGTGGGCACCCAGGTGGTCTACGACCGGCTGCAGTGGATCGAGCCGACCACCATCGACGGCACGACACCCTGGGAGATTGACGACCAGGACAATATCCTCGCCGTCAACCGCAAGCTCACCACGCCGCAGGAAAACTTCATCTACGACGAACGCATCGAGGCCGAACGGCTGAAGCTGTACGTGTGGGATATCAAGGGCGCCCGGTTCGAGGGCCGCAGCTTCGTGCGTGCGATGTACGGCGCATGTCTGCGGAAGGAAATGCTGCTGCGGCAGAGCGCAGTATGGGCCCAGAAGGTCGGCGCACCCATGCCGATCGTCCACTACCCGGACTCGATGTCGGCTGCCGATATTGCGAAGGTCAAGCAGATCGCCATGGCATCCCGTGGTGAGTCGCCGGCCGAGGGGTTCGCCATGTTCCCCAAGGGCAGCGACGACTCCAAGGTGGAGGTGGAGTACGCCGGGGCCGAGCACTCCGAGGTCGACCGCATGCGCCCGCTCATCGACGGCGAGAACAAAGAGATCCACCAGGGTGGCCGCGACTCGAGCGCCATGCTGGGTGAGACGGGCGGCGGTGGCAGCCGTGCGCTGGGTGAGTCCAAGGGCAAGGGCGAGATCAAGCTGACCCAGGCCATCGGTGAGATCGTCGGCGAGTGGGAGAACCACGGCGTGGCCAACCTGACCGGCGTGGTCGAGGAGCTGGTCAACCGCAACTTCACCGTCAATGCCTACCCGCAACTGGCCTGCAGCAAGATTGACCCCTACGAGGACTTCAAGGAAACGCTGGAAGCGTGGAAGGCTGGGATTATCCCCAAGCATGAGGACGCCCGCCGCCAGATCTGCGAGGGCACGCTCGGGCTGAACCTCTCCGACGACGCCTATGAAATAGAGCCGCTGCCGCCGGGTTTACCCAACGCCAACCCCCTCGGCGATGGGAATGCTGACGAACCGGGCGACTCACCTCCTCCTGGAACCGAACCCGACAAGGACCAGGCGGCGGCGGCACTTGCGGCCAAGGACGAACTGCGCGAACGCATCAAGGCGCTGCTCCAGCCGGCGCAGGAGGGCAGCCCCCGCAAGGGGGGTAGGTTTCCCGACTGTGTTGGAGTCTCGAGTCTGCAACCTCGCCGCCATCTCGGACAGCTTCAGGGTGGGGGAGCGGGACATCCTGCTGGTGCTGCGGGAAACGAGAGTAGCCATGGTGGCTGATCTCATGAACCGCCTCGCCGAGGGCAAGATCACCAAGCGCAACATGGACAGCCAGCGCCGCTCTGCGTTCAAGCAGGCCCGCAAGTCCAGGGCAGCGGTCAAGCGGGTGCTGCGTGGGGTGGGGCAGAAGGGCATGCAACACGTAACCGAAGAACTGGAACGGCAGGAGGCTACCGATGGCTAGCTGGATTGGAACGATTTACGCAAGTCCCACGCTGGTAGCCGCCGGTCCAACGGCATCGGGCTGGGTGGACATCAAGTCGCTGTTCGACCGTGTCTCGGTCGAGGCCAACCAGGAAAGCATCGCAATCAAGCAGGCCACCCTGCGGCTGGTGCCCGAGAACTTGGCCACCGATGAGACGTTGGACCTGGACATGAACGTCGCCTGGGATGCCGCAGGTAGCGGCGACCTGAAACTGCACGACTTCACCCAGGTTACCTCTTCGAACGCAGCCGAGACGCTGGTGTTGCCGGGTGGCGACAGCGAGGCCGCGTCCTACGTGGTTGTTCCTAGCACACTCGAGGTGGGCACGGCGGCCGATGAGTACAAGCCTGTGACCAAGTTTGACATGCTCCTCCCGCCGTTCTGGCAGTTCACCGCCACGGTGGGCGGCACCACGAAGTCTATGAATTACACCGTGTACGCCACGCTGATCTGGTAACGCTATGCCGTTAGAACGTCATGTCGTCGCATTCGAGGAAGCCGTTGAAGTAACGGCCAGCCTCGACGTGGGCGCCATGTGGGACCGCATGCTGGGCGAGTTCCTGGGCGAGTGGACCCGGCTGGACCGGCAGAACCTCAGCGCAGCCGAGCTCAGCGCCGAGATGGAAGTATTCATGGGCAACCTCAGCGGCAAGCCCGAGGAGGCGTTGGCGCGGCAGTCGTCGGGGGTGTCCTACAACCAGGGCAGGGCAGCGGAGATCCAGACAGCCAGCACCGAGGCGGGCGTTGAGGCCGTGGTGCGGTCGGAGATCCTGGATAACAACACCTGCACCACCTGCTCCCAGTTGGACGGCATCGTGATCGAGGTGGGCAGTCCTGACTTCGACAGGTACATGCCGCCTGCGTTCTGTGACGGCGGCGACAACTGTCGTGGGTTCTATGTGGCCATCGGGCCGGGGGGTGCAGCGTGACAGGAATAAGCACGGTTGAGCCTTGTGGTCGATCCGGGATGGCTGTTGTTCGGCATCGTTACTTCGCGCAGTTCAAGGCTCGTGATAGGTTTTTGTGGGACCACTGGGATGTATTAGTTGCGAGGTCGACCGGGGCGGCTAGTTGCTGGGTTGTAGATGCGGGAATAGAGGCGCATAAAAACCCAGGAAGAGATTACTCGGCCCCCACCAAGAACTCTTTTGGCCCGCCACAAGAACTTTACGTCCGCAATGTGAAGTCCTTACAGGATAACGAGTGGGGCTTGTGTCCTTTTGCGGAATACACGGGTGGCATGAGTGTGAATCCGATGGCGATGCCATATGCGGGTGCGGTATGACTACCAACAACAAAACCGTCGACTTCCGCAACCCCGACCAGGTGGTGACCCTACTACGCCAGCGTGGCGCAGCCCTGGCCAAAGCGGCCAAGGACGAGTCGCCCAAGTGCTGCGTCAAGCTGGCCGACGTGGCCGATGCCCTGGCCATCCTGATGTTCGTCACCGCGCAGGGCATGGAACAGCAGGCCCAGCGGGTACGACCGGCGACGAGAGTGTCGCCAATCATTCGAGGCTGAGATGGCCCGAGTAGCAGTAGCAGCGCAGGCGGTGGTAGCAGCCGGGGTGGCGGTGTCGTTCACCAGTGTCACGGCCGACAACCAGGAGTTCACCAACAGCGTGAGCCAGCGCACGTTCATTCGAGTCAAGAACACCGACGGCAGCGACCACACGGTAACGCCGGTGTCCAACGAAACCAGGGATGGGCTGTCGCTGACCGACGTGGCGATCAACATCGTGGCCGGGACCGAGCGCGACATCGGCCCGTTTCCTGCCGGTGTGTACAACCAAACGGACGGCACCGTGCAACTCGACTTCTCGGCAACGACGGGTATGAGTTGCGCCGTCATCACGCTGACGGCGAGGTGAGTATGCACCGGTACGGGACAGTTGAGGAAACCGCGAAATGGTCCCCCCCGGGCGCACCCCGTGGGACGTATGACAGCGTGGGTGACTTTCTGTTCTCTGCTTGGGTGCAAGAGCAAGAAGACGCCCGTGCGCCCAGGACTGAACCGGTAATCCGAGACGCAAGACCGTCAGGCACGTGCCCGTTTCAGTATTCGGTGTGCGGGAGCTACTGGTACCCGAAGCATCTATCGCATGTGCGTGAGGAGTACGGCGACTAGGTAAACGACACCAACACTTAGCCGCCGACGCTGATCCCTTCGGCGGCATTGCAAAGAGCCCTCCCCTTCCCTTGGCCAAGGGGGAACGGGGTGGGCTTTTTGCGTTTTTGGAGCGGAGATGGAAAGAGCAGCCTTCAGCGAACCGGTAGACGTCGTCATCCTCAGCCGCCACCCCAACGGCGGCGGCATCGTGGAGATCCCGCTGCTGCCGGTGGCCGAGATCGACGGGAAGTTCACCGCAGGCGGCGGCGGCAAGGTGCAGGTCACCCACGAGGTGCTGCACGAGATTGTCGCCAACTTCGGCAGCTTCCCCGGCCCGGTGCCCATCGGTGTCTCACCGCATGACGGCGACGGCGACAGGGGCGGCTTCTCGCTGGGCTTCGTCAATGCGGTGTCGGTGCGCGGTGATGCCCTGTACGGGCAGCTTGACCTGACCCCCGCGCTGTTCGACCAGGTGGCGCAGGGCGGCTGGCGCGGCTTCTCGGTGGAGATGGCGCACGACCTCAAGACAGCGACAGCAACGCTGAGCGGCTGGGCGCTGACCGGCGGAATCTTCACCAACCGCCCCGCAACCGACATCAACTTCCGCATCGCTGCCAGCGGTGAGGTCGAGACCAGCGAAACGGCAACCCATTTAACCCGCCTCACGGCGAAGGAGACCGAAGCGATGTCTGACGAAAGAATCGCCGCCCTCGAGGCGGACCTGCTGACCGAGCAAGAGACTGTCAAGACCCTGCGAGCAACGCAGGACGCCACGAAGGTGGACACCACCGGCCTGCAGACCCGGCTGGAGGAGAAGGGCAAGGATCTCGCCACGGCGAACCTGTCGTTGTCCGAGGCCAGGGCCAAGCTGGGCGCCAGCGAGAACGAGTTGGCCCGCGTCAACAGTGAACTCGCCAAGAGCGACGAGGCCCGCAAGGCCGCCGAGATCAAGCTCGAAGCCGAGCAGACCCGCAGTCTCGCCGACGACGTCACCAAGCTGGCCAAGGACGCCATCGACAGGGGCGTCTCGGCTGTGCTGTTCGAGGGGCTGGACGAAGATCCCGTCGTCTGGTTCCGCAAGCGCTACGCCAATCTCGAGGCCATGAAGCAGTTTGTGGCCGCGCTTCCCACGGTCAAGGAATCCGCCGTCAAGTCCGGCAACCAGCCCGACGAGAACGCGGCTCCGGTGTCCAAGGAAACCGCTGCCCGGCTGTCCCGCGCCGGCCTCAACCCCAAGTACGCGGGCATCACAGACGAGAACCAGCTTCTCGATCTGCGTGCCGGCGAAAGCAAGTAGAGGAGAACAAGCAAGATGGCTGCTTTAGAAGCAGACGTCCACATCCCGCACCTGGGCACCCCTACGAAGATCAGCGTGAAGGCCATCGGCGCCGACACCTTCTTCGCTGGTGCGCTCGTGTTCGCGGATGGGACCAACGGAAAGGCGCAGGTCGTACCTGCCGCCACCGATTCCTTCCTCGGTATCTGCGCCAAGCAGGTCGAGGCGGCTGAGGATGACTTAGTCGAGATCTACGTCGACGGCATCCACGCGCTCGCCTTCACGGGCGTAGCCGAGGCCGACGTGGGCCAGACGGTCGTGGTCGACATGACCGGAACTCTCTCCGACAACGAGACGGATCTCGTGTCGGCAGCCGACGCCACCATCGTGGCCGGCGACATCCTGGTGGGCAAGTGCATCGGGATCAATGCGGAAGAGACGACTCGTGGCTGGGTGATGTTGCATACGCCTTCCGGCGTTGCCAACGTCCTCGGATGGGGTTAGGTCATGCTTACTGCCGACCAGCAACTCGTCCGCGACACCGCCCAAGCCTCCTTCTGGCAGTCCTACGAGACTTCCCCCGACATCATGGCTGGCTGCTTCCAGCGTGTCGAGTCCGACTCTGACCAGGAAACCTATCCCGGGCTCGCGTATGCCCCGAGGCCGCGTGAGATGGAAGGCAGCAGAACGCACCGCTCGGTGCCCGCCTTCAACTTCACGATCACCAACAGCAAGTGGGAGTCCACGGTTGACATCGGCTACGAGCTCTGGAAGTACGGCCGCCTCGGTGCGGTCCAGTCGATGCTGTCGAGCATGGGCGAGAAGGCCAGGGCGTACCCGAACCGGCTGATGGCCAACCTGATGAACACGGGCGACACGGGCACCGGCCACGATGGCCAGGTGTTCTACAGCGCCCTTCACGTTGATCCGGGTGCGCGTAACCAGACGGCGCAGGACAACGATTTGACGTCGAACATCGGCGACACGGCGGCGGCGACCGTGCTGGAGATGTACACGGCACTCCAGGTCCACCGGGCGGCCTACGACACCTTCCTCGATGGCGACGGCGATCCTACGGTGCCGACCGAGGATGCTGAGTTCGTAGTGCTCTGCCCCGGCGGCCACATGCCCGCAGCCAGGTCGGTGTACAAGAACGACCAGATCACCGGCCCCATCGCCAACGACCTCAAGGGCGTGTTCAAGCCGGTGCTCAACCCGTACTCGGACGCCACGGCTGAGATCTTCACCTGCTGGACCAGCGGCGCCCGCAAGCCGTTCATCTACCAGGTGGCTGATGCCGTGACGCTCGAAGACAACATGGGCGGCGACTCCGAGTTTGAAACCAAGGACGTGTCCTTCGGCACGTTCGGCTTCTACAACGTCGGCTACGGCGACTGGCGCTATAGCTGCCTTCACACCTTCACCTAGCCCTAACCGGGGCGGGGTGTAACAGCCCCGCCCCACACGAGAGCAACATGAGGAACACGACCGACATCGAGCTTGGCTTCGGTAAGTTCGTGATCGCCGCCGGGCAGTCGGTTCCCACCGACTCGCTGTCACCCGAAGCACAGGACTGGTATCTGCGGCACGGCTGCGTGGATGAGTTGGCCAAGACACCGGCCCCGGCGGTCGAGGTGGTCACGACCACGCTGGACGACGCCACCGAGACGCTGGAGCAGCCCAGGAAGAAAGAGAAGAAGACCCGGCGCAGCCGCAAGGACTAGCCCATGGCCACGACCGACAAAGCCTACTGTGCCGAGGCCGACGTAGTCCGCTGGTCGCAGTACGAGCCTGACTTCGATGCCACCTCGGTGCCTACCGAACCGCAGATGCTGCTGTTCACCGAGGACCGCTCGTCTGAACTGTACCTGATGCTCGTTGGTGTCATGACCACGAGCGATGCGGTGGGCCCCTCCGGCTACGCGGCACCGCTGGACACCAGCACCGACAAGGGGCTGGCGCTCAGCTACGTCCTGCGGCAGTACAGCGCAATAGGCGCAGCGATGGACGTGTTGCAAGCCGCAGGAGCCAGCACAAGCCCCGCAAGGTCGGAGCGGGTGGCTGAGTTGTTCGCCATGTGGGAGGGCCGCAAGGAGGCCCTGGAGAACGCTGCGGAGGTCTACCAATCGGCAGCGGCATCTGGTTCCGCGACCCACAAGTCAACCGGCGAGATCACGAGCAAGGCCATCGCGCCCCGTGAGGAAGACGGGCTGACTTTCACGGGCGCCACGGAGTTCTAGTGAAGGTGCGGATGACATCGACGGTCAACCCCCGGCTGAAGTCGCTGGATGAGGCCGTGAAGCTCCAGTTCGCAGAGGTCAAGACGATAGCCCTGGACATTGACAAGCGGTTCCGTGCGAACGAGAGAAAGCTGTTCGCCACCGAGGGGGCGTCGGGTGGTAGCCCATGGAAGCCGTTGAGCGAGAAGTACCGCAAGCGGAAGAAGAAGAAAAAGCCTGGTCGAAAGATCATGGCCTTCAGCGGCGCCACTCGTAAGAGCTTGACCACCAAGGGCAGCGGTCACGTCCTGCGGTACAACGCAAAGCCACGGGCCAGGATTGATGTGGGCACGAGCCACATCACCCCGGCCTACCACCTTGAGGGGCCGCTCAAGAACCCCAACGTGCCAGAGCGCGACACGCTCCAGACCACCGACGAGCAGTTCGCCGGCTACCGCGACATTATCTCGAGATACCTGCGAAGGACAAAGTGGCCACGCGTGCAAACGATCATGAACGCATGGGCCCGCCACAGGGGGGTCGCGTGACGTGGCCAACCAACTCCTCGACCGTGGTCTCGAGTCGGGCACACTCGACGGCTCGTTCTGGACCAGCGCAGGCGATGCCGGCTACGTCGAGAACCAGCAGGACGTGGTACGCGCCGGCGGCTACGCGCTGCGGGTTAGTTCGGCCCACGAGATCGGCGGCGGCAACGAGTCAGGGCAGGCCCGAGGCTACACCGGCACGGGTCTGGTGGTCGGCACCAGTTACACGTTCCGCATCTGGCTCAAGTCCGACAGCACCAACGTCAACTTCTCGCTGCTGGTCCGCCACTACCCGGACGGCATCGCTGCGGCGGCGGTCCAGCTCGACAGCATTCTGGCGTCCACGCTGCCCAGCGGCTGGAACGTCTACGACTACACGGTCTCGATCAATGCGGGTGCAGTCAATACCGACGTCGTCGAGCTTGTGCCGCAGAACCAGCCGGGGCTCTACGTCGACTCGGTCAACTGGTACGTGGACGACTGCTTCTACGGTGACGGCATGGCGATAAAGCTAGCGGAACTGGGAGTCGGCTCCACCGTGGCGCTGCTCAAGGCCAACCTCGGCACCGAGCTGGGGCTGATCGACACCGACCGCGCCGATGCGATCACGATGATCGACCCCGCTGCGGCGAACTATTACGAGTACCCGCTGGCTGAGGTCGCGGGCAACGCAGCCCACGTCGAGGTGTTCGAGGGCGCGATTGACTTCGGCAGCCTGGAGGACGGCAGCAACACCGACATCGCTGCCGAGCGTGCGACGTACACGCTTCCGCTGACCATCCGCGTGACGTGGTTCAACCGCACGGGCGACACCCCAGCCCAGATGGTGCTGCGCGGCCAACGCTACTCGGCTGGGATCTACAACGTGCTCATCAAGGACAACACGGTGGGCGACTCTGACGATGCGACCAAGATCGGAAAGATAACCAGTGTGACCCCGGCGTGGCAGGGGATCGCCCCTGACGGGACCGACAGACTCAAGGGCCAGATAACGCTCACCGCAGAGATACGGTGCGAGGAGACGCAGGCATGAACCCCAGGCATAAGTGCTGGATCCACGTTAATGGCGAAAAGGTGCCTGGTGTTGCCCGCCTGGACGATACCGGGAAGATCGTTGAGTACGTTCCCGAGTTCCCCGACACCGCACCCAAGCCGAAGAAACAATCGAAGCCTGCGACAACGGCAGGAAAGGAGTAAGCCGTGGCGCAGACCCAACTGTACACCAAGAAAGCCCAGGTCGGGATCAAGCTAGAGACGACCGTCGACACTAGCATCGCGATCATCAATACCGACTTGATTCTCTGCGAGGTGGGCGACACCCCGTACACCATCGACGGGGAGAA
>Ga0255047_10002129_pt1 | contig 13348 bp, 24 predicted proteins | sample JV7_2_1_MG_FD_183640 | JGI IMG/M metagenome (GOLD analysis project Ga0255047, IMG submission 183640) | Seawater microbial communities from Jervis Inlet, British Columbia, Canada - JV7_2_1 | ecosystem: Environmental > Aquatic > Marine > Inlet | place: Canada: British Columbia | collected 2016-10-06
AAACTAAATCAAAAACAAACAAGCCGTCTGAATCAATAACCCAATAAAAGCCACTCGATACATAAACTTGTATCGATCAATCTCATTAATCAAATTGTCGCGTTCCTTTTGACTCATTCATGGTTTTGGGGTTAATCGTGAAATTAGAATCATTATAAAAAAAGATATTGATTTATTCAAAATTATTCAAAATATCGACTATTTTAAGATAGCCCTGAATGTCATCCTGGGTATCTTTTTTAGTCGGTTGGTTGTGCAATCTCAAGGTTTTAAACGCTAACATCATTGTTGCTGCTTGTTGTGGCGTAATCTTAACATCCATCATGCCGCCCCAGACTTGCGCTAATTGACGCATAAAACGCCTAGGGTGGCCGTACTCCAAACCCTTTGTGTGGATCATCTCATCCACCTGGAAATTGCTGTCGATCATTAATTAATCTCTTTAGTTTTAGTAATGATCTGTGGCTTTTGCTTATCAAACCTAACCAGCTCTCTTTGTAGGGCATCGGTCAATAACTCCTGGTTCATAACCAAAGATTGACGAGTCAGGTTTTTAACGTGTACCTCATCTATCTCTTGCAGCTTTCCAATAACACCATTTAGATTGTTTGCGATATTGGTCTCAGCCTCATTAAGGTCGCTCATAGGTATCTCTATCTCATCACCATCTGCGTTTTTATACATAATCACAGGGATTTCTTGTTCTGCCTCTTCGTTCTTTACTTCATCATTTTTTACTTTATCACTCATAGTTTTTCCTTATATTAATTAATTGAGTTAAAAATTTCGTTGCCAACATCTTTGGCGTTTTGTTTGAGTTAAAAATTTCGTTGCCAACATCTTTGGCGTTTTGTTTCGCGGTATCATCCATAACATGAGCATAACGCATGGTGGTCTTTGGGCTTTTGTGTCCCAACAGGTTAGCTATCTCAACAAGCGTTACCTTTTTTGATCTAAGGGCAAAGGTCGCAAACGAATGTCTTAAATCATGGATTCTTAGGTCTGGAACACCCGCCTCTACCCTGACCTTTTGCCAGAATTTATCGGGATAGTTGGTATCAATTAACTTACTGCCCTTGCGTTCTAGTGAATTGATAATCTGCATAGCCTGGTCATTTAAACGAATCACTCTTGGCCCATCTTTGTCATCGGTTTTATGATTCTTGAGTATGATTTGATTGCCTTTTAAGTCACTCCATTTTGCCGAGATCAACTCACCCTTTCTGCAACCTGTATATATCAACAACATTATTAGATTAATGTATTTGTGGTTTTGTGGGTTCACCTTCTTTTTCCCTAACACTTTAAAGATGCGTTTCATTTCATCTTGGCTGCAATAGCGTTTTCTTTGCACCTCTGGGTGTCGCTTAATGCCTTTACAAAGGTTCTGCTCGACCATTTCATAACGCATAGCAATGTCAAAGGTACAGCTAATTATTCCCAAACAACGATTGGCAATGCCGTGTCCTTTGTTGGTGACCTCGTAAAACCAATCAATCACATCGACTCGCTTAATACGCTTGATGTTCTTTTTGCCAATCGAGTCTTTGATGTGTCGTTTCCACACCCTCTCGATTGAGGCAACTGTTTTTTTCTCTCTGCGGTTTAGGTCACACACATAAAGATCAAATGCTTTGTTTAAAGTTTCCATTATTATCTCCTACTTAATAATTATAATTTTTATTCGCTTTTTTAAAGTCATGCCAGGCAACCGTTAAAACCAAATGATTGCCTTTATCCAGCTCATTTAAAAAGTCCTTGGTATAGTTAGCCCTTGCCTCTAACAACCAAGACTTAAAGTCAGGGTCAGATAGTTTTTCTGCTAACTGTTCTTTGTTCAGTGTCGTTTCCACCAGTCCTTACCTCTTTTTCTTTTGTAGCGTTTTTGTAAAAATTCTCTTGAGTGTCGATAATAGGCAAACAAACTCCAATAAGGCTCACCGCGTTCTTGTTTCCCGATGTCATGTTGGTATTTTTTGCCTTTAACATAGTGTTTAAAGCCATCAGATAGCTGCATCATTTGTCCATCCTTATTTGACCGGTGACTGTATCAAAATCAATCTCGCCCATTTCCCTTAAACGCTGCAATCGCGGATAAATCGCACCACGACTTTTTCCCATTTGCACAGAAATTTGATTTTGCGTGGGTGTGTAGCCGTTTTTATCAAAGAATTTTTTTATAACTTCCAGGGTGTCTAGGGCGTTCTGCTGTTGCCTGTGTTCAATCGATGTTGTCATATTGCACCTCTTTAATAGATAGGGTTTTCTTTCTAATGGTGTAAGCCTCTTTAGCTGGTATCACCTTGGTTTGTTCGGGTTTAGCTTTGTAGTTAATAGAACCCCATTTAACTTGATAGTTACCTACCGTGGCGTGTTCGTTCTCTTGCATCGCTACCTTTATGGCCTTCTCGCTATCATCAATAATCTGCTTAGAGTTTTCAATGATGCGTTTAGCTGCTTGAATGTCCTCAACCTTGCTTTCAACCTCGTCTGGTAATTCAACCAGTGAATCATAAGACGATGACCAAATGATATTGGCATCCAGACTGTGTTCAGGCTCAAAGTAATCCTCTTCCTTAACGCGCCTGTCAAAGTCGGTGACTGTTTCCTCAAGCCATTTTTTAAACTCTGGATCTCTTTCAAAAACAAAGATTCTTAAATCAGTTGATTGATACAACACCACCACCGCACACCAATTAAGGTTGGCACACTCCATCAGCCCTTGAGCTTGCAGTTTGCCACGCCAATCAGGCAGCTCATCTTCTGACCAATCTCTGGTTGTTTTAGCCTCTAAAATGCCATCGCCTAACAAACGCAATTCTTTATCATCAGTGGTAAAGATATTTTGAGTTGAATCGGTTTTAATAATCAGAGGTTTTTTAGCATCCATTGAGGCGCTGGCAATCCCATCGGGTGAACCCGCAAAGGGCAATGTACTATGCACCAGGGGTTTTTCAATATCTAATCTGGGATTAGTTAAACCAAGTCTCAAACAAGCCTCTTCGAGTATTGGGTTCTCCAACACATCACCAATTCTCATGTGAAGGGGTTGCTCTTTACTTCTGACATCTTCAAACTGAGCAGCCCTAATACACTGATCCAATAACTTGTTTTTAGTGAATCCATAGGGGTAATGTTCATCCCATATAGCTAGACCAGAGCAAGATAATTGGTGGTCAGGTGTTACTTTGCCGACCATTTTTAGTTACCCCCCTTTGCGTCTCTAAGGTCTTGTAATGACCAAGTGGTAATGACCCTATTCCAATCTTTAGTTTCAAAATCAAAGTAATTGATATAGGTAAGACCGGTATTATCACCGGTGGTTATTTTCCTTTCCCATGCAATACAATCCACAGGGATTCTTAGGTTCCCTTTTAATGTGGGTATATATGGGTTAATGTGTTTAGGCTTAGTTGTTGCTTGTTGGTACATAGCAATCTCCTTTTATTAAAAGCGATTGCATCAATTCAACTACCAAAGGGCTTAATACAGCATGAACAGTAGTAACTGTAAATACTGTTGGAACTGTTCGATCTGTCCAACTTAACTTACTATATATTATACGCATATCTAATAAGTTAAAAAAAAGCCGTGGACTCACGCTATCGCTTGGGTTTATAGGTGAAAACAAGGGAATCCCCCCCTGTTTTGGTGGTAATGAAATCAAATTGAACTCTTCCATGAGCCTACCAATGGGTTCTCGAAGGTACTTTACCAAAGGGTGCGTCATGACTGTTCTCGTTTTTTTTTACGGTAACGTAATTCTTGACTGGCATCCTGGATCACCTGTTGGGCAATCGCGGTTTTCATACTGATTCTTAACTCGGCGCGTTTGATGGCCTTTAGCTCTCCAAGCAACTCATCAAACACCACAATGGCATCCTCTAAGTCCTCTTTAGTGAGCATCGGTATCATCATGCGCTTAGTGTCCCAGCCAAAGAATTTGAGGTAGTACACCTCACGGTCTTTTAATTCGATGTTGGGGTCGTGCATGTGGCTTATGTTCTCCTGCCTCTTCATTGTTTGCATAATATATTTTTTTTGTTTATTAAATGTCAAGAATTTTTTATTAATTTTTGTGTTTGCTTTAATTCAGCTATTTTTAAAACTAGGTTTCTCACATTGCTCGGATGCCAGGTTCTACCGTACCTGGATTTAAAGCCTTGGTTGTTTAAATTATTAGCAATATCCTGATAGGTTTCCGCCCCACCCTTTTGAATCTTTTTAACCACAGGGCGCATACTTACAGCAAATTCATTAGCACGCCTAGTGTGGTCAAGCGAGGCTTTTTTAGTCGCCTCGGCAAGTTTGGGATTGCCAAATTTAATGCCTTGTTTTTTTAGTTTCGCCATTGCCTTTTTAGTATTGACCGAAACCTTTTGACGATGTAGGGCCACCACCTTACCCATGAGCTGGATGTCCACCCAATGCGCCCCTTTGACATCAATGGCTGCAAAACGCAAACCGTGTCGAGTGTATGCCTCTAGCATTAGAGCTACAAATTTAAGGTTATTGATGCGTGAACCCAACTTAGCTGCAATCACATTGGCTTTTTTACGCACCGCGTATTTGATGGCTAATTCGAGTTTAGGCATCTGATACGGATTCGATGAACGAGGTTCGATGTATTCTTTAATGATTTGTTTAGGTTTAAGTTTGGGATTAAACGCAGTAATGATTTGCTTGCGTTGATCGTCAATGTCGGTTCTCGTGCCATCTCTCAGGTAGAAAACAAATTTGCCCCTAGTTTTGACCTTATCGTAGTCAAAGGGATCTTTGCCGTTCATTCTGTTCTCCTGTTTAATGAGGTTATTAAATGAGTTTGTTTAGTTTCTTATACACATCATTTAACAATGTGGGTTCAACAAGATTCTCAAACATCCCAATAGACATATATTCATCGTTGTCTTTTATAATCTCTTTTAATCGATCAACGATTTCACCGTCATTGTTGGCAAAGTCCAAAGCGACCTTTAGTAAAAGCGCCTCATGGGATTGAATCCTTTTTTTTGTTTCTTGGTACATTCTGTTCTCCTGTTAATAATATGTCCTATTAAAATATACACATACGATGGGTTTGTCAAACAACTTGTAAACAATAATAAAACATATAGACAAATATATAAATTAAAACTACCATAGGTTAAATTTCTCAGTAGATGTAAATATGAATAAACCCCTACCAAAAGCCTTATGGATTGATCCAGAGCTACACGCCCAGATCCTTTGTCTGGCTGACTTTCAGAGGCGCTCTATTAAAGCGGTGGTGGAGAGAATACTTAAAAGGGCCATTAGAGAAGAGGCAGAAAAATCTGAGAATGGAGAATAGAAACATAAAAAAATTAGGAGATATGCGCGGTGTCAAAGAAGAGTAGAACCAAAGGACACAACTTTGAACGGCAAGTGGCTCTTGTTATGAATGAAGAGTTTTACCGACACGATCTACCCATTAAACTTAAACGCGATCTGGCTCAATACCAGGAGAGTGATCGCGGTGATCTATTAGGTTTGGATGGATTCACCATCGAGTGCAAACGCTACGCTAAAGGCAATCGCCCACAAAAGGCATGGTGGAAACAAGTGGTCAGGGCAGCCGGTAACACCATCCCCCTACTCGTCTATAAATTTGATCGACAACCGATTGAAGTGCAATTTCCGGTGATGCTGTTCGCTGTTAATAACGACTTTGAAGATTACTACAACGACTATCAAGCAAGGATGGATTTTGACTCCTTCCTGTATTTATTAATTTGTTACTTAAAGGCGAAACATGAGTGAAGACTTTAACTCCTTTCTTAAATTTATTCGCTATATGCACAAAGAGGCAAGCAAAGCTGCTGTTGCCAAAGGAAGAAAACCCGTTTCTTATGAATCCTACATTAACTCTCGTTTCTTTTTTCTAGTGGAACAGTTTAAAGAAATGACTAAATTGTTGCACTGATGAATGTACGAGTCTTTGACATTTGTTCCGGTATTGGCGGGTTCTCACTTGGGCTACACGCCACCGGTGGATTTGAAACGGTTGCCTTTTGTGAAACCGATGAGTTTTGCAGAGATATTCTCACTAGGAGATTTCCGAGCATACCGGTATATGGAGATTTAAAAGAGTTAGCCAATGATGAAGAAACAATCAGAACTATTCCAGACTTCGACCTCATCTGTGGTGGCATCCCCTGTCAGCCCTTCAGTGTCGCGGGTCGAAAAAAAGGAACGCAAGACGACAGACACCTCTGGCCGTCAATGCTTGAAATTATTAAACAAAAAAAACCCACTTATACCCTTGTCGAAAATGTTGGTGGCTTCGTCAACATGGCACTCGACCTTGTGTGTTTTGACTTGGAAACCGAAGGTTACGCCACACAATCGTTTGTTATTCCAGCTTGCAGTGTGCAAGCACCCCATCGAAGAGATCGAGTCTGGATCATCGGAAGGAGAGAAGATGTTGCCGAATAAGAAAAACCTATGGTCAACACCAACTACTTTTGATGCACATAACATCAAAGGCGAAAGAAAGAAATCATCGGGCGGTCAAATTGAGCCTTTACAACAACAAGTCAGATTGTGGCCCACACCAAGAGCAAGCGAATACAAAGGATGTGGGCCAGTAGGAAGTAAGAGCTATAAACACATGAAAAAGAAAAATTATTTATGTGCGGTGACAAAAGACCCTGACATGCCGACAGGCTCACTCAACCCCGATTGGGTGGAATGGCTGATGGGTTATGGTCAGGGTTATAGCGATCTAGATAACAAAAGCAGCTTCACTTTGGATTCTCACGAGGGCTTTCCCAACGAGCCTGAGATAGCAAGAGTCACGACAGAGAATCAATATCGCAAAGACAGACTAAAGGCATTGGGTAACTCCATCGTGCCACAGATTGCATACCACATTGGTTTGGCAATATTGGAACAGGAAAAGACATGAACCCAAATTTTAACGACTTCGAGAGAGGATTGATGGTTGTACTAATCATATCAGCCATCATTTTATTAATACTAATGAATATATGAGGAGAAAATTATGAGTTTATTAGGTTTGAATGATAGTGCGGATAACAAATCGTTTATCCGGTTTATGCCGTCTAATAATGGATGGTTTGTAGGTACTGACGAGGAAGTGGATATTAAACACATCCTAATCGATCCTGGTTCGGTTAAAACCGGCTGGGGTAGAATCCAATTAGGTGTTGCGCCTGACTGGTCTTGGGATGATGCCATTGGACAACGCGGCTTGCGACCAGGAGAGAGCGAGGATGAGAAATTCGAGTACAAACGCGGCTTTAGTGTGGATTTGTTCGGTCAGGAGATTGGTCTTAGAACATGGTCAACAACAACCACCGGCAGCAACATTGGCTTTGAAAAGCTCTACGATGAAATCCACTCACTAATGGGTGCCAACGATGGCAAATACCCTGTGGTGGAATACACCGGCTCTGAGGCAATTAAAGTGGGCAAAGGTAATACCAGGGTGCCACAGTTTAAGATTGTCAAATGGGTTGCAACCGATGAGTTTAATAAAAACGAACCCAATGGAGTCTACGAAGAACCAGCAGCACTCCCAATAGACAACACGGAAGATATCCCCTTTTAGGTTGTCAAACACGGCTAGGGGTGGGATTTTGTTCTCCTACATTTTGCCCGCCCCTAGACCATTAGGAATTTTATGTGATTGAAATAAGCCAATACAGCAAAGAAATAGCCATCGCCCTACTCGGTGAGGAGAACAAGCGTCTGAGTAAAGGCCATGAATTACGCTACGGCAATAATGGCTCGCTGAGTGTTAATTTGGTTAAAGGCACCTGGTTTGACCATGAAACAGAGGAAGGTGGTGGCATGGTCAGTTTAATTAAAAAACATCACGGTAGTGATGTGAGTCAGTTTCTCAGATCCATTGGCGTTGAGGACTTAAAGCCGGTGGTGGTTAATGGCGGTGACAGTAAGCCGGTTAAGTCATACAGCAACACTGAAATGCACAACATGGCGAAGGATGCCGAGCTGGTGTCGCGCTACTCAGAGGACTTCTGCGTGATGCGTTTTACAGGTAAGGTCATTAGACCGTTTAGCCGCTTGGCAGATGGTACATGGCGAATGAAACGCCCACAGGGTCTACTTCCGCTGATGTTTTCAAACGAGGGCGATAAAGACTTGCCCGCTTTGATTGTTGAAGGGGAAAATGCCCATCTGGGCGCTCGAACTCTATACGATGGCATTGTGGTCACCTGGCATGGTGGCACCGGATCCTGGAAGAATCAGGATTGGTCAAGGCTATCGGAATTTAGTGAGGTTTTAATCTGGCCTGATAAAGACGAGCCTGGTTTTAAGTGTGCCAATGAGATTAAAGAACATTTAAAACAACTAGGGATGGTGGTAAAGATTATCAACCCACCCAAACACTTTAATGACAAAGACGATTTAATGGATGCGTTTGAAAGAGGTGAGCAGCTTAATATTTTAGAGTACGCCAAGGACAATGAATACGATGCGGGTAAACGAGTGGTGTTTCATGCCTACGGCAACTTCAAGGATAAGGATTATCCGGAGATGGTGTGGATGATGGATAACCTAATGGCAAGAGGTCATTTGGCAATGATCCATGGTAGCCCAGGACACGGTAAGTCATTACTGACGCAAATCATGGCGGTGTGTTTGGCTGCCGGCTATGACTTTGGACACTACCCTATTACCAAGCCGCAAAAAGTAATGTTGGTGGATGCAGAAATGCCACCAGTAAGCCTACAACAACGATTCGCTGACATGATGATTCTTTTTGATGGTGAGATTCAGAAGGAAGAATTAATTAAACGAGTCAACCAGAACCTTATTATTATCTCCCATCACGATCAGGCGGAAGGACTCACACCTTTAAATACTAATGACGGTAAAGAATGGTTTTACAATGCTATCGATGACATTGATCCGGACTTTATTATTCTCGATAACCTACTCACATTAATGCAGTTTGACGATGCCAACAGCTCAGAAGAATGGGTCAGAGAGGTTAATCCCCTACTGCTTAAAATGCGTCAACAGGATCGCTCAGTTTGGTTTGTGCATCATTCGGGTAAATCGGGTAAACAATTAGGCTCAATGGCAAAAGAAGTCATCCTGGATTGTGTCATTAGAATCGAGCTGCAAGGTATTGATGAAGATGATGACGAGGGTATTTTAGGACTAGATACCAATTTACATGAGTCAAAATTCAAATGGACATTTGAAAAGACCCGACATTTTTACGGCCAACATGCTTATCCGGTGTTGTGGAAATACAGTAATGGCATCCTCACAAAAGATAAAACAGCTAAAGAATCAAGGGTCGAAATGGTGGCTCAAATGAAGAATGAGGGGTTAAGCAATCGTCAGATCGCTAAAGAGTTAAAAGTTAGCCCTGGCACCGTTGATAATGATGTCAAAACCGCTAAAAGCCTTGATATATATAGCGATCAGCCGGAGTTTTAGATGTTTGTGAAATTTTACAAGAGGGATTTTAAAATTAGGCAAAATGGGGTGTTTAAAAAAAGGTCGATTAGGCACTATTTTGCCCACTGCCTAATAGGGTGCCTAATTATTTCAGAACCGATTAGGCACTTAAACCCTATACCTATGCATGTTTCAGTGGGGTGCCTAATTGGGTGCCTAATTTTTTGCCTAATTATTTTTAATTTGATGCCTAATGCCTATATGCCTAATCCCCCTATAAGAAGGGGATTAGGGATATGGCATACAGATTTTAGGCGTTTAGCCTTTTTTACTGAGTCTTTATATTATGAGAAGTAATGATTTGTTTTCTAAAACTGATTCGAGTCTAAAGGATGAGTCGGACAAGACTTATTCCGAGATGCTAAAAAAGAAATCTCAAGTTGGGGCTGATTGGGGTTGGGAAAGGTTACAGGAATTAATTAGTCCTGATCTGAGAAAGCGATTTGTTAAGCAGCAGTTTTTATTATCTCAATCCATCACTACTGAGGACTATGAAAAAATCAAAGCTCACTCTGAGGGAATGATGAGAGGATTGGATGCTTTAGTTACTTATGCAAAAGATCAGGGGTTTGATAAGCTGAGTCCTTCGGTTTGGGTTACTAATCATCCTGAAACAGATACTCAGATATTTATAGCTTTGGATGCTGAGAGCTTACCTAGATGTTCAGCTCTAGCTGATGCTGAAAAACCCAGCCTGTATTTTTCCATTAAAGAATTGTTTGCCATGATTGATAAAGACTCTTTTGATTTAAAGAAAAGACTATCCAAGGATTTTGGTCATGTGGAGATATTGGAGAGAAAGCCGATTAAAGAAAAAGATGTGGAGAATATTTTGTGTGATGAGATTTTGTAGTGGCACATTATACGAACCAAAGAGGATCAGCGGGAGAGAAAATCGTTGAGACCTACCTATTGAAAAAAGGACTTAATACTTTTTCACCGAGTGCTGATGGCAACCGAGACTTAATACTTGAGCTGGGCAATAATTGTTTTTATGGAGTCCAGGTGAAAGCAGCACTGAGAGGCTTTAAAGAAAAAGGGAGAAACGATGCTCGTTATAAGTTTAATTTTAATAAGAATGGAAAGATGAGATACGACCCCAAGAAATGTCAGGTCTTTGCTTTGGTTTGTCTTAAAACAAACTTTATACATTTCGTGTTAAACACAGGGCAAAAGCAATGCTCTATCAGGGTTGATTCATTCACCCATGAGGATCAAGAGGATTCATTTGAGTCAATCGTTAAAGCGCTTAAAAAAAATTAAACAAAGTTTACAAATACCAAAGGGTTATAATTATGGAAAACGAAAGCCAAGACAAAAAAGAAGAATTGAATATTGAAACAATCGCTGCTTATTGGAGTCATCGTGGTTTTGTTGGTATGGAGTTAGGCAACAAGATTATGGATACCTTAGATCAAGGTGAAATAGTTGATGATGACAATGATGCTTGCAAAGTGTGTGAATAGATGACTGTAAAGAAAAAAGTTGGTCGTAAAAGAATTTACCTAGATCCTGAGAAGGTTAGAAGGTTGGCGGCACAAGGATTAAGCCAAAAGCAAATCTCAAGATCATTGGGTGTCTCCTGGAATACACTCAATCGTAACCGTAAACGATCAAAAGATTTTAATGCTACTTATGAGCAAGGAGTAGCTGAAGGATTATCTAATGTGACCAACTCCTTATACGAGCAAGCATTAGGTGGAAACACAACTGCATCTATCTTCTTTTTAAAGAATAGAGATGAGAACCGTTGGCGAGATAGGGTTGAAACGACACACGATCATCAGTTAAGCCTATCTAATGTTCTTGATTCAGCCAAAAGGAGATTAATTGATATCACTCCTGAAACAAAAAAGATCACCAAAACAGATAACAACGGTTAGTTTTGTTAATCATGTCAATACTAATGAAAGCATTGATCATAAGGGGATGCGTGTATATTAATCGATTTTTCTTTGTTAGTTTTGAGCCTTATAAAAGGGGGAGCGCATCAGTTCAAACCACCAAACCAGTTCAGGAACAGGAACCTAAACTGGGTTCTAGTTTGGCAGTTCCGGTTGGAAACCCGAACGAAAACCCAAACTTTAACCAGGTAGTTCCAGTTTTGGTTCAGGGAAATGCCCTGAAAGCCTTTAGGCATAGGCTTTTCCACGTTCTATACCAGAACGTAGTCATTGTTATGGCCCTGATCCGGCAGCTGGATCGCTGCTTGACCCCCCCCCTCAAACCAGGGAGGGGGGTGTTTGTTTTTGTACCCCCTAACTAAATTTTTGTAATTTTTTTTGATATGAAATACAGCCCTAAACAAGAAGAGGAGTTAATGACCGACATATGGTCGATTAACATTAAAGACTCGCCATTAAACTTTGTGAAATACATCTTCCCATGGGGTCAGGAAAACACCCCCCTCGAAGACTTTACTGGCCCTAGAGAGTGGCAAGAAAAAATTTTACGAGATATCGGCAATCACATTAGAAAAAACGAAACTATTGATATGCCCGAAATGTTCCGACTCGCAGTTGCATCTGGTCGCGGCATTGGTAAATCAGCTTTGGTCGCCTGGATTATCCTGTGGATGCTATCCACGCGTCTTGGTTCTACCATTATTGTCACTGCCAATACCGAACAACAGCTTAAATCGAGAACCTGGGCTGAGTTGGGCAAATGGCTGACATTATCGATTAATAGTCATTGGTTTATAAAAACTGCCACCAGTTTAAAGCCGCAAGCATGGTTTGAAGAATTGCTGGTCAGAGACTTAAATATTGACTGCGGCTATTATTATGCTCAAAGCCAACTTTGGTCTGAGGAAAACCCAGACGCATTTGCCGGTATTCACTCCTCGCATGGCGTGTGTTTAATTATGGATGAGGCCAGTGGTATCCCCTCGCCGATTTATTCTGTGTCAGAAGGCTTTTTTACCGAGCCGACTAAAAATCGTTTTTGGTTATCGTTTTCTAACCCGCGCCGTAATACTGGCCCTTTTTATGACTCGTTTCATTCCAAGCGTGAGTTTTGGAACACTGAGCAAATTGACTCGCGTGATGTTGAAGGCACCGACCAGGCATTGTTTCATAAAATGATTAAGCAATACGGTGAGGATTCAACCGTGAGTCGTGTCGAGGTAATGGGTGAATTTCCCAAAGCTGATGACGACACTGTTATTCCGATTGAGTTAGCCAGAGCTGCGGTTAATCGTGATGTTGAATTAACCGCCTCAGAACCGATTGTTTGGGGTTTGGATGTTGCCAGGTTCGGCTCTGATAATTCAGCTCTATGTGTTCGCCAGGGCAATACCGTGTTTGAGGTTAAAACTTTTCGCTCAATGGATTTAATGCAACTGTGCGGTGCTGTAAAAAATATTTTTGATTCAGCCACCGCTATGAATAAACCGCAAGAGATATTAATTGATGTCATTGGTTTGGGTTCCGGTGTGGTGGATCGCTTGGCTGAGTTGGGCTTACCAGTCAGAGGAGTTAATGTTGCCGAGTCACCAGCGAGCAAAAGAAATTATTTAAACCTACGCGCCGAGTTATGGTTTGCGATTAAAGATTGGTTGACCAAGCGTGATTGTCGGCTGCCGCAAGACGATGAATTAATCGCGGAATTAGTCAGCCCTCAATACACATATACAAGTGCTGGCAAGATAAAAATTGAGGCGAAAGAGCATATGCGTAAGCGCGGAATCAAATCTCCTGACAAAGCTGATGCGCTGGCATTGACCATGGCGAGTACGGCTGCATCCTTTACAGGTGGCACAATTTCTTCAATGGGGTATAATTTTAAAAAACCCCTCAAATCAAAAATTATAAGAGTCGGATAAAACTAAATGGAATATACAGATACCAAGGGTAAGAAAGAAGATATTAAA
>Ga0255047_10002132_pt1 | contig 13336 bp, 23 predicted proteins | sample JV7_2_1_MG_FD_183640 | JGI IMG/M metagenome (GOLD analysis project Ga0255047, IMG submission 183640) | Seawater microbial communities from Jervis Inlet, British Columbia, Canada - JV7_2_1 | ecosystem: Environmental > Aquatic > Marine > Inlet | place: Canada: British Columbia | collected 2016-10-06
AGTTCTTATGTAGGTAGTGATGCAGGATTAAAAGTTAATCTTGTAGAAAATGGACAAATCATTGATGGTGGATTACAACCAATAGGACATGGAGTTTCTGTAAGATTCTCAACTGGTGTATATACTATTAATGATGAATGGGAAGTAGAAGTATCAGGATTAGACCATACATCAGGTGGTGGAATTGATACTATACAACTTAAAAGAAATTAATGTTTAAAGGTCCAAATGGAGTAGGAAAAGGCGATGAGCCAAGACCAATGACTATCTCTAAGAAAGAATATGAAAAGAGATGGGAAAAGATATTTGGAAAGAAAAAGAATGGCAAAAAGAAGTAGTATTAACTATAGAAGAACTAATGGTGCTAAAAAGACCAGACAAGGACAAAGTAAAAATACAAAATATGGCACAAAAACAAGTACAAAGTATTATAAAAAAAAGAATAGAGGACAAGGGTAATGGCAATAGAATTTGAGAATATTTATAAAGATAGAGTAATTGATACGATCCAAAAGCTGTTAAAACAAAATCTAGCTTCTATTCCAATCGTGTTTGATGAACATAGAGGTCAAGAGAGTTTTTTAATTGTTCCTGAATCAGATACATTTATTGATTATACAAGTAATGCACACATAAGAGAGTTTACAACAAGTATTAATTATCAATTACGAAAAGGTGGAGATTACACCAAAGAGAATCAAGTCAATAGATTGACAATGATTGCAGAAATTGTTAAAAGACTTTTATTCAATAATAGAAACTATGAAAGTGGTAATATTACAAACTGGTATGGTGGGCAAGTATCTAGTGTAGAATATACACGAGATGAAGATGATGAAACCATATCTAATGTTATTATTACTTTCCAATGCAACACAAATGAGGTGATTTCATGAAGTATAAACACATAAAAGGACTACAACTACAAAAACCATCACATCTTGATACATCTAATCAAAAGATTAGAGAGTTATTAGCAGGTGGAGAAGTTGAGTTAGAAAAAGAAAACTTGGAAGAATTTGAATCTTTAGGTGTTCAAGTTAAACCAATTAAAAAAGAACCTAAAAAGAAAGTTAAAAAAGAGGAGAAATAACACATGGCAGTTAGTGGAAAAGTCTATGCTAAAAGTGATTTTAGTGTAGCAATAAAAAACAAAAATGCAACTGCATTTGAAACAGCAGCAGCCAATGATGCTGCTTACGAGTTACTTCCTGTAATTAATGTATCTGCACCTGTTCTCAATCTTGTTGAAAGTGGTGAGATACGAAGCAATAATGCAGGAATGGTTGAATTGGACATAGATCAATTTAGAACAACTAAAGGTGGATTTATCACAATGGACTTTGAAGTTCCAGCAGAACGAGATTTAATTGTTCGTTTATTGGGTAATGTTCTTCAAGATCATGGCGAAAGTGGTTCAGACCCTTATGTTCACACCATTCAAGCAACTTCAGGTGCAGCATTAGCAAGACCTGATTTTACAGGCAGTTCAACAACAGGAATACCAAGTATCTTTGATATTGGTTTATATTACCCTGAATCAGCACAAGATAAAATGATTACAAGTGCAGTTTTACAAAGTCTTACAATGAATTTTGATATGTCAGATGGTAGATGTTTGCTTAGTGGAACATTCTATTCAGGATTTACAAGTTCAAGTAAGTTCTTAGTAGAACAAACTTTAAGTGCTAATTCAGCAGCACCTACTTTATCAAGTACATCACCAACACAAATAGAATCTTACTTTGATGTTAAGAAACTAGATGTTGATGGAACTTCATTAGCAGATATGGTAATTACAGCAGTATCATTTACATTTGAAAACAATGTAGCAAGAGTAGGTAGAGATTCTAATGGCGATGCAGAAAGTTATGCTTTTGGTATCCCATCAGTAAACATTACTGGAGAGATTTCATTAATGTATGATGCAAACTTTGACTTTGGTAGTGGTGGAAATGTATTACAAGACTTTTTAAGTGGTAATACTGCAACACTAAAACTACAACAAGGTGATGGAACAGTATCAACAGCAGGTGAGATGAACATAGAGTGCGAAATCTATTCAACAGCAGTAAATCTTGATCCAAATGCAGACACAGGTGCAGTAATAACAATACCATTCAAAGTAGTACAACCTACTTCAAGTGGTGCAGCATCAGGTACAGCATTCAAGTTTGAGTATGTAGATTCAACCCAAGCAAGTGGTTGGTAAATAAAGGAGTAATACATGAAGGTTAAATTGTTCAATAAAGAGTGGGAAGTGAAGAATCCTACTTACAAAGAAAAACGAGAGTTATGGAAATTAAATGCTATGGCTTTTGTCGGAAAGGAACTTAATCAAGATAAATATTTTGAACTACTGCAAAAAGTAGAAGAAATATCAGGATTGAAACCTGAAGATTATGTAAACAAGAATGGAGATGAATTGGCTATGGCTAATATTGATTCTTTATTACAACAAATATTCTTGTCTTACATGGGATTATCTGACGATTCAAAAAAAGCATAGTGGGCTTGTCAATGTATGTGTGGTTTTCTCAACTGGGATTTCCACACACAACATTAGAGTTTCCTTATAAAAGGCAAAGTCCCATAACAAAAGAAAATAAGGAATATGAAAGCATAGAAGATGCAACTAAAGAGTTGTATGGTCTAGTGGATACTTTTATAGAAAGTAAATTCACTTTAGGTAGAAATCTATATTTTCATATTCCATTGTTTGCAAATCCAAAATGGTTTGTACAAGAAGAATTTAAAGAACTAATAAGGGAATATAATTACATGAAAAATTTTAATTTGCCATTAGCAACAAGTTTAGATCAAGCTGATAGTTATAAATTAGAATGTTTTGAAATTATTAATAATGAACTAAATGCAATACAGCGATATTTAGGAGAAAAGAATGGCTAAACCAGTAATAGTAGATATTAAAACAAGAGGTGCTGCTAAAGCATCAAAAGATTTAGGAAAAGTAGATAAAGGATTAGGTAGATTAGCTAAATCTGCAGCAGGAGTTGCTGTAGGTTTTTTTGGTGTTCAGGGATTAATCAATGGTTTTCGTAGTGTAGTTGAAAAAACAAAACAACAAGCATTAGTAGAAGCACAATTAAATGCAGTATTAAAATCTACTGCAGGTGTAGCAGGATTAACTTCAAAAGAATTATTAAAGATGGCTTCTGCTTTACAAAAGCAATCACGATTTGGTGATGAAGCAATTATTAAAGCACAAGCATTAATGCTTACATTTACCAAAGTAGGAAAAGATGTTTTTCCTGATGCTATTGAAACAGTCCTTAATATGGGTGAAGCGATGGGACAAGACTTACAACAATCTGTAATTCAAGTTGGTAAAGCATTAAACGACCCTATTCAAGGAATATCAGCACTTTCACGAGTTGGTGTTCAGTTGTCGGAAGAACAAGAACAATCAATAAGAGATTTTATGGCAGTAAACGATGTAGCATCTGCACAAAAGATTATTCTAGGTGAATTAGAAACACAATTTGGTGGAGTAGCAAAAGCAGCATCAAAAACATTAGGTGGTGCATTAGATAACATGAGTATGTCAGTAGGAGATGCACAAGAAGCACTTGGAGAACAATTAGCACCTGTTATTATAGGAATGGCAACAAGCATAAGTGTTTTAGCAAATAAAACAGAAGATTTCTTTGATAATTTATCTCCAGAAAATATTGATGCTATAAAAAGAAATGCTATTGCATTTGGAACATTGGCTACTGGTTTTCTTCTTGTAAATACAAGTGCTATGATTGCAAGAATGGGTATGTTAAGATTTATAAGAGCATCAAAATTTTTATTAGTATTTGAAGCAGTTGATTTAGTAATTGCAAATGTTGCATCTAACTTTGATTTCTTTAAAAACAAAATAAAAGAAGTTGAATTATCTATTTTACAATTTGCACAAGGACCAATAGGAACTGCATTACAATCTATTCCTGGCTTTATAAATCCTGCTGCAGGTGCTTTTCAAAATATGGTTGAATCTATTTCAGGAGATGAAGGTGTAGATGCAGCGATGATAAAATTGCAAAACGAAATTGATAATACTAAAGAAAAAGCATTTGAATTTGATTGGGGAAATTTAAAAGTTATGTTTGGTGGTGCTGATGGTGCTGAAGGTATAAACTCGGAAGAAGTTGATAAGGCATTAAAAGATTTACAAGACCAAATTTTAAAGACTGGTGGAGTGGTAAGTAGCACAGAAGATCAAACACTAAAAGAAAGTTTAGAAAATATGGTTGAACAAGGTAGTATTTCAAAAGATGGTGCAGTATCTTCCATTAAGGCAAGTTCAAAAAAAGCGACTGCAGGACTTATGTCAAGTATTTTTGAAAATGTAGGATTTCCAATGAATGTTATTTTAGCAGCATTAGCAAACGAAACAATAGATAAATTATTCCAACCTTTAATGAAATTCCCAACTGGTGGTAGTTTTGTAACAAAGGGAAAAACAACACTTCCTATTGGTAATGGAATAGTAGTAGGAGATAATGCAAATGGTATGGAACGAGTAGATATAACACCATTACCAAGTCCTAATCAAAGAAGTAGTGGTAATATAACAATTAACATCAATGCACCAGTAGTTGATGAATATGTAGTAGATAGTATAATCCCTGCTATTAGACGAGCAGAACAACTTAATTTATAGGGGAAAAAATGGAATTAAATAAAGGAACTAAACTAACATTAAGTTTAGAAACAATCGTAAGTGCAGTCGTAACACTTGGTATGATTATTGGTATGTGGTTTACTTTACAAGCCGATATAGAATTAGCAAAAGAGTTACCAGCACCTTCGGTATCAAGAACTGAATATGATTTAAAGGATCAAATGATTAGAGATGCAGTATTAGATACACAAGAAGATGTTGAAGAAATCAAAGAAGATATTAAAAGTATTGAAACTTATATATTAAATAAAAAGTGAGATGACAGATGAACAAATATATTATATTACTATGGTGTTGGCTTGGATTAGTTTTATTGCCATCATTATTGTACTCACAAGATAACATCAGAAGCTTACAACAAGTTCAACTGTTAAGTCAAGATGAGTGTGTTGTAGTCCAGGTAAATGCAGATTGGAATTTTTCTGCTAACATAGATTTGAGTAAATTAAAGAATTGTGTTATATTTAATGCAAGTATAGACAACCCAGAGTTTGGTGCTGCAATTAAAGATGAATGGAATATAAAGTCAGTACCAACAATTCTTATGTTTGAATATGGAAAAGAGATACAAAGATTTGAAGCAGGTTTATCGTTTAAATTAGATAAAGCTACAATATTAAAAAAAATCAATAATGAAATTGATGAAATACAACTAAGGAAGTTTAGATGAAAAAAACATTATTAAGTTTATTATTATTAGGAAGTCTTTATGCACAAGACTTTTTCAAATTTAGCACAATTTATGGTGCTTATAGTTTTAGTAGTCCAGTAACTAAGGAACAACAATTCCAAGTTTCAGGTGGACAATTACAAGAAATATTAGATGAAAGAGATGACCATAGTGTTATGACATTTGGTATTAGAAAATTAGCACGATTTGGCTATGAGAATAAACCAGAAGTATGGTACACAGGAACTGAAGCACCAATCAATGAAAGTGCTGCTATTGGTAATATTGTTACTGGTTGGGAATATGTAGTTGAATATTCGGATCATAACGAGTTTGAAGAACAATTTACAGAACAAGAGTTTATGTTGCGATATTTGGGAAAGCATTTTTTGATAAAAGCAAATTACGATTATCGAGGTTTAGAGGACTTAGAGTTCGCAGGTTTAGATATAAGATATAAAAAGAACTTAGGTAATTTAGCTTTATCTTTAGGAGTTGCAGGAAGAAGTCATCCAGCATACTTAGACTTTCTACCAATAGATTTATATTGGGAAGAACTAGGTATTAATCCTGATGGAATTATTCCATTTTGGTTACTAGCATGGGATGAAGCAGGATATGCAGATGGTCCATATAAAGATGAATGGAAACAACATTTTACTCAATTCGGTTGGGAATACTGGGATTGGTGTTGGACTGATGCAGAAGGAAATGTAGTAGCAATAACTGATGAAGAATTTTATAGAGTAGTATATTCTGATTTAGTACAAGATTATAATGAAAAATTCACTAAAGACTTAGGGTATCAAAATGAATTAAGTTTATCGTTAGGTGCTGATTATTATAAATACAATCCTAAGAATTGGTTTCACTTTTGGGCAACTGCTTATCCAATAACAAAAGGATATTCAGATTATTCATTTAATTATGAAGTAGCAGAAAATGGAATGGATTATGATCTAGGATTAGTATATGGTTGGAAAATGAGTAATAAGTTTGGAGTATTTTTAGAAGGAAGATATTTGAATATGTATGATGTACAATCATACGAATCAAAAATTGGATTTAACTGGTTAATTTATTAAGGAGAAAAATATGATAGGATTTATAATAGGATTTGGATTTGGATTTGGATTAAAATATGCACTATGTAAATATGATGACAAGTGTAATTGTAAAAATATAAACTGGAAGAAAATAAAATAATGTTTACAAACTCTAATTATTCGGCAAAACTATCTCCAACCATGACAGAAAATTGGTTGGTACAAATCTTTAAGAATACCAATGCAAGTGTTGCCTATACCGATACACCTGATTTGCGATTTAGTTTATCAGAAACAGTATATGATGGGGAAAACTATTATCCTGCAATCCTTAATAAGCCAAGTGTATCTTATTCGCTTGACTTGAAAGGATTTACTACAAAGACAGGAAGTGTAACATTAAATATTGCTAATATAGATTTAGATGGAACAACTTTATTAGAGTTATTAGGAAATGAATATATTAATTCACAAGTTAATATCTTATCTCAAATTGACCATGATGGAACTGCTGCGAATGCTTTACAGATATTTAGTGGTAGGGTAAGTAGCTTTGGATATAGAGGAAATACAATCGTATTAAGTGTTATATCAAATAGACCATTTCAAAATGTATCTATACCAAATACTAAAACATCAGGTTCAGCTAATGACCAATACAACAATAGATATATTCCATTAGTATATGGGAAATATGAAGCCAATACTGGATTCACAAATGGGCAAGATGTCTATGCTTGTCCTTTTTTAAAGAATGATGGAAAGAACTTTATCTATGTAATTCCTGAAAGCACAACTGGTTCAGATGATTTAGAATTTTATGATAAAGGTATGAAACGATTTATACCATTGACAGATACCAATACAAGTATAGTAACAGTAGATGGTGCTAAAACATTATCAGTACCAAAGGATATGACAAGAGTATTTAAAGTCTTACCTGACGATGTTACTGCAACACTTAGTACAGGTTGGTCTTTAAGTGCAGGGAGTTTAGCAAATACTTATAATGGAGTTACTGGAGATAGTGGTACTTACTCAAATTCAGCAGGATTTTCGGGTGTGAGTAGAGGAGTGGTATTCAAATTAGTTCTACCACAAGTAACTGGAAAGATTACTGCTATTACCTTAGATATGACAGGAACTTATTCACAAGATATAGGTGGAAGTCCAACAAGTGCTGAAGGGGCTTTTTTCAATTTGTCAAATGCTTTAATTTCAGGTAGTGGTGGAGATGGATTTGGACATGAAACAGGAGATGTTGTATTAGTTGATAAAATTAAAACAGACCAAACAAATACAGCATTACCAACTTCAACTGATATATCAGGAATATTAGAAGATAGTGCTTTGCCTGATGATTTATATTTAAGTTTTAGATTCAATGCTGAAGTTAATGGGAGTTTTGCAAGTGCTAATGTTATAATGAGTAATATGAATGTAACTATAACTGCAGCTAATGATTTAGCAAATGAACCGATTGCATCCCAAGAATTTAATGCAGGAATTGAGAAAGTATATTTAGGTAGAGATATTGTAGCTGAAGGATTTACTGCATATTCATCAGTAGCAACATTAACTGATCTAGATAATCCAGTAGCGATCCACAGACAATTACTACATAGCATATTAAGTGTTGCCGATAGTGATTCAGATGCAAAGATAGAAAATTCAGGATATAAAGGGGTAGCAGAACTACGAGATAGTACCTTAACAAGCCCAACATCAACCCATTGGAAGACAAGGCTACAACTTGATGAACCTGAAGAACTAGAAGGGATTATGAACAAACTTCAATATGAGGGTTGTTTCTTCTTTGAATTTAGTCCACAAGCAAATCAAACTGCAATTAGTGGAGTTTCTCCTTTACGATATTTTACAATTCCAGATAGTCCAGTAGCAGCTGCAGATTTATCACAAATAGACATCAGTCAGTATGAACTTGGAATTACAAATACACAATCACTAGAAACAAATATTGTAGTAAACTATAAACCACACCCAGCAGAAAACCAATATCTAAAACAAGATACTTATACATCAGCTGTAAGTGGTTCAGTTCATGGCACAATATTTGATAATGCTTCACACCAAAAGCAAGAAATGAATTTAGACTTCTTGTATGATGCAGTAGATGATGTAGTTGGATCAACAAATTCTAGTTGGATAAACTTTAGAAAGAGTTTATTTGGGGAATATAAAACCACAGTTAGTGCAACATTAGTTAATCCTGAAAAGTATGGTATGCTACAAGTAGGTGATTTCATAGACTTTGGTGAAGAAACCTTTGGTGAAATAGGAACTCCATTTGATGAAATATCAGATACCTTTGATAGTTTTATTGCTATGCCTACAAGACTATTCAAAGATGCTTGGTCAGGAAAGAAATTTATAATAACAAATTTAAAACGAACCTTAGGTAAGGTTACAATTAACACACGAGAGGTATAGGCATGAGTTCATATTTTTTATATGATAGTATAAATCAATACAGAAGTGATAATGTAGTATCAGAAGGTGCAATGAGTATTAGCGATACACCAACATTTACTCCAGCATCAAAAATTACAGATCACGAAAGAGCATCAGATCAGAATATTGGGACTATCATTTCGGCAGTAGCAGATTTAGATGCAATAGAATATGCAGTAGGAAGTAGTGCTACAGCAAATGCTGCAGCAGTTTATTTTACTGGAGATGATGGTATATCAAGTGGTGTATCTATGAATTTCTTTGTAGATACCGATGATAGAGCAGCTTTGCCTAACAAAGGAACAATAAGTGCAGTAAGTGCAGCTGGATGGGCAACAACAGATTTAACTGAAACTACTGGAAATAAGTTCTTTGTAGAATTTACAGGGGCAGTAACCAATGTATCAGAAGTTCTAATAGGTAAGAAACTATCTTTTGAAGTAGAACCTGATGTGAATATCCAATCATCTATTAATTACGAAAACTCAATCCAAAGATCATTGGGTGGTGTAGAGTATGCCTTAAATGTAAATCCAGGACAAGAAGTAACTACGATTGGATTTCAAAATATTAGTTCAACTTTTAAAACCAACTTAACTACTATGCAAGATGCAATCAAAGGCGAAGCAAAGAAATTTGTTTGGTATGATGGAAGTTCTTTCCATTGGGTAAGATTAGATAAGCCAATGACATTTACTGAAATAGCAGATGGTAGATTTAGCACACAACTCGTTTTAAGGCAACAAATCCAGTAACTACAAGACTTTTATACTGAAAGGTATATAATCACCCCATAAACAAAAAAGCCCCTTAACTGGGGCTTTCTTGTATCTAAGAGGTAATACAATTATTGATTATATTACTGACTGAACTTCTATTTCATCGTTTAATAGATTTATTAAGTTTTCTAAATATTCAACAACCTCTAGATTGTTATCAAATTCTGCTACTGATCCAGAATTTCTTATTTCATTTTCTATATTCAATAAATCTACTAAGTAATTTCTAACAACTATATTATTCATATTATTCATTTTATTCTCCTTTAATTTAATTAACTATCTAAAATAAGGTACAATGATCAATAGTGCAAGTCTTACCGAAAAAAAGATTAAGGGTTATAATTATTAACAAATTGTGGATAACTATGCTTTAAATTGTGGATAACTAAGGGTTAGGCAAGGGTTAGGCAAGGGTTAAAGATAAAGATAAAGATAAGGATCAATATAAATATCAATATAAAGTGTAAGAGTAAGTAAAAGAAAAATAAGGGTTTGACTAATTCGATTAATGTATTAACTTGATTTATGAATATGTTAATTAAAACAAAGGATAATAAAATGAGTAAAGATATTAAGCTAGACGAATCAGTTACTTGTGTCTTTAAGAAAATTCAAGAGATAGAGGATTCTTTAAAAGAATTAAAACTCTATGTGAACCACCTGGAAGAATCTGCAAAGAAGAATAGAAATAAAAAACTTCTTTTAATTAATAGGTTAGAAGAATCAAATGTTAATTGAATTTGGAAATAAACTTTGGAAAGATTTCATGCGAGAGTTGATGAATACTTGTCATACTTGTAATACTACTTATGACTTTGCAATATATGATAAGTGCCAACATTGTATTGATATTGAACAAGACAAAAGGAGAATGAAATGAGTAAATTAGGAGAATTATATTTAGAAGCAGAAAGAGAAGAAATAGCATTTATTACTAGTATGTATGAAGATGAAAACCCTGATTATCAAAGTAGCTGTTGTACAGCAGAACCATTTGGAAATAGTTTTATTGAAGAAGATAAAGCTGGAATATGTTCTAAATGCTTTGATGGGGCAAACTTTAACGACTTAAATAAAGAAGGAGAATAAAATGTTGATAAATACAATCGCACTTGGAATATTTACTATAATTTGGTGGGAAATATTAAAAAGAATGGTATCTTAATGATAGGAATAAAATTTAGCTTAGAAGAACTAGAACTTATGATTGAAGTATTGGCACGAACACCACATGATAATACTTTGGAAAATAGTTTAAGAAAAGATTTACGAAATATTCGTAAAAATGTAGAAGATCAAAAAGTAAAAGCAGAACAAGATGCAAGAGATAAACCTGATGAAAAATTAAGGTTAATTCCTAATCCTACTTCTGCAGAACATATAAAATAAAGGAGAAAAATATGTTTATTAATTTGAAGGACTTAAAAGCAAATATAGGTAGCACAATAAAGCTAACCTTAAATTCTGATCCAGTATTTGTGGAAAAAGAATGGCAAGGTAGAAGTTTTAATGTGTTTAACTATAGAGTGTTATTTAATGGAGTTGATAGTGAACTTTCAGCGACTGATGCACTTAAACGAAAGTTAGATGAACTAGAAATCGGAGATAATTTTTCACTATCTTGGGAAGAATTTACCAAAGATGGACAGTTAAGAAACTATTGGAAGGTTGAGAAAAATAGTGATGAACCTCAATATGAAAACATCAAGCAACCAGTAAGTAATGGTGTAAATGAGTTTGATCAGAAGTTACAAGAAAGCAAGGCACAACAAGCAGTTGTAAAGACAAATAAAGAATATGTTAGTCCTGCTAGAAATGGAATGATATTCAATCAGACTTGTGAGCAATATAGATATGCTAAATGTACTTGGACAAAAGAACAATTTGTAGAAACATTTAATAGACTATCTGCTTATTTAGATGCTTGTGAAACCCAACCTGAACAACCAGTTGAAGTATCAGTAGAAACACCAGTACCACCAAAGGTAGCACCATCTGTAGTTTATAATGCAGATGACCTACCATTTTAATTGAGTTTTGGGGCAGTTACTTTTTATTCTTTTTTTTTAATTAACATGATCAAATCGAATAGTAGCTGCCCCATTATCCAATAAAGGATATTATGAAAACATTAGAATTATTTGCAGGTAGTAGAAGTTTTAGTAAAGTTGCTGAACGACAAGGTTTTAAAACCTACACCACAGACAATCAAGATTTTGATAGCATAGACCAGGTGTGTGATATTTTTGATTTTGACATAGATAAAGCCATTGATAGTCTAGGTGGGAAACCTAATGTAATATGGGCAAGTCCACCCTGTACAACTTTTTCTATTGCAAGTTGTGGCTATCATTGGAATAAAGATAGAACACCAAAAACTGAACGATGTAAAGATGGTATAAAGATTATAGAAAAAACTATTGAGATTATCAAAGAAGTTAAACCTATGTTTTACTTTATAGAAAATCCAAGAGGATTATTAAGAAAGCAAGAAATGATGGATATATTTCCAAGAAAAACAGTTACTTATTGTTCTTATGGGGATATGAGAATGAAGCCAACAGATATTTGGACTAACTTAAAATGGAATCCAAGAACAATGTGTAAAAATGGAAATAGAGAATGTCATCATCAACCAGCACCAAGAGGAAGCAAAACTGGTACACAAGGACTTAAAGGATCATACGAAAGAAGTAAAATTCCACCTGAATTATTTATAGAATTATTTGAACAAATAGGAGAAAAAAATGAAACATGAAGAAAATACTTTAATCTGTGGAGCTTGTGGCTCTGATAATATTGGTAGTTTATCGGTATCAAATCCAAACACAGATGAGCATATTTACTTTTTAGATGAAGAAGTAATAGAAGAAAATCATTATTGTTTTAATGATGATTGTAAGGTTGAAACCTTAGACGAATTAACAAGTTATAAAGGAGATAAAAATGATTAATAAAGGACTATTTACATCAAACAAACCTAATTGGCAAACCCCAAAATGGTTATTTGATAAATTAAACAATCATTTTAATTTTTTATGTGATGTATGTGCAGAAGATCATAATGCTTTATGTAATATTTATTTTACTGAAGATAAATCTTGTTTAGACAAGGATTGGTATAATATAAATTTTATGAACCCCCCTTATGGTAGAGAAATAGGTAAATTTATTGAAAAAGCACATACTGAATGGGCATTAAACGATTGCACTACTGTTGCATTATTACCTGCAAGAACTGATACTAAATGGTTTCATAAATATATTTATAACAAAGCAAGAATTGTATTTATAAAAGGAAGATTAAAATTTGAAGGTGGAAAAAAATTAGCACCTGCACCATTTCCAAGTATGATTGTTGTGTGGTGGGGAATAGAAAAAATCAACGATAAAGACTTTTTAAGCAATGAACAATTAGAAAAACTAATAAATAAGGAATAACAATATGCCAATAAATTCACAGAAAAAAGGTAAGAGAGCAGAATTGGCAGTAGCCAAAGACATTAATCTTTATTTAGGAACGAATGTAAGAAGAACTCCTCAATCGGGTGGAATGTCAATTAAAGGCGATATTATAGACATTAATCCTGATTCACCAGTTTTTAAATATCACTTTGAAGTTAAGGATCAGAAAAAATTAATGATTCCTAAATGGTGGGAACAAATATATGAT
>Ga0255047_10002133_pt1 | contig 13336 bp, 10 predicted proteins | sample JV7_2_1_MG_FD_183640 | JGI IMG/M metagenome (GOLD analysis project Ga0255047, IMG submission 183640) | Seawater microbial communities from Jervis Inlet, British Columbia, Canada - JV7_2_1 | ecosystem: Environmental > Aquatic > Marine > Inlet | place: Canada: British Columbia | collected 2016-10-06
CGCGGCCTACGCATTACGAGTGCGTTGCTCTACCCCTGAGCTACCCCGGCGATAGCGGAATACTATCGAACTCCCCGTTTGATCAGCTCCAGTGCTGGACCCTGCCGTCAACCGCTGCGTACCAGTCGGCCATCATGGCAACCATCGGCTCTGCCTCGTCTTCGTAGTCGGCCCAGCGGAGGGGCTGCTCGACCCAGATCTTGACCGCGGTTCGCCTGAAGGCGCGCTCCCCAGGCGCGAGCGAATGGTCGGTCCCCACAATCGCGATGGGCACCAGCGGTGCGCCAGTCATTTTCGTTAGCCATGCCGCACCTTTCTTCGGTGGATCCTCGCCCCACCGTTCCACACGACGACCCTCCGGAAAGAGGCCAAGCACACCTCCGTCTGTGATATGGCTGATCGCTTCGCGCATGGCGCTGAGCGGGTAGCCGTCTCTGTCGAGAGGGATCGATCCGAAGAAGTCGAGAACCAATCCGAGAGCCTTCGACTCTTCGAATAGCCCGTCAACAGCGAGGAACCGTACGAAGCGGTTCAGGTTGATCGCGATCAGTGGCGGGTCGAGATGCGAAAAGTGATTCCCGGCAATCACAACGCCGCCATCACGCGGCAAATTCTCGACACCTTCGATCTCAAGGTCGAAGAACGCCTTCAGCGCGATCCGGTTTGGCATTCGGAGAACGCGATCGACCGCGCGTGGAGCCATATGGTTTCGGTCAGACATCGGTACCGAGGTCGAGGAACAGTGAGGCGAGTGCAAGATTCGGTCGCTGATTCGTTTTGAGCGCATCAATCGTGTCAAGCACGCGAGAGGCGTTCTGCACCGCTGTCGTGGTCGTCACCCGCGTCAACGACGCCACCGGAATATCCGTGTTCTGCACCGGACCGCCAAGCTGTGCAGTCGCTGTATCCCGATAGAACGACGCAAGCAACTCAAGTCCGGTGACATACAGCGCATCGCCCGCACGGGCGAGCTCCCGCTGCTGACGCTCTACGACCACCTTTGGCACGTCGACGTCAGGGTGGTCGCGTTCGATCTCCAACTCCTGTCTCCTCTTCACAGCTTCAAGAAGTGGCTCGGTTGCCGCGATCACCTCGCTCGTGATGAGATATGCATCGCCAGGGTGGTCCGTTATCCGACCCGGCACGGACAACCAAGCATCACGGAAAGCGGCAACTCTCGGTTCCTTCGCCAACGCAACGGCGAGACCAGGACGGCCGCCTGAGATACGTGCAGCGTTTGCCGCAGACTCGGGATCGATTCCAAGCTCAACGAGCCCTGAAGCAATGTCTTCCTCAGGAACGCGGCCGAACACGATCGTGCGACAACGGCTTGGCACCGTGGCGGGCAGGTCATCCTCGGATTCCGCAACCAGCACGAATGTCGTCGTGGGAATCGGCTCTTCGATCGTCTTGAGAAGAGCGTTCGCTGCCTCCTGGTTGAGCATCGAGGCTTCCTCAAGCAAGAACACCTTCCGATCCGCTTCAAGCGGTGACCGAACCGCCGCGGCGACAACCCCACGAGCCTGCTCAACAGTGATCGAACTCCGGCCCTCCGGAGCGATCAGTACCAGGTCAGGATGCGAGCCGGCCTTCGCCCTACGCACCGCTTCGGCATCCTCACCGCCCACCAAGGCTGCTGCGAAACGTCTTGCGATGCTCGCCTTGCCCACATTCGACGGTCCAACGAACAGATATGCCTGCGCGGGATTCTCGAGCTCCGCCTGCAGTAGATCGCGGACGCCACCGTGCCCCACGAGGTCAGCGAAGTGTGTCACCCGGCCAACCCGAGCCCATCAATCACGCTGGCGACAACCTCGTCAATCGGAAGCGAAGCATCCACGACAACGAACCGTTCGGGCTCACTCACAGCAAGCCCGTCAAACGCCGAGGCGACTCTCTCATGGAACTCCGCCGCCTCATCGCCGATACGGTCACCTTCGCTCTGTCTCGACAGTCCGTCGGAAGGATCGAGGCGAAGGAGCACGACAACGTCTGGCCACACACCTCCGAGGGCGATGTCATTGAGGGTCCACACCTCGTCGAGAGGGATACCTCGGCCACCGGCTTGGTAGGCAAGCGACGAATACGCCGTCCTGTCCGACAGCACCCACGCTCCATCGGCCAATGCGGGCGCCACGGTCTCCTCGATCAGTTGGGCTCGCGATGCAGCAAAGAGAGCCGCCTCGGTACGGGGCGCCACCTCGTGGTCCATCGTCAGGAGAACGTCTCGAATTCGCTCGCCAGTCTCCGTGCCCCCCGGCTCTCGCACAAGAACAACCCGATCCCCCCCAGCCTCGATGTGCTCCGCAACGCGCCGTGCAATCGTTGACTTCCCTGCACCGTCAACACCCTCGAAGGCGATGTATCTGGCATCTTCGAATCGGCGGGTGGTGGGCATACGCATAGTCTGACAGGTCTCAGATCTCAGGGCTCAGGACTTCTTTGCCCGCTTCTCCGCAAGCCGATCCGAAGCATGTTCCAGGGTGATGTTCTCGAGCGTTTCCGCTTTGCGGAACGAGACATTCGTTTCGCCATCGGTCATGTAGAGCCCGAAGCGACCATCCTTGATGAGAAGCTCTTTGCCGGTGACTGGGTCAGCTCCGAGTTCCTTGAGCGGCGGCTTCGCCCCTCGACGCTGTCTCGGTTTGGCGAGCAGTGCGAGCGCCTCGTCGAGCGTGACCGAGAACAGTTGCTCCTCGGCTTCAAGGGATCGGCTCTCCTTGCCCCACTTGATGTAGGGGCCGTACCGCCCGTTGAGAGCCTCGATTGGCTGATCATCCTCAGGATGATTGGCGATGACCCTGGGGATCGTCAACAGTTCGAGGGCCTCGTCGAGCGTGATCTCGTCGAGCGACATCGACTTGAACAGAGAGGCCGTCTTCGGCTTCTCCTTCGAATCAGGATCGCGTTCACCGAGTTGAACGTACGGGCCGAAGCGCCCAGCCTTCGTCAGTACCTCGAGCCCTGAATCGGGGTCGGTACCAAGGGACCGGTCGCCGCTCGGGGCGTCGAGAAGCTCAAGTGCTCGTTCAAGGGTGAGTTCATCTGGCGCGAGATCCGGTGGAATCGATGCCCGCCGCTCTCCATGCTGAAGATAGGGCCCGTACTGCCCTGCCCGAGCACAAACAAGCTCACCGTCCTCACCGGTCCCGATCGGGAACGAGTTGACCGCCTTCGGGTCGATCCTCTCAAGCACGTCCTCACCGACGAGGCTCTTGAGCCCTGGCGAACCGTTGCCGTTGTAGAACTCGTCGAGATAGGGGACCATCTCCCGCTCCCCCGTCGCAATGAGGTCCAAATCGGCTTCCATGCGAGCGGTGAAGTCGTAGTCCACATAGTCAGAGAAGAACTTCTCGAGCAAACCGACGACGCTGAACGCTCTCCAGGTAGGAATGAGCGCCGAGCCCTGCTTCCGTGCGTACTCCCGATCAAGAATCGTCGCGATGATTGACGCATACGTAGAGGGTCGACCGATGCCGAGCTCCTCGAGACGCTTGATCAGTGACGCCTCCGTGTAGCGAGCCGGCGGCTTTGTCTCGTGATCGGTTGGCTCGAGTTCGACGGCACGAAGCTCGTCGCCCTCGGACATCTGTGGCAGATGCGTCTCCTTGTCGTCAAGCGCAGCATCCGGATCGTCCGACCCTTCCACGTAGGCACGCAGGAACCCTGGGAACGTGATCGTTCGCCCTGATGCCTGGAAACGACAGGTCCGCCCATCAAGCGCATCCGCCTCTGTCTGGACAATCAGGCTCTCGCCCTTGGCGTCCTTCATCTGGGATGCGACCGTCCGCATCCAAATCAATTCATACACTCTTGCTTCGTCAGACGTTGGGCCGAAGTTCTGGGCCGCAGCATCCATGTCCTGGAACTGTTCACCGGCCGGACGGATCGCCTCGTGCGCTTCCTGCGCCCCTTTTGCCTGTGTGCCGTAGAAGCGCGCCTCGCCCGGAAGGAACTCGGACCCGTATCGATCATCCACGAGCGACCTTGCTGCCTCAAGAGCGGTAGCGGACAGATTCGTCGAATCCGTGCGCATGTAGGTGATGAATCCGGCTTCGTAGAGTCGCTGTGCTGCGCTCATCGTTCGCCTGGCTCCGAAGCGGAGCTTTCGACCGGCCTCCTGCTGGAGCGTGGATGTGCGGAAAGGCGGGTAAGGCCGACGCGTGTACGGCTTGCGCTCGACACTCGCTACCTGGAACTGAGCCCCTGACAGCCCCGTCGCGAGATCCTTCGCATCGGGCACCGACAGCAGGAGTCGATCTTTGCGAAGCTGACCTTCGGCTCCGAAGTCGGAACCCTCGGCGACTCTCTCGCCATCGATCGTCTTGAGCGACGCTGGGAACTCGCCCTCGTCAGCGGCAAGGACGGCTTTCAGCCCCGCGTATGCGGCACGGATGAAGGCGATTCGCTCGCGTTCGCGCTCAACGATGATCCGGGTTGCAGGCGACTGGACCCTTCCCGCGGAGAGTCCCTTCTGTACGCGCCTCCACAAGACCGGAGATACCTCGTATCCAAAGAGTCGATCGAGGATGCGCCTCGTCTCCTGCGCCTGAACGAGCGGGAGGTCGATGTCCCTCGGATTCGCGGCAGCCTCTTGGATGGCCTTCTCTGTTATCTCATGGAAGACCATGCGACGGACGGGAACCTTTGGCTTGAGTTCTTCAAGAAGATGCCACGCGATCGCTTCCCCTTCTCGGTCCTCATCAGTTGCGAGATAGAGCTCGTCAACCTCCTTGAGACGCTTCTTGAGAAGCCTCACCTGCTTCTTGGATGAATCGGTGACCACGTAGATCGGAACGAACCCGTTGTCGACATCAACGCCGAACCTCGTGCTCTTCCAAAGACTCTTCTTCTTCTCAGGAAGGTCGGCGGCCCGAGCGGGGATGTCGCGGATGTGCCCAATGGACGACTCAACGATGAAGTCGCTGCCAAGATAGCGATTGATGGTCTTCGCCTTTGCTGGCGATTCAACGATGACGAGTTTCTTTGTCATGACTTCCTGATGTGAACTGGTCTCGGCGCACAGACTCTCGTCCGTCCGGCTGCCCCGTCAAAGGGGGCAACGGCGTAGAACCTAACCCAGATGTGGGACGAATCCTGCATACAGCCTCTCGATGACACGCTCCCACGTGAACTCTGACTCGACGAAACGACGCCCTTCGACCCCAAGGGCGCGAGCTCGCTCGGGATCGGAAATGAGGATTTCGAGCCCCTCAACAATCGTGTCCACATTCGAAACCACGTACCCAGTCTTGCCTGGCAGCACGGTCTCTGGAGATCCCCCTGAGTCACCGGCGAGCACGGGAATGCCCGTTGCAGCGGCTTCGAGGAACACGAGCCCGAGACCCTCAACCTCGAGTCCGCCCCACCGCGACTTACACGGCATGCAGAAGATGTCCATCTGCTGGTACAAGCCTGCGAGATCCCCCCATGGGACATCAATCTCGAACCTCGCGTTCACGCCTTTGGATTCAGCCAACCTCTGGAGCTTCTCCTGAGTCCTTCCCTTTCCGACGAACAGCAGTTGGACTTCGCGGTCGAGTCTCGCTGCTGCCTCGATCAGTCGCTCCTGGCCTTTGCGGGGGACGAACCGGCTGACACATCCGACGACCGGCGGGTCGTTGACAGGTGGCGGCTCTGGAGGAGTGAACGACTCGATGGCGACACCCGCGCCGAGGATATCGACGTGCTTCCCTGAAATGCCTTGCACCTTTCGTGCGGTGTATCTGCTCACAGCAAACCTCACATCGGCGGACGCGAGGCTGCGACCGAGGACCTGGCGTACGATCGGGATGGCTCCCGGGATGGTGACTTCGGCTCCGTGGCTGAGGACCCCGATCGGCGTACCAGTCGATTCGCGGAGCCTCGCTCCGAGGAATGGAAGTGGGTGCGGTGCTCCGAAGAGGATGGCATCCGGCTCGAACTCCTCCGCGACATCCGTGATGGCGCTCGCTGTCGTCGAGGTTGGCAGCATGTACGACCGCGACCCCCTGGTCACTCCTTCTTCGTGAAGTTCGGCTTCGGTGTCCGCGGGTGCAAAGACATGGACGTCATCGGGGTATGCATCTACGAGGTTGCTGAGATACATCTGGATTCCGCCCGGCTTCGGCGGATAGTCATTGGTGACGATGAGAAGCCGCACGCTCAGTTGTCCAGGTGAGGCGCAACGTTGTATGCAGCGAGCACAGGACCCGACAGCGTCTGGCGGACCTGGGACATCGACGAATTGCGTGGGATGGGGAACCGGTCGCGAGTCGCGAATGAGAGGCCGACGACGTTGGTGACGTACGCTCTGATTGCTGCACCGTGTGACACGGCACCGATGTGATCGTGGGCGGTCTGTGCAGCCAGCGACTCGACGGTTGTGTGGATTCGCTCACCGGCCTCAGCAAACGACTCACCATCGCGACCACGAGGCATGTCCTGTCCCCGTTCATAGATCGTCTCAAAGAGTTCAGGATCATCGGTAGCCGCTTCGTCCATCGTCAGGTTCTCCCAGCTGCCAAACGACATCTCGATCAGTCCGTCTTCGCCCTGCGGGTCGATGCCGATGGCGTCGCCGATGATTGTCGCTGTTTCGACGGTTCTCCCGAGTGGGGACGTGAAGAGCGCCTGCATCTCTGGCGCTGTTGTAGAAGCGGTCTGGACCTGTTGGCGCCCGACAGGGGTCAGCGGGCTGTCCGTGCGTCCCTGCCAGCGTCCACTGACGTTCCCCTCCGATTGGCCGTGCCGGAACAACGAAACTGTGGTGCCCTGCGGACCGAATTGGGTAGGCACCGATTGGAGGTGCGATGCATCGTTGAAGATCTGGACTTGCTGTTCGCCGTCGTCGCCCATGCGTATCACCGTGGACGCGGTGTTGTGAGAGGGGATCATCTTCGATGGTCCGTCATCCCGCCCGATGACGTGCCCCATGATCGCCCAGATGACGCCGCCGTGGGTAACCACCGTTGCCGACTCGTCGTCGCCAAGTGAGGCAGTGAGCTCTGAGAATGCAGATATGACTCGTTCTCCGAAATCAGACATGAGCTCGCCACCACCTGGCGCTACGTCCTCTCCCCGGAAGAATGCTTCGATCTGACCTGGGAAGCGATCGGAGATCTCGGCTGTCGTAAGACCTTCCCAGTCTCCAACGCCGAACTCGCGAAACGCCGCATTTGGGGTGGGATCGCCAAGGACTAATGCAGTACGCATCGTCCTGGGCAGATCTGAGGCTACGAGCACATCGGGGCGATCACCGTTCCGACGGTTCGCGAGTGCAAGCAATTGCTCCTCGCCGTGTGGGGAGATACCCGAATCGGCCGATCCCTGCCAACGGCCGACACGGTTGGCGTTCGTCTCTGCGTGACGTATGAGGGTGACCGTCTTTGCCAATGGACTCTCCAGGTGGGGCATGCGTAGGCTAGAACCATGTTCGTGGCATCAGTGCTTGCGCAGGAAACTTCGACGATCCCTGAGGCTGGGGGTGGAGCCATCTTCGTTTGGCTACTTCTTGGAGTGGGGATCATCGGCCTTTACGTCGTGATCAATCGCACAAGGAAACGCTCGTATCGCGACTACATGTCTCGCGCCCAGCGTGAGGAAGAACTGAAGGCCAACGACCCCGACATGCGCAATCCGTCAGACGACTGATTCAGCGACGCCAGACCTCACGGTTGAAGAGAATCAGGATCGGCAGGATCTCCAGCCTGCCGACGACCATCATGGCCACGAGCACCCACTTGCCCGCCCATGGGAGGTCAAGGTAGTTCCCTGTCGGGCCCACATCGCCGAGGCCAGGGCCAACGTTGCCAAGCGACGACGCTACAGCGGAGACCATCGTGACCATGTCGGTACCAGAGTCTGCAATAGAAACGATGATCGCGAGCAGGAACGTCCCAGTCATGAAGGCGAACATGTAGAGAAGGAAGAAGGTCTGAACGGTTTCGACAACGACGTCCGGCACCGGCATCTTCCCCACGCGGGTCACGAACACCCCTCGCGGGTGGATCAGACGTCGTACGTCGGTACGCGACGCTTCGTAGAGGATGTGGAGACGGTCGGTCTTGATCGATCCAGATGTCGAACCGGCCATACCGCCAACGAACATGAGCCCGACGATCATCACGCCAAGGGCAGGAATCCATGCGCCGAAGTCCGCAGTCGCGAACCCTGTCGTGGTCACTATGGCGAACGACGTGAACACGGCATCCCTGATGGTGTCAGACACCGACCCTCCCCAGGTGCCGATGGTCATCAGGATGGCGGCACCAAGCGTGATCGCCAGATAGACGCGGAGTTCAATCGACTTGAAGTAGGCCTTCCAATCCCGACGTGCAACCTTGTAGTGCAGCGCGAACGAGATGCCGGCCAACGCCATGAAGAGAATCACGATCCACTGCGAGTACGCCGAGAACCCACCAAGCGAGCGCGCATCGGTTGAGTAGCCGCCGGTTGACAACGTGGTCAGCGAGTGATTGATGGCCTCAAAGAGATTCATCTCACCGATCCACAGCAGTACGGTTTCGGCGAGTGTGAGAATCAGATACACGAGCCAGAGCCGCTTTGCCGTTTCCCTGAACCGTGGCGTCAATCGGTCAGGCGTTGGGCCTGGCGACTCTGCACGAGCAAGCTGCAGGGCCCCCATACCGAGCAGCGGCAGGATGGCGATGGAAAGGACAATGATTCCCATACCGCCGATCCACTGGGTCAGAGATCGCCAGAAAACGACGCCATGTGACAGCATCCCGGGGTCAGAAATGATGGAAGCCCCGGTCGTCGTGAACCCCGCAGCAGCCTCGAACACGGCGTCGGTCGGGTTACCGATCGCTCCCGTGAACAGATACGGCAGGGCGCCAACCAGAGCAAGAGATATCCAAGCGAGGCCGACGGTTGCGAACCCCTCGCGTGTTGACAGTTCACCCGGACGGTCGTAAATCCTCCAGAGCGCCGCCCCGATCCCGAACGTGACGAGAGCTGCTGAGAGCAGTCCAGGTACGTCCGACCACTCTTGGTAGATCGCAGCCACCGCAACCGGCGACACCATCGCAACGCCAACAGCCGCAAGAACGGCGCCTACGACATGGAGGAGATGGCGCCATGACATTGGTTCAGCCGGACAGCTTCTCTGCCGTCGGAATCGCCTCGGGCAATGCAATGACGATCAGGTGGTCGCCGACCTCGATCTCGGTGTTGCCCTTCGGCACAAACGCCCCATCACCTCTCTGCACGCCTCCGATGATCATCGAGTGCGGCAGCGCCAGATCGGCGAGCGACTTGCCGATCGCGGGGCTTTCGGGTCCAACTTCAAGTTCGATCGCCTCAGCGTCCGAGTCAGAAAACGTGGCGACTGAATGGATCACTCCGCGGCGCACGAATCGGAGTATCTCGTTCGCAGCCGAGATGCGAGAACTCACCGTTGCATCGATCCCGACACCGGGCAAAAGTCCGACAAGGTCGGTGTTGGTGAACCGAGCAATCACCTCATGAGCTCCGAGCGATTTGGCGACGAGAGCTCCAACGATGTTCTCGCTGTCCCATCCGGACAACGCCATGACGGTGTCGGTCGATTCGATTCCCTCAGATCGGAGGATCTTGGGATCCTTCGGCTCAGCACACACCGTTACGACATTCTGGAGTTCCTCGGCGATGAGTCGGCACCGACCCATGTCCGAATCGATGAGCGTTGTCTGGATGCCTCGGTTTGCGAGCATCGAAGCGGTCAGCATTGCCAGGCGCGTGCCGCCGAGCACGATGACCTTCTTGGCGCCCACGCTCGACTTTCCGAGCCATTCGTACGCCTTCTCGATCGCATCCTTGTGCGCCATGACCAATACGTGGTCGCCGAGTTCGAGCCTGGTGGCGCCGCGTGCGATGATCGTTTTGCCATGGCGAATCACCGCCACAACGAGCCAATCCCACGTGTCCACAGTCTCGCGTAGGTCTGCGAGCGTCTTCCCGACCCACTGAACTCTGCTGTCGAGATAGGCACCGAGAAGTACCAGATCACCGTTCGCGTATGGGATCCTCTCCGCTACATCGCCGCTCGTGGCGAGACGGAGGAGTTCGCGGGCAGCCGCCTCTCCGGGGTCAATGACGAGATCGACTCCGAGTGCCTCGACTTCGGCCTTCAGCTGAGGGTCCTCGACCCTGGCGACCTTGCGGGGAATGTTGACCTTCGTGCCGGCGGCACACGCAAGGACGTTGACGGCGTCCGATGAGCTCACCGCGATGAGGAGATCGGAGTCGGCAAGACCAGCGTTCTTCAGCGTCTCGGCAGAGGCTCCATTACCGGTAATGACAAGGCAATCGATCTCGGACTGCGCTTCGGCTGCACGCTTCGGATCCGACTCGATGACTACGACGTCCTGGCCCTCGTAGGCCAGCTTCTCGGCCAGAAACGACCCGACTGCACCGGCTCCAACAATGACGATTCGCATATCGGTTCAGCCTAGGCGTCAGCTAGAGAATTCCGCCGAAGCTCACAAACGCAGATGCAAAGATCAGCGACACGATCGTCATGACCTTGATGACGATGTTCATCGCCGGTCCGGATGTGTCCTTGAACGGGTCACCAACCGTGTCACCGACAACCGCAGCCTTGTGAGCGTCCGATCCCTTGCCGCCGAAAGCGCCTGCCTCTATGAACTTCTTGGCGTTGTCCCACGCGCCACCCGCGTTCGCCATGTAGATCGCGAGCAGGAACCCGGAGATCAGCGCACCCGCAAGGAGGCCTCCCAGCATCGTGACGGAGACGAATCCGACGATAAGCGGAAGCGCAACAGCCATCGCACCAGGGACAATCATCTCCCGAAGCGAAGCCTTCGTCGAGATGTCCACGCACTTGGCGTACTCAGGAACGACGCCGGGCTTGCCCTCCCGCAGACCAGGGATGTCCCTGAACTGACGGCGAACTTCTTCGATCATCTGGAACGCGGCACGGCCCACAGCCTGAATGGTCAGTGCGGCGAACAGATAGGGGAACATGCCTCCGAGGAAGAGTCCTATGGCAACCTCGATGTCGAGGATGTTGAACGACTCGACGTCCACGGCCTTGGAGAACGTGAAGAACAGGGCGAGTGCCGTTACAGCGGCTGACGCAATGGCAAATCCCTTCGCGACCGCCGCGGTTGTGTTGCCGAGCGCATCGAGCTGATCCGTTGCTTCTCTAACATCAGGATCAAGGTTGGCCATCTCTGCAATGCCCCCTGCATTGTCCGCGATCGGGCCGTACGCGTCGACGGATACAGTGATGCCCAGCGTCGCCAGCACGCCGATCGCTGCGATCGCAACGCCGTAGATTCCGCCTTCTTCAAGCGCGAGTTCACCGGCCCAGTACGCAGCTCCCATACCGAAGGCGACAACGATCACTGAGTAAGCAGCGGACTTCTTGCCCTCGGCGATCCCCGCGAGGATTACCGTTGCAGGACCGGTCTCAGACTGCTTCGCGATGTTCTTGACCGTCTTGTAGTGATCAGATGTGTACCACTCAGAGATCTTGCCGACAATGAGGCCAACAGCAAGACCGACGACAACTGCGCCAAAGAATCCCCACGAGTTGTCGATTCCGTCCACACCCGAAAACATCAGCGGCGTTAGGACAGCAACTCCAGCCACCGTGATTACGGCAGCGGAGGTCGTTCCCATGTGGAGTGCCTTTGCGAGATGGTCTCCCTTGGGCTTGACAAGGAACGATCCGATGATCGATGCGCCCATACCGATCGAGGCGATCATCAGTGGGTAGAAGATCAGTTGGGGCAGGAACTCTCTTCCGCCAAAGACGATTGCAGCAAACGCGATCGGGGCGATCAGGGATCCGACGTACGACTCGAACAGATCTGCACCCATGCCAGCCACATCACCAACGTTGTCACCAACATTGTCTGCGATGGTGGCTGGGTTACGGGGATCATCCTCAGGAATGCCTGCCTCGACCTTGCCGACGAGGTCAGCTCCGACGTCCGCGGCCTTCGTGTAGATACCTCCGCCGACACGTGCGAAAAGCGCAATCGAAGAGCCACCAAGTCCGATGGCCGTGACGATATTCACCCAATTCGAATCCTCGAGCACTTCGCCAAAGAACCAAACGCCTAGGGCGAATCCAAGGAGACCGAGGCCAGCCACAGTGAATCCCATGACAGCACCACCACGAAACGCCACCGGAAGTGCCTTGGCCGTACCTCCCTGCCGTGCGGCCTCGGCTGTACGCGCATTGGCTGCAGTCGCGATTCGCATACCAATGAAGCCTGCCGATGCGGACAGGATCGCACCGAACACATAAGCAACGGCGCCCCATGGCCTTCCCCAGTCGAGGAGAGCGTAGATCAGGACTGACATGATCGCAACGAAACCAGCAATCGCAGTGTATTCGCGTTTCATGAAGGCCATCGAGCCCTCGCGGATTGCACCCATGAGATAGACCATGCGGTCGTTTCCTGGGGAGACGGCGAGTACCTGGCGGCTGTAGACGGCTGCCACAATCAGCGCAGATACACCCATCACCATGGCAACATAGAGCCATACATCGGGATTCACAGAGATCACTCCTGGTGTTGTTTCGGGGGATATTGAAACCGGCGGCATTATAGGGGGAGCCGCTGTCAGACCACAGCAGCACGACCGTCGCATGGCTCTGTCGCGAGCACCGAAGCACCGACACCGGATGTTCAGTTGATGCGAGTAGCCTGCTGGCCGATGCCGGGGACAAATCGAATTCTCTTTATCGCCATCGCGGTTGCACTCCTCGCGACAGCGTGCTCACCCGCCTCCTCTGGAGAGGTGACAACCACCATGCAGATCTCGACGACGGTGGCACCCTCAACCACGACGACGACGTTGCCACCAACGACCACGACGACGACTCCGATCGAAACTGTGCGCGTTGTCGGCGACGTTCCCTCTGAACTTGCGCAGGCTGTCGGAGCGTTCCTCTCCGTAGCTCAGGATCCGCGCAACAGTGCCGATCACCTTGATCCTGACATGCTCGAGCACCACGCCAATGCCGCAGGCCTCCTAAGCGATGAGTACTCCGGAACGACAACGATGCAGGAACTTGAGACGGGCGGATCCGTTGCAGTTGTCACACTCGACACAGCCGACATCGTGCTTCTCGCCGATGAGGGCACCGGATGGACCGTCGTTGGAGCGAACCTCGCCTCAACCGGAACCGATCCATGGTTCGGTGAGTCGCCTCGACGGGTGCTTGTCCTCGGATCGGATGCCCGTCCAGGCAGTGACCCCGCGGTGCATCGCATGGACTCAATCCATGTCCTCACAGCAGTACCAGCCGAAAACACCGGCACGATCTTGGGATGGCCAAGGGACACGTGGACCGACACGCCGTATGGCGAGATGCGCG
>Ga0255047_10002136_pt1 | contig 13319 bp, 12 predicted proteins | sample JV7_2_1_MG_FD_183640 | JGI IMG/M metagenome (GOLD analysis project Ga0255047, IMG submission 183640) | Seawater microbial communities from Jervis Inlet, British Columbia, Canada - JV7_2_1 | ecosystem: Environmental > Aquatic > Marine > Inlet | place: Canada: British Columbia | collected 2016-10-06
GCGTGCCGGTACTCTCATGGAGCAGACAGGCAGCTTCCTCAAAATGTTCGGGCGCAGGGTGGACAGTAAAGCTTCTGCTCGGAATGCAAATGAAGCGATTGTTATTCCTTCAGGTTTGGTTGGTAGGTTTCCTCAACCCATCGTAGATTCTGATCGTGCAGTTTCAGCAGTACAAAAAGCCCTACCAGGCATTGATCCTAATAGTATAGGGTCAACGACCGACGCCTACCATAAGTTGAGCCTTGAAGAAATTATCAATGTTGCCGGGCGTGAAAGTCTAACCGATACCACTACTGGACAAGCCGCAAAGCTTTTCCAAGAGTTGCCCTACGCTGATATTCATACTTTTTCCATGCTAGAGGAACTTGGCGTTCCTATGTATGTGGTGGATAAAAAGCTGATGGGTCTTATGAATGAGGCTGTCTCATACAGCACAGATCCCGGCTTCATTAGAGATTCTTTCAGGGGCTTCGACGCTGCACAAACTCTGTGGAAGCGCTTGACTACTTCCATCTTCCCTGCATTCTGGACTAGAAATCTTATCTCCGATATGTTCTGGCAGAGCAGATTGGCGGGGATTGCCACCATTAAAGAAATGTCCCTTGATAATGGGGCCTATGCGGCAGCGGCCAAGCACTTAAATGGCACGCATCTTAACCCTTTTCGGGGGCGCAAAAGCCTTGCTGGGACCGATGATCTTTCCTCAATGGGGCACGAACTAATCGGGGATGCTGGAGAAGTCTTCGATACTGCTGAGGAATTTAGGCGCTTCGTAGAATTGGGCGGTACTGGCGGTGCGATCCGAGATCTCGAACCTTCTGTAACTACTGGCAAAGTTACGAATTCAATTCGTGATGAGCTAGCTACCGGAGTACAAAAAGCCAAGCTTGCAGCAGATATTAGAAAGCCTTCATTCCTACCTGTTAAGGGAATGTCTGCGCTCGGAGAATATTCGAATCAGGTTTCTCGCTTCGGACATTATCTAGCAAAGAGGAAAGCTGGCTTCTCTGCTGAAGAAGCTATGATGAATGTTAAAACATTCCTCTTTGACTATAGCGAGTTGACGACATTTGAGCGAAAGTATTTGAAGCGGGTCTTCCCGTTCTATACTTGGATGCGAAAAAATATTCCGCTTCAGCTTCAAATGATGATTCAGCAACCAGGGAAGTTTGCCAATCTTGAGAAGGCTCGCCGGGCTGTGACAGACACCAAGCTTGAGGCGTCACTGCCTGCGGGTGGCATCCCTGAGTTTGTCAAGCGCGAGTACGGCATCACTACGCGCCGCGTGGACGATGACACCGTGGAATTCTTCCTCTTAGGCTCCTGGGTGCCTGCTGCTGACCTACTCTCTATCGGTGAGGGTGGAGCCTTCGGGCGTGAGATCATCTCCTCAATCTCCCCCTTCCTCAAGGCTCCCTTTGAGCTGATTACGAATACCAACTTCTTCAACGAAGCGCCGATTAATCAATTCCCCGGAGACAAGGGGACATTCCTAAACATGAACATGGATAAAAATACAATCCACGTTCTTAGGAATATGCGCGCTCTGACTACCGTTGATAAGTTGATTGGCAAGGAAGATGCAAACGACCCACTTCGTAGGAAGCGTTACAATGTCGGTGAGAAATTCATCGAGCATTTTGTAGGTATCAAGGCCGTGCAAGCTGACCCTGAAAAAGTGGCGGGTCGTCTCCAGCGCGAGAAGAACCGACAGATCAGCGCAATCAAACGCTCGGAAGAACGCGCTACTGACCCCGATCAAAAGCAATACTTCCATGACCTTCTGGAAGAAGCCGAAGCTCTCTCACTCCTGAAAAATAAATGAACCCTCCCATCCCAATCTCTTCTCTTAAGGGCTATGAAGGCGTCCCTGCTTTTATCATTGGTAATGGGATTAGTCGCAATAGTCAAGATGTTACACAGCTTGCCGGTCGAGGGCTAGTCCTTGGCTGTAATAAGTTCGTCGAGCAGGAGGAGTACCAGAAAGCTTTTTCGGGGTATCCATGCTGGGTAGGTATGGTTGATACTTCTATGTTTTCGAGAGTAAATAGATTCAAGCTTTGGGAGCATTTCCCAATCCTTACAAAAGAATCTACTCCTAATATTAGCTCTCGTCCTGTACCGCTCTTGTCTATGACCTTAAAGAAGTTCTTCAGTACTGGGCACGCAATGATAGAGGCAGCACTTATACTTAAGTGCTACCCCATTATTCTTGTCGGTTGTGGTTCAAAGATGGAAGCTGTTAGAGAAGTAAAAAGTATCAAATATGTAACTGATAATATGTACACTGAAAGTACTGGAGTTTTTGCAGACGCAAAGCATGTTCGAATGTACAATAAGAAAACTCCCGGAGAGCCTAATGGCTGGTATCTACAATGGCGCTCCGAACTTAATAGACTAACCCGCAGAAATCCAGACCAGATTTATGTTGTTGGGGACAATACAATCTATTCTGAAACGCCTTGGCTTGAGTGGGCTGATGTTCTGTGTGCTTACCCAAAACAATACACTGCTCATATAGACGAATCAGGGCTCCCAATCAGGATCAAAGTACGAAAACCTTCCGTAGCATCTGCGTGAATTTTTTTGTCTTGACATAGAAAAATTTCTTTCGCACCAAGCAACGTAATTTGACAAGATCCCCCACAAATTCCTTGACTTCATTTTGCATCGCTCCACTGTTATCTATAATGTCTTGGAGAATAATTTGACTGGACGATAGGAAGAATTCATAGAACCCGTTCGGGTCAATATCAGGATAGCCTTGGAGGAACGCCGCAATGCGTTCCTTTACTTTTTCGGGGTCGAAGTTGTCGCCTCGTTTCTTAAGCCTACTCCAAAGCTCATACCCTAGTACTGGGCTGGCGTACAATTGCTTGAGAAACTTGACGGCATATTGCACATGTTGAAGATCAACGATAAGATTCTCACCACCACTATCGGTGGAGTATAGCCTCCCTGCTAGAGCGGCACTGATCTTTGCAATCTTGATACGAATATTCTCTGCTTGGACAAGCGGAATGTCTGAGCAGTACAGCATACCGAGTTCTTTTGCGAACCCATAGATTGCTGCTACTGCTTCGTTTGTGAAGAGGACTTGCTCTTTGGTTCTAGTTTTGCACCAGATAACAAGGAGTCTGTGCAGAGTTGCTCCGTATTCATCTGCGGATTTCGAGTAAGATTGATTGATTGTGTCGGCGTCAACTTCGTCTGTAGCGACTGCAATCGTGTAGTCAAATCGCGCGATATCTTCTCTCTGTCCAATAAGCCCTGTAATAGCTTCAACTCCGTAGCTATAATCTGAGAGGGCAGATTCCCGAGGATTGGCGATCCAGATAGTTGAGCAGCTTGCAGAAGCTTTTGCGTGCAGTCCGAACTTGTCGAGTTCTGCAACGCCTTCACTTCTAATTCGAGACAGTTTACCGAAGACTTCAATCGGGATAGCAGATGCTTCGTCAATGATAACAATGCCTCTATCGTTGGCAACGAACCTTCCCCATCGTAATCCTTTATAGTTGTCACTTGATTCAATCCCTCCGATAAAGTTCATTAGGGAGACATTCTCCCCATTCATTACTTCTCCGAATCGGTAGTAGTTTGCGATCCCTTCTGCGACTTTTCCTTTTCCACAACGAGGGTCGCCGAAGATAAGGATATCGAGTCCACCCCTGGAGATGAGTTCTCCCTCAAACTCAAAGGCGTTTGGGCTGAAAAATGGGAGATCCACGGCAAGGTGGAGTAAGGATCTTCCCCATATTCTTGTGACGTTTTTGGCATATGAGTCGTATAGGTTGTTGAACCAGCTTTCCAAATCCATAGTTGCTTGGAACGCTGTGAGACTCTTTTTCTCTTCTTCTCCAATAGCAAACTTGTCCAACTCAGTATCAATAGACTCGGCATGAGTGATAACGTGAACAGCACTATTATCACCAGGGTGGGGAACAGTATACATAGAGAGACGATAGTGATTATTAGCCCGTAGACCGAATCCAAAATAGAAACCAATTTTCTTTTGAGGCGCATCGGAAAGTTTCCCATGTTCAATAGGGTTTGTAAGTAGGGCTTTTTCTACGTTCCAATATCTATCAACCTTGAGATCTACTTTACATTTCCTCGACTCCACTCCGAGAGTCTGGAGGATTGTAGGCTTGAGACTCTTCCCCCCTGAAGTGAGCCACAGCAGCAGATCCGGGTGGTAGGGGTCGAGCTTCCAGCATTTCGACTGCTGAGGGTTGTCCCCGAGCACACAGGAGCCGCACTTGCGGGCGTTGGGCCGGTCCTGACAGAGCACCCGGACCTCACGCGGCAGCAGGCCAGGAGAGGGTTCCTTGCCCCCTACCAGGGCCAGTACCTCCAGGGGTCTGCCGTAGTAGTCAGCCAGGCTGGCTTGCTCTAGGGAAGTGGAGATAATTTGAGAGGGTTTTGCTAGATCATTGGAAACTTTGATCTCTTCTGAAGTGTCCTTGAAAGAAGAAGTATCTGCTTCCAGCGCCTTGAAAGAAGCTAGACTATTACTTTCTTGGTTAATGTAGTCTGTAAAGTCTAGCCCTTCTCCCGGCAGCTTAATAATCTTGAGGGAGGAGCACACATTGTATACTCCGGTGGCTACTCTCTGTGCCCCAATAATTCCTGCCTCGTCGTTATCGTAGCAGATAACGATATCAAGGTTACTAAAGTATGTTCTCCAATTTTCTTTCCAGGTCGCGGCGGTTCCGAAAGTAATTGCTGGCAATCCTAATGAGAGTGCCAGTAGGCAGTCCGGCTCACCTTCAAAGATATATACCTTCTTCGCTTCTTTGAGAATCTCTAGTCCAAAGATTCTTGGAGAGTTATCAGCGTCTTTCTCAAACCAGAATTTAACATCTGTTTTATGAAGGAAGTCATAATACTTAACTGAAACATAAAAGCCGTACTCGTTCTGCTGGGGAAAGGTGATGTAGCTAGCGGCCCCATTGTTATAGACACCAATCCTAAAGTGCTTGATAATATCTCGGGACCAGCCTCGTGTCTCTTGAAGAAAACTTAGAATGCCTTCATCTTTTTCTAGGGCTTTATGGTAGCCATGAATTTTGTTTAAGTCTATAGGTTTGTAACAGTACTTAGAGAAGGCAAACTTTAGGGCGTCTTCAAAGTTGAGATTCTTACTAACTGCGATGAAGTCTATTAGATTAGAACCAGACTTCCCACACCCAAAGCATTTATAGAACCCATCTTCTCGTACATGAAACGAGGGGGTACTATCACTGTGCTCGGGGAGCGGACAGCAGAACTTCTTTTCGTACTGAAAGGTAGGGCCGAAAAACTTAGACCAAAATTCTTTGGGGTCGATCTCCTGTAGGATCCGTTGCTTGAGACTGATTGCGGGTATTGGAAGTTTTCCGGTGAGGTATGAATTCATTGGCTATCTTGCTTCAGCTTGTAAGCCAAAGCAAGAGCGTCCACCTCATCATGGCTCAAGCGTTTGACTGCGTCTTCCCCGAATACCGCAATCATTCTTTTCTTTGTTATAGCTTTTGGTAGCTGACCCTTCCACTGGGAAGGGGTGATAGAAGTAATTTCAGAAGCAAAATAACTATTTGACAATGCTCCAAAAATTACACCAAAAGAAAATGCTAACTTAAAAGTATCTTCTGGTCGTTTCATTCCACGAGTTTGAAATTCTGGTCGTTCAATAACTACTGAAAAATCAGTACCCTTATAGATAAAAACAATATCACCAATAATATCTCGTACCGCTTCTTGTAAAAGATTTAATCTTTTGTCTAAAGAAAATTCAGTAGGGATTTTACACCTTGTAGACCACACAATCTTATCTTCAGTTTCAGAAAGTAATACAAATGCAGGGTTCACTAACCCGGTATCAACTCCTAAGTAGTACATATTCTTTAGGCTCCTTCCTTACGTCCGCCCAGTTATCCCCATAGTAGATGGGGGATGCACCCATTTTTACATTAGGAAAAACTTCAGGGCACCAACCTACCATACAGTTTTGGATTACCTCTAGTGCTTGGTCTGGGGGGATTTTTTTGTCTACCTCGAAAAGCAATTCATCATGGACCGTGTTTACCATACGCATTCCGAAAGTATATTTATTACTATACTCGATAATTGATCGCTTAAGCATGTTAGCAGCGGTACCTTGCACATAGTTATTAAACGCTTTGTAGGCAAGTGTCTTAGGTACATGATACCGCTTTCCAAACTGGTCAGTGACAAAGCCATACTTAATAATCTCATCGTGAAGTTGAACTCGTCTTTCAATAATGAGCGGGAACCTTTCCCCGAACATATCAATCAGGTCTCTCATTCTTCCGAAGCTGATTGTGACTCCGAATTTAGCAGCTTGTTCAACTCCTCTTGCTGCTCCCATCCAATAGGCTGTACCGAGGGTGGTTTGTTTTGCGATGTATCTTTGCTCTGATGTGATTTCGGTATGTGGCCAGATACTACTCGCAATCTGAAGATAAATGTCTCCTCCTCGTGACAAGAGTTGAAGAAGCCCAGGATCTCTGGACTCTTCAGCAATAATTCTAATCTCTTGCTGATCGTAGTCGGCACCAATGAAATATGTTCCGTAAGAGGGAATAAATATTGCGCGTCCCAGTCCCGCGAGTCTTGGATCGTCTGCTCGCTTGGGCATATTTTGGAAATTAGCATTTCCTGACGAGGATAACCTTCCCGTTCCGGTGACACACTGATTGAAATCTGTATGGATTCGATGGGTTTCTGGGTCCGTTCCATTGAGCACCTTAAGGATGAAAGTATTTAGTAGGGTTCGGGCTGCACGATAGAATAGAAGCTGTGTCGCTAGTGGCTGGTTAGGATACCCTTTGAGAATCTCTTTACCTGTACTCGGTAGAACAAGACCAAGTTTATTGAAGGCTACTAGAACCTGTTGCCAAGAGTTAGGATTCTCTAGTTCGTACTGCTCTAGGAAAACTTCCTTCATCCCTTCCACTAGGCCGGTAAGTTTTTGGGCGGTGTTGATGGCAGTTTGTACGTCTACCTGTAGACCCTGCCGCTCTAATGTAATCAAGCACAGAAGAAATTCCTTCTCCTGTGCATAGATTTTTTCTAGGTTCTGGACCCTGATCTGGCCCCGAAAAACATAGAAGAGTTTGATTGTATTCATCGCGTCGTCTCGGGCGTACCGCTCCAGTAATTCCTTTGGAGCATTCAGGTAGCCGTTCTCTGCGATGTCCTTCTGGTTTGTTCTAATCCATTCTTTCCAGGCCGGATCCTCGATCTTTGCTCCACCTAGAAAGTAGTCTACCAGGTATGCCATTGAATGAGCGGGCCTAGTCTCACCGCATAGATAAGACATAAGCATTGTGTCTTCCCATTTTTCGGGGAGCGGGAAGCCTTCATTCTCCAGCATCTTAAGATCGTACTTGGCATTGTGGAAGACTACAATCTTACCAGCAATTAAAGTCTTAAACCATAAATGATTTTGATAAGGGTCAGCATGGCCCGGTGTCCATCTACGAAAATAGGTATGTCCTTGAGTATCACAAGCAGAAATGCAGAACGGTTTATCTTTTTCAGTATCAAACCCTGTAGTTTCAGTATCGACTGCTATGTATTCGACCATTGTTTCCCCATAGCATCAGCAATTCCTTGATAAGTTTCACTACGATTTTTTGATCGGTCTTTTGACGGTCCCATCTTATGAATTCTAGCTTCTCTACCACTGACTATATTAGTTGGTTTTAATAGTGGTACTTTATTTAGCCAGAGGCAAGTAGCTTTGACTTCCCCGTGCCCAAATTGCCAAGGTTGAATAATTTGGTCTGGCTTTCTCCATAATGTAGACATTATTCCAATAGGATTTTCAATAGCATAAGGACAATTTAGATTTACAAACAGACCAAAAAAATTAGCAGCTTTTTCTTGTGAGCCATCAGCTCTTTTTTCGACCCACCATCTACTACCACTAACACAAAGATGGGTACAAGGTGGGAAAGCTACTATTAAATCCCAAGAATCATAGAGAACTTTTTTAATATCACAACATAAATGGAAAGGACTATTATTAGGTTCAATATCGCAGGAATAAGCGTCTGCTCCATTAGCTCTAAAAGCATCTCTTACTTTTCCATTGACTTCACAAGCTATAAGAACTTTCATACAGCCCCCGAAAAAGGTGCCCCCCACCTATGCCAGCATGAGGGGCACGCACTAACTACATGGGCGCTTCGTCCCTGCCAGTCATCTGCGTAGGAGTAAGGTTTGTAAAGACCCTTCCCTTAGAGGTATTATTTTTCAGAGCGGCAGTGACAATACACCCTTTCATTTCGGGGATGATGGTTTCGAGATCCCTCAAGGGAGTCTCGGGATTCTGTCCCAGCAGCTTAAGCAGCTCCTTCCACAAGCTCACCGAGAAAGGAGTATTGAACCGATAGAATTGCTTGCTAGTTCGGTTGAGGTACTTGTCATCCAAGCAAACAAAATCCACCACGGCTGTAGGGACTGCGACTCCATCCTTCTCGAACGCCTTAAGTTCGATATCATTCAAACGAAACTGGTAAACACCAGGCTCCATAAAGTCTTCGCTCTGAGGCTTCTGGGTTTCGTACTCTTTTTCGTGGGCTGCAAGTGCGTCTTCAAAACTAGGCATTAAGTTCTCTCTGTTGTCTGAGGTAGTTTCCGAATACTTCTAGGAAAGTTTTGCACGTTGGTTCTGTAGGGTCCATGATAATTTTGTCTGGGATTGGTTTCGATACTCCGCTCCTCTGTTTGGCTCTGAAACTGGGATTAGTTTGAGTTCTAATAACCCGTTGGTTGTTACTTGATAGTACCTTTCCTTTCTCGTCTTTCTTCTGGATGTTGAGCATTTGTCCGTAGAAGATAAAATCACAGATAGGAATAACCAACTTACCAATAAAGTTTGGCATGTCGGGCTCGATGTAATCTTCTTTCTTAGCCCCGCCGTCCATCGTAATAGTTCTGGTGGTGCTATGGCCGAGGAACCAGAGACCATAAGGCGAGTAGATTAGCTTGGTGATAGTATTATCCCATTCCTTCTTGCACTTGTCCCAGCCTGCGCCCCATCCTGCCTCGCTTGGGTGTTGGATCCCCATAGTTTTCATGCAGTACCGAATGCACATTTCAATTAGACGACCCACGGTATCAATGATGATGGTCTGGAAGTGGTGGTCGCCCTTCATAAGCTCTAAGACAATGGTTCGGAAGTCTTCCCAAGTATCTACGTCCACCTTGAATACTGAAAGATGTTTAGTTCCTCGTTCAGTATCAACAAACATAACATCGGGGAGCCCAGAAGCAAAAGTAGTTTTCCCTAGGCCCGGTGGGGTGTAGAAAAAATAAGTAAACTTTGCGGGGTCCGTCTCGATGTCAGTTTTTTCTGTTGGTAATTTCATTAGTTTTTCTTTCTCGCTTCTCGTAAAGATGGTCGCAGTTAGGCTGCTTAGTGCATTTGTAAATGAAGGGGCACAGTCCAAATCTGTTACAGGAAGAGGGGTTTTGAATCCATGTCTCGTGTGCTTCGGACTGTCTGATATTGTGTTTAATCATATCAATACTTTTTACAAAATCAGTTCTATCAATGCCAGCGGTGATAAGCTTCTGTCGATGGAAGTATTTTTCGGGGGTGTCGATGTAGTCGTTGTAAAGTTCTTGCTGATACTGTTCTAAGGTCTGCCCCTTCTTCAGTCGTTTCTTAGATTTTAGGATCACATTGTAGATGAAACCCTGAACAGGCAGATTTAACTCTTGGGATACTAGATTAGTATAGAGCATAGCTTGGTGGTCTAGTGGCAACTTGAGCAAAGTATTCTCGGGAATGTACATGCTCAAGAACTTATGATCCACAACAAAAAGTCCATCTGCTTTATTAATCACAAGGTCCGGGATGCCATGCTCTCTGAAGGCGTACCCGGTGTAATTGCTCTGCACTTCCTTCTCGTTAGCTACAATATCCCACTCTTTTTTATCGAGGATATAGAAGTCTGCATAGGCAGTGACCATACCCTTAGCAGCATAGAGAGCAGTCTCGAATTTTTGTCTCCCGTCAGCAGAAATCTCTTTCTTAAGTCTATCTTCTCGGATCCCTTCCGCGATGTTGTCGAAGTCTGTTCGCCCCTTGTAGTACTCGGAGAGCATGTAGTGCCCGATCATACCAAACTCTAAGGCTTGCTCGTATCTTTTCGGGGAGAGAAGTTCCTTGTATCGCCAGTAATATTTCTTCTGACAATCCAAGAAGGTGCGCATCTTACTGTAAGAAATTAGTTCTGTTACCATAGTTCAATACCTTCCCCCTTAATGTAGGCTTGCATTTCCATTTTGGCTTTCAGATTGGAGTCGATGAGTTTTTCAATTCCTGTGTCGGTAAGTAGGATATGCTCACTAACTTGGGCATGATCTGAATCGAGACGTTTATTTCTTCCCCTTGCTTGTTGATATTTATCGTTACTGAATGGTCTGGAAAAGAAGATACTATGTCTTGCACTTCTAATATTGTGTCCTTGAGCATCTTTAGAGAATGTAAGGATAAGTCCTTGGCATTTATTGTTGTCGAATTCACTAGGGTCTCCTGTCCATAGATTGTACTGTTCACTAAGTAGTTTTTCTAAGATCGCTTTCTCTGCTTTGAAAGCACACCAAATAATGAACTTATCATCCCCAACCTCTTCCACCAACGATTGCAATACTTGCACCTTAGGTGAATAGGGGAACCAATAGGTAGATCCGTCAGATTTATATACAAATCCACTGGAGATTTGATGCGCCTTTTGCAAACATTGCAGCGTGTAATTGTATTGTTCAGCATGTCCCTCAACTGTAAGTTGCCATTCTTGTTTGAGTTCTTCGAGGGCTGCGACTTGTTCTTTTGCGAGGGAGACATTGTAGATAGTGGACTCTGTTGTTGGCATAGTTTGTCCAATATCTTCGACACCCCGCATGAGCGCGTTTTTATGGAGGAGAGTTCGAATAATGCGTCGTCCATATTCTGTAACTTCCCAGGGATGGGCGACAGATCCATCGGGTTTAGGAAAGCTAGTGTCTGTAATTTCTGTAAAGTATCGCTTTCGATAGGAGAAGTAGTCGTTTCCATACGTTTTGCCAAGATCAATGCAGCGGAAAGGGTTGAACACATCTGAGAAGTTCTCAGTAACCAGACCACCAGATAATCCAATTCGACATCTGAAAGTTTTTGCAAGGCGGTATAAAGCTTTGGACTGCTGACTCCATCTTCGGAATCTTGTGAGTTCGTCAACGATGAGGGCATCGTATTTATCCTGAAAGAGAGGGAATTCTTTTACAAGAATCCGTAGTCCCTCTGGGTTAATTAGAATTACCGTCCCCGGTTGGGGGTCGATCAAGATCTTGAGCCTCTTCTGTTTGTTGCCCGACGCTGAAAAAACTGTCAGAGTCGTGTGCTTGTGGATCTCCTTTTCCCAATTCTTGAATAACGCTTTCGGGACCACACAAAGAATCGTCTTCGCCTTCTTGTGGTGCGCTATCGCTAGGCTGGTTAGAGTTTTTCCTAGCCCCATCTGGTCGAGGACCATGATCCCCATACGTTGCTCTGAAAAGTTCAGAGCTTGGGTCTGATGCGGTAGCAAGGATGTCTTTAATGCCCATGAAGTGAACATCTCGCCAGCTTTTCGTGGAGCGGCATGACTTGCAGAAGAATTTAATTCTAACATATTTGTGGCACTTTCCGCAGGTGACGAGGGGGAGAGTAAATCCTTGAACCGTTGAATCATTGATTTCGGCATCGAATTTGTACCTTATTATCCCAACTCTAATACCTTCAAGATACACAGCCTTCAGGAATTTTAGTGTTAAGGGGCCAGGGTTTGCTTTAATTCGGGTTGAGATTTTCTGTAGGGCAGTACGTTCTTGCTTGCTGAGTTGGAACTTGTAGTTAATTGGTCCCATGCTATGATTGTTCTTTCAATAATGTGGGTGTTCAGAGGAAAATTCATTATAACCATCCTATTAAATCCACTATGGGCGTAAGAAGTCCCGTCAATATAAGTAAATTTATGAGAGTACTGATGGCTAGAAAAGAATGCTTTCTCAAGTGGGCGAATAACTACATAAACATTGCAGTTTGTTTTCAAATACTTTAAATGTTTATACTCTTTTTTAGTTGCGTAAGTAACAAGAGCAAGATTATAGAAAGCGTTTGGGGAAAACTGCAACGATCTTTTAATCTGTTTAACATTCAGTAGGAGTAGTAAATCTTCTGGTGAATAGTCTGGTTCATGCAAGTAGTGCGACATTTTCGTCATAGTCATTACCTTCGCTAGTCACAGTGACCCCCGAAAGATCGTTAATAATGTCAGTAATCCGAGTAACTTTAACTGCGTCCACCCAGAATAGTCTACCTCCAGCGAGCATTCTGATACCCAGTACTTCCTCACCACCAGACCCAAGGATAATTCTCTCAATGATTCCAACAGCAGTAAAAGTAGCTGCATCATTGATAGGAAATGTGAGTACGTCAGAGATAGAAATGTTAGCTGGTACGCTGTCTTGAATTGGCATCTAATTAACCCCACCAAAATTTAGCATGTTGTCCAATGACTTCAAAGTTTATGTCTGTTTTTCTGGCAATCTCTGCCCAATCGAAAGAGGCTCCAGCGTGAAGGTTCTCACCGTTGGGGCCTCGATATCCTGATCGTTTCTTAAGGTCAATAATATGACGACCTATTTTAACATGGGCTCTAAGTGTAGCCACAAGTTCTAGTGCTTCGGCCTCATCTTCTAAGTGCTCCATGAAATCAAAGCTCAGACAGTAATCAAAATTTTGATAGCTGATTAGTAGATAAACAGGCACCCAATTTTCGATTAAGATTGCCGGAACTTGGTGGACTTTCCAAATTGGTAGGAGTGAACGATTGAAATCTACCCCTAAACAATTGGAAAGTTCTTTACATGAAGTTCCTCTGCCACACCCAAGGTTGATCCCTTTAGATGAGACTTTGAAACAAGAATCAAAGAAATCTTTGTAGATCTTAAACCCTGTTGTTAGATTATCCCTGTTGTAATATGACCCAGGTAGTTTCTCGTATAGATCTCGACCTTTCATAAGCAGAGCATCAAGGTAATAAATCCACAGACTACTACGACACACAGTCCAAGATCAAAACTAAATTGTTCATCTTCTGAGTTAGATATTTTCATGTTGTTCATATCTGCCTCGAAAAAAGAAGAAAGCCCTAGCATCCGGGGAAGTGGATGCTAGGGCCTTCAGCCTGCCAGTGATACGAGCGGAGCCTGTTTCTTAGTCTTCCGCCGTCATTCCGAACCGAGCACAAACGGCCTCGAATTGGGCCTTGGCTTTGTTG